>PJTZ01000038.1_pt1 | contig 181063 bp, 142 predicted proteins | sample 1512131 | NCBI WGS metagenome assembly PJTZ01 (sample SAMN08177679, study PRJNA422409) | Soil metagenome, whole genome shotgun sequencing project. | reverse complement strand
TGAGATGCTGGATTATGTCGTTGACGAAGGGGTACAGATTTATGGAGGTATGGGTTATTCGGCTGAAGCGCCGATGGAGAGAGCGTACCGGGATTCGCGTATTAATCGGATTTTTGAGGGTACCAATGAAGTGAATCGCTTATTGGTCGTGGATATGCTATTAAAACGTGCCATGAAAGGAGAGCTGGATTTAATGGGACCTGCAACGGCGGTTGCAAACGAACTGATGGCTATTCCTGATTTCGGAGAAGAAGATACAGCTGCTTTTGCCCCGGAAAAGAAAATAATAGCAAACTTAAAAAAGGTCGGTTTAATGGTAGCGGGTGCTGCAGTACAAAAATTGATGATGAGCTTGTCGAAGGAAGAGGAGATATTGATGAATATTGCGGATATTATTGGTTACGTTTATGTGGCCGAGTCAATATTGTTGCGGGCAGAGAAGATTTATCATACCCAAGGAGAAAATGCGGCCACTTTCCCGTTAGATATGGCGAGGGTGTATTTATATACGACGTTGGATAAAGTAGCTACCGCAGGTAAGGAAGCACTTTACGCCTTTGCAGAAGGGGATGAGCTAAAGATTATGCTGGTCGGTCTGCGACGATTTACAAAAGCAGAACCGTTCAATACAAAAGAAGCCCGCCAGCGCATCGCGAAGAAAATGATCGAAGAGAATAAATATTGTTTTTGATACATTTTGGTTTGGTTGATTTAGCCTGCCACGGTATACGTGGCAGGTTTTTTTATTTTTTTTAATAAAATCTATATATTTAGTAGACTTTGTGAAAATGTTTTTATATTTGCGGGGGCATCATAAATATGGATGTAGAATCTTTTTGATAAAAAATAAATAATAGGAATAAATGGATAAGGCAATAGCGGTTTTGGGATTAACCAATGTAAGTAAGAAAATTACGTTAAAGCATGTAGGGTGGGCTATTTTAGCGCTCAAACTCGCTATTGCAGGATATTTTATTTATCTTTTGGTAGAAGGGTTTCGTACGAATGCGTTTGAGTTTGGAGAGCGTTTTCTTTGGTTTATTTTAGCAGGGTTCGTAGCACAATTGATTGATGGAGCATTAGGGATGGCCTATGGTGTGAGTTGTACAAGCTTATTGCTTTGGTTGGGTATTCCACCAAAGTTTGCTTCTGCGAGTGTGCATACCTCAGAAATTTTCACGACAGGTGTTTCCGGTTTATCTCACATTCGTTTTGATAATATTGACAAAAGATTATTTTTTCAGATTGTCGTTACAGGAAGCATCGGTGCAGTCATCGGTGCTTATTTCATCTCTGATCTCTTTGACGGCGATTTAGTAAAACCTTTTATATCTTTTTATTTGCTTTTATTGGGTGTATATCTATTATACAAGGCGTTTAAAAAGAGGCAAGATAAGCCAAAGAAAATGAAACATACACCCTTGCTGGCATTTGCCGGTGGACTATTGGATGCTATTGGTGGTGGAGGTTGGGGTCCCATCGTAACCTCTAACTTATTGAGCCGTGGCAACAGTCCGAGACATACCATCGGAACAGTCAATACTGCTGAGTTTTTCGTAACTTACTTTGCTACAGCCGTATTTATTTTCGTGTTGGGTGTTCAGCATTTAGAGATCGTTTTGGGCCTAATCATCGGTGGCGTTATTGCAGCACCTTTAGGAGCGTATATCGCGTCGCGAATTAATCAGCGTCTACTTTTAATTTTGGTGGGCGTATTAGTCGTTATTTCATCAGGGTGGGGTATTTTTGCTGCTCTTTCGTTTTAGGCGAGTAAAGTTATGGCTCTCATATGGTAATTTATGGGCTTAATTTTTTTAAGAAAAAAAAGACTACTAAATTTATAGGCTTTGTATAAAATATTTTTATATTTGCCCTGTCGTTTCAGTCTTCGTTGATAGCGACAATTAAAAATGAAGTAAACAAAAAAATGAAAAGTAACCATATTCAAAACAGGTCAATTAAAATGAATCAAGATATTATCAATATTTATAATCTTTCGCTACGAATGCGAATGTGCAGATCTTAATTTCTTCCCTCTTCAATAGAACACAGAAAGGGAAGCACTTGCTTCCCTCCTGTGTTTAATAACAAACCGCAAGTTCAATTTTGGCGTTGGCACTTGTTAGTATTTACTATTAAACATCCGAAAATATGAAAAATTATGGAGTTATACGATACTCAGCCCTCTTATTATTTGTTTTTCTGTTCAAACAACAGGTATTTAGCCAGGTTCAGCCGCAACCTATCATTAATGCTACATTAGAAGGAATTGTTATTGATTCCCTTTCTAACGCTCCTATTGAAGGGGCTACCGTTCAATTAGAGGCAGTTACGCACAGTGTTCGCACGGACCGAGATGGAAAGTTCGTGTTTATCACTGGTCAGAAATTACCGCTCACGTTGATTGTTACAGTTGTCGGATATCAGCAAAAAAGAATTATTGCCAATACCTCGCCGACTAAGATCGTGTTGTCACCTAAACAGGAAACATTAGATCAGGTTGTGGTGACATCGCGAAGAAGACGAGAACAACTTCAGGATGTACCCATTCCGGTTTCCACCGTTAGAGCAAGTACCATAGAAGATGCGGGGGCATTTAATGTTAGTAGAATTAAAGAAATAGTTCCCACGGTACAACTTTACTCTTCCAATCCACGTAATACGACGTTAAACATCAGAGGGTTGGGATCTACATATGGTCTTACCAATGATGGAATAGATCCGGGTGTGGGATTTTATTTAGATGGTGTCTATTTGGCACGTCCCGCCGCTACATCCTTAGATTTTATTGATATTGAGCAAATTGAAGTATTGCGTGGTCCCCAAGGAACACTATTTGGTAAAAATACGACGTCGGGAGCTTTTAATATAACTTCCAGACAGCCCGAATTTACACCCAGTGCAAATTTCGAATTGAGTTACGGTAATTATGGTTATATACAAGCTAAAACATCTTTAACTGGTCCATTGATCAAAGATAAGCTGGCAGCTCGTGTCTCTTTTTCAGGTACACAGCGTGACGGAACTTTGTATAATGTCCATTCCGATCGCCAGATTAATGATATTAATAACTTAGGTGTGAGAGGACAATTGTTATTTACGCCGAATGAGAATTTAAACATATCATTGGCCGGAGATGTGACGAAGCAACGTCCGGATGGTTACGGCTGGGGTATCGCCGGAGTTGTTGAAAACCAACGATCAGCCTATCGCCAGTTCAATAAAATTATTGAAGACTTAGGTTATGAAATTCCCTACAAAAGTGCCTTTGAACGAAAAGTTGATTTGGATACCCGTTCTAAGGCGGACAATGAACTGGGAGGTGTTTCTCTTAACGTGGATTATAAAATTGGAAACGGTACATTGACATCGACATCTGCCTGGCGTTATTGGGATTGGGTACCGCTAAATGACAGAGATTACTTAGGGGTTCCTGCTTATACTATTTCAGCCGGAAATTCCGTACACGATCAATGGTCGCAGGAATTTCGGTATTCCGGTAATATTAGTGAAAAAGTAAGTGCTGTTGTCGGCGTATTTGGTTTGTGGCAGGATTTGAAAACGGATCCGGTACACACGGAAGAAGCTGGTGATGCATTATGGCGCTTTCAGCAAAACAATGAGTCGGCCACGCAATGGGGTCCGGGCCTGATCGATAGAGTTGGTATTCGCACCAAATATGGTATTAAAAGTACGAGTTTGGCCGTTTTCTCCCAATTTGATTGGGCAATTACCTCTAAATTACATCTATTGCCGGGATTACGGTATAACTACGATAAAAAAATAGCCGATTACGACCGCAAGAAATACATCGATAACACGATAGATTACACGCCGGAACAACTTGCAGCGGTAAATAGTATCTATTCTGATCAAACATTTGATGTAAATGCCGACGCCGGAAATCTGTCGGGACAACTGTCACTCCAATATCGGTTTAACCCGCTTTACAATGCTTACGCAACCTATTCTAAAAGTTACAAGCCAATAGGAATCAACGTCGGTGGACTTCCAGTTATTGATGGAGAAGTCGCGACCGATTTAGCTGAGGTAAAGCCAGAATCTGTAAACCACGTGGAATTTGGCGTAAAAACCAGTCCCAACCGAAATGCTTTCTTGAACTTAACAGTATACCAGACGAATATTAAAGATTATCAGACGCAAGTACAGACGCCAGATCCGGGAGTAAACAGAGGTTACTTAGCCAATGCAGAGAAAGTGCGCGTACAAGGTATTGAACTAGATGGAAGTGTAAGGCCATGGGAATTTTTGAGACTGAATGGATCATTGGCTTATACGGATGGAAAATATGTTTCGTTCACTAACGCGCCTGTTCCATTGGAAGAAGTGGGAGGTCCCGAAGCCTTTAAAGATGTCTCCGGCGGAGAACTTCCTGGTATTTCGAAATGGTCTTGGTCATTGTCCGCCGAATTGACGGCAAAGGGGCGTTTGTTAGGATTGGCAGGAAATTACTTTTTTGGAACAGACCTTTTTTATCGGTCTAAATTCTCGTCCAGTCCGTCCCCATCGCAATACTTAAATATAGACGCTTATACATTACTAAACGCGCGTGTAGGATTCCGGGCGGCAAGCGGACTCTCTGTCATTGTATGGAGCAGGAATTTGACGAATAAAGATTATTATGAGCAGTTACTCGCTGCTCCGGGTAATTTCGGTCAATATGCTGGGGTAATTGGTGATCCGCAGACCTATGGGGTGACGCTGCGATATAATCTTAGATAATTTACGTTTAGTATTAGCTTATTTCTCTTTATTTAAGGAAGTATATAGGGGAATTGTTCCCCTATAACTTCTGCCTTATAATTATAATGTTACAAGTTCAATTGGCGTTGGCACTTGTTAGTATTTTCACTATTAAATGAAAAGGTATATGATAAAAAAGCGGATACTCCGGTATTCACTGGTAGCGGCATTATGGGGTAGCGCATCAATCGTGTATGAAGGATATGCACAAGAAATCAAACCTATCATCAATGCGTCACTGCAAGGTACGGTCATTGACGCGGTAACAAAAGAACCGTTGGAAGGCGTTACAGTACAACTGGATGCGGTTACACACACTGTGAAAACAGACCGGTTGGGCAGTTTTGAGTTTTTAACCGGTCAGAAATTGCCATTTAAGATAAGGGTATCTTTTGTAGGCTATGTGTCGAAGGAAGTTGTCATTTCTCTATCGCCCTCTATTATTGAGCTGGAGCCATCCACAGAAAATCTAGATGAGGTTGTTGTAGTGGGGTATGGTACACAACGTAAACGAGATCTGACGGGAGCGAGCACCAATATAAATTTCACAGAGGATATCAGCGGGCGCCCCGGTACAGAAATAGGTCAGGCATTGTATGGTCAGGCCGCCGGTGTACAGGTGATCACGGGTAGTGGTAAGCCGGGCGCGTCTAGTAGTGTACAGGTGAGAGGGATTAATTCTATTTCCGCCGGAAGCTCCCCATTGATCGTGGTCGACGGATTGCCTGTGCCAAATTTCGATCTTTCATTAATCAACAATGCCGATATAGAATCGATTCAGATACTAAAAGATGCTGCTTCTGCGGCTATATACGGATCTCGAGGAGCGAATGGCGTGCTTTTGATCACCACAAAAACAGGCAAGGCTGGACGTACGCGATTTGAGGCTAATTTTGTGTCTGGTTTACAACAGGTAATCGATAAAGTCCCTGTAATGAATGCAGCTGAATATGCGCAAGCTGCGATTGATGCTGCTCAGACCAGCTGGGTCGAGAGTGGAGGGGATCCCAATGCACCGAATACAGTTGCTGCAAGGGGAGCTTACAAGTATACATGGCCGATAGCTTTGGAAAATCCTGAAACCCTACCCAATACTGATTTTCAGGATGTTATTTTTCGAACAGCTCCACTTAACCGTTTGGAGATTAGCGCCAGTGGCGGAAGCGAGAAGAGTACCTACCGCCTATCGGGAGGTATACTAAAAAGACAAGGTATTGCGCTCTACTCGGATTATGACCGTTACGCTTTGGGTTTCAATACAACTTCAAATGTGGCGGATTGGTTAGAAGTTGGTGGGAGCACTAATTTAAGCTACGATAGGGAGCAAGAGCCTTTTAACAGGATGTTTGAATGGGCGGTGCAGTATCCTAGTATTTATCCAGTCTATAGCGAAAACGGCTATTTGGGCGCACCGTTGAACCAACCGGGCTTTGAGAATTATAATGCCATCTTGTTTAGACCACAAAATGGGCATCCGCTCTATCGTAGCACGGATGAAATCTTACGAAACCGGTTCAATGCTATAGGCAATATCTTCGGGCAGGTGCGCTTGTTGGAGGGCTTGGATTTCAAATCTGCTTTTAACTATTATTATCACCGCAACGATGGTAGCAATTACCAGGCGAGAGACCATTTATTGGGATCATCCTATTACACGGAGGGCGCTATGTCGAGAGATCTTTCCAATACCATTGGCTATACCTTTCAAAACCTCCTTACCTACAACAAACAATGGGATCAACATCGTCTAGAAGCATTGGCAGGAACCGAATACAATTATTCCAACTACAATTATAGTTATCTGGAAAGAAGGGGTTATGATAACGATCTGGTGAAAGCTGTCAGTGCGGGTGCAAATGTCGCGGCGGCAGAGGATTTCGTAACACGTACAACGTTCATTTCCTATTTTGCGAGGGCAAACTATAGTTTTGCAAATAAATACCTTCTTTCCGCCAGTATTAGAAGAGACGGATCTTCGCGTTTCGCTCCTAATAACAAATGGGGATCGTTTCCTGCTATATCAGCAGGCTGGATTTTGTCAGAAGAGCAATTTCTGCAAGATGCAAACTTTCTCAGCAACTTAAAGCTACGGGCGAGTTTCGGTCTGACGGGAAATGACCGATTTGCAGATTATCGCTGGGTTGGTCAGATCGGACAAGGCAGGGCTGCTTTAGGAGACAATCTCTTGATCACTTATTATCCGTCGAGCATTACCAATCCAGATCTGCAATGGGAACGAACAAAGCAATATAATGTTGGTCTGGATCTTGGGCTGTGGGATGAACGTTTGCAACTGACAGTCGATGCATATCAGTCCAATTCGGATGGATTGCTCTTGGAAGTTCCCGCACCGGTGGTATCCGGATTTACTACCGTATTCAAGAATATTGGTGAGGTAGAAAACAAAGGGCTTGAAGTAAGCTTGGGAACCAATAATATCCAAACGGGTGATTTTTCTTGGGGCAGTAATCTCAATTTCTCGTTCAATCGGAATAAAATTTTGTCTCTGGGAGACAATGATGCCCCCATGATATTTAGCGGTTCCGTGTTCAGTGGTATGCAGAAGATCAATCAGGTTGGTCATCCGGCATTTGGTTTCTTTGGTTACCAATATGGAGGTGTGTACTTGAATCAAGCGGCTATTGATGCTGATCCGGCCGCTTATGCCGATGCCAGACCGGGAGATGGCCGATATATAGATGTTGATGGCAACGGTACACTGGATGCAGATGACCGAACCATCATCGGAAATCCAAATCCTGACTTTATCTACGGCTTTACCAATCGTTTTAAGTACAGGAGCTTTGATCTCAGTATTGTGCTTCAAGGTGTAAAAGGCGGTCAGATTATGGATGACAATGTACACCGTTCTTTGTTATACCATGAAGGAAGAAATTATCTAAAATCGTTGACCAACCGGTGGCGGTCGGAAGACGAGCCAGGTGATGGATACCATTATAAAATAAAGGTAGATGAAAACGGATATGAGAAAACACCGTCGAGTTATTGGTTGTTCAGCGGGTCCTATTTCCGTCTGAAAGACATCACGTTGGGCTACTCGCTGCCGTCCGCTTTTGCGGAACGGATCAAAGTGTCTTCGTTACGGATCTACTTTAACGGAGCCAATCTTTTTACAAGTAAGAGTGCACCGGTTTTTGATCCAGAAGGTTTCTCGGGCGATGCAGATGACGCCGGCAGAAGAGGAGTGAGTTCAAACACTTTTCCTTCAGCAAAGATTTATTCAATTGGTTTAAACTTAGCGTTTTAGAAATGAAGAAGACAATAAATAATATCATAATCGGACTGCTTGTAGTATCTGTATGTTTGTCTGCCTGCAATAGCGATAAACTGGAACTCTATCCTGAAACCAATCTTACAGACGGAAATTTTTATACCAGCGAAGCCGATCTTACGGCGGCAACAAATGATATATATCGGCAGTTGTCTAGACTTTTTGATGCCGGAGGAATTCCCGATTTATACGGAGAGCTATTCTCGGACAATGTATATATACGAACAACCACCGGAGCACATAATTTTGCAGAGCAGATTAGTGAGCACAACATACGAACAGACAATGGATTTGTAGAGACAGCTTGGAATACCGCTTACAATGCTTTATATATCATAAACAATGTGCTAGACAGGTTGAACAATACGACAATAACGTTTGCAGATCCAAACCTGAAAACTCGCCTGGAAGCCGAAGCACTAGTAGCTCGTGCAATTGTTTACTATTACTTGACACAAGCATTTGGAGATGTGCCCTTCCCGCTCACTGTAGTTACACCAGAGGAGAGTTATGATTATCTGAGGGTTGACCGATCGGTGATCTACGAACGCCTTATCGCTGACCTCTTGCAGGCAAAGGAGCAACTTCCGGGGTCTTATACCGGGAACAATGTGGGGAGGATCACAAGCTATGCTACAGCTGCGGTACTGGCCAAGGTGTATATCGCCGACGATAATATTCCCGCAGCCATTACACAATTAGGGGAAATTATACAAAGTGGCCAGTTTTCGCTGGACGCCAACGGCGACGGTCAAATTAACGTTGCGGACTATGCGCACCTCTTCAAGTCGTCTACTAAAAATTCCAAAGAATCCATTTTGGAAGTGCAATATTTGGCAGGGCAAAACAATGTGAACAGCAACCATCAGACTGAATATTCACCTTGGGACTTCGCGTTTCACTTGCCGGGAATTGGCACCACTTTCCGGGGTACCGGATTAAATACACCGTCCGCAGACCTGATTGCCGAATACGAGCGTGATGACCCGCGAAAGGATCTCTCGTTACAACTAGGCTTTACAAATCTGCAAACGAATGCTTTCGTAGATTATCCCTATACCATTAAGTTTTTGGATGAGAACTTTCTCTACCCCGGACAGAATGTCGAAGTCATTCGCTACGCCGATCTACTTTTGCTTTATGCTGAATTGACCGGTGATGCATCCTATCTCAACCAGGTTAGGGCACGTGCTGGCTTAGAACCTTACGGAGCATCAGGATATCCTTCCAGTGAATATCCTACATTAACGTTAGCCATTGAGCATGAAAGACGTATAGAACTGGCGTTCGAATTTCACCGGCTTTTTGACTTGGTACGTACCGGGCGAGCGGTCGAGGTGTTAACGGCAAAGGGGATACCGACTTCATCCAATGGTTTGTTGTTCCCGATTCCACAAAGCGCGATCGATGTCAATCCGGGATTAACACAAAATCCATAGCAGTATGTTAAGCATTAGTACGAAGTTTTTTTTGGTTTGTTTTCTGTTTGGAACCTCATTAGTACTTGGTCAGCAGCAAACAGTTCGCCCAAATATCATTTGGATTGTAAGCGAGGACAACAGCCCTTTTATTGGGGCTTATGGAGATCGGTACGCAACTACGCCGAATATCGATCGTCTGGCATCGGAAGGGGTGCTGTTCGAAAATGCATATTGTACGGCTGCTGTTTGCGCTCCGTCCCGCTCCACGCTGATTACAGGAGTATATCCACCGTCGGTAGGTACTGAAAATATGAGAAGCGAATATCCGTTACCGGCATTTTTGAAATTATTCCCATACTATCTCCGTGAGGCAGGTTACTACACCAGCAACAATGCAAAAAAAGATTATAATACGGTTGATCAGCCAGAAGTATGGGATGAATCAGGTCGGACGGCTACTTATGCTAATAGGAAGGATGGTCAACCTTTTTTTGCCGTTTTTAATATAGAGATATCGCACGAAAGCTCGATTTTCGATAATAAGACAAAGGAGCGCATGTTGAGGCAATTCGGTGTAGAACCACCAAAAGAATTGCAACAGCCTGATCCGCCATTGCGACACCATCCGGATAGTATCGTTTTGCCACCTTATCATCCGGAGACGCCAGAGATGAGACATGACTGGGCCTTGTATTATGATAAAATAGAGGAGATGGACGCAAAGGTAGGATCGTTGTTAAAGGAGTTGGAAGAGGCAGGTCTTGCTGAAAATACCATAGTGTTTTATTATGGCGACAATGGCGGTGTCTTAGGGCGGAGCAAACGATTTATGTACGAATCGGGGTTGCGCATCCCACTTATTGTACGCGTTCCGGAAAAATACCGGCACCTCAACCCCTATGGATCAGATGCCGTAGCGACCAGATTGGTCGACTTTGCTGATTTTGCCCCTACAGTACTGCAATTGTCTGGTATATCGATTCCTGGATATTACCAAGGCAAACCTTTCCTGGGACAGCACTTGGAGGCGGACGACAACGATAAAGAACTTGCTTTTGGTTTTAGGGGGCGTATGGATGAACGGATTGATTTGGTTAGAACCATCCGATATGGACAATACCGTTATGTACGTAATTTTATGCCGCATAGGCCCTATGGACAGCATATCCAGTTTCTCTGGTTGGCAAAATCCATGGCGTCTTGGGAAAAGGCATTTAATGAAGGTAAATTGAATGAAACACAAGCTCGTTTTTTTCTTCCTAAGCCTGTGGAGGAATTATACGACGTAGTGAAAGATCCGCATAACATACATAATCTGGCACAGGATCCTGCATATCAAGGTGTATTGGATTCATTGCGAAAAAAGACCTACGATTTGTTGGTCGAATTGAATGATGTGGGTTTCATTCCTGAAGGAGCGGCAGAAGCCCTTACGAAAACAACAACGCTTTACGATTACGCCCGTTCGGATCAATATGATGTGCGTAAGGTGTTGGATGTCGCATGGGCCGCTTCCGAACAAAATTCCGATAAACTTCCTCTTTTGTTAAAGGCATCTGCTGCTGCTGATCCGGTTATTCGTTATTGGGCCGCTACGGGGTTACTTATCTTAAAGCATAGAAATGACGATGTTTATCGTGCTTTGGTGCGATTATCCAAGGACGAGGTACCGTATGTGCGTATAGTATCTGCAGAAGCGCTTTACGGATTTGAGAGGAAAGAAGAAGCAATCCCTATTCTTATACAAGAACTGCATAGTGCCAATAATATGGTAAGGCTGCAAGCACTGAATGCACTGGTATCTACACAAGCGGACGAATTGAAGCCACACGAAGAACTGTTGAAGAGTATTGTAGAAAAAAGGGAGACAGAATACGACGTAAAAGCTGCTCAGTACTTGTTGACAACAAAATTTGGTAAATAACGGGCTTAAAAAAATTATGCTAATGAAAAATTTTTTTAAATGGTTTTGGATTTTTATCGGCCTATGTGTTTTTGGCGTGTCGTGCGGAAAAGTAAAACATACCGACGCTCCCAATATCATTTTCATTATTGCTGATGACGTGAGTTGGGATGATATCGGTGCCTATGGCAATCCCAATATCCGGACACCGAATATTGATCGCTTGGCTAAAGGAGGAATTCGATTTGACAATGTATATCTTACAACAAGTTCGTGTAGCCCTAGTCGGATCAGCATTTTGACAGGACGGTATCCACACAATACCGGCGCCGCAGAACTGCATACTGAAGCTCCACGGCATCTGCTCTATTTTCCCGAATTGCTGAAAGAGAATGGGTATTTCACGGCTCTCGTTGGTAAGTGGCACGAGGGTCCCCATACGGCACGGGCGTACGATACGTTGTTAGTAGACAAAAAAGCAAATGGCGAAGGGGGAGAGGATCAATGGTTGTCGCTATTGGAAAGTGTTTCTCAAGATCAACCTTTCTTTTTCTGGTTAGCTCCTTACGATGCACATCGCACATGGTCGGCCGAAAGTGAGTTTGATAAGCCTTATCGTCCTGAGGATGTCCGTGTGCCACCCACCTTGGTGGATGACGAAGATACTAGGGTCGATTTAGCAGCTTATTACAACGAAATCTCTCGGCTGGATGATCATGTAGGGCAGCTCTTGGAGGCATTGCAGCATAGCGGACAGTTAGAAAACACTATTATCGTGTTTACGGCAGATAATCCCCGGGCCTTCCCCGGTAATAAAACGAGACTTCTCGACCGAGGAATTAAGACACCTTTCATTGTACACTGGCCAGCGGGTATCAAGCAGGTCGGAGCTGTCGCAAGTGGAATGGTGAGTAGCATTGATATTGCACCGACATTGTTGGAAGTCGCTGGCATTTCCAAACCGAAAGAAATCCAAGGTCGGAGTTTTTTATCCTTACTTTCCCAACCAGATCAATCCTTCCGGGAATATATATTTGCCGAGCACAATTGGCATGATTACGAAGCGTATGAACGGGCCGTGCGCTCGACAGACTATCTGTATATTTTCAATGAGCGGCCGCAATTCACGAATGATGGTCCAATTGATGCCAATCAAAGCTCTTCGGCCAAATCCTTAAAACGTGGACTGGTGGAAGGATCACTCACTCCTCTGCAAAAGGAGGCCTATTTATACCCTAGACCCCGAGAAGAGTTTTACGACAATCGTGATACGACACAAATTGACAACCTCATCCAGGACGAGGCATATCAAGACGCGATCTTTAAACTACGCACCGTACTCGAAAAATGGCAAGAAGACACAGGTGATACATTGCCGGAGGTACTGACAAAAGATTGGTATCATCGACAAACGGGGGAGCCGTTGCCCGAAAATGGTATTCGTGGCGAAATACCAGGAGCAGCAAATAGGGCGGATACGATTACTAATCCGGGACCTTTTTAGTTGGATAGAGTCGTTAATTTTTAGAAAAGTCTACCTTTTTAGTAGTTTTTATGTTAATATTTATATCTTTGTTCAATCGTTTTTCAATTGGCGTTGGCAACGAGTGTAATTTTACTAATAAACAATTATCGTAATGAAAAAGTATGACATCAACCCTTTAAACAGATTCCTATCTAACCTTCCACTCTACGTCTTATTTCGTGACACCTGTCGAATGTGCCGTTAATATCGTGCTATCTTAAAGCAACAAAACGAAGAAATTAAATTCATTCGTAGGACTATTTATTTTCCATAAAAGCCAATTACTATTGACTTTTTCATCGTTCAACATTAGATATTTTTTATGAAATATATAAGAGTACTTCGGTATTCATTTTTGTCGGCTATTGTATTATTCTTTTTTATAGTAGAGACTTACGGACAAGTGTCGCCGACACCTATCATCAATGCAACATTGACAGGGTCTGTTATAGATGGGGTTTCTAAGGATCCGCTTGAGGGTGTAACTATTCAATTAGATGCGGTTACGCATAGTGTTAAGACAGATCGGAATGGAAGATTTCAATTTGTAACCGGCCAGAAATTGCCGTTCACATTGTCGATCTCCTATATAGGTTATGAGTCGAAAACAGTAGTAGTAAACACATCTCCAACAGTAATAGAATTATTTCCGGTTTCAGCAGATATCGACGAAGTTATTGTGGTCGGATATGGTGTGCAGAAAAAAAGAGATGTAACGGGTTCGGTATCCAGTTTGAAAGAGGCTGATTTTAATAGGGGAGCAGCAGTAACATCCGTAGATCAGCTTTTACAGGGAGGCGCAGCTGGCGTTAATATACAGCAGTCAAGTTCCGAACCGGGAGGGGGTGTTAACGTCCGTATTAGGGGTAATAATTCGATTAACGCTGGATCCAGCCCGCTCTATGTGATAGATGGGTTGCCTATTGATAATTCAACCAACCTCACTTCTTCTTCGGGCGAAGGGGGGATAGCAAATAATCTAGTCGCAAAGAATCCGATAAATTCAATTAACCCAAATGATATCGCGTCAATTGAAGTATTGAAAGACGCGTCAGCTACCGCTATTTATGGATCAAGGGCCGCCAATGGTGTTATTTTAATAACGACTAAAAGAGGTACAGCAGGACAGAAGAGACTAAACTATGGGGTTAACGTCGGTGTACAATCGTTGGCTAATAGGATAGACATCTTGAATACTGCAGAATATATTGATGTGGTCAACCAACTATCGGTTGAGCGTGGGGGCGATCCCGTTTTTGATTCAGAAGCGATCGCGACAATCGGTTCAGGAACAGATTGGCAAAGCGCCATTTTACAGAAAGCAGCTGTACATGATCACAATCTATCCCTATCGGGTGGATCGGAATCGTTATCGTATTTTACATCCTTAAATGTTACTTCTCAGGATGGTATCTTACGTAACACCGGAATGGATAGATATGCTGGTCGGGTGAATCTGGATGGTACTTTTGCTGCAAAAGGTAAGTTTGGTATAAACATAACAACCAGCAGGATAATAGATAATAATGCGGTTGACGGCAATAGCATCAATGAATCTGCAGGACCGATAAATGCGGCATTATTATACGATCCAACCGAATCTATCTACAATCCGGATGGCTCATTCACTCGTTCATCGTTTTTGACGATTAACAATCCTTTAAGCCTTGTCCACGGCATCCAAAACGAAAGTTCTTCAAACCGAACGCTTGGGAATGTTTTCTTTGAATATGAGATCGCGAATGGACTGAAGGCTAAGGTTAATCTGGGAACGGATCTTTTTTCACAACGTAGGGATATCTTCAATAGTAGGCTTACGATTCGGGGTGCCGCACAAAACGGAATAGCCAATATAGCGACGCTTGAAAAACAAGATATTCTAGGAGAATATACCATGAATTACAATAAGCAATTTTCGGGAGGGAATACACTCGATGTGCTTGGCGGGATCACTTATCAGAATTTTCAGATTAAACGTTTTGGTGGCTCGATAGGAAATTTCCCATCAGACAACCTCGCTACAAATAACCTGAACTTAGGCGATATCGCAACGGCTTCGCTCAATAGTGGAAAAGCAGAAAATACACTGTTATCCTATCTAGGTAGGGTTAACTATACCCATAATGATAAGTATATCCTGACAGGAACGCTTCGGGCAGACGGATCCTCGCGTTTTGGGACGGATAATAAATTTGGTTATTTTCCGTCAGTCGCAGCGGGTTGGTTACTTTCAAATGAATCATTTATTCCGCAATTTTTCAATAACTTAAAGTTAAGAGGAAGCTATGGTGTTACGGGCAACCAGGATATTGGAAACTACAATTCGTTACAAACCTATACAACGGGAGGAACTTTTGTGTCGGGAAATACATTAGTGGTAGGAACCTCGCCATCAAGAATCGGTAACCGTGATCTAAAATGGGAGTCTACTGCACAGTCAAATATCGGAGTAGACGCCTCTTTCTTTCAAAACAGATTGAACCTTACCGCCGATTATTTCGTGAAATCAACAAAGGATATGCTAATTGAACTCCCATTGCCATCAGGAACAGGATATCGTTCGATTCTTTCGAATATCGGAAGTATGAGGAACAGCGGAATAGAACTTTATCTGTCTAGTGATATCATACAAAAAAACAAATTTAGGTGGACCTCATCATTGAATTTCACGCACATAAAGAATAAGGTAACAGATTTGGGAGATGCTAAGCGGATACTCACGGGCAGTGCGGCAAATATTGGGAATGTAGCGATCATAACGGAAGGTGAACCTGCATTTTCTTACTACGGCTACAAGGTGATAGGTATCTTTAACGATGTAGACCAAATTGCAAATAGTGCGCAGCCATCTTCCCGGCCGGGATATCCAATTTTTGAAGATGTGAATAACGATGGAAGAATAAATGCTGACGATCAACAAATAATAGGTAATCCTTATCCAGATTTCACCTATGGGTGGCGTAATGAGGTGGCTTATGGAGATTTTAGTTTAAATTTCCTGTTTCAGGGGCAGTATGGCGGGGATATTCTAAATGGCAATATTCTGGAAAGCCTTTATCCCAGCAATTACCGGCGGAATATGTTGAGAATTACCGTTGAAGATCGTTGGACGGTCGATAATCCAGATGCCAAATGGCCATCAGCGACCGAACCGACTTCGTATGGCGGAGGGAAATCCAACACATTGGCGTTGCAAGATGCTTCTTACCTCCGGTTAAAGTATATTCAATTGAATTACAATCTTCCATTACGCTCGACAAAGTCTGTCAGGGGAATTCAAGTATTCTTATCTGCACAAAATCTATTTACCATAAGTAACTACGTTGGGTATGATCCGGAAGCCAATGCATTAGGGGGAAGTAGTGCCAGAATAGATTTAAATACATATCCGTTAGCACAGGTGTGGTCTGCTGGTTTAAATATATCATTTTAATTCGTAATAGATAATGAAAATTTCAAAATATATACCGCTTGCATTATTAATCTTTGCAACATCCTCCTGTGATTCTTTACTCCAGGAAGACCTTTATTCTGAATTGGACGATAATTATGCAAATTCTCCAGAGGGGCTCCAGTCGTTGCTCACCTCCGCTTATGGCAATGCACAGCTCAGAAACTATGAATACTTTTTTACATCGGGTATGACTTCTGGTGAAAACTGGAATGAGTACGGTGCAATTGAAGCAAACTTTACGCCCTTGTGCAATTTTACATGGGATAGCAACCATCCGTATTTTAGCGGAATATGGACACGGTTGTATAGTGTAATACGTGATGTCAACATTATTTTACAGAATGCCGATCCGGCTAATGATGCGCAACTAATTGCGGAGGCCAAATTTTTAAGGGGAATCAGTTATTATTGGTTACACGATTGGTTCGGGCGGTTGCCGTTGTACAAAAGTCCGGATGACGATTACTATCAATCTCGTGTTACTGAAGAGGAGACCGTGGCGTTTATTGAGCAGGATTTGCTTGAAGCAGCTGAGATTTTGCCAGTCAAACAATCTATATATGGAAAAGCAACGAAAGGGGCGGCATGGAGCTTTCTCGCAAAATTGTATCTAAATACTAAGAGATGGCAGGAATGTGCTGATCTAACAAATGAAATTATCGAATTGCAGGAATATAGCTTGTTTAGTGATTATACCAAATTGTTTTTAATTGAAAATGAGGGTAATGCAGAACTTATCTGGACAATACAGTCTACTCCACAGCTAGGAAATCCGTTTGTGGCGAATACCTTTCCTACAGATTACCCACATCTTCCAAACCAAACGATCTATGCCTCTCAGGTATATCTTTTTGATGATTTTGTCAACTCATTTGCCGCTAATGATAAAAGACGTGAATTGATTATTACATCATATACCAATACGAATGGTGTTTTTGTACAACTTTTAGGGAATAACCGATCTTATCCTGGAAAATATGAATTTGATAAGGATGCAATTGGTGCTTCTTATGGAAATGATGTACCAGTCTTACGTTATGCAGATGTGCTGATCAGTAGGGCAGAGGCGCTAAATGAATTGAATGGACCAAATGCGGAATCGATAGCTCTATTGAATCAGGTACGGCAGCGAGCGCTACCTGAATTGCTACAGCTTGGGGACTTTAGCAAAGAAACGCTTAGAGAACAAATTTTTAAGGAGCGGACATGGGAGTTTTGGTACGAGCAAGCACGAAGGAGTGATCAGGTACGTCAGGGAACTTTCATCGCCGACGCAAACAGAAGAGGTAAAACTGCTGCAAAAGCGCATCACATCCTTTTCCCTATTCCGCAAACAGAAATTGATGCTAACCCTAACTTGGAACAAAATGATGGATATTGATAACCATAAAATTAAAATCATGAAAAAAAACTTTTTAGTCAAATCAGCAGGTATATTTATTGCATTATATGGACTGTTGCTAAATGGATACGCTCAGAAAAGCCAATCGGCATCACAGCCAAATTTTATCTTGATATTTACGGACGATCAAGGGTATGGAGACTTAGGCACGTACGGCAATCCTACGATAAAAACACCGCATATCGATCAATTGGCTGCCGAAGGGCAAAAATGGACAAATTTCTATGTGGCAGCTAACGTGTGTACGCCTTCGCGTGCAGCGTTAATGACGGGGCGTTTGCCCATAAGAAGTGGCATGCAAGGAGAGAAGAGAAGAGTGCTCTTTCCGGATTCTAAAGGAGGCCTTCCCGCGTCAGAGATAACGATTGCACGTCTATTAAAACAGAAAGGTTATCACACGGGAATTATAGGTAAATGGCACTTAGGAAGTCTGCCGGAATTCTTACCGACGAGGCATGGATTTGACTATTATTATGGAATCCCATATAGTAATGATATGGACAGGGTCGACTCTATTCCGTATCTCCAAGCTATTACACAACCTAAGAATGAGTATTTTCAAGTTCCGCTGCTTCGCAATGAGGAGATAATTGAACGCCCGGCTGTCCAAAATACCTTGACGGAGCGGTATACAGATGAAGCAATTAAGTTCATTTCGAAAAATCAAGGCGAACCGTTTTTTCTTTATCTAGCGCATTCCATGCCGCATGTTCCGCTGTTTGCAAACGAAAAATTTAAAGGTAAAAGTGCGCGGGGTATATATGGTGATGTAATTGAAGAAATAGACTGGAGTGTGGGGAAGATTGTGGAAGCCTTGAAGAAAAACGGTTTGGATAAAAATACGTATGTGGTGTTTGTGACGGACAATGGCCCTTGGAAAATATTTAAAGAATTGGGTGGTTCCTCTGGACCATTGTATGGCGCTAAGGGGAACAGTTACGAAGGAGGGGTGCGCGTCCCTGCAATTTTTTGGGGACCAGATCATGTAACACCAGGACAGGTTACAGAAATAGGAAGTACATTGGACGTGTTGGTGACCTTTGCCAATCTTGCCGGCATAAATCTGCCAAACGATCGGGTATTCGATGGATACGATCTGACGACTGTCTTGAATGGAAGTGCGGAAAAAAGCCCAAGGAATGAAATGTTCTATTATCATGCTTCAACATTGGTGGCTGTGCGTCAAGGACCATATAAATTAAGCTTTTATGAAAATAGTGAAAAAGGCTATCCTGACCAATTGAAAAAATTGGAAAAACCCAAATTGCATAATCTGAATGAAGATATCGGTGAAGCAGAAAATATTGCAGATCAGCACGAGGATATCGTAGAGGCCTTGTCTACACTGGCCGAAGAACACCACAAAACGGTTGTGCCGGTCGTCAGTCAATTAGATATTTTATAAAAATGTGAAACGATGAAAAGATTTTGTACAAGCGTTCTCGTTATTTTGCTTGGTATATATGCTTCATTTGGACAGGTTAAGCGCCCAAATATATTGTTTATAGCATCGGACGATCTAAATGTTGACATGAATGTTTTTGACGATCCTTTCGTAAAAACACCGAATCTTGATAGACTATTCAAGCTTGGTGTGCGGTTCGATCGCGCATATTGCCAATATCCTTTGTGCGCACCCAGTAGAGCTTCTTTGTTGACGGGATTAAGGCCGGATGAAACGAAGGTTAAAGACCTGTTTACATTTTTTCGTGATACGTTACCGGATGTTGTAACGCTTCCACAATTATTTAAAAATAATGGGTACTTCACCGCGAGAGTGGGCAAAATTTATCATTATGGCGTTCCTAGCCAGATCGGTACGAATGGACAGGATGACTCTCTTTCTTGGGATGTTCGTGTTAATCCGATAGGTATTGACCGTCAGCAGGAAGAAAACATCACCAACTACACACCTGGGGTTCCGCTGGGTGGAGCACTATCGTTTTGGGCAGCGCCTGGTTCCGATGAAGAACAGACCGATGGAAAGGTTGCTTTAGAGGCGATAAAACTATTAGAAGAACATAAAAATGAACCGTTCTTCCTTGCGGTGGGATTTTTTAGGCCGCATACACCGTATGTAGCGCCTAAAAAATACTTTGACCTTTACCCGGTTGAAAAGATAAATTTACCGGAAGAGCAGGAAGGTGAGTGGGAAGATAAACCGGAAGCAGCTCGGTTTACCCTGACTGATCACAGCGGACTTAATGTTGCGCAACGTAAGGAATTGACACAGGCTTACTACGCATCCATTTCTTTTATGGATGCCCAGATCGGGAAGTTGCTAGATCAGTTGGATAGTTTGGCATTAACCGAAAATACGATCATTGTATTTTGGAGCGATCATGGGTATGCGCTGGGACAGCATGGACAATGGATGAAACAAACTCTTTTTGAGCATACCGCACGTGTGCCTTTATTGATCGCCGCTCCAGGCCACGCTAAAAAAGAACGAACATTGAGTACCGCAGAACTGATCGATATCTATCCGACGCTTGCAGAACTAGCCGGGTTAAATCCTCCCGATCGACTACAAGGAAAAAGTTTAGTGGATGTGCTGCAAAGACCGGAACTCGCGATAGAACGACCTGCCTATACGCAGATAGATAAGAATGTCAAACAAAAAGCATGGTACCGGAATATTGACCGTGATTATCTTGGACGCAGTGTTCGCTATAAACAATGGAGATACACCGAATGGAACGAGGGGCGTGACGGGGCAGAACTTTATAATTATGAGAACGATCCTAATGAGTTCAAGAACCTAGTTACCGATCCAGATTATACCCAAATTTTAGAAGAGCTGAAAGCTATTCTGCATCGTGATAAATAAATTTATTAAAAATGAAGATAGCAAATAAAACAAAGAAGATCTTTTTTATTTTTTTAGTTCTGCCGTTGTTAAGCGGAAGCTATTCTATCCCGCGATTGTTAGATAACAAAACAAATACGATTGATAGCTGTGCAGTTACTTGTGCAGGTAAATCAACGATTAGCCGTGCCGCGTTGATAATGCAAGCAGCCGCTCCAGCGATAGAAAAAAATAAAAATAATACAGACACAGCCCGATTTATTCCACCGAATGGGGATAACGTGTGGCACAAAAAATAATAAAATCAAGTATTCAATTGGCGTTGGCACTTGGGATTATTCACTATAAAAATGTTAAATATGAACAAAATTGCAGTACTTTGGTACGCAGTCTATTTTCTATTGCTTTCTGTAAATCTTATTGGAACGAAAGCTTATTCCCAAATAGACCCTAAGCCCATTATCAATGCATCTTTGACGGGACAGGTCATCGATGCTATAACAAAAGAACCTATTGAAGGTGCTACGGTGCAATTGGAAGCGGTAACACATAGCGTAAAAACGGATCGTAATGGAGAGTTTGTATTCGTGACAGGACAAAAGCTGCCATTTACACTTATCGTCAGCTACTTGGGATACGAAACGAAAACGGTAGTTGTCGAATCTTCACCAACCGTGATAGCGTTAAGACCATCTTTTGAAGACCTCGATGAGGTCGTAGTGGTCGGTTACGGTACCCAGAAAAAAAGGGATCTTACCGGTTCAGTAACTTCCTTGGAAGCTGCGGATTTTAATAGAGGCTTTCAACAATCGGTGGATCAATTGATTGCTGGTAGAGCACCTGGTGTACAGGTAACGCAGTCGAGCAGTGAACCCGGAGGAGGAGCGTCGATCCGTATACGCGGCGCAAATTCGATCAATGCGAGTAATGACCCCTTGTACGTGATAGACGGCTTACCTATCAATAATACACCTATATCACCTAGTTCGGCAGTAGTTGGCGACCCTTCTCCTCGGAATCCTCTCAATTCATTAAACCCGAACGATATCAAATCGGTAGAAATATTGAAGGATGCTTCAGCTACTGCAATCTATGGGTCGAGAGCGGCAAACGGCGTCATCTTGATAACAACAAAAAAAGGTGAGGGAAATAGATTTTCCCTCGGCTATAACGTTTCCACCGGCGTACAATCTGTTGCAAATCGGATAGAAATGTTGAACGCCCAGGAGTACATGTCTTTTCTGAACGACATTAAATCTGACCTTGGCGAGGCTCCAGAGTTTACGGAAGAACAAGTCCGGACGATAGGGATAGGAACTGACTGGCAGAATGAGATATATAGGAGTGCAGCGTTGCAAGATCATCATGTCACCTTTTCAGGCGGCGTAGATAAGTTGAATGTACATGCGTCATTGAACTACGCCAATCAGCAGGGGGTAGTATTGAATTCCGGGTTAAAGAAATATATCGGCAGAGCAAATCTGGATTATCAATCTGATCGGATTAAGTTTGGGATTAACTTAAATGGTAGTTCCATTGATGACCAATATGCGCCGAGTGGTGTAAGTATAAACGAGAGCGCTGGTATCATCTATTCAGCCTTGTTTCAGGATCCTACGCTGCCCGTTTTTCAGGAGGATGGATCGTATGGTGTAACACGTATCGTCAATCTGGAAAATCCCTATGCATTGAGTCAGGAGGTAAGAGATGATGGAAAGACCAACCGGACGTTTGGAAATGTGTATACCGAATATACTATTTTTCCGGAACTTTCCGTACGTGCAAATGTTGGATTTGATCGCCAGAATGCCAGGCGGGATAGTTACATCAGTAGACTATTAAAGCGAGGCGAGGGAACAAAGGGCATAGCAGACGTAAAATCCAACGAAGCACTAAACAACTTATTGGAATTGACCGCAACCTATAAAAAGCAAGTAGGTGTGCATGGCATAGACGCTTTATTGGGTTATACTTTTCAAGAATTTGAATTCCGTGGACTTTCGGCCAATGCACAGGGATTTCCTTTGGATGCACTATACACCAATAATATAGGAGCGGGACTGCAACCTACTTTCGGTGTGGGTAGTGAGCGGACACGAAATCAGTTGCAATCGTATCTGGGGCGTGTGAACTATAATTTATTACAAAAATATTTATTGACATTTACGTTCCGAGCAGATGGTTCTTCCCGGTTTGGAGCGTCAAATAAGTTTGGTTTTTTTCCCTCGGCTGCGATTGGCTGGCACTTAAAAGATGAGGCGTTTTTGAAAGATGTATCTTTTCTGTCGGATCTGAAGCTCCGTACAAGTTACGGGCTTACCGGAAACCAGGAAATCGGAAATTACAATTCCTTGGTGTTGTTCGGCCCTTCTGGCGAGGCTGTGCTAGGTGGCGCGTCCAAAGTCGGAATATCGGCAGTTCAACTACCGAATCCCAATCTGAAATGGGAAACAACAAGGCAATTCGATATTGGTATTGATTTCGGATTCTTAGACCACCGCATAACGGGTAGTGTTGATTTTTTCCATAAGAACACCCGAGATTTACTCTTGCTATTACCCGTTCCTAGAACAACAGGTTTTAACACGACACTTAGAAATGTGGGAGGTGTGAAAAATTATGGCTTTGAATTCGGTTTGAACACGCTGAACATAGATAGGGTATTCAAATGGAAATCGAATATAAACTTTTCTGCAATTAGAAATGAAGTGACCGACTTGGGCGGGCTGCCATTCATCCTAGCTGGATCGGCGGGATTTATTAGTGATTTTTCGATTATACAGGAGGGACAACCATTGAATGCGTATTATGGGTATCAGATAGATGGTGTGTTCCAATTGGATGACGATATAGAGAATTCCGCTCAACCATTATCGCGACCGGGCGAATACCGATATAAAGATGTAGATGGTAATGGACGCATAGATGCTAACGACCGTACTATTTTGGGTTCTCCATTTCCGGATTTCACGTATGGGTTAAATAATGATTTTAGCTATAAATCGTTTGGGCTATCGTTTTTTATTCAAGGGGTTTCTGGAACTTCATTATTCTATATGAACCGTGCGGATTCGGAAAATCCGATATCTTTTCGAAGAAACAGATTGCGTGACGCTTACCTGGATCGTTGGACACCCGAGAATCCTACAAATACGAACTCTTCTTCCGTGCCGGTGGCTGTATCGTACGCGAGCAATGTCAATAGCAGGTCGGTCGAAAATGCATCGTATATACGGTTAAAAAATGTACAGTTACGCTATCAGCTGCCGTTAAAGAACAACGCTTTTTTTGACGCATTGAGTTTTCATTTGACAGCACAGAACCTGTTTACAATCACGAATTATTCGGGTTCTGATCCAGAGGTTAGCGCATTTGGGACTTCGAACGTGAGGGCAGATTTTAACGCCTATCCATTAACGAGATCTTATATTTTCGGTATCAATGCCAGTCTTAAAACGGGCAAATAAGAACGTTGAAATGTATAAAAATATTTAGATGAAGATGAAAATGAAAACTAGTACTGGATTATTGATAGTTTTATTGTTGTTCTCCTGTCAGCATGCACTAGACGAAACGGTTTACTCATCTTTTGGTCCTGATAACTTTTTTAACAGCCAAGAAGATGCCGAATCACTTCTGCTGGCGGCGTATGCAGCGGAGCAGAAGCAAGGTACGGATGGCTTTCGGAATATTTTGGTAATGGCCGAAGTGAATACGGATTTGCTCATCATACGCGAGGGCGGATTACGGGGGCTGGCACAGCCGTTGGAGGATTTTACCTGGAATCCGGCTCATGAGTTTTTCGCAACGGCCTGGTCGAGGTACTACAGTGCCGTATATAAAGCAAACTTAGTCATCGATCATGTCCCAAATATAGACTTTGACGAAAATAGGAAAAACCAGATCATTGCCGAAGCCCGGTTTCTAAGAGCAAGCAATTATATTTATTTGTTCGATTTATTTGGACCGGTTCCATTGATTACCAGTAGCGAGGTAGACGCCGACGATAGACCATCGAGAGCTGAAAAAGAAGATTTTGTTCGGTTCGTAGAAGATGAACTATTGGACGTGAGTGCCGTTCTACCTGTCGAACAGACAGAATATGGACGGGTGACAAAAGGAGCCGCATTGGCTTTTCTAACTAAATTTTATCTGAACAATAAAAAATGGGATAAAGTGGTCGAAGTAGCGGACGAACTGATCGGTTTGGAAGTGTATAATCTATTTGATGGTCAAAAGCGGACAGATTTATTCTTGATTGAAAATGAAGAGAATAAGGAATTTATTTATGTAAGGCCGCATATAGCCCAACCGGGTCTGGGGACAAATTATCTTCCCCATGCAGCTCCTCCAAATTATAAATATAAAGGTGCCGCAAAAACGAACTATGCAACGCAGCTGAAGACACTTTCGTCATTTTTGGATTCTTTTCACGCTGCCGATGAAAGAAAACAGGTCATCATCACTTCCTACGAAGATTTGAATGGAAACGTCATCTCGTTAGGCAAAGACGATGCACGGAGCTTTAAGTTTCAAGAGGATTTGCCAGCGACGGGAGCTGACTTAGGTAATGATTTTCCCGTCGTACGTTATGCAGACATTTTATTGTCAAAGGCGGAGGCGCTCAACGAGTTAAACGGACCTAACCAAGAATCGATAGTTCTGATTAATCAGGTGCGTGAGAAAGCAAATATTCCACTGTTAACCTTATCTTCGTTTGGAGATAAGATTACGTTACGCGATCACATCCTAAAAGAACGTGGCTGGGAATTTTTCTCGGAAGAGTTGCGTAGACAGGACCTGGTCAGACATGGCCGTTTTATTGAATATGCAAAGGAAAGAGGAAAGGTGGCGTTTGATTATCAAGTATTATACCCGATTCCACAAAGTGAGATTGATAGAAATCCTAATCTTATCCAAAATGATGGATATTAAATTTTTGCTTTTTACCTTGCTGTTTGGATATGGCGTGTGTAATGCCGGTACATTTTATGAAAGGGAAGACCCTAAACCAAACATCATCGTATTCCTCGTAGATGATCTAGGATGGCAGGATATTTCCACCTTTCCTAATTTTAAAAAGTTAGTGCAGACCGGTGTCCAGTTTTCGGATGCCTATGCAACGCCACTTTGTACACCAACGCGAGTGAGCCTTATTACCGGTACGAACGCGGCGAGGCACCGCGTGACGAACTGGACGCATCCTGATAAGGATAGAAGCACGGATTACCCGGATACAATATTCCAGCATGTAGACTGGAATATAAACGGTCTGGGAATAGACCAGAGCGAAAACAATACCTTTTTGGTGACGCCCTTACCTCGTTTACTTAAAGAAAATGGCTACAGAACTATTTTAGTGGGGAAGGCTCACTTTGGAAGTAAAGGTATTGCGGCATCAAATCCTAAAAATATTGGTTTCGATGTTAGTATTGCAGGAAGTGAAATAGGACATCCTGCTTCGTATTTTGGATGGGAAAATTTTGATCGACCTCGAAACGGATCCCCTAATCGTAATGCGGTTCCGGGACTTGAAAAATTCCACGGACAAGATATTTTTTTAACAGAAGCACTTACCCAGTCGGCTCTAGCAGCATTAGGAAATGTAGAAAAGCAGACACCATTTTTTCTATATTTAAGTCATTATGCCGTACATACCCCGATAGAGGCTGATCCACGGTATGTAGATTCGTTTTATGACACGTCGGTGGACAGCGTGGAAGCGGCTTATCAATCGTTGGTAAAAGGAGTGGATAAAAGTTTAGGCGATGTCTTGGATTATCTGGAGGAGAACAATTTGTCAGAAAATACAGCAATCTTCTTCTTGTCTGATAACGGTGGGTTATCGCGTGTTCCGCCCAGAGGAGGAGTGTCTGATACACATAATACACCGTTGCGATCGGGTAAAGGATCTGTGTATGAAGGCGGGATTCGTATTCCTTTTGTGGTGAAATGGCCAAAGGTGGTCCGACCACAATCTGTTTCCAAAAATCCTGTGATCGTGGAAGATTTGTTTTCTACTATCCGCGCTATTGCGGGTGTGGAGGACAGGGAGGTGGTGCAGACAGTAGATGGCATTAATCTTCTACCATATCTTCAAGATGCTGATCTGGTTGATTCTACGCGAGCGCTGGTATGGCATCATCCCAATCGATGGATCAAGGAGGATTTTTCGTCCTCATCATGGGCTAGTGCCTTAAGAATAGGGAATTGGAAGCTGATCTATGATTATACGAAACAAGAACTAGAACTGTACAATCTTGACAGTGATATAGGAGAGAAGCAAAATGTGGTCCATAAACATCCTGAAAAAACAAAGGAACTGGCGGGGATACTTACGCAAAAACTCAAACAGCGGGAAGCTCAGTTGCCGCGCTTTAAGGGAACGGAGAAGCTCATTCCTTGGCCTAATGAAATAGTTAACGACTTAAAAAAATGATGATGAACAGAAAAATATATAGTTATTTGCTCGCTGGATTATTATCTGGTGTGACATTCAGTACTCTTGGACAAAATCTGGATTCGGTTAAACGTAAACGACCAAATATCGTGTTCATCTTTTCGGACGATCATGCATATCAGGCAATCAGTGCGTATGGAAGTACGCTGGCACAAACGCCAAATATTGACCGGATCGCAAAGGAAGGAGTGATCCTTAAAAACCAACTGGTGACAAATAGTATCTGTGGACCTAGTCGGGCAACTTTATTAACCGGGAAGTACAGTCATAAGAATGGCTTTAAGACAAATGAAAACCCTAATTTTGATCTTAACCAGACAATTTTTACAAGGGAGTTGCAAAAAGCAGGATATAATACGGCTTGGGTCGGAAAGTGGCATTTGGGAACACTCCCTACCGAAGCGTTGAATTATTTTAATATACTGCCCGGACAAGGCCATTACTATAATCCAGATTTTATTCATAACAACGGCGATACGGTGAGGCACGAAGGATATGTAACAGATATCATCACGTCTTTCGCCAAGGATTTTATTGAACAGCAAGATGCTGATAAGCCTTTCTTTTTAGTTGTAGGACATAAAGCTACACACCGAGAATGGATGCCCGATATTCAGGATCTAGGTGCCTTTGACAATATAGATTTTCCTATTCCAGCGACGTTTTACGACGATTATGAAGACAGGGAAGCTGCTAAGGATCAGGATATGACTATCGATAAAACGATGGTGCTAAGACAGGATTTGAAAGTGGAACAGGTGTTCAACCCAAACAAAGAGCAGGCGCAGGAATTAAAGCAGCAGCTTATTGAAAAGTGGTTCGGAGGTAAGGAACTTACCGCCAGCCAAAGTAAAGCATTGGAAGCCCACGTCAAAGGACGCTACACACCCGAACAAGAAAAAGCACTGTCTGATTATTACGGCAAAATATCGAAAGAATTTGCTGAAAAAAAATTGGATGGAAAGGAATTGGTGGAATGGAAGTATCAACGCTATTTGAAAGATTATCTCTCTACCGCAAAATCGTTGGACCGAAATATAGGGGAATTATTGGACTATTTGGATGAAAGTGGTTTAGCAGAGAATACGGTCGTGATATATGCTTCGGATCAAGGCTTTTATTTGGGAGAACACGGTTGGTTTGACAAACGATTTATTTACGAAGAATCGTTGAAAACACCTTTTGTACTCCGATATCCTGGGGTTGTAAAACCGGGATCGGATCTTCAAGATCTTATACTAAATATTGATTGGGCGCCTACGGTGTTGGATTTGGCTGGTGCGACTATTCCCAGTGATATACAAGGTAACTCATTTTTACCTTTGCTGGTGAACAATCAAGATAGTGTGCAATGGCGGGATGCTGGATATTATCACTATTATGAATTTCCACAACCACATCATGTTCATCCACATTTTGGTATTCGTACAGACCGATATAAACTGGTCAGGTTTTATGGAGAATTGAATACTTGGGAGCTTTTTGATCTACAGAAGGACCCGAACGAATTATCAAATGTTATTGATCATCCGGATTACCGTGCAGTATTGGAAAGCTTGCGCGATAGGCTGCAGGAGCTGATCCAAACTTATGAAGATAAAGAAGCAGAGCGGGTTCTTCGTGCGGCTAGCGAGATATAGGGAAGGGATGTTTTAACTATAAACCAAGTACTCAATTGGCGTTGGCACTTGTTTTTTACTATTAAATGAAAAGGTATATCATAAAAAAACAAATACTTCGGTATTCACTGGTAGCTGCATTATTGGGTAGCGCATCAATCGTGCATGAAGTATATGCACAGGAAATCAAACCTATAATAAATGCGTCGTTGCAAGGTACGGTCATCGACGCGTTAACAAAGGAACCGTTAGAAGGCGTCACGGTACAACTGCATGCGGTTACACACACCGTGAAAACAGACCGATTGGGCCGTTTCGAGTTTTTAACTGGTCAGAAATTACCATTTAAGATAAAAGTATCGTTTGTAGGCTATGTGTCGAAGGAACTTATCGCATCCATATCGCCGACCGTTATTGAATTGGAGCCATCTACAGAAGAGATAGACGAAATAGTCGTTGTCGGCTACGGAACGCAGCGCAAGAAAGATCTTACCGGATCCTTAGAAACCATTCAGCAAGAGCAGCTTGTTGAAAAGCCAGTAATCTCTTTAGGGCAGGCATTACAAGGTGAAGCTGTAGGGGTTACTATTCAACAAGCGGACGGCCGACCAGGGTCGTCTCCTTCAGTAATCATCCGTGGGCACGGCACCTTCAGTTCTGCCGGCAATCAGCCTTTAGTGTTGATCGACGGCATCCCTGGAAGTCTCGATGCAGTGAACCCTCAGGACGTGGATAATATTTCCATATTAAAAGATGCTTCTTCGGCAGCAATTTATGGAGCAAGGGCAGCAAATGGCGTCATCCTCGTACAAACGAAGAAGGGTATAAGGGATAAGACTCAAATTATCTATAATGCAACGGTTGGATTCAGCGAACTGGCTGACATGCCTAAATTCGTTGATTCTTGGATATATGCCCAAGCCTATAATGAAGCACTGACCAACGCTGGACAAGGAGCAGTATACAGCGAGGAAGATATCCAGCATTTTATCAATGGTAATAATCCTGATCTATACCCAAACGACAAACATTACGAAATGGCATTTGATAATCAAGCCTACCAAACTTTTCACAACTTGTCTTTTGCGGGAGGAGGAGAAAAATTAACCTATCGCTTGTCGGGAGGCTATCTGAGAAATGACGGTTTGTTGCAGAACAATCGTTCGTCGAGTTATAAGGATAATTTGGAAAACTTCTACAATAAGTATAATATCCGGTTAAACCTAGACAATCAGTTAACGGACAAATTGAAACTAACGGCTAACTTTGCGGGTGTTGTTGATGATGAAACCGGACCCGGAGCACAAACTGGTGATCGCAACACCATGCGTGTGGTAACCAGGATTGCGAGGATGCCTTCTGCCATTCCTGCACGGACCTCGGAAGGATATTACGGGCGAGTAGATAAAGGAGCTCCTTGGGCAGATCTAGACGCCAATTCTTTCGAGTATGAACGTAATTCCAATTTTACAGGGAACGTCAATCTGGATTACCAACTGTTTGGGCCTTTGACGTTACAATTACGGTCGGGATATGTTTATAATAATCAAAACTATAAACTCTTTGCGGCTGATGAACAGGTGGATGCAACGACCTATAACGGACCGGCCAAACTTGATGTAAACTGGGATTTGAGAAGGGAACTCACCTTGGAAGGTTTGGTTTCTTATCAGCAATCCTTTGGTGATCACGATATCTCTGGACTAGCGGGCTATTCACAAATAGAAAGCAAGTACGAATACCTAACAGGTTATAGGGATGAATTCCCTACCAACGATTTGTATGAGCTCGACGCTGGTAGTTCAGCAAATCAGAAAAATACTGGAGGAGCTTCCGCGTGGGCGTTGGTGTCCTTTTTCGGAAGGGCAAAATACAGTTTCAAAGATCGATATCTCGTAGAGGCTAACCTGCGTTATGATGGTTCTTCCAGATTCAGGGATGGAAAGAAATTTGGTCTTTTCCCTTCTTTTTCGGCAGGTTGGAACATTGCTGAAGAACAAGCCGTCCAAGATGCATTACCGTGGGTAAGCGGTTTGAAACTTAGGGCGTCTTGGGGTAGATTGGGGAATCAACAAATAGGTAATTATCCTTATCAGTCATTTCTTTCTAGTGGTAGCAACGCCGTATGGGGTGACAATATCAATCCAGGCGTGACACTTAATACCTTGCCATTTCGGGATATTGGTTGGGAAAGCACTGAAATCAGCGATATTGGTTTGGATGTTTCGGTGCTCAACGGACAGCTTAATTTTGTGGCCGACTATTACAACAAAACAACCAGTGATATTTTATACTCCGTAACGACGGCTGGTGTTTTAGGGCTGGATACATCTCCTGTGAATGCGGGTAAGGTTCGCAATAGCGGATGGGACTTTCAGTTAACTTACAAAGGAAAGGTAGGAGATTTCGGCTATTCAATTAGTCCACGATATGCAAGCATACACTCTGAGGTATTACAATTGGCCAATATTGAACGAGATATAGCTAATGGATTATTTGTTGGTCAGCCTTTGCATGCCATCTACGGCTACGTAGCTGATGGCCTGTTTCGAGACGAGGAAGATATCGCCAATTATGCAAAACAAGCTTATGATGCGGTTCCAGGGGATATTAAATATAAAGATATCAGTGGGCCGGATGGCGTTCCAGACGGAAAAGTAGACGCTGCTTATGACAGACGGGTTATCGGGCAGACCACACCGAAATATAATTTTGGATTGAGCTTAAGTGCCAATTGGAAGGGTTTTGATTTCAATATCTTGTTGGATGGAGCTGGTGGAATGAAAAAATACCTGAGCAACATGGCCGGGCGAGCTTTTGCTAATAAGTCTAACGTGCAACAATGGATGTGGGATAACCGCTGGACACCGGAGAATCCCGACCCTAATGCCATCTACCCGAGATTTTACACCCACGGTGGTGGGAATGATGAACCCTATTCCTATATTTCTACCTATTGGGCAAAAGATGCTTCTTATCTCAAAGTGCGGTCGGCCTTGGTTGGCTACACGTTTAACCAGGCTTTGTCTAAGAAAATAGGAGTTGGTCAGGCTCGAATCTTTCTCTCAGGAAGAAATCTGTTGACTTTCGATCGATTTTTTGAAGGATGGGATCCAGAGATCGATGTGATGGTTGGCGAAGGTGTGCATTATCCAATGACTCGTACATATATACTCGGATTGAATATTAATTTTTAAGGTGATGGAAGGAATAACGAAAGTGAAATATAGTGTATTGGCAGTCGCTGCGATAATTTTTACATCCTGCGTAGGGAGTTTGTTAGACAAACAGCCATTGACGTCGATTGCTTCTGAGAATTTTTGGACGACCAGCAACGACGCATATCTGGCGCTGGCCGGCGTTTACAGTAAGTCAACAACCTGGACGAGTTCCGAGCAAATCTGTGCCTTCGACGCCAATAGCGATAATGGAATCAATCGGAAGCCCAATGCGGCATTTTTAACCTATGGCAATCTCAACACCTCTACTTCGGAGATTAAAAGTTATTGGAACGGTTCTTACCGAGAAATTGCTGCCGCAAACTTCTTTCTGGAAAACATCGATCAGGTCTCTGAGCTAGATGATGAGGAAAAGAACCAATTGAAGGCAGAGGTTCGATTTTTGCGGGCATTTACATACTTCAATCTGTATAGCTATTGGGGAGATGTCCCGTTGGTCACCAAACTATTAGATCAAAATGAAGCGAACACGGTGAGCGTGACGGACAAAACGCAGGTTTATGAATTTCTTTTGACAGAGCTCTCGGAAATTGCGCCCTATTTACCAGAAACACGTCCCGGTACAGAGCATGGACGGATCTTGAAAGGTGCTGCCCTTGCGTTAAAAGGAAGGTTGCTGATGTGGGATAAGAAATGGCAGGAAGCGGCCCAAGCTTTTGAAGCTGTTATCGAATCAGGTGTGCACGTTATTGATAATCAATATGAAGAGCTATTCAACGGTAAAAACGAGAATAGTCGTGAAATCATATTTTCAATGAAGTATTTGGAGGGAGAGGTAACCAACCCCACACAATTATATTATCGCCCAAGCTTAGGGGGCGGCTGGCATCATTTAAACCCTTCCCAGGATTTGGTCGATAGCTATTTATGTATCGATGGGCTGCCCATAGGAGAGAGTCCGCTTTATGATGTTAACTATCCGGTCGTCAAAAATGGTGTGAATTATCGCGATCCCCGGTTAACAAAAACTATTTTTTACCCGGGGATATCGTTGCTCAACAATGTGCTTTATCAAGGTCATCCAGATTCCACTTCCGTTATCGGCGATGTATTTACCTATGATGCCGGTATGACCGGATACTGTCTTCAGAAATATGTGGACAACACCTATAATGGTGATTTATATAACTCCGGCGTGGATATCCCTGTGATCAGGTATGCGGAAGTCTTGTTGAGTTATTTGGAATGCCAAATTATGGCTGGTGAGGCGATTACGACCGCCTTGCTAGATTTGACCATTAACAGTGTACGCCGCAGAGCGACGGTAAACATGCCGGATGTTACTGAAAAAAATAGTAATTTGCTCTTGGAAATTGTAAAAAGGGAGCGACGTGTCGAGCTTGCCTTCGAGGGATTACGATATTGGGATTTGGCGCGATGGGGAGAGGTGGATGAACGATTGAGTAATAAGGTGTTATATGGTATAAAGTTGACCAATGACCCAAGTAGTTATACTCGTTTTCCGGTTGGTCCGCAAGGCCATTATAAGGTGCTGACCCTAAAGGCTTCGGCTTCCGATTTACCTTGGCCGATACCCCAAGATGAAATAGACATTAATCGAAATTTAGAACAAAAAGACAATTGGAAATAGCAATGGATAAACTGATAAATGGCGTAGGCCGATTCCTAGTAACTGTCTCTATCATGTGGAACGGGACAGTATTCGCTCAGCAGAGGGCGCAGGATAAGCCCAATATCATATTCATCTTAGCCGATGACTTGGGCTATGGGGATGTAGGATTTAACGGGCAGGAACTCATTCAGACACCACATATAGACCTACTGGCTAAAGAAGGCAGAGTGTATGATACGTTTTATGCGGGGAGTACAGTGTGTGCTCCGTCACGCTCATCCCTTATAAGTGGGCAACACACCGGGCACACTTTTATACGCGGCAATAAAGGTGTGGAACCCGAAGGACAGTTTCCTATTGCCGACTCCGTAGTGACCTTGGCGGAAGTACTACAAGATCGAGGGTACAAAACCGGTGCTTTTGGCAAATGGGGGCTGGGACCGGTCGGTTCATCAGGCGATCCCAATCGTCAAGGATTTGATAAATTCTATGGCTATAATTGTCAGAGTTTGGCACATCGGTATTATCCGGAGCATCTTTGGGACAATGGGCAGAAAGTGCTTCTCACGGAGAACAAGAATCTGCAGGAGCAAAAACAATATGCCCCAGATTTAATCCATGAGCAGACAATAAACTTTATTCGGGAGAATCAACATGATCCGTTCTTTTTGTTTTTACCTTACATTTTGCCGCATGCGGAATTGATTGTTCCCGACGATAGTCTTTTTAATTACTATAAAGGTAAATTTGAGGAAACACCATTTGTCGGGAAAGATTACGGAGATAATGCTGCTCCTGGTGGTTATGCATCGCAACGTTATCCCCGTGCAGCTTTTGCAGCGATGGTCGGTCGGCTAGACCGTTATGTTGGCGACGTGCTGGAAACTTTGGAAACACTGGGTTTGGACAGTAATACGATTATTATCTTTACGAGCGATAACGGACCACATGTAGAGGGCGGAGCTGATCCAGATTATTTTAATAGTTCGGGAGGGTTAAGAGGTGTAAAAAGAGACCTCTATGAAGGTGGCATACGGGTGCCGTTCGTCGTCAGGTGGCCTGCGCAGATAACAGCATCATCTAAAGGCACGTTCGTCGGTGCATTCTGGGATATTTTACCCACCTTGGCAGATATTACCGGTGCGTCTACACCCCAAAATCTGGATGGAGTTTCGTTCAAGAACAGTTTATTAGGGCATGAAGCGGAACAAAAGCAGCACGATTATTTATATTGGGAGTTCCATGAGCAAGGAGGAAAGCAGGCCGTCCGTTGGAAAAACTGGAAGGGTATTAAGTTGAATGCCAAATCGGATGATGAGGATTTGTTTGAGCTCTATGATTTGAGCGGTGATGTTTCAGAGAAATATAATATTGCCGAGAAATACCCTGATATAGCTAGAAAAATCTTGGGATTTATGGAAGAAGCTCACCAAGAAAGTGATATTTTCCCATTTGAGCAGGACGAGAACTAGGGGCAAGTTGTGGAACTGTAGCAAATGTTTCATTATCTGGTGATTGTGGAATAGTATAACTTCCGTTCAAAGCTAGCAGTAATAAAAACACTAAAAAGTGGATACTACGGTTCGATTTGTGCTGGTCATTTCGGCCGAATGATGCTAGCTGTTACGGTTCAAAAGCAGCCATTTTAGTTTAATGTTTAAGGTTGCCGTTCTGGTCCGAATGGTGCCAATGTCAATCAGGTTTTTTACAGAACAGGTGGGTTTAAGGAAATGATTGCGTTTCGTTCTGTGCCACTATTAAGAGATCAAGAAACTACCTTGCCGCTTGAAAAAAATATGGCGACATGGCCCATATCCTTGATCCGATGGACTTTAACAAATAATTATATTACACCGTGACGGAGCGAGCAACCGAAAGATAGGCTCGATGCTTGGGATCTCCTGTAATAGTTAATGTTTTGAACATGTATGACCATAATGATCCAAAAAATAGAGATAGATGCATGAAGAATAGCTTGCGGATCTATAGTTGGTTGCCCATGAAATTACGGCAGATATACATAGCGTTTAGTAGCTTCCCAGTAGCTTCTTAGTAGATCTCCAGTACCTTTCCAGTACACCCTTAGTACCTTTTCGGTACACTAACAGTACATTCGCAGTATACTCTTACCCCGCTCAAAAACTACTTTTTGATACCAAATTGATCCGATACGACTGTACTGATCAAGCCTTTATTTTCTGAGCTACATCTTTGTGTTGTTATCAAAAAATAATAGTATGGCAAAACGAGAAAGTTTAGAGGAAAGGTCGGGGATGTTTCCTTTACGAAGCATCGCAGCAGAGGCTATGAAGTCCGTATGCGGGGCGGGGTCGACAGGGCGCGTATCATGAGCGACCCCAATTTTGAACGTACCCGCGAATATCGTGGTAGGTATCGAAACGTTCTTGGAAAGTAATGGAGTCTTATTATCCGTTGAAGAATAATCCGTATAACGCTATGACCATCGTCGATGTAGATATCCCGTAATGAAAACAGAACACACCTTGGTTCTCCGACGGATTTACGGAGAACAGGGGACTAATATAACGATCTACTTCCAAGGAGATAAGATCTGCCATACCATTGAGCTACCAGATCGAAATAATATACCGCGCATCAGCTGCATCCCAGAAGGGCGCTATAAGCTAAAAAAGCGGAACTATACCAAACATGGCGAACAGATTGGTATACCTGCCGTGCTGGGGGGCTGCGGTAAGCTATTTGACCAGCCGGCTATTGCAAGGTAAGCGACAGAGACGAAAATGAAAGGTCTTGTTTTTAGACAGAAGCTTTATCAGGCGTATCGAGTCACACTACGTTTAATTCGCTGGTTATTAAAGTAGTTAATTACTTTCTGGTTTTGTGCGTCATCGTCCAATAGATGGAGATGTATTATCCCGAAATTCATATTTTCTACATAATCTAATTGTGCCTCGATGATCCTGATATTACTCTTAATCTTAAGCGTTAAGTCCGTGAGGATTGTATTAATGTTCGTCTCACCTTGGAGCTGAAGTAGCAGAACTGGCCGTAAGGAAGTAGATGTAGGTAGGAGTTCGTTTGAAATTCGTGTATTTGTTTCCATAAGCTTATACAAGTTCTTTTAATGATATCTCGTAACGGCTCATCACTTAGAAAGATTTAGCAATTTGAATAAAGTGAGGTTCCTGATGGGCAGGAACCTTCACTTAGCTAACCAATTATAAACCTAATTTATGATGAGGCAAATTTTGTGAAGTGTTTTCGGTTTCCAAAAAACAAAGCCCTTCTTTTTACGGAAGGGCTTTGTTTTTTGGAATACCATAAAGCAATCATCGAAAACCCTTCGTATAAATACACAAACACATATACATCTGCATTGACTTATTTTTCTGTTGTATGTTCGCGTATCTAATCATAAAGCAAAGATATAAAAAAATCTATTGACTTAGTAGTCTTTTAAAAAAATAAAAGTTTTTGTTTTATAGTGTTTTGTGTTCTGTTAAGTCTGCCTTTTAAAATACCAATACGTATATTGTTCTTTTCGTAGCGGAAATACAAATGGAATTTCATCTAAACGATTTTGTCTATCCAATTTCTTTAATAACTGACGGAGTTTTAGGCCAGCTGCGTGGTTTCTATCGAGAACCTTTCTTTCCAATAAAATAGAAGCAATTACCTTCACAGGAACCTCGTGTGCATCCGTGTTATTTTGAAAATAACTCTGCACCGCTTTGTTTATTTCCTGTATCATCGTTATAGACCGATTTTAGGATCAGCGAACTTTACTTGTGATTTATGGTAGACGGTTGTATAAGCGGGTACACTACTGGTTAGCCATACATTACCGCCAATGATTGCATGACGACCTATTCTGGTTTCTCCACCTAGAATCGTCGCCCCTGCATATATAATCACATGATCTTCAATAATGGGGTGCCGTCGTTGGCCCGCAAGGAATTTGTCTACACTTAAAGCACCGAGCGTAACTCCTTGGTATAATTTTACATAATCACCAATGATAGTTGTTTCTCCGATAACTAGACCTGTGCCGTGATCTATATGAAAATGTCTGCCGATGGTGGCTCCTGGGTGGATGTCGATTCCGGTACGCTCATGCGCATATTCTGTTAGGATACGAGGAAATAGAGGTACGTCATCCAGCCATAGCTGATGTGCCATTCGATATAAGCTTATTGCTAGAAAACCAGGGTAAGTGCGTATGACTTCACTGAGATTTTTTGCCGCCGGATCGCCATCTAACATCGCCTGTGCATCTTCCAGCAACTGCTGATAGATATCGGGTAAGGCATGGAAAAAGTTACGCACGATTTTTGCATGGTCACATGCCGCGCAATCTTTACTTTTCAATAAAAGCTCATACAGTTCATTCTCGTGTATCTTGAAAGTTGCTCTAACGGCCTCTACAGATAGTAGTTTCTTTGAATTGCGCTCGGGGAACATCAGTCGGAATACGTTCCGTGCCCACTCCCAAATCCGGACATTGCTGGGCATGTCATGGGTCTCTTGGTGTCGTGTAAATAAATTTTCGTAGAACTCATGCATCGTATTATAATTTTAAATTTCTATCCTATCGTATACAAAACTTTTTTATCTACATATATATTTACTAATATCTTGCTGCCTTCCATGCTAAACGATCAACTGTCCTGGCAAGCAGATCAATCTCTTGATAGGTATTGTAAAAAGCAAGGGATGGCCTTACCGATGATTCGTAACCGAGTCGTCTCAAAATCGGTTGTGCACAGTGATGGCCGGTCCGCACAGCAATCCCCACCTCATTTAGTGCTTGCCCCACCTCATCGTTGCTATAGCCTGCTAAGGTAAAGGAAAGTACGCTTGTTTTTTCTTTTGCCGTGCCGATCAACTTAACCCCTGCAATCTGTTTAAGCTGAGTCGTAGCATAGTCGAGAAGTTCATGTTCGTAACGATAAATATGGTCAAGACCGAGACGTTGGACATACTGAATAGCAGCACCTAATCCGACAGCGTCTGCAATATTGCCTGTTCCGGCTTCGAAGCGATTTGGTGCATTATGAAATTCCGTTCTCTCGAGGGTGACATCGCGAATCATGTTTCCTCCGCTCTGATAGGGTTGGGTGCTGTTGAGGAGGTCTTCCTTTCCATACAATACGCCAATTCCCGTAGGGCCAAATATTTTATGGCCGGAAAAGACAAAGAAATCAGGATCTAGTTCTTGAAGGTCTACAGATATGTGTGAAACAGATTGTGCACCATCTAGCAGTACTTTTGCGCCGGCATTGTGCGCTAAATCGATAATTTTCCTGACAGGAGTTATAGTACCTAGTGCATTGCTCACGTGGGTAAAAGATACTAGTTTTGTTTTGGGGCTTAGCAATTTAGCATACTCTTCTATTAATAAGTTTCCTTCATCGTCTACCGGAATCACGCGAATCCTGAACCCTTTTTTCTTGCTGAGTTGTTGCCAGGGAACGATATTAGCATGGTGTTCTAGGTGGGTGATGATGATTTCATCGTCGCTACTCAGGTGCTGATCTCCCCAACTGTTGGCGATGAGGTTAATAGCCTCAGTCGTTCCTCTGGTGAAAACGATCTCGTTGGCAGAGGTAGCGTTAAGAAAACGCTTTATAATGTTTCGTGCTTCTTCGTATGCATCTGTCGCCCGCGCTGCTAATTCATGTGCAGCCCTATGGATATTGGAGTTTTCTTTCTTATAGAACTGCGATATTCTATCTATAACAACCTGCGGTTTCTGGGTAGTAGCCGCATTGTCTAACCAAACGAGGTTTTTGCCATTTACAAACTCTTGAAGGATTGGGAAATCCTGACGGATAGCGTAAACATCGAATGCAGTTGGCAAACGTTGAACACTTTTTATATCCGTATCGCCAAACGGATTATATACTTTTCCGGTCTCTTGTTTAGTTTTCGTTGATTTTAAGAAGTAATACGAAGCGGATTGCTGTTCAACAGGAATTTGGGATGTATGCTTAAAGCTGCTAAAGTGTTGTAAGACTTGATTTAAATTATCAAGATGATCATTAGCTGTTTCCTGAAAAGGGACATGCAATAGAGAATGGGTACGCTCAATGGGAATACTGCTGGGTTCAGAATCGTATAGCCCCGGCTGTCTCCCATTACCGGAGACAGCTGGAGATATATTTTCCTTCTGTAATAATTTGTCATTGAAACTTGTCGGCGGATTGTCGATGTCGAAATCCTTATAATATGCTCTTGACGTATAATTATCTTGCACGGATGACGCCACTTCTTCCGTATGGTTGTCTGTCGGGAGGGCCTTAAAGTGCTTATTGGCTTCTTCCGCTAGAAAAGCTTCAAATTCTTTATCTAAATGAGGCATACGTTAACTTTTAGGGTTTAAAAAAACAAATTATTGATAATTATACGTATGGTATTGGGTAATATCTACGTTTTCCAATACGGCTACCGCATCATCCACCAGTACCACCAGCGAACAGTACAATGATATAAGATAAGACGCAATGGCTTTGTCATTTATGCCGGTGAACTTCACTGATAGACCGGGTGTTTGTTCACCTGGTAAATTGGGTTGATAGAGTCCGATGACGCCTTGACGCTCCTGTCCGGTTCTGATTAATAATATTTTCGTTTTCCCTTTTACGATAGGCACCTTGTCGCTAGGGATTAAAGGAATACCTCTCCAAGTCAAGAATTGTGATCCAAATAACGAAACGGTCGGTGGTGGTACACCACGGCGTGTACACTCTCTCCCAAATGCAGCTATGGCTAATGGGTGCAATAGAAAAAAGCCCGGCTGTTTCCAAACCTTTGTTATCAACTCGTCCAAATCATCCGGAGTTGGCGCTCCGGTTCTGGTTTTTACAATCTGTTTAGCGGCAACGTTGCTAAGTATGCCGTAATCTGGATTGTTGATAAGTTCACTTTCTTGCCGTTCTTTGATTTTTTCAATGGCCAAACGAAGTTGTTCGCTGATCTGATTATAGGGGTGGCTATAAAGATCCGACACACGTGTATGAACATCTATTAATGTATTTACGGCATTCAGGTTATATTCCCGCGGTTCTTCTTCGTAGTCCACGAAAGTGTGTGGTAATACACTTTCATCCCGTCTGGAGCAATCTACCTCAATACTATCTTCACCGACTACCTTATTTAGCCTAAATACGCCCGATTCCACAGGTATCCAGTGCAGCAAATGTACCAGCCAACGAGGTGATATGCTTTCAAGCTGAGGTACGGTTCTGGTCGCTATGGCTAGTTGACGAGCCGCGACATCTCCTAGAGCAGTTTGTTTTTTTAAGTTTTCGCTCATACTTCTATATTTAAATTTTAAATGATTAAGAACACATAAGTATATTAGCTTCATTTTGTAGAAGCTACCTATCCCGCAATAATTATATTATTATCTCCCGAAAGTTTTATAGGTACCATATGGATTGTTGTAAAACCGTCGTCCCTGCTTATAATGGGCGACAAATCTACGCCCTTTCTGCGTAGCGCAGAGATGACAGCCGTACGGAAAGCAGAACGATCCCGCCCCCATCCTGTGCCCTTTACCAGATCATTATTTAGTTCGATCAGTTCCGAAATACTGTATTGAAGGAACTGTTGGAGAAGATGTCCTTGTAGATTGTGTGTCTTCATACAATTTTGAATTTAGTATTTACCTATTACCTTAATTGTATTCAAAAATGAAAGGATGCGCTTATTTTGGACGATACCCGTATTATTTTACCACCGTGGTGCCCGCACTCGGTTGGCTTGCTTATGCATTGCAATTCTGAATACTCTACAAAACTAGTAGACTTTTTTTAAATTCCAAAAAACTTTTATAAATAATCCTTATGAAAATGAGTGTATTATTCGAAAAAGAGGATTCGATAAAAAAAAGACTATTAATTTAGTAGTATTTATTTTTTTATCTTTTTATATTTGCTGCATCGTCTGATTAAGTGTAAAAAAAACACTTTTCAGTTCTGATATAAAAAAGCAAGTAGACAATTGGCGTTGGCACTTGTCATTATTAACTTTTAAACGATATAAAATGAACAAAAAAAGAATACGGCGGTATTCTATTTATCTGCTATTTTCTGTTGTTTTTTGCGGTACACGTATAGTATACGCTCAAGAAGATCCCAAACCGCTCATCAACGCAACATTGTCTGGTCAGGTTATCGATTCCTTGACCAACGAGCCATTGGTCGGTGCCACGGTTCAGTTACAGGCGGTTACCCACAGCGTAACAACAGATCGTGAAGGCCGATTTCAATTCGTAACGGGTCAGAAGTTGCCCTTTACGTTAATCGTTTCTTCTATCGGTTACCAGACCAAAATAGTCGTGGTGCGTACCTCGCCAGTAGTTATCGCCTTAAGCCCCTCATCTGAGGATTTGGACGAGGTGGTGGTGGTAGGATATGGTACTACGCGCCGTCGCGATATCACCGGATCTATTTCCCAAATCAAGGGTGAAGATATGAACGACCGTCCTGTGGGTAATATTGTGGCCGGTATACAGGGGAAGGCAGCCGGAATAGATATAACTTCCAATACTCGACCGGGGGGTATCGGGTCCATCCGGATCCGGGGTAACCGCTCTATTAATGCATCCAACGAGCCTTTGTATGTCGTTGATGGAATTCCGATCTCTGCTGCGGAAGCAGCGGTATTGAATCCGAAAGATATCGCCTCCATTGAGATATTAAAAGATGCTTCGGCTACCGCAATTTATGGCTCGCGGGGAGCGAATGGTGTTATCCTTGTAACGTTGGTAGAAGCAAAACAGGGGCAGGTCACTATTAAGATAGATGGAAACACCTCGCTGGACGGAATTCAATCCACAACAGACTGGATGAATTCTGCGGAACTATTGGATTGGCAACGGACGACGCATATCACGGGAGGCACTTATACAGGTAAATATGGCACAGCACCGGATCCGGATTTTGACATCTTTACATTTGGCGGAGGCGAGACTTATGGCCAGGAATCTATCAGAAAAGCCTATGATTGGGATACCGACGGCAACGTGGTCTTGAGAGATGCTACAGCAGAAGAAATCGCTAACGGTTATATGGAGAAGATACCCGTTTATCACCCTGATCGTCTTTTGAATCAAAACTGGACGGATTTGGTGACTCGCTTAGCAACTACCCATAACCACAATCTTTCCATGTCTTCGGGAAGCGAAAAATCTTCCCTTTACCTTTCTGCCGGTATTCTGGACCAAAAAGGGGCGATGATCGACCAGGACTATAAACGTTATTCCGTCACTTTGAAAGGAGACGTGTCTCCCCGGCATTGGATAAAAATGGGCATATCAACAATCGGTTCGTACGGGAAACAGAACTACGGCATGGCAGACAACTCCGCCAACTCCGGAGGTAAGGATTCCTATGGGCAGGCACTCAGTTTGATGCCATACGCCCCTGCGTATGACGAAAATGGCGATATATTGAATACGGACCGGAACGGTCTGTCGGCACACAACGTACTGCTCAATATTGCAAACAGTAAAAATGAATACGTACAGTACAGCGTTCTGGCGAACAGTTTTGCGAATATCACGTTCAGTCCCTGGCTCCGGTATCAACTACGGTTCGGGGTACAATACACCGGACAAGAGAATGGGTCTTTTTATGGCCCGGACTATACCAACCCTTTTTCTGCGGTCGGCACTGCTCCTTTGATCGGTTATAATAACCATGGCAAGCGGCTTTCCTGGGTATTGGAAAATCAGCTGTCTTTTGAAAAACAATGGGCCGCCCACAACCTCAAAATTGACGCCTTACAATCATCACAGGAAAACAAGTCCAACGGTATCAATATCCGTGCGCAACATATCACCTTTCCCACCTCCCTATGGTATAATCTATCCGCAAATGACGATGGCCGCCCGATGAGTTATGGAACGTCATACAGTCGGTGGGCACTACGATCTTATATGTTACGGGCAAATTATGCTTTAAAAGACCGCTACCTGCTCACCGCTACTGGACGATGGGACGGTGCTTCCGTATTGGCAGAAGGTAATAAATTCGCGTTTTTCCCTTCTTTGGCGGTCGCGTGGAAGCTCGAAGAAGAGCCGTGGCTTAAACAAGTCTCCTGGATAAACCAGTTCAAGCTTCGTTACGGATGGGGAACGACCGGTAACTCTTCTGTATCTCCCTATACCACGACGGGTACCATAGCCGGTGCAGCCTATGTTTTCGACGAGACACAGTACGCCGGCTATAAGTCTTCTTCCATGCCGAACAGCGCGTTACGTTGGGAGAAAACGCAACAGCATAATATTGGATTGGATTTTTCCGTGTTCAGTAATAAAGTATCGGGAAGTGTAGAATGGTATCAGGCAAACACCAGCGACCTCCTGCTGTCGCGATCGATCCCTCCTGTATTGGGTTACAATAGTGTACTGACGAATGTCGGCAGAACGAGCAATAAAGGTGTGGAAATTACGATAAACACCCGTAATATAGAAAAGACAGACTTCTCTTGGTCGAGTTCGATTACATGGGGACGGAATGTTGAAAAGATAGTTGAATTAACGGATGGTAAAGTTGATGACCAAGGTAGTGGTTGGTATATAGGCCACCCGATAAATGTATTCAGGGATTATGAATACGACAGATTGTGGCAAAATACAGATGAAGACCAACGGTTGATGGAGTTGTATAAAACTATCGGTAACATCACATCGCTTCCCGGACAGGTCAAGGTTAAGGACCAGCCATTTATCGAAGCCGCAGCGGGTAGCGAAGGTTCAAAGACCGTCGTTTTGGCATCCGGAGAGCAGGTTACCTATCTAGATAATGGCTTTGGTACGATCAATGATGATGATAAGGTTATTTTAGGCAGCAACCGTCCCAGGTGGCAAGGTGGTATCGTCAATTCCTTCCGGTACAAAAACTTCGATTTCTCCTTTTTTGTGTATGCCCGGATCGGGAACCTGTACTATGGGGCTTTACAAACACTGGGGAGAAGAGTCGAGACGGATACCTGGCGACCAGACAACACGGATGCTGCATTTCCCCAACCGACTACCGCGTCTTTTACCAGTTTCAACGGCGTTCGCAACTATACGAGTGGATCACTGGTCTCTCTACGCTATATTTCCCTCGGATACACATTCAAGAATCAGTTGTTGGAGCGCTTTGGTTTGAACAATTTACAGGTATATACACAGGTGCTTAATCCCATCATCTGGGGAGGAGAAGCTGTAAAAGTTGGTCTAAATCCTGATGATGTCAATGGTTGGGATTCCGTGGCGGGAGCCGAACGTGGTGGACAGACCGCTAACACCATTCTGTTGCGTAGCGCTGTTTTTGGATTAAGATTGTCCTTGTAATAACCATTAAGCATAAAAAGAAATGAGCATAAAAAAACATAAAAGATACGCCATACTATTTCTATTTTTAGCATCGCTCGGCGTGTTACCAATAGGCTGTAAAGATTTTTTGAAGGAGGAGATGGTTTCTACCATTACACAGGATTATTTCTACACCGAGAAAGGATTGGACGAACTTGTCGTGGCAAACTACAATATTCTAAGATGGAAATACGGTTTTATGGAAGGTCCCTTCCTTTTTGAAACGGGCAATGATATTGTCGAGCCGTTAAACAACCAATGGGCAATTTACAGTCCGGCGATTTGGTCACCGGGTGGAGAAGCCGGCGATTATGCCAATAATCTTATCGGATACTTTCAGCAACAGTTATTGGGCGCCTACCCCATTATAAACGATTGTAATAAGGCTATTGAGATCATTCAGCAACAACCGCCGGGCAAATATGAAACAGATCCGGCATACGCCAACCAAAAATTAGCGGAGATATATTTCCTGCGGTCGTTTGCCTACTACCTATTGGTTACGCAATTGGGTGATGTGCCTTTCCCGTTAGTTAGCAATAATAGTGTGCCAGATAAATTCTATCTGCCAAAAACACCTTCGGCACAGATTTATAGCCAGCTGATTTCCGATCTTCGTTTTGCCCATGAACATCTACCGTTCGCCGGTCAAACAGAAAGGGGCCGAATTACCAAAAATGCGGCGGCACATTTTCTAGCGAAGCTTTACCTGCAACGGGAACAAGGCAAGGATTATGCACAGTACCGTCTCGCCGATGGTACCGTAGATCCGGATAATTCTAACGCACATTTAGGCTTATTATATAAAGGAGAAGGCAGCAATGACCTAGACTCGACGATTTATTATGCCGATCAGGTTATCAGTTCGGGGATTAGTCTGGCATCAGACTATTGGGATTTATTTGCAGTGGCCCGTGGCGACTGGAGCAACGAGTCCAATCCGGAAATCATCCTGCAGGCTTCCTACGGGAATAACCTGGACAATGGACGTTATGGTATGCGGACAAATGCAGCTTTCACGGCGAACTACCGAAACGCGGCTTGGAATATACCAGGTTGGACTTGGGGATATGGCCTGCTCAAAGGGCAAGGGTTTCTGGCTACGGATTGGGGTTACGACGTGTTTACAGATAAGATCAACGATTCTAGGTTCGAAAAAAGTTTTCAGATAGAATACCAAAGTGCTTCGTTTGATAATGGTTCCCAAAGTGATGGCCCGGGACTAGCCTATACGGATAGTGACAACAAATCCTTAAAATGGCAAGCAGCAGAAGCAACCTTTTTCAATAATAATATCAAACCGACCTATAAGCGCCCGTCGTGGGAAGGACGTGCTGCTGTGGCAGGGCAGCCGAAAATAGGCCGTGCCGATCTAGGGCTAGTGTTTCTGGAGAACAGCAAAGAAACAGCGATCGATTATGACGAAGCTTTGGCGCAACCTTATGTGCTTTACCCGAGATGGGTAACACGTGACGGACAGTATTTTTATCGCAAAGCAGGGGCGGATCGTCTGAATAGCGATATCGGGCTTCTGCTGAACCGCCAGGTACGGCCGTCTTCACGAAAGTTTATCGATCCCAATAGAAGCACAGTAGACAACCATTTTGGTACCCGGGACGTGGCTATCTTCCGCTTAGCCGAAACCTACCTATTGCGTGCCGAAGCGCATGGTCGTAAAGGAGACTTTAACCAAGCGCTCGCTGACATCAATGTGCTCCGAGAACGTGCAGCATACAAGAACGGAGAGTCCCGGTCGGAAGTGCTTGCACGGCTTTATCCCGGGGCGGAAACGCTACATGAAGAAGAACGGATTTATCCCTATACGAGCATCGAGTCGACATATGAGAAAATCAAGGTTGACCCCAGTTATTGGGACGGAAGTTCGGCTAGTTCCCTAGCTGAAAATTACCCGCCCGAAGCCAATACAAATCTTCAGCGGTTTATCCATTTTATCTATAATGAGTATTCCAGAGAATTTAATGCCGAGCAAGTTGTTTATGAAGGAATACATCACGCCGGCATACAATTGGAGCGCGTGCTGCACCGTTCTCAGCTAGCCTCTTCCAAGAGTGGAAACTGGCCGGTTGCAAACAATCCGGTAAACGGAAACGGACAAAACGGAAACGGTAAGGGGACATTTAAGGCAACCCATACGTTCAAACCTTTTCCGCAATCTTTCATCAATATGCTAACAGACGAAAACGGTACGTTACTTGATGCACAGGCGAAGAAAAAGTACCAGAATCCTGGATATTGATAGGGAAGGAGATTAGAAAATTTAATAGATTAAACCACATGGGGATGCCATAACGAATGATATGAAATGCTATTTAGCCGGACTAGGCGCTAGCGGTTCACGATACGCAGGCTGCTGCTTTAGCAAATCGAGTGTTTCCTGAAAATCCTTATTATTCATGTCTGTTTGATTTTTATATTCTAGTAGATCTGACCCATAGTTATAAAACTCATACTGTGGGTCTAGGTTCTTATTCTTGATGTTGGTCCATTCTACCAGACGATAGTTATCTGTTCGGATGGCCCGACCCATCCAACCATCGCGGGGATAACAATGATAGGCATAATCTATTGTATGTTCTTTTCTTGTTAGCAAAGGAACCAAACTTTCACCATCAAAAGGGACCGGATTGTTTGCTGGAAGTTTCAAACCGGACAACTGGATCAGAGTAGGGTAGATGTCAACGGTTTCCACAATTGATCTAGAGGCATGTCCGCTCAGAATCTTTTCTGGATATGAGATCACAAGTGGAATACGATTAGCCAATTCATAATTCACGTGTTTTGTCCACATCCCCATATCACCGAGCAGGTAGCCATGGTCTCCCCAAAGAACGACAATCGTATTTTTATCTAAACCAGTCCGTCTTAATTCTTTAAGTACTTTCCCTATTTGGGCGTCGACATAACTTACGCCGGCATAATAACCGTGGATGAGTTGCCTTTTTAACGAATCGGGATAGCGGCGATTCTCTTCGTACGCAGGAATATGCTGATATTGTTCGATTTCACCGAAGCGTTTGATAGCAAAATCTGGTGCTCCCGAAGGGTGTTTCTCCGTCTTTGGTAATGGGAGCTCGTACGCATCATACAAATCCCAGTATTTTTTGGGTACGGAAAAAGGAAGATGCGGACGTGCAAAGCCCACAGCTAGGAAAAAAGGCTGGTTTTGGGCTTGCAAAGAGTCTAATACCAGAACCGCTTTATTAGCTACACGGCCATCTCCGTAAGCCTCATCTGGCACATTAGGGGACTCCCAAGGAATACCTTTTATCTGTTTCAAAGCATATTCCCAGGAATGATTTTCAAAAAGTGCCTCTTCTACGGTCAATTCGGACTGTGACTTATCCATCGTCAAGTACTCGATAATTTTCTCATGAAAGTGAGGTGCCGACCAAGATTGTGGATCATTATAGGTGTTATGGCCTATATGAAATACTTTGCCTATTGCCTGTGTGAAATATCCTTGGGTTTTAAATGCTTCGGGAAGTGTTACCACGTCCGGATAATATTGACGGATATCCCGACCAAAATCATAAAGTCCTGTCGAGGTGGGACGACTTCCCAGCAGGAGACTGTTTCGCGATGCCACGCAGACGGCCTGATTACTGTAAGCCCGATCAAACCGTACGCCTCGATCGATTAACGCATCGATATTCGGTGTGATGGCTGCACTATCCCCAAAACCGCGAATAGCAGGCTTCAGGTCGTCGATCAGGATGAAAAGAACATTAGGTTTTTCCTGCTTTGTTTGCGCACTGGCATAAGGTGTAATGAAAATAGTATTACACAGGATAGTGAGGGCAATTTGATATAACTTTATGGTATTCATGTTTTAACCGTTTAATTCATTTAAAAGAGTCGCTCTTCATATAGCCATTCAAATATAACTAGAACCTTGGCATATTGTCCTTGTAATATTTTATCGTATAAGGGTTCGTTGTTTCCCACTTGTTTTTGAGCGGGTACACATTATACTTCCATGCTTCTTTCTCAAACGCTTTTTTAAGTTCTTTTACTTTTTTCGGGTATTTATCCGCTAAATTACGTATTTCGTTAAAGTCTTCCCTCATGTTGTATAAATATACACCATTGGAGTCGGGTTCTCTGATAGCGCCATTCGGACTTTTCATTCCATTGGGGAAGGCAACTTTCCAACCATCTTTATATAATGCATATGAACCGGTGGTTTCGTGATACTGAATCGTATGACGTTCTGGTGCTTCAGGATGATCAATAGAATATGCTAGACTGATCCCTTCTATGGGCTCTTGGGGATAGCCATGAATGATCTTCGGAACCTTGGCATTTACAAGTTCGAGCGTGGTGGGCATAATATCAGTTACGTAAGAATATTGCGATCTCACCTCACCATTCCCCTGAAACTTTTTTGGAAAATATAAGACCATAGCATTATGTGTTCCTCCCTCCCAGCTTGGGTTTTCTTTATAGTAACGGAACGGCGTATTGGTTGCTGCGGCCCACCCTCCTGGATAATTAGGGAATGATTTGGCAGTACCCAATGAATCGAGGTTTTTCAATTGTTTGGCGAGAACCTCTGGCAGCGTTTCCGTATAGTTAACAAGTTTATCTCTTGGCGACGCCCCCATCGTTCCATTGTCACCTATCATCAAAACGATCAATGTATTTTCCAGTTCGCCAGTTTGTTCGAGATAATCTATGACTCGGCCTATTTCATAATCGGTATGCGATACGAACCCTGCATAATTCTCCATTAAACGAGCTGCTACCGTCTTCTCGTCATCCAACAGACTATCCCAAGGGCGAACATCTGGATTTTGAGGAGGCAGTTCTACGTTCTGCGGCACAACTCCCAGCTGTTTCTGACGCGCTAAGACTGTTTCCCGGTACCAGTCCCAACCTTTGTCAAATTTCCCCTTGTACTTATCTACCCATTCCACCGCCACTTGATGGGGAGTGTGTGTGGCACCTGGAGCGAAGTAAAGGAAAAATGGTTTTTCCGGATCCACTTTTTTTAGCTCATCGATATAGCGTATGGCTTCATTGGCAAATAGCTCGGTAACATGACGTCCTTCCGGATCTTTAGGTGCTAACTGGGTATCCCGATATAAGACGGCATTCCATTGTGGGGCACCACCAACACTGGGTTTGTAACCGTAATAATGATCAAATCCACGGCCTGTAGGCCAGCGGTTAAAAGGGCCGGCTGCAGTAACATCAGAGGGGGATGTGACGTGATATTTACCTACTGCGAAAGTACTGTAGCCGTTTTCTCGTAGAACCTCGGCTATGGTTGCTTTTTCAAAAGGCAAGTAACCGTCGTAACCAGGTGTACCGTAAGATTCACTGGCAAAATAGCCGAAATGCACGGAATGTGGATTACGACCCGTAAGCAATGCCGCTCGAGTAGGCGCACAGAACGCCGTGGTGTGCCAGTTTGTATATCGTAGACCATTGTTGGCGAGCCGATCGAATGTGGGCGTTTCAATAAGCCCCCCGAAGGCTGCCGTAGCGCCGTATCCGATATCGTCAATGAGTATCCATACGACATTGGGTGCATTTTCGGGTGCTACTGGATGAACAGGTGCGTATCGTTCTTCTGTTTCTTCGATCGTTTTTCCTATTTTTCCTTTAAATTTAGGTGTAGGACTGTATTGTGCAAAGGTTGTATTGGTCAATAAAAGCGTACAAAATATAGATAAGATAATCTTAACAGTAACTAACTTTTTCATCATGGTAAATTCTTAATATCCTGGATTTTGTTCGCAAAGTTTATTGGCATCGATTTCAGACTGCGGAATGGGAAATACTAACTTATCTGCGGTTGCCACGCTTGATGAGATGCCCCTTTCAATTGCTGAAGACAAAAAGGTTCCTTGCCTTATCAGGTCTTCCCGCCGTTTTCCTTCTGAGATGAATTCCCAGCCCCTTTCTTTAAATAAGGCTTCACGAAACTGTTCTTTTGTCCCGGCATCTGCAGATGATAAGGCTGGAAGGCCCGCTCTTTTACGGATTTGATTAATTAGCGTAAAGCTTTCATCTGTGGGGCCGGAGAGTTCATTCAGCGCCTCAGCGCGTGTTAGTAGAATATCAGCATAGCGTAAAACGGGAACATCCGCGCCACCGTTATTTCCTATTATTGCGTTATCCCAATATTTGAAACTTCGGGCGTTGTCTGCCTCCAAAATGTTAACCGTCACATTACTGTTGTTAATATAGCTTGTACAAATGAGTGAACGCCTTAAATCATTCGGCGACATGCTGTTTACAAATGCGGTACGTAAGCGGTATTGTGTGGCAAAAATAGACATTGTTGGCTGATAAACATACTCGGGTATCTCTGGAGTGCTCTTGAAATTTGGTGGCAATGCTCCGGCCATAAACCAGTTGCCATAACCGGCTTCATTCCGGCAGGGTAATACTAGTAGCATCTCTCTATTTGTTTTTCCTTCGTTTTCAACTTTAAACAAATCTTTAAAATTATATTGCGTAGTACTATAATAATCAAAATCGATTACGGCTTTAGCCGCGTCTGCGGCTTTCTGCCATTGTTTTGTATTTAAATAGAATTTAGCTAGAATGCCGGTAGCATTTCCTTTGTTGAAACGACCGAATGATTCTTCGTCGCCAGGATCTGGCAAACTCGGAATAGCCTCAATTAATTGGGATTCAATGAAATTTTTCATCTCTTCGTCCGTGGCTCGTTCCAAATCTCCTACCTGTTCGGTAGAAAGACGGAGAGGTACAGAGCCAAAAAAATTGTACAAATTAGCATAGGCATGTGCGCGTAATACTTTGGCTTCCGCTAATAATAGATTCTTGGTTTCTTCGGATGTGTTGGCATCCGCAATGTTTTCTATTACACCGTTAGCATCACGGATCGAACGGTAATTTGGCCCCCACATATCACCTTGGAAAGTACTGAGTGTGGGCGTCCAAGTGAAGTTTATGAGATGTATAAGTTGACCATTTTCTGCACCAGCTGAATTGAAAGCCATATCGGTGCTCACCTCGGAATCATTGATCACAAAGCGAGCGTTTTGCTGTGTCTGCTGTTCTGCATATGCTGAAAATAAGAGCGATTTTATGCCCTCTTCTGTCTTCAGCACATTATCTGGGGAAAACTCCGAATTGGGTACGACATCCAAAATGCTGCTGCATGCCGCTAAAGATCCACTAAGAAGGAATACGTTGATATAGTTAAAGATCATTTTCATTGGAATACTTTTTTGATGTTTCATGGCTATTAAAATTGAATATTTACACCAGCAGTGAACGTACGTGTGAGCGGATAAGAATTATAATCTACCCGCAAGATATCGTCGCCAATAGCATTGACAGCTGGATCTACTCCGGAATATTTCGTGAACGTATGTAAGTTCTGGCCATTAATGAAAAAGGTCGCGCTTCGGACAAACAAGCTTTTCGGCAAGGGAACATTATAAGATAAACGAACGGATTGGAGACGCAGATAGGAAGCATCCTCTACAGTTTTATTCGTTACATTTAGAGCGCCCTGTGCGTCACCTGGAATAAACGAAGGGTATTTTTCACTGGGATTGGCCGCCGTCCATCTGTTCAAATAGGGCTCCGCTAATTTGTTTCTGCGAAAATCAACGGGATAATAGGAATCAACTAAACTGCTGTTTAGCATTTTGGCGCCCTTGGAACCTTCTATAAAGATAGATAGTGTTAAGTTTCTATACTGGACATTGGTATTGAATCCGTAATAAAAATCAGGTAATGATTTTCCTAGAACGGTTCTATCATTGGCATTAATGATGTTATTATTGTCGAGATCGCGATATTTTAGATCACCTGGCCGCACACCGGGCTGCACAAAAGAAAAATCATCTCCTTCTTGCCAAACACCGTCTACAATATATCCATAGAATGAACCCATTGATTCACCCGGTCTTAGTATACTGTATTCTCCGATATTTCCAGGGCCAGAACCAATAAATTGGCTTACATTGCCTAGACTTAAAATTCTATTTTTCAACGTAGTGATATTAAAATTGGCATCCAGTTTAACATCTCCATTATCTATGATAGATCCGTTAAGGTTGAACTCCATTCCGGTATTACGCATACTTCCCACATTCTCTGTGCGACTGGAAAAGCCTGAACTTATTGGTTGAGGTACGTTATATAGAAGATTTGTGGTTTTCCGGTTATAATAATCAATACTTCCCGATATCCGCGAATTTAAGATTGTAAAATCAAGACCTATATCGAATTGATTAGCAGATTCCCATCTTAAATAAGCATTTGAACTTCTTGTTGGCGCGATAGTACTTACCTTCTCACCATCAAATACAGCTGATCTACCAGCTGCATAGGTCGAAAAATATAGATAATTGCTATTGGGCTGATTGCCGGTTGTTCCATAACTTATGCGTAGTTTTAGATCGTCAATCGGATCTACTGCTTTCAGAAAATCTTCTTGCTTGATCTTCCAAGCGAACGCTCCTGAGGGGAAATAACCAAATCTTTGCTCCGGCCCGAATCGTGCTGATCCATCCGCTCGTAAGGATCCGGTAAATAAATATTTTTCAACGAAACTATAATTTATCCGCCCTATGTATGAGAGTAATCTATTCTCCTGAGCCCCATAACTTACACCATTTAGAGCATCATTCCCTGACCCTATTCCGTAGTATGTGAGATCTGGCAATGCAAAATCCCGTGCGTTGGCAATTAAAGAGCCTGAAGTATAGTTTTCGTAGGTGGATCCGATTAGTGCGGATAGCTTGTGCTTACCGAAAGTTTTGTTATAATTCAATGTGCCTTCTAGTAGATAGTAAGTTCTCTTTCCATCACGGGCATCCGCATATCCGTTATAGGATGCCCCAGTAATTGTTGAGGGGTCTATCCAGAAATTCCGTTGGGAGATATTGATGTCTGTCCCGATCCTCCCCCTTGCTGATAACGAAGGAAGAATAAAATATTCCGCATAGATGTTACCAAAAGTTCGGTAAGTTTCCCCTACTGCATATTGCCCATTGATTATTGCCAGGGGGTTATCCATAGGCGCCATCAAGGGTGAGCGATAATAAGTCCCATCCGTATTATAGGGTTGCGCGGTGGGGTCATAATTTTGTGCCATATAAAGCGCACTAGCATTATCGTTTAGTCCTGTTCCGTTGGCGTTGTAATAGTCTTTGATATAAGCCGTGGAGAGGCCCATGCCAATGTTATATTTTGAAGCCACACCAGTTTCCAGATTAATACGTGCGTTATAACGGGTAGTGGAAGAGTTTAACATGACTCCTTCCTGATCAAAATAACCAAGGGAAATATGATACTTCGTTTGTTGAACGCCACCACTAAATGAAATGTCATGACTTTGAATCGGCGCATTCGTTAACAAAAGGTCCTGCCAATCGGTATTATATGCTGAGGCTTCTACCGGTTGATATACACTGGTGTTCAATTTGCCCTCTTCAATTATTCCATTAATGGCTGATGTGTATTCGTCAGCAGACAGATAGCGCTGTGTTTTAGCTACTTTCTGCTGCCCGAAGGTGGCATCATAGGAAACGGTTGTTTTCCCTTCTTTCCCTTTTTTTGTGGTAATTAGCACAACACCATTCGCACCACGCGAACCATAAATAGCTGTAGCCGATGCATCCTTCAAAATTTCAATAGAAGCAATGTCTACGGGATTCAATGCATTCAGTGGATTGCGATTATTCGGATTGTTGGTTGTTCCTGCTACACCGGCTGAGCCTATCGCAACAGCATCATTCACAGGCATACCATCGATAACATATAGCGGAGAATTGTTTCCGGTAATGGAGGTAATTCCTCTTATTTGCACACTCATGGCAGCTCCGGGTTCGCCACTTTTTTGGTATATCTGCACACCCGAACTCCTACCTATTAAACTTTGTTGTACGTTTACATTCACACCTTTGGTAAGATCTTCTGCTTTAATAGAAGATACAGAACCTGTCAAATCACTTTTTGCGACGGCACCATAACCGATGACCACAACCTCATCCAGAGAAGCATGCTGTGGAACCATGATGATCTCTAATTCGGATTTACCATTCAGCGCTAATTCTTGTGTCTTATAACCTATATATATAAATTTTAAAGTGACATCTTTCTGAACAGAATTTAACGTAAAAAAACCTTGAGCATTAGTTGCAGTTACTATATCGGTTCCTATAATCGAAATACTTACACCGGAAATCGGTTCTCCGTTATCGTCCAATACTCGCCCTTTAATATCGGTCTGGGCAAAGAGTTTATGAGGGAGCAAAAAAAGTACAAAATAAAGGAATAGTAGTCCGCCCATAAAATTCCCTGTTGTGATTGATCGAATCATACTGTTATTTGGTTTGAAAATTATTTGTTGTTATTGATATAAAATCTATAGATTTGGTAGACAAAATTAAACAAATGTCTGATGCTGCATTAGCAGCAATGTTTAATTTATTAGGATTATTGTTTATACATGAATAAATCAGCTATTTTCACTTGCTTATTGTCTTCTTTTTGTATGTTACTTTTCGGTCAAGGACTGAATTTTCGGAAATTGACTTCTGCAGAGGGACTTTCCCATAACACCGTATTTGCTATTGCGCAAGACGATACAGGGTTTATGTGGTTTGGGACAAGAGAGGGGTTGAATCAGTTTGATGGTAATCAAATTAAAAGTTATTACATAAGCATGTCCAAGTTGGGCAAATCAACCAATCATATAAATGCTTTGCAATTTTATCGATCGCAGTTATATGTCGGTACCAAAGAAGGGCTCTATGTATATGATCAAACCCAAGATTCTTTTACCGTTTTGGAACTTCCCGGAATGCCGAACATCACCTTTTTGTTAGAGGATAATGGTGTTATCTATGCAGGGACAAATATTGGCTTGTTTCGGATTTCGGAACAAGTGTCAAGAATCAGTGGCGCTGTTCATGTAAGGGCCATGTGTGTACTTCCAGACAATCGTTTTCTGCTGGCATTGGACAATAAATTAATTATTATCGATCATAATGGCCAGATAGAACGTTCATTTGGGAAGGACGTTTTCGCGCCAATTTCCGCGGATGATTTTATAGTATATCAAATACATCGGGATCCAAAAGGACGCATTTGGTTAGCCACTTCATACGGTATCTATCGCTACGACGATCATCATCAGCGCCTTACAAAACTAAACTTTGCTATCCATGAAAGTATGGAGAATCGAACGGTAAGATCTATAACCAGTGACCAGAAAGATCAATTGTTCATCGGTACTGAAGATGGTTTATACGTTCACCACGTCTTCACCGGTTTAACGTACAATTATCAACAATCATTTCATCGAGAGCCGAACAAGCTAAATGATCAAGCGATTTATTCTACTTTTATCAGCAAAGACGGAGTAGTGTGGCTTGGCACGTATTTCGGAGGCATCAACTATACTACGATAGAGGAGGGTGGTTTTAAGAAAATACTTCCAAGTGATCTCCAAAACGGTTTATCAGGAAAAGCCGTTAGCCAATTAATGGAAGATAGCTTACATCGGGTGTGGATTGCTACGGAAGATGGAGGAATTTCGATTTATGATCCCACAACGGAATCGTTCGAGTACATCAATAAGGAGTCTAAACCTTTCTTTCTTAATTCCAACAACGTCCATACCATCCATAATGATGGTGCCGGAAACATTTGGGTAGGCACATTTTTGGGAGGATTGCATCGTTTTAACATAAAGAACAAAACGACTACGATTTATAAAAAAAGTCCATCGGATCCGCACTCGTTGTCAAACAATCAAGTTTATACGGTATATCGTGATAGCCGGGGAATATTATGGATTGGTACACAGCAGGGGTTAAATTGTTTTGATTACAAGACAGATCGGTTCAATCTTTTTGAACCGAAAGTTCTGGGCGATAAATTCATATATGATCTGATCGAGGATAAAAATGGTGATTTATGGTTTTGCTCGCGGCAACATGGTATTTATAGGTATAACCCCAAAACAAAAACCTTCAAACATTATACGAATCAAGGGAAAAATGCACCGTTACTAAGCAATCAGATAGTGAGTGTATATAAGGACCGACAGGAGCGGTTATGGTTCGGAACTTTAGATGGTGGTGCGTGTGTCTATAACATCGAAAAAGACTCCTTTCAGCATTACACCGCTGAAAACGGGCTGGCAAACAATAACGTATATGGTATTTTGGAAGATAAAACGGGTATGGTATGGCTAAGCACCAATTTAGGGATCTCTAAATGTGACCCAAGGACCGGAAAAATCATAAATTACGACAGGCAACATGGCCTAAGTTCCAACCAGTTTAATTTTAAATCTTTTTTAAAGGCTAGTGACGGAATTTTTTATTTCGGAAGCATCGATGGTCTTAGCTATTTTGATCCTTTAAAAACGTGTGTGAGCAGCTCGATACAACCGTTAGTTTTTACTGATTTTCAACTGTTTAATAAAACCGTACAACCTGATGAAAACAGTGCTGTTTTAAAGGAACATATAGTTTATGCTAAAGAGATAAACTTATTATATAATCAAAATGTATTCACCATTAGTTATAACGCTATCGATTACGTTCTGTCTGGAAGCACAAAGTACGCCTACTATTTAGAGGGTTTCGAAAATCAATGGAACTATGTAGGCAACAAAACAAGTGCCACCTATACGAATCTAGATCCGGGTCAGTATGTTTTCCATGTGAGGACATTGGATGATGGAGGAGAACTTTCGCCGATGGAAGCAAAAATTAGCATTAAGGTTTCTCCTCCATTTTATAAAAGTAATCTTGCCTATATTTTTTATACATTTTTGCTCGTAGGTATTATCTGGATGTATACTCGATTTGTGCGCTTTCTACATCAAAAACGTGCTGAAATTCGGCTCGCACATATGGAGAAGGAAAAAATGGAGGCTCTTTCACAATATCGGATCAATTTCTTCACGTTTATATCGCATGAGTTCAAAACACCTTTAACACTCATCCTTGCGTGCATTGACAAGTTCATCTCCGAAAAAGAGATCGATCACAGCGAGCAAACAGACTTGTTGCACATTAGAAGAAATGCATCAAAGTTATTCAGGCTTATTCATCAGTTAGCGGAATTCAGGAAAATCGAAGACAGCAAATTCGCTGTGTTTTTTAGTAAAGCGGATGTGGTTGTATTTGTTCAGCAAATCATCGATTCATTCGAAATTCTAACCCAGAGTAAAAATTTAGCCATAACTTTTTCAGCTAATGTCGATCATTTAGAAGTTTTCTTTGATGCAGATAAGTTGGAAAAAATACTTTCAAATATTCTGTCCAACGCTATAAAACATACGGATGAGGGTAGTATAGCCGTGGTGATGGCGATTCAGGATAATAACAAGACGATCGATTTCTCAGTTAGTGACACAGGGACGGGAATGTCTGCTACTGACTTACACCATATTTTTGATCCTTTTTACAGATCTTCGGAACATAAAGACATTGCGGGCACGGGGATTGGTATGGCTTTAGTGGCTAGTTTAGTTAATAGTCTTCATGGAAAGATTGATGCTTCCAGTGTGCCTGGCAAAGGAACAACTATTTCAGTTCATCTCCCGATATATGATCGACTAGACGAGCAGCAAACAGGAAATAACAATCAGACGGTAGTTAAGCTGCCTGTTTCAGAGATGCCAATAGCGAGCCATGTCAGCACGAATATATCTTCTGAAAAATATACATTGCTGCTCGTGGAAGACAACAAAGAATTGCTAAATTTTCTTTCCGAACATTTTCAGGAAACTTATCGTATTATAAAAGCAAGGGATGGCGCCGCCGCTTGGGACAAGATCAACAAGACGCCACCTGACGTCATTATCAGTGATGTGAATATGCCTAAAACTGATGGTCTGGAATTGTGCCTAAAATTAAAACAACATCCAAAGCTTGACCATATTCCAATTATTCTTTTGTCAGAGACTGATGAAGATATTTATCGAATCAACGGCTTGGTTGTGGGAGCTGATGCGTATATCGGTAAACCATTCAATTTAAAGGAATTGGAATTTTTGGTTTCCAATATGATAGATTCCCGAATTAAATTAAAAGAACATATTGTGGAGCTCGGAACATTAATGAGTAGCAATGTAGCAAACAATAATCAGAACCAGGATTTTCTAATCAGGCTGAACGCCACTTTAGAGAAGTTTTACACCGATCCAGGGCTATCTATTGAGGATATTGCTGCTGAAATGTGTATTAGCCGCACATCGTTGCACCTTAATCTTAAATCCATACTCCATAAAAGTGCCAGCGAAGTGCTTAACGAGTATAGACTAAAAAAGGCTTTAGTTATGTTGGAAAGCGATATGCCGATCACCGAAATCGCTTATCGTTGTGGTTACAGGGAACTCAATTATTTTAGTCGGGTCTTTAAAAAATTCTACCAACTTTCACCACAAAAATATAAAGAAAGTCATTTTAAGATGATCAATATCAGTTCATAAAATATAATCAATAAATCACCATGAAAACATATTTATATCTTTTGCTTTGCTTTTTAGGCCTTAATTTTTGCACACACGTAGAAGCTCAGCATACGCCACCGACAGATTCAGGAACAAAAAAATATAATATTTTGTTCCTGATCGCAGATGACCTGCGGACGGATATGGGTATATATGGCCATCCTTTAGCAAAAACACCCAACTTAGATAGTTTAGCAGCGGAAGGTGTATGGTTTGAACAAGCGTATTGCCAATATCCCTTATGCAATCCTTCCAGATCTTCATTATTAACAGGAAAACGACCTACGACAAGTGGCCTTTATGGCAATAGGGAGTGGTTTAATGCGTCATTTCCAGATTGGATCAGTCTCCCTAAATATTTTAAGCAACATGGATACACTACTATTCGGAGCGGTAAGGTCTTCCATGGCGGAATAGATGATACAGAAGCTTGGGATATTGGTGGGGAGCCGCGTCAGTACGGCACTTTGATCCATGCCGATCCTCCTGCTGCAGTCGATTCTCAATCGTATTGGCAAGGGTATACCAGTTCGCCTCCCCGTATCGAACCTTATGCGGCAACAGTACGTTCGGATCAATGGGCATCCCTGACAGGTGAAGAAGCCAAGCAACTGGGCGATACGAAAGTAGCAGACAGGGCCATTCAATACCTGGAAGATCACAAGCAAGTGGATCAACCGTTCTTCTTGGCGTGTGGTTTTTCAAAGCCCCATACGCCGTTTATCGCACCTCAGGAGTTCTTTGATCTATATGATTTGGACAGCATCGTTTTGCCCCCAGATTTTTCTTCCTTACCGGGGATACCCGTTGGATTTCCTGCCGGATCCATCCGCCGAAGAAACGCCGATTTTTTCGTTAATCGTACAGCGTCGCCACAGGAAGCCAAAGAATACATACGAGCTTATCTCGCCTGTGTAAGCTATATGGATTGGAACGTAGGTCGCGTGTTGCAGAAGTTGGAAGAATCGGGATTAAAAGAAAATACCATTGTGGTCTTTTGGAGCGATCATGGCTATCAACTGGGCGAAAAGGGAAAGTGGTCCAAAGCCGGTTCGCTGTGGGAACAAGGTACGCGTGTGCCGTTTATTATCCACGATCCACGCGCTAAAGGCAATGGTCAGTCTTCTCCACGCGTAGTGGAGCTACTGGACATTTACCCGACGTTGGTCGACTTATGTGGATTACCCCCCTATGAAGGTCTAGAAGGAGCCAGTTTAAAACCGTTGCTTGATCAACCTGAACAAGCCTGGGAAAGACCTGCTTATACCGTTTGGAGCGAAAATGGGCAAGGTGTTACTGGGATTACGATCCGAACGGAAAAATGGCGGTACGCTGAATTTTTTGGCCACGGAGCAGGGAAATCGTTGACGGATGTAGTGAACGATCCGCATCAATTGATTAATCTTGCGAACGATCAAAAATATGCCGATGTTCTGGACTATTTTCACAGGTTAGCTATCCAACAAGTACATGGTAAGACAGAGCTATCTTCTGTAAACGATTAGATTACAGTATTTTGTTCTTTCTTCAAAAAAATCTACCAAAACAGTAGTCTTTAGTGAAAATGTTTCTATATTTGTATCGTTCGTTTCAATTGGCGTTGGCACGGCAGTATTTAAAACATTAAACAGAATATGAAGACTTTCAACCAAACCCTATCCCCGTTAACCCACAAGTACGTGGGTGTTGTCAACCTGTATAGATGCTCGCAGCAAATGCGAATGTGTTGTCACTAATTTCTCCCTCACTATATGAATGCGAAAGGGGAAGTTGACGCTTCCCCCTTTTGCTCAATAACAAATAACAAGTATTCAATTGGTCTTGGCACTTGTCTGTAATTTACTATTAAACATTCAAAACTATGAAATTTCGCAGAGTATTCCGATACTCACTTCCTATTTTTTTATTATGGGTCGCCACTATGTCGGCTCAATCCCAAGAAACCAAGCCCATTATTAATGCATCGCTCGTTGGAACCGTTATAGATGCGACAACAAAAAGTCCTATTGAAGGTGCTACGGTTCAACTGGAAGCCGTTACACATAGTGTGAAAACTGATCGTAACGGGAGGTTCTCTTTTGTAACAGGGCAGAGGTTGCCATTTAAAATCAATGTTACTTTTATAGGCTATCAGCCACAGAGCTTGGTCGTTACCTCATCGCCAGCTGTTATCGAATTGACGCCGTCTTCCCGGGATTTGGATGAGGTCGTTGTCGTGGGGTATGGTACGCAGAGCAGAAAGGGTTTGGTCGGGTCAGTATCTAAAATAGATCCTACTGATACCAAGACTATTCCAACCGGAAGTTTTGATGTCCAATTGCAAGGTAAAGCTGCCGGAGTTCAAATTAATGCAAATTCTGGGGTTCCGGGTGCTGATGTTTTTATTAGGGTAAGAGGGGCGACTTCTATCAATGCTTCCAACGACCCCTTGTACGTAATAGATGGTGTATTTGTAAATAATTCCAGTCTTCAAAATATTGATCAGGAGAGAGGGATTTCGCCATTGGCTGATATTAATCCTGCTGATATAGAAAGTGTAGAGATATTAAAAGATGCCTCTGCAGTAGCTATTTATGGATCTAGAGGAGCGAACGGTGTAGTCATTGTGACAACAAAAAGAGGTAATTATGGGCAAAAAACCAAAATAGAATTCAATGGTTCCGAGGGTGTCGGATGGTCTCCCAGTGATAGGATTTGGAAAGCTACAACAGGAGAGCAACATGCAATATTGGTCAATGAGTACAATAGAAACATGGGGAATCCGGAGCCTTTCAGAGATAAGAGCATTATAATTAACGGTGTCGCCGGTAGAGGATTGCCATCCGAACAGCCCACTTATGACCGGTTGAGCTACTTATTTCGTAATGCTAGCCTTCGCAACTATGATGTTTCTCTACTGGGCGGTAGCGAAAAAACTAAATTTTATTTTGGAGGAGGATATACCGGACAAGAATCGATATGGCGTCCAATGGGTTTAGAGCGTGGGACTGTCAAAATTAATTTGGATCATAAAATTTCCGATAAAATCACTATTGGAACTAGTAACAGCATCAGTAAAACACATCGCGATCAAGCAAGGCCGGCCAACGGAGCAAATGGAACCTTATTGCAAGCATCATTAAATATTCCTACCTATCTGCCAATTTTTGATGACGCAGGTTTACCACTTAAATGGGTAAACTTTGATAATATTTGGGTGCTTACCAGTACACAGAACTTATGGTCTAATAGTTACCACTATGTTGGTAATGTAAATTTTGATTATAAAATAACTCCCAAGCTGAGCTTTAGGTCAACATTTGGTGTAGATTATAATAATTATGAAGAAAATGAATATTGGGATACCAGAACAATTCTAGGAAATAATGGGGGGCGTGGCACACAAAGTATAACCCAGTCATCAACTGCTATTAACGAGCAAACCCTAAACTATAATGATAAAATAGGTAAGCATAGCTTTGGAGTGCTGTTGGGTAACACTTTACAGGGAATAGAAATTAAGAATGTTTCGGCTACAGGAACAAATTTCCCAAACAACTCTTATACCCAAATTTCATCTGCTGCAACACAAACTGCTTCGCAGTATAAGAACAATAGTACATTGGCTTCCTTCTTTTCACGTGTAGATTATAATTTCAATTCGAAATACTATGCAGAATTTATCATAAGGGCTGATGGTTCCTCAAAATTTGGAGAGAATAATAGATGGGGATATTTTCCGGCAATAGGTGGGGCATGGCGTATAAGCGAAGAAGATTTTATTGAGAAAATTCCGCAAATATCTAATTTAAAACTAAGGCTTAGTTATGGTATAACTGGTAACCAAGGCGGTGTTAGCGATTTTGCATCAAGAGGTTTATGGACAGGAGGTTTTGGTTATGCCGATGTAGCTGGAGGTGACGAGTTGCCCGGTACAGGTCCATTACAGATTGCCAATCCCGATTTAAAATGGGAAAGTACAGCGCAATTTAGTTCTGGATTGGACATAGGTTTGTTCAGTGACCGCTTAGGAATCGAACTGAACTACTATCGTAAATATACGAGCGATGCGCTTTTACAGGTAGCAACACCGGGTATTACAGGTTTTACCTCATACTTAACCAATTATGGCGAAATCAGCAACAATGGTTACGAAGTGTCTATTAATTCGGTGAATATTCGCAGTAGGTCATTTACTTGGAAAACAGACTTTAACATTGCTGGTAATAAAAACACCATCGAAAAGATACCTGCCGATATTCCTTTTGCAGGACGGGATTTAATCCGTTTACAACAGGGCAACTCGTTATATGCTTACTGGTTATATAAACAAATAGGCGTAGATCCTAGCACGGGAGATGTAATTTTTGACGATTACAACAAAGATGGAAAAATAGATGCAGAGGACAGACAGATTTTAGGAAGTACTTGGCCTAAGTTTTTCGGAGGAATAAGTAACAACTTTACCTATAAGGATTTCGATTTGTCAGCATTTTTTGTTTACTCTTACGGCAATTCCATCTGGAACCACAATCGTATGCTTGGGGAAACAGGTGGTACGCTTGATGCCGGACGGGTATTGTTGGCCAGCCAATTTGATAGATGGACCACCCCGGGACAAATTACAGAAATTCCAAGGTTAACCGCCGCAAATTACGCTCGCCAAGAGAATAGTCGCTTTTTTGAAGATGCTTCATATCTGCGTTTACGCTCATTGACTTTTGGGTATACACTGCCAAAATCATTTACACAACGGGCCAAAATTAACAAAGTACGTTTGTATGTAACGGGTAACAACCTTTTAATATTTACCAAGTATACAGGTGCCGATCCGGAAACGAATTTGGGAACACAGAACATACAAGGTTATGATTATGATACCCCACCACAACCTCGTACTGTACAGTTTGGTTTAAATGTTTCATTATAAAAATCATCATTAGATTGATCATGAGAATATTAAGATATATACTCTTCTCTGCCGGTTTGTTAACTTTTACCGGTTGTGAGAAATTCTTAACTACAGAGCCTCTAAACGCAGTTTCTGATGAAGCTACTATTATAGACAAGGTTTCTGCCGAAACGGCTTTAAGAGCCGTTTATCGCCAGTTTGGTAACATAGGTTATTATGGAGAAAACTATGTTACGTTTGGATACTTTCCAAGTGGTGATATTAAAAATTTAACAACGGGAGGAGCGGGCAACTTGGTAAATGCTAACTTTCGTACAGACGAGGTCCTCTTCAATACCACCTGGATTGCGATTTATAGAGCCATAAATAGTGCTAACCATGTGATTACTAAAGTGCCCTCAGTTAATGATCCTTTGCTTACTGACGCATTGAAAAACCAATATGTTGGTGAGGCTAAATTTTTAAGAGCGCTTGCCTATTTTGATCTTGCCCGTGCATGGGGTGGTGTGCAGATCATATTGGAACCTACTACCTCTCTACAAAATACACCACAGGTCAAAAGAAGTACACGAGAGCAGACCTATGCGCAAGTACTGGAAGATTTGAAGGATGCAGAAATTCTTTTGCCTGACGTAGTGAATAGAGTTAGAGCAACCAAACGTACTGTTTGGGCATTGAGAGCACGATTGCATCTCTATAAAGAAGAGTGGGGACTAGCAGAAACTTATGCAACTAAACTCATCGAGAAAACCGCAGATTATACTTTGATAAAACCCTTTAGTAATTGGTTTGCAGATAATGTGAAAAATACCCGGGAGTCTATTTTTGAGTTGCAGTTTAGCGTAAATAATGTAAACTCTACCCGTATACAAATGGCGCACTCTACCAATGGCGGACAATACCGTTACGCGCCTAACGATAGGTTCGTACAGTTGCTCAATGACCCAACGATAGGCGGAGGCAGAAAAGCTTTGATTACTAGTGTGACCCAAAGCGGTATTGTAAACTGGGTTGGTAATTTATATTACAGAAGAGATGCTACAGATCCGGCCTACATATTCCGTATTGCAGAAATGTATTTGATACGTGCCGAGGCCAGAGCAGAGCAAGATAACCTATCGGCTACAACCGGAGCTTTGTTTGACCTTAATCAGGTAAGGGATAGGGCAGAGTTGGCTCCTTCAAATGCTGTTAGCAAAGCTGATGTTTTGTTAGCTATAGAAGAAGAAAGAAGATATGAATTTGCCTGGGAGGCGCACCGCTGGTTCGACTTGGCCAGGACAGGAAGGGCTAAGGCGGTATTGGAAGCATTGAACCCAAATATTACGATAGGTGCTCATCAAAATGTATTCCCTATACCGGTTACACAGATTCAATTAGATAGGGACAATTTGGATCAAAATCCGGTTTATTAACTTTTTAAAACGAAGGTTCATGAGTTTTTTAAATTATAATACACCCATTCAATGGAATAGAACAAATGCGTTTGTATTACGTTTTCTTCTTATCTATTTCTTTATACAGGCGATTCCTGTTGATTATAAATCCTATACAGATCTATTGGCCATAAGTGGTGGGGCACAGGGATTTTATATCTTGTTTAAAATTGCTAATTACAATCCGCAGTTTTTTGGACTTAGCGGCTATCAAAATTGGTTGATAGCTGCAATAATAGCATTAATAGGAGCATTGGCAGCGGATAGGTTCTATCGTAATACTAATCCGAATTTCGATAAACTGTATTATTGGCTAAGGGTAATTCTACGTTATCGTTTAGCATTAGTAGCCATATCGTATGGGCTTATTAAGTTGTTCCCGTTACAAATGCCCTATCCTAGCTTAGGTAATTTGCATACCAATTATGGTGATTTCCTACCTTGGAAGATTTATTTCCATACTACTGGGATTGCTCCTCCATTCGAAGCGTTCTTAGGAGGTGTAGAGATATTTGCAGGTTTATTATTGCTGTATCGTAAAACAGTTACTTTTGGAGCAGGTGTTTTGGCAGGCTACTATGGTAATGTATTTGCATCCAATATTGCCTATAATATGGGGTACGAGGTGTATAGCTTGCAATTGACCATCTTTGCGATTGTGCTGTTTATTTATGATGCCCCCCGTTTATACAGCTTATTGGTTGCTCAGAAATATACTGTAGCCAATACCTATCATCCTTTGTTCGATAACAGAGAAAAATGGGTCAGGAATGTAGTTAGGTCTTTGGTTGCGGTTTTTATCATTGCTCTAGGCTATACTACCTACAAGAACTACACTACGGCACCTTATAAATACCCTAAAACCGTAGGTATAAAAGATAGTTACGGTTATTACAATGTAAGTGTGTTTAAGTTTAATAATGTAGAGATACCCTATTCTATGACAGATATGAACAGGTGGCAGAACGTAGTTTTTGAAAAATGGGCAACGTTGAGTATTAAAACTGCGAGGTCAATTGTAATAGATGAGGGTCTGGGAGACCAATTTACCGACAGTGATTATGAAAGAAATTTTGAGTCGGCTGGGGTTGGAGGTAGAAGGTATTTTGCGTATGAGGCGGATACCTTGTCCAAGACATTAAAATTGGTCAATAAAAATAAAAACCATAAGGAAGAGATATTTAATCTCAACTACCGAGTTGTAAATGATAGCACCATAGTACTTACAGGGACAAATGAAAAGAAAGACTCTGTTTATGCAGAATTGAACAGGATTAACAAAAAATATCTGCTGTTTGAAGGTAGAAGGAAACCAATTAAATTATAATGCTATGGCAAATACTCATGAAAAGAATTATAGTGGATCCGTTTGGACTGGTTTTCAAAAATTTGCTTTCCGAACATTCTTTGTTTTCTTTTTGATCATGTTGATTCCTACGGATGCCAGATATTATCAGAGATGGTTTAATACCGACTGGGAAAATTTACACATCAGAGATATTGGCTCTTTAAGTGGTTCTAGTTTCAAAATTATTGAAGTAGCTACAAAAAGGGAAGGAGGGAATGATACTGGGGGGGCGCCCGGGAAAAAAGAATTTAAATATGTCATCTATCCAAAGTCAGGTGAATACGGTGCTTGGAGCTATATAAATTGGGTTATAGCTTTTGGTATAGGTATAGTGGGCGCATTAATCTGGACACTCATTGATAAGCGTTCTAAAAATTACAATACCCTTTATTACTTTTTGGGTGCTTTGGTAAGTTACTCCATGTTGATAAGGTTACAGGGGCTAACCTTTTCCAAGGTGTTTCCCACGCAAATGCCAGACTTGGCTATAACCCAGTTAAACACGCCTTACGGAGATTTCGTAGTACAGAAACTGTATTGGATACAGTTTAGCTTTGTACACAATTTTGAAAGATACGCCGGTTGGGCAGAATTGGTCATCATGTTCGCGTTGTTTTTTAGAAGCACAAGGGCAATAGGAGCGGCTTTAAGCATCGCTATGATAGGAGTAATAGCCTTAGCGAATCATGCGTACGACGGAGGGATACACTTATTGGCTTCTTTCTATATATTGGGTGGTCTTTTCGTGTTGTGGCGTTATTTGCCAGCTATATGGAAACTAATTGTTGGTGAAAAGGATGTTGCATTAGACATCGTATATTATCCATTTAGCAAGCCTTGGGAAAAGTGGGTCAGAATAATATTCAAGAGTTTTATTTTCTTCTTTTTCTTTGGGGTCAGTGCTTATTTGCATTTGCAAAACTATAAGTACGATTCGTATAAAGTTCCACAAAATCCGGGTTTGGCAAATGCTAGGGGGATATACAGTGTAGAATACTTTAAAGTTAATGGAGAGGAGCTTCCGTATTCTCCACTTGACTCGCTACGTTGGCAAGAAGTAAGTCTGGAAAAATGGTCTACGCTATCCTTTACGGTTTTCAATACATTTGATATACACGGAGAAGCAGGTAGGGGCAAGCAGTATGAAGATATAGATAGAACCTATGAATCTGCCGGTACAGGCGGGGGCCGTCGTCATTTTTATTACGAGATAGATGATGTGAATAATGCCTTGACTTTGCAGAATAAAAACAAAGTATATAAAAACCAGGTGCTAATATTCCATTATCAAAGGCCTAATAGTAAAGAAATATTGCTGCAAGGAAATAATGAATACGGTCAAGATATAGAGTTGCTATTGAAAAGAAAGGACAAATCTTACCTTATATTTCAGGAACGTGGCAGGAAAAATATTTGGACACCATAATAATATTGAAGGATGAAAAATATTGTAAACTTACATTGGCAATCCGAAGAAACCCGAGCTAACATACATCGTAACGAACCGTGGACTGAAAAAGAAAAAGTAGCATTTCGCATTGCTTTTATCTTTTTTACCATCATGAGTATACCTACAGATTATGGGTATTATGTGATGCTAGGACATTTTGATTGGCTCAATCTCAATTATAGGCAGTTGACAGAAATGGCAGCATTCTTTAACCCACAGTTCTTAAACGTATACTCTGAAAGTGGTTTTTTTGGTGTTGCCAGTTACATCAATTGGCCGTTTGTGCTGTTGATAGCTGTTGTTGGTGCACTGATATGGGGGTATTTTGATAAGCACAGACCATCGTATAACGATTTGTATTATCTGGTACGGGTATTTGCCCGTTATCGTGTGGCTTATGCAGGTATAAGTTGGGGGTATAAGAAGATATTTGTCATGCAGATGCCCGTGCAGTTTGAAGCTATATGGAATACGGAGCTAATAAATTTCTTTGCCAAACGTCTTTATTGGGAAGTACTCAGTGTAGCTCCTGTATATGAGGTTTATTTGGGTTGTGCCGAATTCTTTGCAGGTTTCCTTTTATTGTTTAGACGCACAACAACACTTGGGGCAGCTTTGGCATTTGCTGTTTTTGGTAATATAGCTATATCTAATCATGCTTATGATATCGGTGAACAGGTGCCTAGTGCTTTAATGGCTGTTTTAGCATTATTCATATTGTGGAAAGATATTCCTGCAATATATCAGGTTATTGTTAGAGAAAAAAATACCATATTAAAACATTATAACCCCACTTTTGGTAAAGCGTGGCAACGGTGGGTACGAACAGGGCTGAAAGTTGTGTTCAACTTTCTTTTGGTAGCATTGTTTGCCTATTATGAGGTAAGGGCAGTAGTGCAGAACGATTTTTATAAGATACCCAATACACCAGGCTTGGAAGATACCAAGGGAGTTTATGAAGTAAGAACATTTAAACGTAACGGTACCGGACTGCCCCACAACCCATTAGATACAGCAAGATGGCAAGATGTAATTTTCGAAAATTGGTCTTCTATAGGAGTTAAGTATGTGAATAAGCCACAACAAATAGCCATGTTTGCAGCAGGTAGCTATCCAAGGGTAAACGAACCTTATGACGGTAAATTGCATTTCGATTGGAGGGGTGATTTTAGAAGATACCATTTAGATGCTGATGGTAAAAAACTTCCTGCTAAAGTAAAATGGCCCAGGGATGTTAACATTGATTGGGAATTTGCAGGTATGCAAGGCAGGGTATTTTATTATTATGAAGCTGACACCGTTAACAATGTGCTCAAACTAGTTAATAAAAATAGATACCACAGAGATGAAAAAATGACATTTACGTATGAACAACCAGATAAACAAACTATAATTTTGAAAGGTTTAGATGATCAAAAAGATTCGATATATGTCGAATTAAAGAAGTCAACATATCAACAGCCATTATTAAGTGTGAATAGATAGTGAGCAAAATTTCAGCAAAATACGATGCGATCATTATAGTTTAGATGAAACACATAAAATTTTGGTTTGGATGCGCGTACCTACAAAGATTGATTCTACCCATCATTAACCGATGGGAAAGCTTGACTCTAGATACGATGGGGCCATTGCATTTCCCGCGTCATCCGCTGGATTTGACAAGCTTTTGGTTAAAAGCTTTAAAGCCGGCCACGTGGACAGCGTTGTCGTTTAAAACAAAAAAGCATTATGGGCAGGAGTGGCGACACATGGCATCCAACTGTTATATAACTAGGTGTCCCGTTTATACCGACAGGATTCTTTATATGTCGTATTGGATAAACGCGAAAAAGATTATACGCTGAAAACGGAGTTAATAGATTGGTATTATAACTATAAATAATATTTTTCATAAAGTCTACTTAAATAGTAGACTTTATGAAAAATGTTTTTATATTTGCACTGTTCGTTTCAATTGGCGTTGGCAACGATAGTATTAAAACATTAAACAGGATATGAAAACTTTCTACCAGACCCTATTTTTTTCTCTTCGCGCAACACGTGATTTTGTCAATCTTTATTGTCTTTCGCTTCGAATGCGAATGTGCACTTGTTAACTTCCCTCTCTACATAAAAACCAAAAAGGGAAGTTAATTCTTCCTCCCTTTTGATTTAATAAGCAAATAACAAGTTCAATTGGCGTTGGCACTTGTCAGTATTCACTATCAAATACTTAAAACTATGAAATATTATAGAGTATTCCGATACTCGCTTTCTGTTTTTCTAATCTGGGCCTCTGTTCTAACAGTGTGGGCACAAGAAACAAAACCAATTATTAATGCTTCCCTTGTTGGAACGGTGATTGATGCAGCAACAAAAGACCCTATCGAAGGTGCTACCGTGCAGCTGGAGGCTGTAACACATAATGTGAAAACTGATCGCAATGGGAGGTTTTCCTTTGTAACAGGTCAGAAATTGCCTTTTAAGCTTACCGTTACTTCGGTTGGCTACGCAACACAGAACCTTGTCATTGAAAATTCGCCGGCCGTCATCGAGTTACATCGATCTACGGAAGATTTGGATGAAGTAGTTGTCGTTGGGTATACTACTATAGCGAAAAAGAATCTCATCGGCGCTGTAGATCGGGTATCTCAACAAGCAGTTAAAGATATACCCACAGGAAGTTTTGACGCACAGCTACAAGGTAAAGTTGCGGGTATGCAAGTCGCGGCTAGTACAGGGATTCCCGGGGAAGCATTACACGTCCGTCTGCGAGGAGCGACCTCTATTAATGCAGATAATAATCCCTTATATGTTATTGACGGTGTTTTTCTGAATTCAGAAAGCCTTCAAACCATCAATACAGGAGGTAAAGCGACTTCTCCCATAGCCGACTTGAGCCCTTCTGATATTGAATATGTCGAAGTACTGAAAGACGCTGAGGCAACAGCCTTATACGGATCAAGAGGCGCAAACGGGGTTATTTTAATTACGACAAAGCGAGGAAAAAATTCGCAATCGGCAAAGATTGATGTCAATCTTTATTCTGGAAGAGGAAAAGCCGCCAAATTGTGGGAATTAACTACCGGACCTGAGCACGCTGAATTGGTGAACGAGTATTTTAGAAACATTGGTCAGACCGAGCCATTTAGACCCGTTGCAGAGGGGGGGAGAGGGCTGCCTTCTGAACAGCAAACATACGACAGATTGTCGGAGGCATTCCGGACGGCAGGAGTTCATAACGCAGATTTATCTGTATATGGAGGTAGTGAGAATACAGCTTATTATTTAAGTGCAGGGTATAATAAGCAAGAGTCTATATTGAAGCCAATCTCCTTTGACCGGGCAAATTTTCGTTTTAATTTAGACCAAAAGGTAAACAATAACCTGAAAATAGGTTCGAGTAATGGTATTTCGAGAACGGGTCGCAACCAAGGTCGGGCAGGAGATGGTCCTCAAGGAGGTATTCTGCAGGCGGCATTGCATACACCGACGTATCTATCGCCCTACAATGAAGAAGGTGTCTTGGTTGGCAGAGCCGGATTTGATAATTTAACCTTGTTATTAGACAATTATGATGTCGGGTCGACAAGTTTGCGCTACATTGGAAATGTTTATGGTGAATACCAGATTACACCGGCTTTGAAATTTCGTTCGACATTTAGTGTTGATTATAATAATTACAATGAGCACGAGTACTGGAATAAATTGCTGATTGCCGGAAGTGGTGCTAACGGATTAGCAACTTCTGCAATTTCTCAATCGACAACATGGATCAACGAGCAAACATTAACGTACAGGAAAAGATTAGATGCTCGACATACTATCGGCGCATTATTAGGTAACACGTTACAGGGAAGTTATTTTTCCCTAACATCGGCAGAAGGTCGGGGCTTCGCAACGGATGACTTTACACTAATCAATACCGCTGCTACGACCACAAGTAACCAAGATTGGGACCAATATAAATTGGCTTCTTTTTTCGGCAGAGTGGATTATGCGTTTGATGATAAATATCTATTGGATTTTTCACTACGTGCAGATGGATCTTCAAAATTTAATAAAGGATATCAATGGGGGTATTTTCCGGCAGTCGGTGTCGCTTGGCGTTTAAGTAAAGAAAGCTTTTTACAGGATGTTGCCTTCTTGGATGACTTAAAATTAAAAGCCAGTTATGGGCTGACCGGTAACCAGAATGGTATCAATTCCTTTGCTTCACGGCAATTGTGGTCCGGAGTAGGGTCGTCTTATCGAGGGGTCGCAGGTATTTTTCCTGAGCAACTAGCCAATCAGGGGCTTAGCTGGGAGACTACATCGCAGTTTAACATCGGTTTGGATGCCGCCTTATTAAATAACAGATTGACTACGTCCTTAAACTATTATTATAAATATACTAAGGACGGTTTATTGACCGAAGTGTTGCCCGGAACAACAGGTTTTAGCAGTTTTACGAACAACGCTGTAGAGATTAGCAATAAAGGGTTTGAGTTGAGCATTAGTTCGTTGAATATCAATAGCGATGTTTTCTCTTGGAATACCTCATTTAATATTGCCCGTAATATCAATAACATCGAAAAATTAGAAACGCCTCAAAATTATGGAAGTAGAGATCTCATCCAGTTTAGAGAGGGATTTCCAATGTATTCATTTTGGGTATACAACCAATTATATGTAGACCCCCAGACAGGGGATGCGGTATACGAAGATGTGGACGGTAACGGTCGCATAACAACCGATGACAGACAAATTCTGGGCAGTATCTGGCCAGACTATTTTGGAGGTTTAAGTAACGATTTTTCCTATAAAAACTTTGATTTAAGCACATTCTTTACGTTCTCAGTCGGCAATAAAATATATAATCACAATCGTTTTTTCGGGGAAGCTGGAGGGGCTAGAGATGCGGCGCGTATCATTTTTAAATCTAATCTGGATCGCTGGCAACAATCTGGAGATATTACAGATGTCCCTCGTTCAGATGGCGTCAATAACAATAACTATAAAGACGGCGGCGGTAGATGGCTGGAAGACGGATCCTATTTAAGATTTAGAACATTAAGTTTGGGGTACAATTTCACAGCAAAGAACCTAGGGAAATTGCCTTTGTCTAAGTTGAGAATATATGCTCAGGCAACCAACTTATTTACGATTACGAAATACACAGGGCTTGACCCCGAATCTGCGGCGAATAGCGCAGCAAATCAACAAGGTATTGATTTGGGAACACCGCCGCAGCCCAGAAGTTTTCAGCTAGGTGTTAATTTAACTTTATAAGAGAGTCATGAGAACAAAATTTCTTTATTTATTTTACATAGTCCTATTCACAAGCTGCTCTTCGTTCTTAGAGGTAGATCCCAAGTCATCTCTCTCAGGGGAAGGTATAATCAAAGATGAAACATCCGCAAACGCAGCTATCAGCGGAGTGTATGATGCACTAAGAAGTTACTATAGTGTAGATTATCAGTCCATCGCCTACTTGTCGGGTGATAATGTCCAATGGACAGGGTCGCAATCACAGGTGCAAGAGTTTATCAACAATAAAGTCAATCCAGAGAATTCAACGATATCTTCTACATGGAACGGAATTTATAGAACGATAAATCGAGCGAATAATGTAATTAACGCACTCGTAAATTACGAAGGAGATGGAATATCGGCAGCTGTAAAAAATAATGTGTTAGGACAAGCATACGCTATTCGCGGATTGGCCTATTTTGATTTAGTGCGCGTTTGGGGCGGGGTACCGTTAATCACAGAGCCAACGGAGAAAGTCGGGGATAATATTGGGATACAGCGTAGCACCGTAGCACAAACATATCAACAAGTGATTGATGATCTGAATCTCGCGGAAGATCTTTTACCTTCCGCAACCGATCGTTTTGCTTTTACCAAGAAAACGGTCTGGGCTTTAAAGGCTCGATACCATTTGTATCAGAAAAATTGGGAAGGGGCGAGAGACTATGCAAAACTATTGATTGATGACCAATCAAATTATGAACTAATCGCCCCTTATTATTCCTTCTTTAAGAATAACGTTACAGGAACTAAAGAGTCGGTGTTCGAACTGTTTTACAGTGCTAACGAACCCAATCCACATAGGGCTCAGTGGCAACCGCAAACGAACGGCGGAACCAGACAGTGGGCACCCAGTAACGAGCTGATAGCCTTATTAACAAACGCGAATACAGCCGGCGCACGGAGTGCATTAATAGCCCAGGATAACCAAAATCGCTGGTACGGTGATTTATATTACAGAAGCACAGGAGCCGACCCAACTTATGTCATTCGTATCGCTGAAGTCTATCTTATCCGTGCAGAGGCCTATGCTGAATTGGAAGAATACAATTTGGCGGTAGATGATCTAAACAAAGTTAGAGAAAGAGCTTCGCTTGCAGATAAGTCGTACACAACAAACCAAGCTGATCTTTTGCTATGGATTGAGGATGAGCGCCGTCTCGAATTTGCGTTTGAAGCACACCGTTGGTTCGATTTGGTGCGAACAGGGAGGGCGCAGCAGGTATTGGGAATAACCGAATCATTCCGATTATTATTGCCGATTCCATACAGCCAGATACTAGCCGATCCGGCACTGAAACAAAACCCAGATTATTCATCATAAAGTATCGACATAAGATGGCATCATATCTTCAAAATCCCGTATGGAAGAAGTATATTCTTCGTGTAAGCATACTTTTTATCGGGTTGCTTAGTTTGCCTTTGCAACCAGATTTTTATAAAACGTTGTTTACGATCAGTTGGCAATATTTTATTGCAGACGTATTCTACTTAGCTACCTTCCTGCCACATTATTTTGGCGAACAGACTGGTCTATTGGATTGGGTATTGCTCTTGATCATTGCATTGATTGGAGCAGCTGTCTGGCTGAAAAAGGAAAAACCCGGAAATACGGATAGAGAACAACTATACTATTATTATTTGCGGATATTTGTACGGTTTAAACTGGCGGCCATATTGTTTGTAGCCGGCTTTCTCAAGTTATTCCCCATTTTTGCTCCAGAACTATCTTTGAGCCACTTAAATACAGCGTATGGTTATTTTGCAGATTGGAAACATCTGCTGTTAAGTTTATCCGCAGCTCCGGCCTATTTGGTGTTTTTGGGCATCGTTGAGCTTATTGCTGCGGTACTATTGCTTTTTCGAAAAACAGCTTTTCTAGCCGTTATTTTTGTTGTGCCATTTTATGGGAATGCATTTTTGGCGGATTTGGCGTATCAAGGTCCCAGTTATTTTGTCTCTACTTATATTGTGTTATTGACCTTGCCCATTTTTGTGTACGATGTTCAACGTTTAGGATCATTGATTGTCTCTTTGAAAGAGACATTACCCGCCAGTTGGAAATTGGATTGGCAAAAAGTAAGCTGGTCAAAATGGCGATTATCACTTAAAGCAGTTTTCGTCTTCGTGTTTATTGTACTGGTAGCCGTCAGGTCTTATTCTATATACCAAGATCCAAACCAATCGTTACATTATCCAAATGAGGCAGGTCTACCCGATATTGAAGGAAAATATTTGGTGGATACTTTTGTATTGAATGGCGATACATTGGCTTTTTCGCCGACAGATAGCGTAAGATGGAGAGATGTTGTATTCGAAAAATGGAATACGTTAAGTGTGCGAAAAGTAAACACGGTTTTCAAGGACGAACCCCCTACAGCTTTTTTTCAACGCGAAGACGATAGCAGAGATTATGAATATACCCAGGTGGGGGATCGTCTATACTATCGTTATACGATTACCAATGACAGTATAGCATTTAAAAATCCAAATAGAAACTATCATGACGACACCTACCTATTCAAAGTGGAACGACCGGATAGTCTGCGTATAAATTTGTCCGGTTTTAACGTACGGGGAGATACGCTTCAGATTGAGCTTAACAAGGTCGATAAAAAGTATCTTTTGTATGAGGTTAAAAAGATTGGACGTCGTGGACTGGGATATAAGTTATAAATATTTAAAATCATTTGAAGATGTCAGTGAATAATCTGTCGCAAGGTAAGCGTCAATGGACTACCTTTCAACGCATCGCGTTTCGTATCAGCTTTGTTTTCTTTATCATCATATCTATACCCAATAACCCCTTGTGGTATAAGCATGTGTTTGCCATAGATTGGCTTAATCTGGATTACAGGGATCTGTATGATGTTTGTCGATTTGGGTCAGGTGTGAATTGGTTTGGTCGGACCACCTTTGGATATCGTCTAGAGGGATACAGTATTTGGGTTAATACCCTATTTTTTTCTATTATAGCAGGTTTCATTTGGACATTTGTTTTGAAACTGTTCAAAAGAGAGCGGTCAGAATACAATAAGTCGTTTTATTGGCTTAATGTTATCGTGCGCTATAGAGCAGGTTTGGGCATTATCGGGTTTGGTTTTACAAAACTTTTTCCGGTGCAGATGCCTTATCCTTCTTTTGGGATTCTGGATACCGACTATGGTGATTTAACCGCACAAAAGATTTTTTGGCTTTCATTTGGAATCGTACCCTGGTATCAGGTGTTTGCCGGAATATTGGAAGTGGGAGCAGGTACCTTGCTGTTTTTCAGAAAAACAGTTCCTATCGGAGCAGCTTTACTTGTTGGCGCATTGGGAGCCATTGTTGTGGTGAATTTTGCTTACAACGGGGGCGTGCATGTTTACAGTTCATACTTCGTATTGTTGAGTTTATTTTTGCTGGTGCCGTATTACAGACCGTTCTATAATTTGTTTGTCAAAGAAATAGTTACGAAAGTCGAACTTTATCTCCCCAAATTTAAACCTACGTTTAACTATTTTAGAATTGGCTTCAAAATCGTCATTATATTCATTTTTGTAGGTGTTTTCTTCTATTTACAATATCTTGACTATCGATATGACCCTTACAAGCAGCCCTCCTCTGCAGGTGTAAAGGAATTGCGGGGTCATTATAATGTGACGGAATTTAAATTAAACGGAGAAACAAGACCCTTTAATCCATACGACACTATCCGCTGGCAGTCTGCAACGTTTGAGAATTGGTCTACATTAACTTTCCGTGTCAATAGACCTGTGCGATTAGACTTATCAAATGGTGGTGGCGATCCAAAACGAGATGTGAACCGCACATTTGAATTATCTGGGGTTGCAGGAGGACACCGTGCGTTTCATTATTATGCGGACACCGACAATAAAAAATTGTATCTAGAAGATAAATTTAAGCTTATTCCCGATCCACGTAATGTGACAGCTGGTGAAGGGGGCGATGGAGGTGTTCGAAACTATCTGAAAGATCAAAAAGCATATGATGATGCTCCGTCGATTTCTTTAGAAGAATGGTTACCCGATTCCGTAAAAAGTAAGTTTGCTGATGAGGTGAATGATGTACATCCCCAAGCCAGGACGACACGCCGTATCCGCGAGTTTGCTAAAGCAGATGAATTGGCAAAGAAAGAAGTGAGGCAGCGTTTTGTAGTCAATTATACCGTATATGATAAGGGCAATAAAGTCATATTGGAAGGGATAGATGAAAACCGTGATTCGCTCTATGTCGTCTTGGATAGGGTTATAAAAGATTATAAGCTTGCCCCAGGTAAATTGGTTGCCGGACAATATGATTAAAAATGGGAGCGTATATATGTTGCTTGGATGTGCCGTAGCATTGCTTGTCCGTTGCAATCCTATTGATAAAAATCCTTCTGTCGTTCAAGTGCAACGGCATGAAGCAGATTGGTCAGACGGACTTGAGGCGTACGAAGCAACGTGGCCGGATAAATTTGGGATAGGAAAATCAGCCGATAAAAGTTTTATTGCTAAATGGGATATCGACGTCCGGCCCGACGGTAAAGGACTGCCCAAAGGCGAGGGCAGGGCGAAAAACGGCGCCGTAGTATATCAGCATAAATGTGCAAGCTGTCATGGCGTCAATGGTTATGAGGGGCCTGAGGATAAGCTGGTCACGGATTCGACGGGAAGAAATACGATTGGAAATTATTGGCCCTATGCGACCACAATCTTTGACTATGTCCGTCGCGCCATGCCATTTAATGCTCCGGGTTCATTAACGGATCAAGAAGTTTATGATATCACAGCGTATTTGCTGTATTTAAATGGTATCATACAGGAAGAGCATATTATTACAGAAAAGACCCTACCTACGATAGAAATGCCAGCCAGGAAAAGATATGTCTTGGATGACCGACAGGGAGGTCCGGAGATAAGATAAAATACGATGTCAGTAGAAAAAGAATATTTTCAGCGAATACGGAACCTTGTCCGTTGGTTGACAGCGGCCGTCGCCATCTTTCTAATAGTGACGGTAGGCTTTGTGGTGTATCAACATACATTTAATCAGGTTATAGAACCAGATTTTGATTCAAAAATTGTTGTTGACCCTAGTAAGGTACAAGGAGCGCCATCATCCGAAGTGGGTTATCGTTCTAAATTCGATAGCCCCAAGCGTATAGCCACTTACGCGACGGCTTCACGAACGCCTTTGGAAGATTTGCAAGGTACGATTACGCCGTCGGATCTGCATTTTGAAAGACATCATGCCGGTATACCGGAGATAGATCCTGACCAACACGAATTACTTATTCACGGTTTGGTCGAAAAGCCTATACGTCTGAAGCTTTCAGATATCAAAAAATATCCTTCGGTGTCACGAATTTGTTTTATTGAATGTTCGGGTAATTTTCGTTATGGAAAGCGGGAAATGACACCGGGAGAAGTATGTGGGTTAACTAGCCAAAGTGAGTGGACGGGTGTGTTATTGTCTACCGTTTTACGTGATCTCGGTGTCAAACCGGAGGCCAAATGGTTGTTGGCAGAGGGTGCTGACGGTGCGCTTATGGCACGTAGCGTGCCGCTGAAGGAGGCGTTAACAGAGGCCATCATCGCCTATGGTCAGAACGGCGAGGCTATCCGACCGCAGCAAGGTTATCCGATGCGACTGGTCATTCCCGGTTTCGAAGGTAATACCCAAATCAAATGGTTACGACGTATTGAAGTGACAGACGAACCGGTGATGACCCGGGAGGAAACCTCTAAATATACAGAGAAAGTTAAGGACGGGAAAATCCGGATGTTTAGTTTGGTGATGGATGCCCGATCTATTGTTACCTATCCTGCTTATCCGAAGAAAATTGAAAAAGGTTGGCAAGAATTGCGTGGCATAGCATGGAGCGGTCGGGGAAAAGTGACGAAAGTACTGGTGAGTGTAGATAATGGCAAAACATGGCAGGAAGCACATTTGCAGGGACCGGTTTTAGAAAAGGCACATACCGCATTTAAATTCATGTGGAACTGGGACGGAAAGCCTACGCGTGTCCTCAGTAAAGCGATTGATGAGACGGGTTATGAGCAACCGACATACAATCAGCTTGTAAAAGCAAGAGAATCGAAGGGCGGCTACCATTTTAATCCTGTTGTGGGGTGGGATATTGAGAAAAGTGGTGAAGTGTACTTGGCAGACATTAAGGATATCTAATAACTTATTTATTATTCGGAAGACGTGAAAGGAATTTTTGAGAAACTATCACCTTTGCTGATTTTATTATTTGTGCAGGACTCTTTTGCACAAATTGGGTCAAATGATAGTACAAGTCGCTACTATGCGATTCAGGAAGTCATCATTTTTGGGAAAGGATCTGACAAGGGACTGAACAATCGACTTTCGGCAACACAGATCCAGGACTTCAATAAGCAGGATGTCGTTGAAGCTGTTAATTTATTGCCTGGGGTTAGTATTGCACAGCTAGGCGCAAGAAATGAGGGGAGCATTTTGGTAAGAGGCTTCAATTCGCTGCGGACGCCTGTTTTTTATGATGGTATTCCTATTTACACACCTTACGACGGAACTTTTGATTTGAGTAGATTTAATACGTTTGATATAGAAGGCATTTCGATAGATAAAGGGATGGTGTCGGTTCAGTACGGGCCGAATACAATGGGTGGCGCGGTTAATATTATTTCTAAAAAACCAATAAAAAAACTAGATATCAATGGTCAATCTGGTTTGATATCGGCAAAAGGCGATGCCGTAAATGGCTATTTTTCTTCTTTCAATGTGGGAACTAGGCAAAACAAGTATTATGTACTCGGCTCGGTTTCTATTTTGGATCGAAAAAATTTCGTTTTATCTAATAGTTTTGAACCAACGGATGTTAGTTTGCAAGATGTAGGAAAAAGAAATCACGCCGCTTCCCAAGATGTAAAATTAAGTGGAAAAGTTGGTTATACGCCAAATGGAACAGATGAATATTCCTTGAGTTTTATTTATCAAAATGCTAATAAGAATATTTCTCCTAATGTGCTGCTGACTGGAAACAGTAATTGGAGAGATTACCCTGTTTATAATAAAAAAAGTGCCTATTTCAAAACGAAGACGTTGCTTGCAGAAAAGACTTTTTTAAATGTGACGGGATATTATGATACCTATTTTAATGAGATGAAGCAATACGATGATAAAGAGTATGTGTTGCAAAATAAAAATTCATCTTTCTCAAGTGTATATGATGATTATGCATTTGGCGGAATAGTTAATCTTACTTCGGAGGCCATTAGAAATAACTTTATAACATTGTCCTTAAATCAGAAGTTTGATGTGCACCGGGAGCATAATCGCGAAATTGCAGAGCGTTTGGAGATTGAGCAGAATTTTAAGGCAGGAGAACCCGTTCAAGAATATAATGATCATACTTTTTTTGTAGGTGTGGAGGATGTTATCGTGCTCAATTCTTTTATCAAAGGAATTTTGGGATTGTCTTACAATACCAGAAAGAATACCAAAGCACAAGAATACGGCACACATTATAATACAGGTGAGCGCGACGTGCTATTTGATTTTCCGACAGGTTCAAATCAGACGTTTGACTACAAGGGAGGTTTGGTTGTCGAACCTGTTGATAACCATAAAATCACGTTATCTGCTTCAAAAAGAACCCGTTTTGCTTCGCAAAAAGAACGATATTCAAGTCGATTCGGGAGCCAAGTGCCTAATCCCGGACTAAAATCGGAGTATGCGTGGGTATTTGACCTGACCTATTCCGGGGAAATAGGATCCTTATTTCATTACGAGGTATCTGGTTTTGTGAATGACATCCATGATGCTATCTTAGTTCGGACAGTCGGTGAACTGGACAATGGCAATCCAATTAATCAAAATGTCAATATCGGAAAAGCAGTGTTTCAAGGATATGAACTCGCTTTTGAATACGACCCTTTATCATTTTTAAGTGTGGGTGCTAATTATAGTTTTATTGCATTAAAGGACAAAACCGGAAATGATGAGAAATTTATAGATGTACCAAATCACAAAGCTATAGGGTATACTAAAATTGATATTCCAAAGATTAAATCGGCTTTTCTAGCAAGCATCGAGTATTATGGGCAGCGATATATGACAAGTACAGGGGATGAAGCACCAGATTTTGCCTTATTACATGCGAAGTTCTCTGTTCCGGTTTATCGTGGTGTTTCGTTGGATTTAAGTGTGCGAAATTTATTAGACAAAGATTATTATTTGGCTTTAGGCTATCCGAGGGAGGGAAGGTCGTTTTTGACTGCGTTATCCTATCGTTTTTGATGTTAGCTGAAAGTAAGTAACTTAGTGAGAGAATGAAAAAATACGATGCCATCATCATAGGTTCCGGTCCGAATGGATTTGCTGCCGCGATTACGTTGCAGCAACAGGGACTTTCTACGTTGATCGTGGAAGGTGCGAATACTACAGGAGGAGGTATGCGTACAAAAGAATTAACCTTGCCGGGCTTCAAGCATGATGTTTGTTCAGCAATACATCCCATGGCGATGGCTTCCCCTTTTATGCGCTCCATACCCCTAAAAGAATACGGATTGGAATTTACACAGGCAACTTATGCCGCGGCACATCCTTTAGATAGCGGTGATGCAGGCGTGCTATACCATAGCTTAGAAGAAACCGCACAACATTTAGGAGTTGATGCGCGGACCTACACAAGATTGATTCTACCGATCATTAACCGATGGGAAAGCTTGGCCCTAGATACCATGGGGCCGTTGCGTTTCCCTCGTCATCCGCTGGATTTGGCAAGTTTTGGGCTAAACGCTTTAAAACCGGCGACGTGGACAGCATCGTCGTTTAAGACAGAAAAAGCAAAAGCATTATGGGCAGGAATGGCAGCACATGGCATACAACCGCTATCGAATTGGGCAACATCCGCTATTGGCTTGGTACTGATGGCAGTAGGACACCGTTACGGTTGGCCTATCCCCAAAAATGGTTCACAGTCTATCGCCGATGCGCTGGCAGCATATTATATTTCGCTCGGTGGCGAAATACAAACAGGATGCTGGGTAAAAGATACGCGGGAGCTCCCCCAACATAAGATATTGATATTGGATTTAACGCCCAAGCAAGTACTGAGAGTGGAGGGATTGCAGTTGCACGATTCCTATCGGAAACAGTTGAGAAAGTACCGTTATGGCATGGGCGTATTTAAGGTTGATTGGGCACTTTCTGATGCCACACCTTTTAAAGACGCTTACAGTCAACAAGCAGCAACGGTGCACCTCGGTAATACCTATGATGAAATAATACGGAATGAACTTCATTCCCATAGCGGTCAGGTGGTAGAGAAGCCGTTTGTTTTGTTTGCCCAACCTAGTCAATTTGATAAAAGCCGGACTCCTGAAGGTAAACATACAGGATGGGCCTATTGTCATGTCCCCAATGGCTCTATTGTTGACTTTACGGCACATATTGAGAATCAGATTGAACGTTTTGCTCCTGGTTTTAAAGACACTATTTTGGCACGACATACCTTTAATCCCACACAGATGGAAGCCTATAATCCAAACTATATTGGCGGAGACATTAATGGTGGAGTAATGGATATCTTCCAGTTGTATACCCGACCCACTTTATCTCTTACGCCGTATCGTACGTCGAATAAAAATGTTTACATAGCTTCTTCCTCTACACCTCCGGGAGGGGGCGTACACGGGATGTGCGGATTTCATGCTGCCCGGTTCGTTTTAAAGGATCATTTTAATATAGATGTAATGTTATGAGAAAGATTATACTTGCCGGAGGATCCGGTCATCTTGGCACGTTGTTAAAGAGGGCTTTTCTGGATTCGGGATGGGAGGTAGTGATTTTGTCCCGGCAGCGGAATAGAAAAGAAGAAGGGGTTACTTATGTGTTTTGGGACGGTGAGCATGTAGGGTCTTGGGGCAATGTGCTGAATGGTGCAGATACCGTGATCAACTTAAGTGGTAAAAGTATACAATGTCGCTTTACACCAAAAAATAAAGCGCTTCTTGAAGATTCTCGCTTTTTACCAACTAATGCCTTGGGAAGAGCAATAGCCACTTGTAATAAACCTCCAAGACTCTGGATAAACTTTTCTGGTATATCTATTTTTTCTGGATTAAACGAATTGCAGGATGAGACAAGTATGGCAATCGGCGACGATTATCTAGCTCAACTGACCCGAAGATGGGAAGCTGCTTTTTCAGCATTTGATCTTCCGGATACATTAAAGGTGATACTTCGCGTCAGTCCGGTGTTGTCAAAACAACAAGGGATGTTAGCGGAACTACTTCCACTAGCGAAATGGGGCCTGGGAGGGAAAGTTTCTGATGGACGTCAATGCGTTAGTTGGATTCATGAGCGAGATTTTGTGAAATTGGTACAGTGGATAATCGAGCGGATGCAACCACGGCGGGTTTATCATGCCTGTAGCCCTAATCCAGTCACTAATGTTGCATTTATGAAAGTGCTCAGAGAAAGTGTGGGTGTTTCTTTTGGACTGCCTCTTCCCCTGATCATGGCGCATATCGGTTCGTTTTTAAAAGGCGTCGATTCGAGTATTCTACTTCATTCTGTTCCGGGGACAACCAAATACACTGTAGAAGATGGGTTTGATTTTGACTTTGGAGAGATTAAATGTGCATTGACCGATCTAGTGAAATAATAATACTTATATTGTCCATCATTTACAAAAAACCTTAACTGTATATTATAATGTCATCTTCTAAATCAAGTATAATGATTAGCGAGGACTGGGTGGTCGTGATCCTCGGATTAGCTATCATTTTTTTAGCCCTGTTTGGTGTCGTCGTACCTAAACCAAGTTTTTCGTGGGATACGTCAGCGATACTTTTTGCAAAAGTCTTATCCCCCGATAACCTATTGGTTGTCGGTGCACAATTTTTATTAGTGTTCACTACCGCTCTCGTGGGAGCCTTGTTGTTGGGAAAACCGTTAAAGCCACTTTTGGTCGTTTTTCCTTTCATTTTTGTATTAACCATATTTGCATTGGTTTTAGCAGGCAATAGTACCGTACAAGCGTATAACTTGGAAGCTGTTATATTTAGTTTGGGTATCGGTTTGCTGATCAGCAATTTTTTTAAGTTACCGTCTTGGTTTAAAAATGCACTTTCTACCGAATTGTATGTAAAAATTGGTTTGGTGCTGCTGGGCACAACGGTTATCTTTAGCGAGATATTAAAAGCGGGAGCTTTAGGGCTGATTCAGGCTTTGGTTGTTGTATTGTCGGTCTGGTATTTTGCGTTTTGGCTTTGTAAGAAATTAAAGATCGATCAGGAGATGGCAATGATGCTTTCGTCGGCTGTTTCGATTTGTGGGGTGTCGGCCGCTATTGCTACGTCAGGAGCGATTAAAGGAGATGCTAAAAAGCTATCCTATGTGGTCTCTCTGGTATTGATTACCGCTATCCCGATGATGATTTTTATGCCCTATCTTGCAGACTGGATGGGCTTATCGCAAGAGGTTACCGGAGCTTGGCTTGGTGGAAGTATTGATACGACCGGGGCGGTTGTTGCATCCGGCTCGTTGGTAGGCGAAGAAGCGTTAAAAATCAGTACCATCGTGAAATTTTCTCAAAATGTCCTGCTCGGCATAGCCGCATTTGCTATCAGTATTTATTGGACATATTCGCATTCCAAAAGTGCAGAGCATGCTGAGAAACCGACCTTAAAAATTATTTGGGAGCGTTTTCCGAAATTTGTAATAGGTTTTATTTTTGCGTCCCTCTTATTTTCTTTTGTTATTAATCCTGCGCAAGTTGACGGCGTAAAAGCGGAATTGAAAAGTATACAAGGTTTGTGGTTTGCACTGGCTTTTACATCGATAGGTTTGGAAACGAATTTTAAAGAATTATTTGCGCATAACAACAAGAAACCGCTTTATGCGTTTCTGATCGCACAGGGATTCAATATTGTGGTGACGCTGGTGATTGCATTGCTGTTGTTTGGGTAAATTGAAAAATACCTAATAATGGGTATTTGCAAGTGAATGGCTATTTGTTTTATTTGTAAAGAAATACGTTAAAATAACGCCATGAAAATTACGAAAAGCATCAGTCTGTTAATCTTATCAATATTTTGTATTACCTATCATACGCAGGCACAAAGTATAAAAGGAATAGACTATAATAACCCTTCTTTGGATTTTTTTACGACCGATCCGGCCGACACGATACTGTTGTTCAATATGAACAGTATTGATCTTTCGGCGCTAAAATATACCTTTAATGAGGAAGAGGGAACGTTTGAAACTATGCTTCCCTTTATTGTGGACCGGCCAGTAGGATCCTCCCAAATTTTTTGGTTCTTTAAATATATACCTGAAGAAAGAAAGGATTTTTCATGGATGATTTACGAGAGTAATAATACCGATGTAGGCATCTGTAGGTCTTTTCGGTACATGAAGTCGGCTGAGGGAGGTTATAATGTGCTACAAGGACAAGATCAACTAACTGTGGCAATCCAACCTGGAAGATACTTGTTGAAAATAGTTGTGAATGATATCCCCGACACAGAAAATATAGTGTATCTTAGAACAGGAATAACCTCAAAATTGTTTTATTACGGTCTCCGGTCTGGGTTTTACTTAGGAAGATTGTAATGTGGCTAACATTTAAATCTAAAAAAATGGAAAGAAGAAAATTCATAACAGCCGTCGCAGCTTTGCCGCTCATGGTTACGTTGCCAAAACTTGTAAGGACACGTGATAAAATCGCCAGTTCAATTAATTTTAAGGGTGTTTTTACGTTAAAAGACCGTCCCGACGATGAGCTGACGATCCATCTTCACCTTTATAATACCGATAGTGTTGCCGCATTTATGAGTGATTTTCAGCGAGAGGAAGCGGGGCTGTGTATTGGTCTAAATGGTGATGTTAAATCTACAAAATTCCAGATTTTTAAACGTACGTCTCAGGATGTAGACTTTGATAATTCAAAATATTTTTTCCATATCTACGAAGCAAAAGGAGGGAATAATTTAGACAACAACTACGGTATGATTCAGCAAAAAAATGGCGAGAATATGATTAAATTCGGATTTTATGAAGACATAGATAGTTCAAATGGGGTTTCAGATAGTGCTGTTTATCTATTTGATGAGTCTGATATGCCTGTCATAGAGTTGGAGGCTGAAACGGCCATTGATAATACGGAAGCAACGGATAACGGGACAACTACTGATGCTGATTATTCGGATTGTTTTCTGACGTCTGCCTGTGTCTTCCATAAAGGGCTGGCGGATGATTGCTATGAATTGCAAACGTTAAGGCAATTGAGAGAAACCGCAATGAAGCCGATCCCGGAATATAATGAACTGATTTCGGAATATGAGCGTATCGCCCCCGCTATGCTGAAAAATATTTATCGGGCAGACAATAGATATGAAATTTTGGATTGTATTTACGACCAATTAGTGATCCCTTCCATTTTGCTGATCGAACGCAACAAACCGGCGGAAGCTATCGCCTATTATGCCAATTTTGTAGAAATGATGAAGAAGGAATATTTGTGAATTTTTTTATAAATCGTACCAAAACTAATAACCCCGAACGAAAAAATATACGACTAAATATTATGGAATTTACTATCTTTCAGCATCCTCTTATTGGATAATAGTGTATGGACGAAAAAGAACAACTCGTATATTATAAGCAAACGGGCGATTTGCAGATACTGGGACAGTTATATGCTCCCTATATGTCTTTATTATACGGGGTGTGTTTTAAGTACTTTCAAGAACAGGCTGCGAGTCAAGATGCGGTTATGCAGATCTTTGAGCAACTGGTGCAGAAACTTCGTGTGCATGAGGTAGATAATTTCAAAAGCTGGCTGTATGTATTTGCCAGAAATTATTGCTTGATGGAACTTAGAAAACAGAAAGGCAAAATGCATGTGGATATCGAAGAGAACATGTCTGAAAGCGAGCAGAAACTCGTAACGGAGGAGGAAGTGAAATGGACGGAAGATGATTTTGATAAAGTACACGAATGCCTGGCGTCTCTATCCGTCGAGCAGTCAGTTTGTGTGCGCCTGTTCTATCTGGAGCAAAAATGCTATAAGGATATTGTGGAGGAGACAGCATACGATTTGAATAAGGTGAAGAGCTATATCCAAAATGGGAAAAGAAATTTGAAAATTTGTATGGAGAGCGGGAAACATGGAAAATAACTATCAACTGTCAAGAATACACAACTACATAAACGGCTTAATGAGTCGGGAAGAGATGCATGCGTTGGAGCGGGAGGCGTTGGAAGATCCTTTCTTGCAGGATGCGATTGACGGCTATAATATGCAGCAGGGAGTTGATGTAAAATCGTTGAGTCTATTGCAACAACGGCTTGAGCGGCGCATAGCGGAGCATGCCCAACGCAAGAATAAATTTTATTTTAGCTGGCAGCGTTTGGCGATTGGGATGGTAGGGGCTGTGATGTTTATCGCGGTGTGTACACTTTTGTTGATTCGCCACCTTCCTAACAGACAACACACTAATGTGACCGAAGTAGAATTGATGGATGATACCCTTACGCAGACCGTTGTACATTCATTACCTGCTGGCGGTGCGCAACCGGCAGGCGGTTGGGAAGCATTTTCTACATTCGTTTCGGAACATTATTCGGGGGTAAACATGGAAAAGCGATTAGAGGTACGCTTCAAAGTAGCTGCCGATGGACGTCCATACGATATACAGCCAGGGGTCGTAAAGAACCAACAAATCTATGAAGAGATTATACAAGTCTTACAAAAGGGGCCTAAGTGGAAAGGAAAAAATGGACATATTGAAATTGTCTTTCCGGAGTGATGTTTCGTTTTCTTTTTCTCCGCGAAAAAGAAACAAACCGAACGAAGTGAGCTCATGGATACCAAAATAAACACTTATCCATAAAAGCTCGTCGCTGCGGATATTTGAGAGGATGGGATCGTGCTAAGGATGAGTTTCTACAGGTCTCAAACATCCGAAGGCGACATTTATCGTTAATTTGAGAGTAGTGCAGGTGCGTAGATAAGAGTGATCAATAAGAAAAAATATCTTATAAAATAGAAGAAGGTGACCTTTTTGGACACCTTCTTTATTCTATTCTTTTTAAAACTTAAAAAGGCAAATCGTCATCATCTGCTCCGGAAGACGATATGTCGACAGGGGGCATGTCCATTTGACCTGGTGCCTGAGCCTGTTGTGGCGTATTGGCTAATTTTGTCACTCTCCAAGCAACTAAGGAATTGAAGTAGGTAGTAACCCCTTCTTTATTTGTCCATGGACGACCACGTAGGTTAAAAGAAACCTCTATGTCATCGCCAACAGACAAGTTATCAAATATATTGACGCGATCTTGTGTCGCTTCAAAACGAATGTATTCTACAAATTGTGGGTTTTCTGCGTAAGCAACAATTAAATCTCTCTTTTTGAAAGATTCCGTAACCTGTTGCGTAGCGCCTATCTCATGAACTTTTCCTCTTATTTCCATATCAAAAACGTATTAAACTGTAAAATTACGCATTTTTTGCTAAGCAGAATAGTAACTTTGCAAAAAGATGATGGAAGTTTTCAACACCCCCAATAAAGTTATTATTACCTGCAATAGACGTTTATCGCCTTATTTAGCGCAGGAAGTGGAAGCGCTGGGCTTCGCTATTGTCCGTACTTTTAACACAGGCGTAGAGGTCAATCTCTCTGTAAATGAATGTATTCGATTAAACCTGAATTTGCGGGTAGCGAGTCAGGTGCTTTATGAAATAAAATCGTTTCGGGCAAGGAATGCCGATGAGCTTTATAAGGCATTGCTGACCGTTGCTTGGGAAGAGCTACTACCGTTTGATGGATACTTCTCTGTAACATCGAATGTACACAATGAAACGATTACCACGCCGTTATTTGCGAATGTCAAGGTAAAAGATGCAATCGTAGATCGTATCAAAGATAAAAAAGGATTACGGCCCAATAGTGGCCCTGAGCTAAACGGGGCAGTTGTTCATCTGCACTGGATCGATGATAGAGCGGAGATCTTTTTAGATACTTCCGGTGAAACACTGGCTAAACATGGCTATCGGAAACATCCCGGTAAAGCGCCCATGTTGGAAGCACTGGCCTCCGCGACCATTATGGCTACCCAGTGGGATGGTCAATCCCCTTTCGTAAACCCGATGTGTGGTTCGGGAACCTTGGCGATTGAAGCTGCGCTGATGGCACAAAAGCGTATGCCCGGTTTGCAACGGATGAACTATGCGTTCATGCATCTTATAGGTTACGATGAGGAGGTGTTTTTTGAGGAACGTCGCCGATTGAAAGAATTGACGAATAAAAAGAATCTCCCCCATATTGTTGCTTCGGATATATCAGATGTGGCGATAGAGATCGCAAAATCGAATGCAAAGACGGCAGGAGTAGAGCATTTGATTACGTTTGAAGTAGGTGATTTTGCAAAAACAACCATTCCGGAGGGAAACGGCGTCATTATGTTTAACCCCGAATATGGCGAGCGCCTCGGTACGCACAGTAAGCTAGAAGCAACATATAAGCGAATAGGCGATTTTATGAAGCAGGAGTGCAGAGGATATCGAGGTTACGTCTTTACCGGAAACCTCGATTTGGCAAAAAAAATTGGCTTGCAGGCATCCCGTAGATTCGAGTTTTTTAGTGGCAAACTAGACTGTCGTTTATTGCAGTATGAACTGTATGAAGGGTCGAAAGAGCGACCGGATACTGTCGTTACATTACAGGAGATTCCGGAGAGAACACGAGAAAGATATCCTGAAAGGAGAGCGGACGAAAGAAATAACGAACGCATAGAGGAAAAGGACAGCGACAAGCCTACCGACCGTAAAATACACAAACTTATCCGCAGACGAGACTAGAATAATGACTGAACTGGATCTCATACAGCAAACAGCGGCGTTCGTGCAGGAAAAACTGAGAGATGCTGAAGCAGGACACGATTGGTGGCATATTCAGCGCGTATGGAATAATACGAAGTTGATTCTCGAAACAGAGGAAGCGGATACATTGGTTTGTGAACTGACTGCATTACTCCATGATATTGCCGATAGCAAGTTTCATGATGGAGACGAACAGATAGGGCCGCGTATAGCCGGAGAGTTTTTGCAGCGGATAGGGTTGGATAAAGAACGGATAGCGCATGTGCAGCAGATTATCTTCAATATGTCTTACAAAGCATCGTTGGGACAAGTTGATTTCCATTCCAAAGAATTAGAAATTGTACAAGATGCTGATCGTCTGGATGCCATAGGTGCGATTGGTATTGCGCGTGCCTTCCAATATGGAGGATTCAAAAACCGGGAAATATATAACCCCCATATTCCTCCCCAACAACAGCTGAGTAAAGAAGCGTATAAAAATACGACGGCACCCACCATCAATCATTTTTATGAAAAGTTGTTGCTGTTGCGGGACAAAATGAACACGACTGCCGCCAAACAGATTGCCGCACAGCGCCATCTATTTATGGAATCATTTTTGCAACAATTTTATAGCGAATGGAACGGAGAAAGCTGATTTAACACTATGTTAATGGGAATTGGGTATATTCGTGGAAGTTAAATATAGATATGAAACCAACATTAGTAATCCTTACCTTATTAACGGTTATGCACGTGGGCGCTATGGCCCAATCAGAAATGATCGCGCATCGCGGATCCTGGAAAAACACCAAAGTACCTCAAAATTCACTCGCGTCCTTACATAAAGCCATAGAACAAAAAGCTTGGGGTACAGAGTTTGATGTACATTTAACAAAAGATGATGTATTAGTCGTGACCCATGATCAGGACTTTTACGGAATAGACATAGCGACCTCGACTTACCAAGAATTGCTTGTTAAGAAACATCCCAATGGCGAAAGTATCCCTACCGCAGAGGAATATCTAAGGGAAGGACTGAAGCAGAAAAAAACCAAGTTGATCTATGAACTTAAAACGAATAAGCTTGGTACAGAAAGGACATTGAAGGCGGCGGAACTGACGGTGGCTTTGGTAAAGAGTCTAAAAGCCGAAAAGCAAGTGGAATATATCGCATTTAGTTATGACGCTTGTTTGAAATTGAAAGAGCTGGATAAGAAAGCAAAAGTTCATTATCTCAATGGTGATAAATCTCCACAGGAAATAAAAGCAGCGGGTTTGAGCGGGCTGGATTACCATCTGTCGGTTTATAAGAAACATCCAGCGTGGATCGGAGATGCAAAGAAATTACAACTTAAAACCAATGTATGGACGGTGAATCGGGAGGATGATATGCATTATTTTATTGACCAAAAGATTGATTACATCACGACGGATGAACCGGAGTTGCTCAACCGTATTCTAAATAAATAATAGTCAATGTATCATTTAAGAACAGCTGTCTTAGCTTGTATTTTCTTTTTCGTTACAGCTGCGTTTGCGCAGGATAACCAAGATTCCATAGCGGTTGTAACCAAAAGCTGGAAAAAAAACAAAGTAAAAAAAGGAATCGTCTGGAAACAAGGGCACTTTGATAATCTTTTTGATAGCGAACAAGAGATCAATTATGTAGAGATCGACCTAAAAAAGAACTTAAAAAAGCTTTATGTAACAGCAGAACCTTCGACGTTAAAACCTACGTCGCAATTGGCGCTGGAACACCAGGCGTTGGTAGCTGTTAACGGCGGTTTCTTTGATATGAAAAACGGCGGTGCAACTGATTTTATACAGGTAGATCATAAAGTTATTAATCGTACGCGAAAAAAAACGGATCGTGGTAATGCGCTGTTCTTGCTGTCGGGAACAGAAATAAAGGTCAAAGCTGCAACAGATACCTTGTATGAAGCAGAAAATTATCCGAACGTCATGCTTTCTGGTCCGTTGCTTGTTGTGGATGGGAAACCCTATCCGTTAACCAAAAATGCGTTCAACGACAATAGACATCCACGTACAGCTATTGCATTGACTGGAGATCATAAATTACTCCTATTTATTGTTGATGGAAGGAATAAATTGGCACATGGTATGAACCTCGACGAACTATCCAATACCTTACGGTGGTTGGGAGCGAAAGAGGCAATGAACCTGGATGGCGGAGGAAGTTCGACTTTGTATATAAAAGGAGCGACTGAGAATGGCGTGGTAAACTATCCATCCGATAATAAACTGTTCGACCATGAAGGTGAACGTGCTGTCGCCAACATTATTTATGTCAGATAACATTATTTATGTCAGATAATATTAATTATACAGTATGAAACGATTTTGTTTAGCCATATTACTTCTTCTAGGATTTTCCTATATTTTGTCAGCGCAGGAGTTGACTGTAGCTTCTTTTAATATACGATTGAAAACCACATCGGATGTCGGGAATTTATGGGATGATAGGAAGCAGGCGGTCACAAACCTTATCCAATTTCATGAATTTGATATCTTCGGTATTCAGGAAGGATTTTACGAACAGGTGCAGGATATGAAGCGTCAGTTGCCCGGTTTTGAATACATCGGCGTGGGACGCGATGATGGTGCAGAAAAAGGAGAGCATTCGGCGATCTTCTTCAATCAACAACGCTTCAAATTAATAAAAAACGGAACCTTTTGGCTTTCTGCAACCGATACGGAGAACCCTAATAAAGGCTGGGATGCCGCTTTGCCAAGGATTTGTACGTGGGGCGTATTTGAAGATAATCAAAATGGCAAGCAGTTTATCTTTATGAATACGCATTTTGATCATATAGGTGTGGAAGCACGTCGTGAAAGCGCGAAGCTTATCTTAGAAAAGGCAAAGGAACTAGCAGAAGGTTTACCCATTATCCTGACCGGTGACTTTAATGTAGACGAAACCAACGAAGCGTATTTTACGCTTGCAAAAAGTGGAATAGTACAAGATACACATGAATTGGCAAAAATTGTGTACGAACCGAATTCTTCCTTTAATGCGTGGGGGAAAGGACTTAAACCTAAACAACGTATCGATCATATTTTTATTACAAAGCCATTTCAGGTGCATAAGTATGGCATTTTAACAGATACGTATATGGGTAAATTTCCTTCGGATCACTTTCCTGTAGTTAGTGTGCTACATTGGTAAGTCCATGTAGTGCAATAGCCAAAATAGGATTTTATGTAGCTTTATTGTCGTAAATAACGATAAGATATGAAGAAAAGTTTCAGAACGATTTGTACAATAGGGTTTTTTCTAGGGACACTCTCTAGTGCAGAAGCGCAAATAGGATCAAAGCTAAAAGGAATTTTAGGGCAGTTAGAGACAACTTCGGAAGACACCTCCAAGTCTGTCAATCAAGCTAGTTCGGACACACAGGAAGTAACCAAAACAGAAGCTAACAATGCTGTCAAACAGGCGTTAGGCAACGGACTGCAAGCGAGCATAAAGATGTTGGCGGCAAAAGATGGCTATCTAGGAGATGCTGCTGTGAAAATATTGATGCCTCAAGAAGCGCAAAAGGTAGAGAAAGCTTTACGTGCGGTGGGTATGGGTTCACTATGTGATCAGTTTATCACCAGTATGAATCGTGCTGCCGAGACCGCTGTTAATGAAGCAGGTGAGGTATTCGTCAACTCCTTGTCCAAAATGACTATTAATGATGCATATACTATTTTGCTAAGCGGACAGCAAGATGCGGCAACATCCTATTTTAAGGCAAGTACTACATCTGAATTGACCCAGCGGTTTAGTCCGGTAATCGAGTCGGCAATGGGTGAAAATAATGTTTCCGATTACTGGACACAACTCACATCTGCTTACAACAAACTGCCATTGTCCAGTAAGGTGGAAAGCAACCTCACGGCCTATGTTACCCAAAAAGCAATCGATGGTCTTTTTGTCAAAGTAGCTGATCAGGAGCTTAAAATCCGAAATAATCTCGGTGGCTCCCGTTCAACGGATTTGTTGTCAAAGGTATTTGGTTGGGCAGACAAGCAGAAGTAGCAGCTTCATTGCCGTTAAGAATAATCTACTATAATGAAAAATATGTGGATGGGTTGAGTTTTCTGTTATTTAAGAGAACCTCATAATGTAGATGGGGGCCGGTGCTTCTTCCGGTGCTACCGAGTAGACCAACAATATCGCCGGCTTCTACAGCCTGTCCTTTTTTAACACGTGTACGGGTAAGATGTGCATATCGCGTTTCATAACCATTCTTGTGTTTTACCATGACCACATATCCATAAGCTCCTTGCCAGCCTGCAAAAGAAACCTTGCCCTTCGCGGTGACTTTCACGGGATCTCCTGTTCTTCCTTTTAAGTCTACACCGGAATGCATTTCACGACCCCGTCCGGTAAAGGGGTTACGACGATAGCCATAAGACGACGTGATTCGGCCGTGATGTGGACGACCCAGCGGTACCCCATCTAATTTGGACTCCAGGTCTGCTAATTGTTTTTTGTAGAACACCGAAAGCTCCACCAAATCATCTTCACCTTTCTCTAATGGACCACCCATATTAGGGTTCATTTTGAGTTCCTTCAGCCCCCGCTTCTTCATCTTTTGATTGATACGGTCAATAGTGCTATCGATAGAGTTGAAAGATTTCTTTATTTCTTCCGTTGTTAGCTGATTGTTGAACTCATCCAGTTCCAATAGACGATTTTCAGCTTTCAGCTTGTTTATTTTTTGGTCGTAAACCTTAATATATTTTTCGGATGTCCGTTGTTTAACCACATACACCACAGATAATATTGTTATAACAGTAAGGGCAACAAAGGAACTTAGGACCTTTTTCCAGTGCGTGACGACAAACGTGGGAACCTGCATTCTCTTGGTAGATGTACCATCCGGTTCGACGAAAAGCACGGCGGTTTTTTTCTTTAGCATGAGCCTTAATAATAAAAACTTTTATGATACGAATGCACAAAGGTAATGTATCAAGCTATTTGTGGTCAATATTTTACAAATTTTAACATTTTTTAAGACTCTTTTTATTGTAGAACCTCCATGAGCTGCTATTTAGAAAAAATAAATGTAACAGCTCATATAAGCTCCATTACCTTTAAAAAAAACAATTAATTTGATGAAAAAATAGGCACCTTTGTGCATGTCATTCGCTGTAAAACTTATAAGTTGGTATCGTGAAAAAGGGCGTGATTTGCCTTGGAGAGCTACGCATGACGCCTATATTATATGGCTTTCGGAGATTATTCTTCAACAGACGAGAGTCGAACAGGGAATGCCCTACTTTCATCGCTTTGTAGAGGCGTTTCCGATGGTAACAAAATTTGCGGAAGCAAACGAAGAAGACATCTTGCGGCTATGGCAGGGTTTGGGATATTACTCGCGTGCTCGAAATATGCATAAAGCCGCTAAAATGGTGGTAAATGATTTTCAAGGCATATTTCCGAATACCTATGAGGAAGCCATTCGCCTTCCTGGCGTTGGGGAATATACGGCGGCAGCTATCGCTTCTTTCGCGTCCAATGAGGCAAAGGCGGTAGTAGATGGAAATGTATACCGCGTGTTGGCGCGCTATTTTGGAATAAAAGAACCGATTAATTCCGGCCACGGCAAAAAAATGTTTGCAGAAATTGCACAAGAAATGCTTGATGGTGAGAATCCGGGTATATATAACCAGGCTATTATGGATTTTGGAGCCTTGCAATGCAAACCCAAGAACCCCTTATGTGCGGATTGCATTTTTCAGATGGAATGTGTCGCTTTTCAAGAAAGATTTGTAGATGTGCTGCCTGTAAAATTGAAAGGGAAAGGGAGCCGTAATCGGTATTTTCATTATTTTATCATAATGGAAGACGAGCAGATCTTAATGTCAAAACGCGGGCTAGGCGATGTGTGGACAAATCTATATGAATTTCCGATGATAGAAACAGCAGAGGATAGGTCCAAGTTAGATCTGATGACAGAGGCTGATTTTACTGAATACTTTGAAGAAGATACTGTTTTAACGATCGTAGGCAAGCAAATAAAGCATGTGCTGAGTCATCAGAATATTTATGCACGTTTCTATGTCGTTGGGAACCCCCATGCTTTAAAAAAGAAAAAAAAGAGTTGGAATTATCATTATTACGAAAAAATAGATAAATTAGCTAAACATAAACTTATATTCTCTTTTCTGGAAAAAAATGAACATCTCATCTCGGCTAAGCAATTAGAATGAAGTCACATAGATGTTATTTTTAGCCATAGTGTATATGTAGGATATAGAAACAATATACAATTGATCAGCCCTAAATTATAAAGTATGGCAAGCGTTAATAAAGTAATTTTAGTCGGGCATTTGGGGAAAGATCCCGAAGTACGTTATTTAGACAACAATGTCTCTGTTTGCAGTTTTCCTTTTGCAACTTCGGAGACGTACACGAAGGATGGTGTACGGGTTAAACATACCGAGTGGCATAACATCGTTATGTGGCGTAATCTGGCAGAAATGGCTGTTAAATATCTTCAAAAGGGTAAATTGGCTTATATCGAAGGGCGATTGAGAACCCGGAATTATGAAGATAAAGAGGGGACGCGTCGATATGTAACGGAGATTGTAGGCGAGAGTTTTAAGCTATTGGGACGCCCTTCTGATTTCGGACAAATGGGAAAAGCCACATCGCAAGAGGGAGAAAAAAGTGATGGGGAAAAAGAAGTAGAGGTGGATTTTTCCGAAAATGACGACGATGTAGATGGTTTGCCATTTTAATATTTTGCCGTATCTTTGGCACTATGTTGCAGGACAAGATTAAGCAGTTTACAGAAGAAATAAAGGGGTTTACCCCCACATCGGCAGTCGATGTTGAAAATTTTAGGTTAAAGTTTTTGGTTGCCAAAGGTATCGTTAAGGCGTTGTTTGAGGAATTTAGAACCGTGTCAGCAGAAGAGAAACGCACGCTAGGCAAGGTTTTGAACGAATTTAAACAACTCGCTGAAAATACATATAACGACGCTCAAGCGCAGTTTGTAGGTGCCGAAATGAGTCTGCAACGGGAAGAGGGTGATTTAACACTTCCGGGGGACGGTTTCCAGTTAGGGTCTCGACACCCCTTATCGTTGGTGCGAAAAGAAATCGTAGAAATTTTCAAAAAACTAGGCTTTATTGTCGCTGAAGGGCCAGAGATCGAAGATGACTGGCATAACTTCTCTGCGCTCAACTTTCCTCCTGAACACCCTGCACGGGATATGCAAGATACTTTTTTCGTTGAAAAGAAAGAGGGCAATGATATTGCGCTACGTACACACACTTCTTCTGTTCAAGTCCGTTTAATGGAAATGGGAAAGCCGCCATTTCGTGCCATTATGCCGGGACGCGTGTATAGAAATGAAGCTATATCTGCGCGCGCGCACTGCTTTTTTCATCAGGTAGAAGGGCTATATGTAGACGAAAACGTTTCGTTTGCCGATTTGAAACAAACCTTGTTTCATTTTGTGCAGGAATTATACGGCGAGGGTACAAAAGTACGTTTCCGTCCTTCCTATTTCCCATTCACCGAGCCGTCTGCTGAAATGGATATTTCTTGCACGATATGTAAAGGAGAGGGCTGCCAGCTCTGTAAATATTCGGGATGGGTCGAAATATTAGGATGTGGTATGGTAGATCCTAACGTACTGGATAACTGTGGTATCGACAGTAAAAAATATTCCGGTTTTGCATTCGGAATGGGGATCGAACGGATAACAAATTTGAAATACGAAATTCGGGATTTACGCTTGTTCTCCGAGAACGACGTTCGTTTCTTATCTCAGTTCGAGACAGAGCTTGTGTAACCTCCCAAGGGAATATATGGAGTCCGACCAGGTCATATTATCAATAAAGAAATCCGCACGTGAGCTTTTTAGACGTTACGGATATAACAAAACCAGTGTAAATGAACTGGCAAAGCAGGCGTGCATAGCAAAAGCAACTTTTTACAAACATTTTGCTAGTAAAGAGCTTATTCTCCATGCCGTATTGATGGATTATATCCGCGAAAATGTAGAAGATATCCTGAATAAAAATATCCGGGAAAGAGACCTTTCTACTTTTTTGGCCAATACAATTCTTCGTGTAAGCCGAGTGACGTATACCGTGTGTAATGAATTTGTAGGTTGGGAGTTTATTCGGGAATCGGCCAACGCACAGGAATACCTGAAGACACTTTCCGACGACTTGGAATTTCTGCTGCTTAGCTCTTTTATCCAAAACGAAACTATAGCGCTAACCGTACCCGAAGAAAGATTGACCTTTCTTATCAAGTCCAGCAAAAATATTGTTTTCTCATTTGCTTTTACCGCGGTAACGGATGCCGATGTACGTAAAAACTTCATTTCTTTTCAAAAGGAGATCTTGCCTTATTTGGTGCAGGCAACGTTATTAGAGTCATAGTTTTTTGTGTACTTTTGCACCCACTATGGGTAGACGAATTCCACAGGACAAGCGGTTTTTAGCTGATGTTCACATTATTGATATAGCGGAAGAGGGCAAAGGCGTTGCCAAGCACGATGAATTAGTGCTGTTCATTGAGCAGGCAGTGCCGGGTGATATTGCCGATGTGGAGCTGTTTCGCAAGAAGAAAAATTTTGCGGAAGGGCGTTTAGTGGCATTAAAAGAATCTTCGAAGTATCGGATAGATCCTTTTTGTCAACATTTTGGCGTTTGTGGGGGGTGTAAGTGGCAACACATGGAATACCCCGCACAGTTGTTGTTTAAACAGCAATACGTGGAGAATGCACTAAAGCGCTTGGGTAAAGTGGATATTTCTCCCATGGAACCTATTCTTGCCTCGGCCGAAACGGAATATTATAGAAACAAGCTGGAATTTACGTTTTCCAATAAACGTTGGTTGACGTCGGTGGACGAAGAAGTTAAACCAGATGATCTAAACGCTTTGGGGTTTCACGTGCCTGGTCGGTTTGACAAAATTTTAGATATAGATCATTGCTTTTTGCAACAAAATCCGTCAAACGCCATTCGAAATGCTGTCCGCTCTTTTGCGGTAGCAGAAGGAATATCTTTTTATGATTTGCGTGCGCATGAAGGCGCCTTGCGTAATTTGATTATCCGGACATCTTCTACGGGAGAAATAATGGTGATTGTCGTTTTTGCCTATCCAGAAGAAGGTCAGGTAGATTCATTGATGACTTTTATCAAGGAGCAGTTTCCTACACTTACCTCTTTACTATATATCATTAATCAGAAGCGTAACGATACGATCTTTGATCAGGATATCCATACATTTAGCGGCCGTAACTTTATATACGAAGAGATGGAAGGATTGAAGTTTAAGGTGGGGCCAAAGTCTTTTTATCAAACCAATTCTGCACAAGCGTACGAGCTGTATAAGATAACACGCGACTTCGCCGGTTTAAAAGGTGATGAATTGGTATATGATTTGTACACCGGAGCAGGAACGATTGCTAATTTTGTAGCCCGTACGGCAAGGGAAGTCGTAGGTGTCGAGTACGTACCTTCCGCTATTGAAGATGCAAAAATCAATTCACAGATAAATGGGATTGGTAATACGAAATTCTATGCGGGGGACATGAAAGATGTACTGACGGCAGATTTTGTACAAGAACATGGTCGGCCGGATGTGGTGATTACCGATCCCCCACGCGCCGGAATGCACGTGGACGTTGTGAATCGTATTTTGGAGATGGAAGCAGAAAAAGTAGTGTACGTAAGTTGCAATGCGGCAACGCAGGCACGTGATCTCGCTTTATTGCAGGAAAAATACCAGGTAGAACGTATCAAGCCAGTGGACATGTTTCCACATACACAACACGTAGAGAATGTGGTGTTGCTAAAATTGAAAACGGAGAGTTGATAACGACAAAAATATGGACATTGAAGATTTAATGGGAAGAATGGGATCTGCGGAAGATCCGGTCGCAAATAGCCCCCTCAAAAGCTTGAAAGTTGATCTGGATTTTTATAGTGATTCCATAAAAGAAGTAGCTACGGAGATGGTGGCAGAAGGGTATACACTATATCCAATTTTTATAGCGCATCAACATGAAGTCAGTATTGGGGAGCTACTGCTAAATAAAGATGAATTGAACACACAATGGACGATTAACGTAAGCTCGTTTGAGGAGTTTGTAGATCGTGGACTTATCAAAGAAGACCGGAAAGATTATTTTATCAAGCATTTCAAAAATACCCGTGAATATATGTGCCTCTTTGTTATCATACCAGAAGGCGCAAACTTTGTTTTCTATCCATATAACTAGCTTTTAGCTCGATTTAAAACTTTTTAACATTGGTTAGTCTAAACATTTACTAAATTTATATGAATGTACAGACATTTTAAATATATATGCATACTCGTGAGTTTACTTTTTTCCCTTCTCTTGGGAGCAACAAGTACGTACGCACAGCAAACTGCTAGTGGTGTGTCGGGTATTGTGGTGGAAAAAGGCGGTAGTGTCCGTCTCTCTGATGTAAATGTAACGAACCTGCGCACGAAAAAACGTACGCAAACAAATACGTTTGGGGTGTTTATCATCGAAGCATCGGTGGGGGATAGTCTTTCTTTGACAAAAACAGGCTATGGGCCGGTAAAGACGATTTTACAAACCACGGAAGATATCCTTATGGAAATGCAGGCAGGCTTAACCATCGAGACCGTTGTCGTGAGCCGGATGAGTAAGGAGGCAGAGATGCGGGACATGTTGGACGATTATCGTAAGAAAGGGGTCTATAACGGCGGGAAAAACACCGTTGGTACTTATTTAGGAAGTCCGGCAACGGCATTGTATAATTTGTTTGGGCGTGATGCAAAAAATGCCAAGCGGTTCGCAAATTTGATGGATAGGGAATTGGAAGAAAGCCAGGTGGATCGTGTTTTTAACAAAACTTCTGTAAGCTCCGTGATTGATTTGGAGGGAGATGATCTCCAGTCGTTTATGGATATGTACCGTCCTTCCTACAGCATGGTTAAAAATTGGGGGCAATATGACTTCATGCATTATGTGAAACGTTCGTTTGAAGCTTGGGATAAAAATGGACGTCCCCGTTCCGAACGCTTGCCAAAACTAGATATTCCTCCACAAGAACGATAATTCTTTTCAATTTCATTTAGTTTATATTGGGAATGCAAGTATTTTGGCATTTACTTTGTTTATCTTACAAGTAGTTAAGTAAATATAGAAAATTATTACATATGAAACTCAATAGAAAAATAGCTGTATATGGCTTGTCAGTAGCCACGTCAGCGATGTTGTTTGCCAGCTGTGCTGCGATACAAAATACGAGTAACACAACAAAAGGCGCTGCTATCGGAACAGCTGCAGGAGCTGGCCTAGGTGCTTTGATCGGGGGTAAGGCTGGTAATACGGCCGTTGGCGCTATTGCGGGCGCTGCCATCGGGGGTGTAGCAGGTGGCCTGATTGGTAAAAAGATGGATAAACAGGCGAAGGAAATAGAAAATACGGTAGCCGGTGCAGAAGTTATCAAAGCCGATGAAGGTATTATTGTGAAATTCGACGAAGGTATCTTGTTTGATTTCAATAGCTCGACTTTAAAGTCTGCTGCAAAAACGAACATCTCCAAATTGGTGGAGACCTTAAACAAGGAGCCGGGAACGAATATTTTGGTGCTTGGCCATACAGATAACATTGGTACATTGGCGGCGAACCAGAAAGTTTCGGACGCCAGAGCCGCATCTGTTAAGGCTTATGCGGTTTCACAAGGTCTGAGCGGTTCGCGTATAAAGACAGAAGGCAAAAACTATTCCGAGCCAATTGCCTCCAATGATACAAATGAAGGGCGTGCAGAAAATCGCCGTGTGGAAATTGTTATTGTGGCTGGTGACGACATGATTAAAGAAGCACAAGCTGAAGCTAGGAATTAAGCTTTAGTTTTTTAGTGTACGTACGATGAAAAAGCGCTATTCTATGTGGATAGCGCTTTTTTGCTTCTTTACCCTTTCGTCCTCTTGGTGATTCCCCGTAATCATGAAGGTTTTTTTATAAGTGCTGCCAAACTGTCATCAATCTAAGTTTTTATTCGTAACTTTGTAGTCTTTTAGTTGATGCTATGATCGAATTACAACACACAACAAAAACACACGACGAGTCCCGTCAGGGTGAGGCTTTGGATATGCTCCCTACCGGGAAATCTACAGGAAGAAAGCTGTATATCGAAAGTTATGGCTGTCAGATGAATTTCTCTGATAGCGAGATTGTTGCTTCTATTTTACTGGATAATGGTTTTGAGACGACTAGAGATTATAAGGAAGCTGATGTTGTATTTATAAATACGTGCTCTATCCGGGAGAATGCAGAACAGCGGGTGCGGAATAGACTAAAAGAATTTGAATCTGCTAAAGCAAAAAATCCAGGTATGGTGGTCGGCGTTTTAGGCTGTATGGCCGAGCGATTGAAATCAAAATTCCTCGAAGAGGAAAAATTGGTGGATGTTGTCGTCGGACCGGATGCTTACCGTGATTTGCCAAACCTGATTGGTAAGGTCGACGATGGAAGCAAGGCGGTTAATGTATTGCTATCCAGAGAAGAAACCTATGCTGATATCAGTCCGGTGCGCTTAAACTCCAATGGTATTTCGGCGTTTATATCTATTATGCGTGGATGTGACAATATGTGTTCCTTTTGTGTAGTCCCTTTTACACGAGGCCGTGAAAGAAGCCGTGATTGTCATTCTGTTGTGAAAGAAGCACATGATTTGTTTAACGCCGGTTATAGGGAAGTGACTTTGTTGGGACAGAATGTCGATTCGTATAAATATACGAGACCAGTAATAGAAGGACAAACACCGGAACCTGCTGTAAACTTTGCACAGCTCTTGGCGATGGTGGCAGAAGTAAGTCCCAAACTTCGTGTACGTTTCTCTACTTCGCATCCGAAAGATATTACGGATGAGGTCTTGCACACGATGGCACGCTACGAAAACATTTGTAAATATATACACTTACCGGTGCAATCAGGAAGCTCGCGGGTATTGGAATTGATGAACCGTACGTATGACCGTGAGTGGTATATGGATAGGGTTAATGCGATCCGTCGTATTATTCCGTCATGTGGTATATCGACCGATGTGATTACAGGATTCTGTACAGAGACAGAAGACGAACATCAAGAAACGCTTTCTATGATGGATTATGTAAAATACGATTTTGCTTATATGTTTGCTTATTCCGAGCGCCCGGGGACACTGGCAGCCAAACGTTATGAAGATGACGTACCGGAGGAAGTGAAGAAAAGACGATTGACCGAAGTGGTTAATAAGCAACAGGAACATAGTCTTTATCGCTTGCAAAATTTTGTGGGCAACGTGCAGAAAGTACTCATTGAAGGATTTTCGAAACGTTCGGATCAGGATTATTGCGGCCGGAATGACCAAAATACGATGGTTGTTTTCCCGGTTGATGAGCGCTTTAAACCCGGGCAATATGTCTATGTTTTGGCTGAACGTTGTACGTCAGCAACGTTAATCGGCAGAATTGTTGATTAAGAATATAAATACATTGCGGATTACAAACCGAGCTAGCAAGCTCCTCGAAGGTGATCACGATTCACAAAGAAAAAATGGATATTCAAGATATTAAAAATAGGTTTGGAATCATTGGTAATTCACCATTGTTAAATCGAGCAATTGATGTTGCCTGGCAGGTGGCACCAACGGATATATCGGTATTGATACAAGGTGAAAGTGGGGCGGGTAAAGAGGTTTTTTCACATATCATCCACCAATTAAGTGCCAGAAAGCACGGGCCTTTTATCGCTGTAAACTGTGGCGCAATTCCCGAAGGAACAATAGATTCTGAACTGTTTGGCCATGAAAAGGGATCATTTACAGGCGCACACGAGGCGCGAAAGGGATATTTTGAGGTTGTAGATAGCGGAACTATTTTTTTGGATGAAGTAGGCGAACTTCCTTTGGGTACCCAAGCTAGATTATTGCGGGTTTTAGAGACGGGCGAATATATTCGTGTGGGGTCATCGAAAGTGCAAAAAACAAATGTACGGGTAGTAGCGGCAACGAATGTTGATGTGTACGAAGCCGTAAAAAAAGGTAAGTTTAGAGAAGATTTGTACTATCGTTTGAATACAGTTCCGCTACGGATTCCTGCTTTGCGGGAACGTAAAGAAGATATCAATCTGCTCTTTAGAAAATTTATTGTTGATTTTTCCGATAAATACCGGTCTCCGGGCGTGCAATTGACACCAGATGCACAGGAAACCCTGATGAATTATAGCTGGCCTGGAAATGTACGGCAGCTAAAGAATATTGCGGAGCAAATTGCGGTTTTGGAAAAGGAACGTTTAGTAGATGCTGTTATATTGTCTAAATACTTACCTATAGAACAACCTGTGTCATCGTTGCCCGTCTTTGTAAAAGATGCGGGGAAAGAAGATTTTTCGGAACGGGATTTACTATATAAAGTACTTTTTGACATGAAAAAGGATATGGTGGATTTGAAGAAATTAGTGGTCGAACTTCTTAAAGAAGGGGTAACCCCGGGGACTTATGAGCAACATTCACCCTATATCAATCAGTTATATAACGAAGTCAAACCTTCTGGAGGCTATTTAGGCGAGGAAGGTGCACATCCAACACTAACCATTCATAACCCGAATCAAGGTGTAAAAGGCAATGATTATATGTCGTATGACGCACAGGATGCCGAGGAGGTAGAAGAGTCTCTTTCTTTGGTTGAAAAAGAATCAGATCTGATCAAAAAGGCGTTGAAGAAGCATAAAGGCAAGCGTAAGGCAGCTGCTCGTGAATTGGGTATTTCCGAACGCACCTTGTATAGGAAAATCAAGGATTTAAATTTAGATTGATGAATACCATGAAACAACGGAATGTATTTATATTTCCTTTACTTGCAATTGTGGTGTGTTTCTTATTTAATGGTTGTGGTGTAAAATACGGTTTTACGGGAGGTTCTATTCCACAGAATATGAAAACAGTTCATGTAGCCTATTTCGAAAATATAGCGCCGATGGTTTACCAAACGCTCGGTCAGAACTTTACGGAAGGCTTAAAGGAGCGTATTCGGAACCAATCGAGACTGAGTCAAGTCAACGGTGAAGCAGATGCAATGTTTGAAGGTGTTATCACCGGTTATGATATTGCGCCGGCAGCTGTAGAAGCCAATACAGACCGTGCAGCTTTGAACCGGTTGACGATTACGGTCAAGGTAAAATACACAAACCGTTTAGATGACACGGGCGAGAGCAACTTTGAACAATCCTTTTCGCAATTTAGAGAGTTCCCCGGTTTAATACAGGGACAGGAAGAAAACCTGACAAGGGAAATTATCAATTTGTTGACAGAAGATATTTACAATAGAGCATTTGCTAACTGGTAATATATTATGGGAAATCAAGGGGCATCATTTACACATTTATATCATCAGGCTTTGGTGAATCCAAAGGATATTGCGTTGACTGATTTTGAGCAATTGCTTGCCCGGTATCCTTATTCACAACCACTACACTTCGCTTTTGAAAGGTATAAATTTTTGAAGGGAGAACAGCCGGAACACATCACAAATCGCACAATTTTGTTAGCAAGTAATGCCAATTGGTTAGCGGAATATGTACGACTGCCTGTAGAAGATGTTCCCGTAGTGGAAGTGGAAGATGATGATTATGTGCCTTATGAAGATATCGCGGCGTCTTCGGAAAGAATGCAGGAGCCTTTTGTAGAAGAAGAAAGCTCAAAGCAAGAAGAGGAAGATACTATAGAGACGCTCGTGCAAGAAGGAATAGGAGGCGGCGATTATTTTGCAGTGCATACGAAGGATCTATACGTAGAGCAGACGGAAGAACAGGATTCTGAAAAAGAGGAGCAAACGGAAGAGGAAATAAACGAAGAGAATATTAGCCTGTATAATGACGAGCTAATGCCATATAGCTTCCGTTGGTGGTTGCACAAAACCCGATTGGAGCACGCAGACACTTATCAACCATTTGCGAGTCCGGAACTTCCGTTAGCAAATAAATCGTCGTTTGATCCTGCGGAATTGGATCACGTTATCCTTGACCAGCAGATTCGGGAACATATTATTCATTTGCAGCATCCGGAAGATAAGCTTAGTGAGGAAGTAAAGCACCGAGAGACGACCTCCCATGGCTCTAGTAAAGTGGCGGAGGTCATCGAACGCTTTATTCGAGAAGAACCGCAGATACAGCCTCCGCAACCGGAGAATCTAAATGTGGAAAACAAAGCTAGAAAGAGTTCTGAGGAACAATTTGATCTGGTGACAGAAACACTCGCCAGTATTTACGCTGACCAAGCGATGTACGTAAAGGCGATAGAAGTCTATAAAAAATTAATTTTGAGATTTCCAGAAAAAAAATCGTATTTTGCGACCCGAATTAAGGAATTGGAAGAGAAACTATATTAACGAAATAAAATAATGCAAACATTTTTAATTGTCCTGATTATATTGGCAAGTGCTTTATTAGGATTTATCGTATTGATTCAAAACCCCAAGGGAGGGGGCTTGGCATCAGGATTCGCAGGTAGCTCTAATTTGATGGGCGTACAACGTACCGGAGATTTCTTAGAGAAAGGAACATGGGGCTTGGCAATTGCATTGATGGTGTTATGTTTGGCCATGAATATTTTGGGCCCTTCAACTGGAGGAAGAGCAGGTGGGTTAGGCGATCAAATTGATGCACCGGCGCAAACTTCTCCATTGAACCTTAATCCGAATCCTACACAACAGGAAACAACCCCGGTAACAGAAGCCCCTGCGCCGACAACACCTGTTGATAGCGCAAACTAACATATCATCAATTTATAGGTATTGAATAGACCTTGCAGATTACCCCTGCAAGGTCTTTTTTGTTGAAATACTGTCTCGTTCAATATGACAGGATGACACAGGGTCAGCGAAAAAATGGCAACAATTTCCCTGTTTTTTCCTTTGGCATAGTTGGTGATAGGTAAAAGGAGAAGAATTTAAAATCAAAAATTAAATAAAAAGAGTAACTATGGCATTAAGTATTAAACCTATCGGAGACAGAGTTGTCGTAGAGGCAGCTCCCGCAGAAGAAAAAACAGCATCAGGAATCTATATTCCGGACACCGCAAAAGAGAAACCTTCTCAAGGTACTGTCGTTGCGGTAGGGACTGGTAAACCAGAAGAGCCGTTAACTGTCCAAGTAGGCGATAAAGTTTTATATGGCAAATATGCCGGTACGGAGATTACTTACGAAGGTAAGGAGTATTTAATCATGCGTGAATCTGACATTTACGCGGTTTTATAAATCAAACGTAAAATCAATATTAAAAAAGAAGTTAGAAAGATCTAAATACTTAGTACTTAACGACTAAATATTAATTAAAAAAATGGCAAAACAAGTAAGATATAACGTAGAAGCGCGTGACGCACTGAAAAAAGGTGTGGATACTTTAGCAAACGCAGTAAAAGTAACTTTAGGTCCTAAAGGACGTAACGTTATTATCGAGAAAAAATTTGGTTCTCCTGCAATCACGAAAGATGGTGTAACCGTAGCCAAAGAAATCGAATTGAAAGATGCTTTGGAAAATATGGGCGCACAGATGGTGAAAGAGGTTGCTTCTAAAACCGCTGATCAGGCTGGTGATGGTACAACCACTGCCACTGTACTTGCGCAAGCTATCGTTGCTCCCGGCTTAAAATCTGTAGCAGCAGGTGCTAATCCTATGGATTTAAAACGTGGTATCGACAAAGCTGTTGCTGCAGTTGTTGCCAACTTGCAGTCACAGTCACAAGAAGTGGGTGCTGATAATAATAAAATCAAACAAGTTGCTACGATATCGGCAAACAACGACGACGTTATCGGTTCGCTGATTGCTGAGGCAATGGAGAAAGTTGGCAATGACGGTGTAATTACGGTAGAAGAAGCAAAAGGTACAGAGACTGAAGTGAAGACAGTGGAAGGTATGCAATTTGACCGTGGTTATTTGTCGCCTTATTTCGTAACGAATTCTGATAAAATGGAAGCTGATTTAGAGAGCCCGTATATCTTAATATACGACAAGAAAATCAGCAACATGAAAGAATTGTTGCCTATCTTGGAGAAACAAGTACAAACAGGTAAACCTTTGTTGATTATTGCAGAAGATTTAGATGGGGAAGCATTAGCAACTTTAGTTGTAAACAAAATTCGTGGTTCACTAAAAGTGGCAGCGGTTAAAGCACCTGGTTTTGGCGACCGTCGTAAGGCGATGTTGGAAGATATCGCTATCTTGACAGGTGGTACCGTTATCTCTGAAGAAAGAGGCTATAAATTGGAAAATGCAGAGCTTTCTTATTTAGGTCAAGCGGAAAAAGTAACGGTTGATAAAGATAATACAACGATTATCAACGGCTCTGGAAATGCAGATGATATCAAAGCTCGTGTTGCGCAGATCCGTTCACAAATTGAAACGACAACTTCAGATTACGACCGTGAGAAATTACAAGAGCGTTTAGCAAAATTGTCTGGTGGTGTTGCCGTACTTTATGTAGGAGCAACTACAGAAGTAGAGATGAAAGAGAAAAAAGACCGCGTAGACGATGCATTGCATGCTACTCGTGCAGCAGTAGAAGAAGGTATCGTTGCTGGTGGTGGTGTTGCTTTCATCCGCGCTACAGCAGCATTATCAGATCTTAAAGGTGCTAACGAAGATGAAACAATCGGTATCGACATTATCAAACGAGCTATCGAAGAGCCTCTTCGCCAAATCTGTAACAACGCCGGTATCGAAGGTGCAGTAGTTGTTCAGAAGGTAAAAGAAGGTACAGCTGATTTTGGCTACAATGCCCGGACAGACGTATACGAAAACTTAATTGGTGCAGGTGTAATCGATCCAACTAAGGTTTCTCGTGTAGCATTGGAAAATGCAGCTTCTGTTGCATCTATGCTATTGACGACAGAATGTGTGTTAGCTGATGAACCAGAAGAAGGCGGAGCAGCAGGCGCTGGTGCTCCTCCAATGGGCGGCGGCATGCCAGGCATGATGTAAAATAGAACTATTTCCACGGAATAAATGGAAATAAAAAGGCTTCAGAGAACTTTCTGAAGCCTTTTTTGTTTATAGACAGATAAAGAATTTATTATATTTCCGCTATATTTATATGCAAAGGTGATTATATTGCATATGAAAATAAAATTATTTAGGTTTATCGTTTATAATCAAAAATAAACATGCAAAAATATCATTACACAGATGGGACAAATACATTCGGTCCTTTTTCGATAGAAGAGTTGAAAACAAAGGGTATTACAGGTGATACCTATGTATGGGCAGAAGGTATGCCGAACTGGGTGCTCGCGAAAAGTGTACCAGAGTTGAGCAGCATATTGTCTAATGGCTCACAACCTTATTTTACAGGAGCAGAACAAACCCCTCCTCAATTCCCGAATACACCGGCTTCCCCTTACCGCCAGCGTATGGAACAGCCACCTAAAACCTATTTGCTGGAAACCATTTTGACGACGATCTTTTGTTGTTGGCCGTTAGGAATCCCTTCGATTATATACGCCTCACGTGTGGAAAAGAAATTTTATGCCGGAGATGTAATGGGGGCAGAGGCAGATTCTGCGAATGCAAAAAAATGGATGTGGATCAATGTAGGAGTTTGTATTGGTTTATGGGTGCTTTATTTTATTATCTTTGGTTTCGCGATGTTCGGTGCAATGATGTCCGGAGATTTTTAACATGATGTTGAAAAAGTATCGTTTGGTGTTTATAGGAACAGGTATAGTCGTGCTTGGCGTAGCAACCTATATCTATTATACCTATGATCCTGCTGCACATGGCTGGTTTCCACGATGCCCGTTCAAAACATTAACGGGATTGGATTGTCCGGGATGTGGCTCTCAACGTGCAGTACACGCGATATTACACGGAGATTTTGAGGGAGCATTTCGTTACAATGCTTTATTGTTCCCGTTTATTCCCTACCTGACCCTTGGCTTTGGCTACCGATGTGTGAAAAATCCAGGTGAACATTTATTGAAATGGCGTAAAATACTATTTGGAGAATATGCCATTAAAACTATAGCGACTATTATTTTTGCCTATTTCATTTTGAAGAATGTGATATAGATTCCCAAAAGAAGAACACATGATTTTAATCGTTGACGACCAAATAGAAAATATCTATTCATTAGAAAAGCTCTTAAAATCTAAGGGTTTCGAGGTGGATTCCGCGCTTTCGGGTGAAGAGGCCCTTAAAAAGGTGTTAAAAAATGACTATGCTCTGGTTATTCTGGATGTGCAGATGCCAGGTATTGACGGTTTTGAAGTAGCGGAAACTTTATCAGGATACAGCAAAACCAAAGAAGTACCCATTATATTTTTGTCTGCTGTCAATACAGATAAGAAATTTATAGCCAAAGGATATGCTTCTGGAGGGATAGATTATATTACCAAACCGGTGGATCCTGATATTTTAATATTGAAAGTAAAGACGTTCTATCGACTATATGAGCAAACTTTAGCACTCAATGACGCTCAAAAAATATTGGAATCCGAAATCGAAACCAGAAAAAAGGCACAACAAGAACTGAAAGATAAAGTAGAACATCTTCACACTACATTGGAAAGTTTACCGCAAATTGCTTTTACCGCGGATGCACAAGGGAATATTACGTTTGTCAATAAGAGATGGTATAACTATTCTCGCTGTCCCGAGACCTTTCCAGAAGTACATCCAGATGATACGTGTATTAAAAAAGTATGGCGGCATTGCATTGAATGGAGCCAACCGTTAGAACTAGAAGTGCGTATAAAAGAACTTAAATCGGGACACTTCTGTTTTCACCTCTTGCGTATCATTCCGGTGAAAGATAAAACCGCTATACGGAGTTGGGTCGGAACATTTACAGATATACATGAGCAGAAAGAAGAGGAAAGGAAAAAAGATGAATTTTTAAGTATTGCAAGTCATGAGCTCAAAACCCCTTTGACGAGTATCAAAGCCTATATCCAATTGTTAGAACGTATGCCGGATGTGCAGAAAGAAAGTAAGTTTGCAACTTATATTAGCCGGGCGCAAAACCAGGTTAATAAACTGGACAGCCTTATTGCGGACTTATTGGATATTTCCAAGATAGAGAACGGTAAGCTAAAGGTGAATAAAAAGCCGTTTGATATGGAGAAGCTTATTGAAAGTGCTATCGAGACCATTGGTTATACCCATAGTCATGTACAGGTTAAAATTGAACGACAGGGAGAAACGATTACAAAAGAGGTGAATGGAGATGCTTTTCGCATCGAACAAGTGCTTATCAACTTCCTAACGAATGCGATAAAGTACTCTCCCGATAGCGATAGGGTCGTTGTACATACTGTTGTTGACAAAGATCAGCTCTATATTGCCGTTCAAGATTTTGGTATCGGTATTCCCGAACACAAAAAAAACAATATCTTTACGAAATTCTATCGTGTGGAAGAGTCATCTGTAAAATTTCAAGGACTAGGAATTGGTTTATATATCTGTGCAGAAATTATTAAGCAACATAATGGCACATACGGCATAGCAAGCTCTTCAAACCAAGGAACTACCTTTTATTTTACGATACCATTTAATTAAATCAATATGCCTAAGAAACTCATTCGGAAATTACAAATTGGATTTGGTTTTTCGTTGTTTGTGTTGTTGTTAAGTTCGTCAGCATCTTACGTTAGTATAAAAACACAGATGAGTAACCGCAGTCAGGTTATCAAAACACAGCGGACAATCGATTCGGTTAATAAGATTTTGATTGATTTGCAGAATGTGGAAACGGGACAACGGGGATATCTTCTAACAGGCGAAGTGAAGTTTTTAGAGCCTTATTATGAAAGCCGGACATCCTTGCCGTCATCTTTATCCACAACGCGTGAATTGACGAAGGATATACCGGAACAATCGCGGCGCATAGACAGTATAGGGACGTTGGTAACAACAAGACTGGATCTTTTAAATGAGCTTGTTGCGTTAAAAAAAGAAGGGGGAGCAGGAACAGTTGAACAATTGGAGCGCGGCAAGCTATACATGGACAGTTGTCGGAATATTATCCGCCGCTTTGTGTTGGAGGAGTCTAGTAAGCTCGACGTTCAAACAGCTAAGATGCAACGAAATTCAGGGTTGACTTCGTTCTTTATCATTTTTGCAGCTTTCGCTTCCCTTATCATCACGATCTTATTCTATCTGCAGATTCGGAATGAGTTTCGAAGAAGAGAGAAAATGCAACAATTGCTGCGTGAAAAGGACGAAGATACGACGCGTCGCTTAAATATCGTGCGGAATCTGGCACATCAGATTGCGGGTGGGGATTATTCCGTTAGGTTAGACGACGCTGAAAAGGATACGCTGGGCTATATCGCTTCTTCGCTGAATGGTATGGCGATAGCGCTGGAGGAAGCCTTCGGGAAGCTCCATAATAACGAGTGGAGACAAACTGGATTGGCTAAGATTAACGATATTTTGGCTGGGAATAAGACCGAAGAGAGTGTTGCTAATGACGCCTTGGAGCTATTGATATCCTATACGGAATGTGTGAACGGTGCGTTCTATATATGGGATAAGGGATTATTGGTGCTCGCGGGCTCCTATGGGTTAGAAGAGCATATGAAAAAGGAGTACCGACCCGGCGAAGGAATTGTGGGACAGGTGTTTAAGGATAAGCGCGTTAGAACCTTGGAGAACGTCACCGATACGGATTTTGTAGTTAGCTTTTCTTCGGGACAGATTAAAGTAAATCATCTCCTTTGGTTGCCGTTAATGGTAAAAGGACAATGCTTTGGGGTAATAGAATTGGGAAGCGTACTACCATTTGAGAAACTGGATATGGAGCTTTATCAAGAAGTGTGTCACAGTATTACATTGGAAATACTGGCGGCTAAAGGAAGAAAGCAGATTCAGACTTTATTGGAAGAAACACAGGCACAGGCAGAAGAACTGCAAACGCAGCATGCCGAACTGGAAAACCTGAATACGGAATTGGAAGCCCAAACGCAGAAGTTACAAGCTTCTGAGGAAGAGTTACGTGTTCAACAGGAGGAACTGATGCAGTCTAATCAGGAGTTGGAAGAACGTTCTAAGTTACTAGAAGAAAAGAATCAGCTTGTTGCCGAACGAAATTTAGAAATCCAAAAGAAAGCGGAAGAGTTAGCGTTGAGTACAAAGTATAAATCGGAATTTCTCGCTAATATGTCGCATGAGCTTCGTACGCCGCTAAATTCTATTTTGTTATTGTCCCGGTTGATGGTCGAAAATGCGGATGACAACCTAACAGATGATCAGATAGAATCCGCTAAAGTTATACAGAGCTCGGGCTCCAGTTTATTGAGCCTTATTGACGAAATTTTGGATCTATCAAAAATAGAAGCCGGAAAGATGGAGCTGGAGTACGAGCATGTGGCATTGACAGATTTGAGAAACGACCTGTTAAATTTGTTTTTGCCAATTGTGGATGAAAAAGGACTGGCATTAACCGTTGAAATAGATGAAGGAATGCCGGGCTATGTGGAAACAGATAAACTGCGGGTGGAGCAGGTTCTCCGTAATTTGCTCTCCAATGCCATTAAGTTTACACCGAAAGGCAACGTGGCGCTATCCATATCACAAAAGCAGGATAATCCGGATTATCTACAGTTTGTCGTAAAGGATACAGGAATTGGGATTAGTCCCGAAAATCAAAAAATTATATTCGAAGCTTTCCAGCAGGCAGATGGATCTACAAGACGTAAGTTTGGAGGAACAGGGCTAGGACTTTCTATCAGCAGGGAAATAGCTCGATTGTTAGGAGGCGAAATTACAGTGAGCAGTACGTTGGGCGAAGGCAGCACGTTCCGTTTGACGATTCCCAATCGGAAAATATCCGATTCATTGCCCCTTACATCGGAAGTTCTTGTAGAGAGTATTACACAAGAAGTGGAGGAGATGACCGCTTTGGTTGCGGATACGGGATCTCCGTTCACTATTTCGAATATTCCCGAAGAGGTTGAAGATGATCGCCATGAGATAAGATCGGGCGACAAGGTCATACTTATCGTTGAAGATGATACCGCATTTGCTAAAGCACTGCTTAAATATGCCCATCAAAATGGATATAAAGGTGTAATCATTGTACGGGGAGATTGGGCAACAGAGGCGGCTGAAAAATATCAACCTTTGGCAATTTTGTTAGATATACAGTTACCGGTGAAAGATGGATGGCAAGTGATGGATGAAATCAAGAGCAATCCGAAAACCAGACATATTCCGGTACACATTATGTCATCCTTGGAAGTAAAGCGGGAAAGTTTATCTAAAGGTGCTATAGATTTTATCAATAAGCCTATTGCGATAGAGCAGATTGGACAAATGTTCCGTAAAATAGAAGATGCACTTACCCGGAACCCCAAGAAGGTATTGATTGTCGAAGAAAATCCGAAACATGCCACGGCGTTGTCTTATTTTCTGAGCAATTTCAACATCGCATCGGAAATTAAAAGCAATGTGGAAGATAGTATTCGTGCACTAATGTCGGATAATGTTAACTGTGTGATTTTGGATATGGGGGTACCTGATGATACCGGATATGAAACGTTGGAAGCTATCAAGCAAAAAGAGGGGTTGGAAAATTTACCGATCATTATTTTCACCGGGAAAAATTTATCACAAGCCGAAGAGCTTAAAATAAAACAGTATGCCCACTCGATTGTTATAAAAACAGCACATTCTTTTCAACGTATTCTAGACGAGGTTGGGTTATTTCTTCATTTAGTGGAAGAAAGTAATCTGGAACCTGAAAAAAGGAAGACCAGCAAGCTAGGATCGCTGAATGAGGTACTCAATGGAAAAACGGTATTGATTGCCGATGACGACGTGCGGAATATTTTTTCATTGACGAAAACATTGGAGCATTATCAAATGAAGATCGTGTCGGCGATAGATGGAAAAGAAGCGTTACAGCAATTGGAAAAATATCCGGAGACATCCATTATTCTCATGGACATGATGATGCCTGAAATGGACGGTTACGAAACGATTAGGCAAATTAGGAATATGCGCGATTATGCTAAACTACCGATTATTGCGGTAACAGCCAAGGCTATGACAGGTGATCGTGAAAAATGCATTAAAGCGGGTGCGTCGGACTACATTTCCAAACCGGTTGATAAGGATCAGCTGTTATCTCTGTTGAGGGTTTGGTTATATGAAAACTAACGTTGGAACTAAATATGATGATAAAGATGCAAAAGGTAATCTTGCTTATCGATGATGATAACCGGAATATTTTCGCTTTGGAATTAACATTAAAAGCTCGAAAATATAAGTTCTTGTCGGCTCAAAATGCCGCGGAAGGTCTGCAGTTATTGCAGTCCAACTCGGAGATCGGTTTGGTTTTGTTAGATATGATGATGCCCGAAATAGATGGATATGAAGCTATAAGGCAAATCCGGAATTCGGATAAATATGGGCGCGTTCCTATTGTTGCCGTTACGGCGAATGCCATGAGCGGTGATAGAGAGAAATGTTTAGCGGCTGGAGCAGATAATTATATTGCGAAGCCTATTGATGTAGATCGGTTAATGAAGATTATTGAGGAGTTACTATAGATGGTAGAGCTAGATATCGTGAAGAATGATGATATGGAAATGTTATTAAAAGATATTTCGCATTTGTATGGTTATGATTTTACACAATATAGTAAGGCATCTTTAAAACGGCGTCTCAATAGGATCTGTATGCTCGATAAGTTTACAAGTTTTGCAGAATTGAGATATCGACTTATTCATGATAGCACTTATTTATCCCGATTTATTGAAGAGATAACGGTTAATGTGACCGAGATGTTTAGGGATCCTCATTTTTACGCAACGTTACGTCATCATATTTTACCCATTTTAGGCACTTATCCATTCATCCGTATATGGGTTGCAGGTTGTTCTACAGGAGAGGAAGCATATTCATTGGCGATATTACTGAAGGAAACAAATTTATTTGATAAAACGTTGATTTATGCGACAGATATCAATCCTAGTGTACTCGAAAAGGCATCCAAAGGGATTTTTTCGTTAAACCACATGAAACAGTATTCCAGAAATTATATCTTGTCTGGAGGCAAAAACGATTTCTCTTCTTATTACGTTTCCATGTATGATGTGGCCAAATTCCATTCTAATTTAAGTAGTAGAATGATTTTTTCCACGCATAATCTAGTCTCGGATTCTTCCTTTAACGAATTTCAGCTTATTTTGTGTCGGAATGTCCTTATTTATTTTGATAAAGACCTTCAAAACAAGGTGTTTAAGCTGTTTGATGATAGTCTTCAGCCTCTTGGTTTTTTGGCCTTGGGTGCCAAAGAAACCCTCCGGTTTTCCAATGTGGAACATCATTATAAACAGTGGAATGAGGATAGAATTTGGAAAAAAATATCGTAGTGTGATGAAAAATAGAAAGGCTACAGAGATTTTATTGATAGGTGGCTCCGCCGGAAGCATCAGCGTCCTTTTGGAGGTCTTACCCCATCTTAATGATCATCTCTCTTTTCCTATCATGGTTATTGTTCATCGCCAGGCACATCCCGAAAGTATATTGGAAGGATTATTAGCATTTCGTAGCCGTTTACCTGTGGAGGAAGCCTATGATAAAATGATACTAAAGGCAAGTCGTATTTATTTAGTGCCGGCAGATTATCATCTTCTATTTGAAGACAAACAGATGGTGTCTTTGGACTATTCGGAGAAAGTAAACTATTCCAGACCCTCCATTGATGTTACGTTTCAGTCTGCCGCTCAGATATTTATGGGTCATACAACAGCGCTATTGCTATCTGGAGCTAACGCAGATGGTTTGGAAGGTTTGCGTTGTATAGCGCAGCAACAAGGTGACGTACTTGTACAAGATCCCGATACGGCTGAAATAGCTTATATGCCACAACAGGCCCTTCTTAATTTACAGGTTGATGCGGTTCTAAAGCCAAGAGAAATGGCTTCCTTTATCAATCAGTTAAGTACAAAATATTAACATTTACCATACTATGAAAAACAAAAAAATACTTGTATTTGATGATGACACCAATATTTTGGATGTTTTTACGATAGTCCTCGAAGCTTCGGGATACGACGTAGAAATCTCCGAAACCTCTCATAATATTTTAGAGAGGGTCAGAGAAGTAAACCCCGATATGATTATTATGGATAATTGGATTCCGAATATCGGAGGGGTAAAGGCAACGCAAATACTGAAAAGTGAATCTGCTTTTAAGCATATTCCGGTCATTTATTGCTCAGCGAATAATGACGTAAGCTCCCTTGCAGAACAGGCTGGTGCAGAAGCTTATCTCGCTAAGCCATTTGATTTAGATGAGTTGGAAAACAAGGTGGCAAGTTTACTTCGAAACGTTTAAGCTGTATACGGTGTTCTATAATTATGATGACAATAGAAAAGAATAGAAAGTTGCAACAATGGTTGCTTCGGCTTTTTGTATTATTGCTATATAGTATTATTCATCCTGGGGTTCAGTCCCAGGATTCGCTTTTTTATTCCCAGCAGTTTGTTTGGAAGGAGAGACAAGCACAAGTGCATCAATGGAAGCAGGTACAGGATACCCTTTCGACAACCGTAGACAGTATTAAAAAAAGCCTTTTATTTGAACGCAAGACACCCGATTCCACGGCGCTAGATAGTACATTAGTTTTTTTGGGAGCAACAAAGAAAGGGATTTCACAATATATTTATGATATAAAGAACGCTCGAACGATATGGTCATCGACACCTGCACAAATACAGGTTGAAGCGGATAGTTTGCTGGAGGTAGACAGTTTGGTTACCGGCTTACTTGGAACAGATTCTCTAGAAAAAGGAGCGAAAGACCTGATAGATACGTTGCCGCAACTTATTCGCGGTTATGAAAGGTTGATTGGTGACGTGGTTTATTTGGAAAGATTGATTGGTCGCCAACAAGCAGAAATAGGGATAGTCAATGTGGATTCTGCCGCTGCGGAGATGAATCCTGTTCGGCGGCATATGGTGAGGGCGGTACAGACTAATTTAGGAAAGGATGGTTCTTCTTCGGAGTTTTTCGATTACCCCGCGTGGAGTAGTCGTCTCTTTTTAATTCTAGTAAGCTTCCTTTATTTTTATTGGATGTATAAATTGGGGCGAAAAACAGAAGGGGGGGAAGAAGAATTTCGATTATATCAGAACCAACCGTTATGGATTCCATTTTTAAAAGCCTCTATATTCTTTTTGGTCTTATTGCCGTTTGCCTCCTTTTCTGTACCTGTCCTTATTCTTGAAAGTAGTTATTTTTTCGTTTTTGTTTTTCTTTATATTATTCTCTATCAGGAGCTTTCTATCTTTAAACGTAAAGTACTGGGACTGATTTTCGTTTCCTATATTATACTGATAAGTGCAAATCTTTTTTTATCGGCATTGTGGTGGACCAAGGCTTTAGCTATACTGGCTAACGTTATAAGCATCACTTTAGTTTGGTTTATGGGACGTCGAACAGATGTCGATAATCCAATAGGGTATATTCACCGTTACGCTCGCTGGTTGATTATAATGGGACATTTTCTTGCTATTGTACTAAATTTAATGGGATATATCAGCTTTGCACGGATGTGGAGTCTAGCGACGGGTATTGGACTGTTGCAAGTTATCGCATTACGTGCTGTGCGTGAAATGTTACTTCACGATATTGAACATCAATATAAAAAGGCTAAACCTGAAGCTTTGTTTCGGCGTTTTGATTTGAAGCGGATGCTACTGAGTTTTGAACGTTTATTTCGTTTTTGTTCCGCTGTCTTGATCGTGTTGGTATTGTTGAACAATTTTCACCTTGTACGTGAAGCCAGTGCTTTGTTGGAGCGTTTGTTCATGACAGAACATAAAATTGGAGGTATTACGTTCGCTTATGCTAATCTTTTGCTTGCCGTCGTCGTTATTTGGTTGGCGAATTGGTTTCAGAAAAACCTAAAAAATTTGTTGGATGATACCTCGCCTACCGACGAATTGCAGGTGCGTAGGATGACACTATTCCCTTTATTCAGATTACTTATTATCGTTATCGGCTTTTTGATTGGTATTAGCATATTGGGTCTGGGAATGGATAAATTGACAGTTATCATTGGTGCATTGAGTGTTGGGATTGGGTTGGGATTGCAAAATATCATCAATAATTTTGTGTCAGGTATTATTTTGGTTTTCGAAAAGCCTTTCAAGATTGGTGATTATGTGGAATTGGCAGATAAAAAAGGACAGGTGAGGGAGATTGGAATTCGTTCCAGTACGCTGCTGACCGATGAGGGGGCTCGTGTAATTATACCCAATGGCGATCTACTTTCGGGGCGATTAGTCAATTGGACGTTTAGAGATGCCGATATTCGCGTGAATTTCAAATTAACGATAGAGAATAGTGCTACACCCATTGAAGAGATTAGAAAAGAATTGAAAATAAAACTTGCGAGCTTTGAAGAAATAGATAGATCAATTCCAATGAAGATATTTACAAAGGAAATTACAGCCGATAACTATCAACTTAGCATTCAGGTAGGTATTAAGCACGTTCGTTATATTGAACGCTTTCGGAGTCGATTTTTGGAATCGTTTAAAAAGGATATGGATGCTCGAGGAGTTAAAGTATCCTCGAGCTAAATCTTATCCCATAGGGTCTGTTCCCGGTTCTACTGTCGGATCCCGATCGATATTGGGCTCAGGCGTTGAGAGTTCGTTGATTTCGGGCTCTACGTCTGGGTTAATCTCGTCAATATCAGGGTTGGGCGCTTCCAATGGATCAACATCCGGCTGCTCATTAGGTTGATTTTCATCGATCTCGTCCAGCTCTGGTTCCTCGCGTTCAAGAGGGTCTACATCAGGCTGTTCTGGGGGTACGTTTTCCACGCCTTTTTCATCATCAGGAACAATTTCCTCCTCAGGTAAATTTTCTTGTCCTTCACGATTTGGAGAGGCAGGGTCAGACGTTGGATCTACTAATGCAAACGCTATGATAGGACCTTGTTCTTTCATAGCAAAAACGTTTTTTGTTTTCATCTCATTATTTTTTTAAGTTGTCGATCAGAGCTTGATTTAAATAATTATTGTTCATATTATTTAAACTCGGTTCATTGTATTTTTCCTTATGTAATGTATTAATTGAACCACTTTTTGCGCTATATAGTTGCAGTGATAAATACTTGAAAAATAAAATAAATACCCTAGTGAATAGGGTGTTAAATAAAAACGACCCTGTAAGGGTCGCTTATATTATATTCATATTCATACAAGGGATTTGCTTCCGTTTCTCTATTATTCTTTGTCCCTCAAAAGCAAGAGTGGAATAGCAGATTTTTTGATCAATTGTTTGCTTATACTCCGACGAAATAACCGCTCAAAAAAACCATACGATTTGGGAATCGTAACAATTAATCCTGCGTCATGTTCTTTTGCAAACTCCTCAATTTCAACTGCAATATCATCTCCTGTCTTATAATGATATTCCGGTTGAAATATATCTAATAACGCATGCATTTTGTATTGTTCCATAATTGCGTCGGGGCTTACATTTTTTCCTTCTAGGGTAACGTTTAATACCAATAATTTTGCACGGAGCCTTTCTAGCCAGTGACCAATTTCGGCTACAGGTGTACTATCCGATACTTTTCTCAAATCGCATGCAAAGACAATCTTTTGGATCGGGTCATAATTAGCATCCGCGGGAACGATAAGTAGCGGTAGTTTTAAGGAAGAAGCTAAATTAACCGTATTACTGCCGATTAGTGCTTGCTCTAAGTTACTCCTCCCTGTTGTTCCTGCGACAACTAGATCGGCATGCCATTCGTCGGCAATACCTTCAATTCCACGTAGTAATGGGAAATTATTCGTTACTAATTGGACGTTTACATTGTTATTCTCTCCCAGTATTCGTATCAATTCTGCCTGCACTGTTCTCAAATTAGATAGACTTTGTTCCTCTACAAGGGAAGGCGTAGCGTCCGTCATGGGTAGATCCGTGCCGATAGGTAAATTATCATAGGCGTGGTAAAGTATAATGTGATTTGCATCTACCGACTTCGCCAGTTTCGCGGCGTATCGAGCGGCGTTTAACGCCGATTCTGAAAAATCCGTTGTAATGATAATAGTTTTCATCTGTATAATCGTTTTTATTTTAATTTTTTCTTCATTCTATCTAATAAACAACTGGTTGGACGGGATTGTTTATAGATTTAATATCTAAACTGAAATAAATACGAATGTATGTGTGAGATACGTGTCAGAGGGGAGTAAAATACCCTTATTTAATTTTTACCCAACTATTTTGGGATATAATCCTTTTACTATGAAAGACATACATGGTAATCATTAAAAAAACAACATGGAAAATTTAGAGAAAAACGTCGATGCGGTAGCTCCTTTTTTACTTTTTGGTATTTACAATAAGATTGTAAAAACACAAGGAAACGATTAACGAAAATGGGATGAAATTAAAAGCAATGAAAATGAAAAAATATTTTAAATATTATATTGCCGTGCTAAGCACGGTTATCTTGTCTTTGCCGGTATTTGCACAGGAAATTAATAAGGATCAAGATTTCTTAACAACAGCAGCTCGTTTGAATCAATTTGAAATTGCATTGGGTACACAAGCCTTAAACCAATCAAAAAATGAGGAGATCAAACGATATGGCCAAATGTTGGTAGATGATCATACAAAAGTGCAAGAGGAATTGCAAGAGGCTGCTATTGCCAAAAAATTAATTATGCCGGATGGACTGGAGGAAAATCAAGCGTCAATATTGAAGTCATTATCCATGCTTTCGGACGCGGATTTTGATAACGCGTTTAAAGACGCCGTGATAAAAATGCATGAAAGTACCATTGCGTTGTTTGAAAATGCTGCTGATAGTTTAAATGATCAGGAACTTAGAAGTTGGGCAGCGACAAAGATTCCGTCGCTAACGAGCCATTTGGAACAGGCAAAGTCACTACAAGTAAAATCGGAATCCGCTCCGTCTATGGAAGTAGATTCAGTAGAAACCTTATAAAATAAATAACTATGGCAACGAAAGTAGAGAACGAAAAAACCGGTCTTGGCGAAAAAAAGAAAAAGAAAGAAGGGGATACTTATAAAGAACTTGGATCGGTTATCAAAAAGACAGAGCGTACCAAAGATGGTGATGGCGAAGCTGGAGTAGATCCACAGGCAGAACAATTGAACGATATGCCTAATGATCCTACGGAACGTCCCCTTGAGCCGAAAAAGTCAAAAGTCAGAAAAACCAAATAATAAGTTTTTCTAATCCGTAGGGTTATATTATATTAGGGTTTTTCATATAGAATCTCAAGTATCTATATATAAACCCGAAACAAATGAAAAAAATAGCGTTACATTGGCAGATATTAATAGGTATCGTAGGCGGTATATTAGTCGGCTTTTTGTGCATTCAATTTGCAGAGGGCAAAGAATTCGTAATTGATTGGATTAAGCCGTTCGGCACTATTTTTATAAATCTATTGAAATTAATCGCTATTCCGCTTATCATTGTTTCTCTCATTAAGGGCGTTTCAGACTTAAAGGATACCACACAATTGTCGGGTTTGGGGCTACGCACTTTGGGGCTTTATCTCCTCACCACCATCATTGCTGTTACACTCGGGTTAGGGTTGGTGAACCTGGTGCAACCAGGAGGTTTCCTTTCTAACGAGACCCGAGAGGAGATGCTTCGCTCATTTGGCGGCGTGGTTGATGAAAAAGTGGAAGAGGTTGCGGCTATCGAGGAAATGCGAGGGCCGCTGCAACCTCTCGTCGATATTGTTCCGGAGAATATTTTTGAGTCGGCATCCGCTAATAGCAATATGTTGCAAATCATATTTTTTAGTATTATAGTGGGCATCGCGATGATTTTACTTCCTTTCAGCCAGGTGGAAGCTTTCAAGCGAATAATGGACTCTGGAAATGCTATTGTGTTGAAAATAGTTGATATCATCATGTTCTTTTCGCCTTATGGCGTTTTTGCACTGATGGCTGCGCTTGTTGCTGAGGCCCCTTCTCTGGATGTTTTCAAAGCATTGGGAGCATATTCACTCACGGTTGTGGCAGGATTGCTGATTATTGTGTACGGCGTGTATTCGCTGTTTATCTACTTCTTTAGCCACATGAGCCCGGTGCAGTTTTTTAAAGGTATTTTTCCAGCACAATTACTCGGTTTTTCGACGAGTTCCAGTGCAGCGACATTACCTGTGACCATGGAGTGTACAGAAAAGAATCTAAAGGTAAGAAAAGATGTGCTGAGTTTCGTTCTGCCTATTGGTGCGACCGTGAATATGGATGGTACTTGCTTGTACCAAGCCGTTGCTGCTATTTTTATTGCACAAGTAATGGGGTATGATTTAAGTACAGCCGAGCAACTGAGTGTTATCGTAACGGCAACCTTAGCCTCTATCGGAGCCGCGGCCGTCCCGGGCGCGGGGTTGTTAATGTTGGTTATTGTTTTAGAATCCATCGGCGTCAGCCCGGCGGGTATCGCCTTAATCTTTGCCGTGGACAGACCACTGGATATGTTGCGGACATCCGTCAACATTACGGGCGACGCTATGGTTGCCGTGTTGATGAACAAATATGGCAAAGCGTAAATTATATCGTAGTGATCCTCATCGGTGGTGCGTATATTACTAAACTGGAGACGCCATTTCTTGGTTGGGCATAGGTCAGGCAGAATGCCGTTTCACGCGAGTGGGAGAGAACGAACAAGGAAAAAGCCGCCAAATATATGAGAACCATTTTAAAAAATAGGGTCTGTGTGTGCAAACTTTTCCGCACAAGGGTGTTTTTTTGTTGCCGTATTAGTCACCTCAGACGAAAATCACTATAAAATATTCATTTAATACGCTTGAAGGAGGTTTTTGGGGTGAGTTAGCACTTACCGTTACGTATGACTGATGACCCAGAAGGTATACGTGGTGAAGCAAATGATATAAGGGATGTGGTAACAGACATACTTGACAAGCCAAAGGGTATACGTGGTGAAGCAAAGAATATAAGAGATGCGCTAACGGACATACGTGCAGAGACAAAAGGTATATGAGGTGACGGAAAAGATATAAGGGATGCGGTAACGGGCATACGTGTTGTGTCAAAAGATAGACGTGATGCTCCGGAAGGCATATCTGACAAGACAAATGGCATACGTAACGCGATGAAAGGTAAAGGGGAGGGATGCAATTGGTGTTTGAGTCACAGATTTTTATTGGCATAAAAAAAGAGACAACCTGTATATGGTGTCTCCTTAAGTAGCCCGTAGGGGAATCGAACCCCTGTTTCAAGAATGAAAATCTTGCGTCCTAACCCCTAGACGAACGGGCCGTTTTTGTGTTTCGGTGTGCAAATATAGAAATGATTATTAACTATGCAAAATAAAATTCAAAAAAAGCAATTTCTTTTTCAAGAAGCTACAATATCGAAAACTTTGTCTCCTCCATTTCCGTAAATGCAGCTACCGTAGAAAATAAAAGACTTTTGCTGTTATTCTCCAAATTCCTAAAATTAGTGGGCAGGAATAGTCCGCCACCAATATCCTTATATCCGTTTACAAGATAAGTTTGACCTTCTTTATCTACAAATTGCTTAATCAATCCCGTTTCCCCATTAAATAATACTTCACCCGACAATCCCTCCTTCAGTTGAAAAGGGAGCGATTGTAATTTTTCAGCATTGAAAATCTTGGACGATATTTTTCCTGTTTTTGTTTCGGGTTGCTCAATTAGTGCAGGCAGAAAAAGAAAAGTAGCGTCCTTTTTGAATTGGTCGTTGATTTTGGTGAAAAGTTCGTGCGTTTCAGGATCAATCTGTTTTACTTCATTGCCGTTGACAAAAAATTTGGATAACTTACCCGTTTTAAAGTTAAATAGTGAAACAATATTGTTGCCGTCGTTAGATCTACCTTCGAAACGTGCTTGTCCCGACTTCATATTGATAAGGAACTTTCGACTATTCTGCAAATATTTGATGTCGTTTCCACTTGCCGTAAAGAGAATATAGTTTGTGCTGTCCCACTTGTCTTTTCCTCCGATTCCCTTTAATAATATTTTACCTGCCTCCTGTCCTTCCTGTGCGCATATAGACACATATGAAATGGAAAGAATGCCGATGATAATTGCTGTTAGGAATGTTCTCATAGTTGACCCCTAATTTTAAAATGAAGCAACAATTACTTGTATCTTTTACTGACAAGTGCCATTTGGATAGCTGTAATGGCCGCTTCTTCTCCCTTGTTTCCGTGTTTTCCACCTGCTCGATCTAATGCCTGTTCCAGATTATCAGTGGTTAATACGCCGAAAATAACGGGTTTATTGTATTTGATGGCGACATTGGCGATACCGTTTCCTACGGCGTCACATATAAAATCAAAATGTCGCGTTTCACCTTGAATGACGCAGCCAAGACATATCACTGCGTCAAAGGATTCATTGCGAAGCGCTATATCCGCCCCAGAAATTAATTCATAGCTTCCGGGCACCTGGATAATATCGATATCATTTTCAGCAGCACCGTGTTGTTGTAAACCTTGCAGAGAACCATCTAACAAAGCTCCTGTAACTTGGGCATTCCACTGTGAAACAACGATTGCGAATTTTAGACCCTTCGCGTTGCCAACTTCAATATGTGAGAAGTCTGACAAATTCTTCATGCTACTAGACATGGGTGCAAAGATATATAAAAAAGGCTGCTTATAAAAAATAAGCAGCCTGTATCTCTTAATAAGCTATTTCTTATTTATTGTTTTGCTTTTGTACGGGCGATAAAACCATCGATCATATTTGCTTCGGGACTATTTGGATAGTCCGACTTGATCGTTTGATAAGTCTGTTCTGCATTTTTGAAATCCTCTAATGCTTCGTAAACTAAACCTAATTTTTTCAGGAATAAAGGTGTCGTATACGTATTTTTACTTTTTTGTGCTGCTTTTTTATAATGATTGGCAGCACTCTTATAATCTTTAGATTCGGAATAAGCATCTCCAATTAAACCTGTAACCAAAGGATCTAAAATATCACTACCCGTATCGGAATATTTTTGAAGGTATTTTATAGCTTCTTGAAAATTGCCCTGACGAAGGTATAAGCCCCCTAAGTAAGCATTGGCGATATTCGCAGATTTAGTATTGGAGTATTCTTCCGCAATCTCTTTAAAACCTAGGAATGATCCGTCTCCTTCGATAGCTTTAGCTTGTAGAGAGTCAATTGCAGCATATTCTTCTGCTTTATATAATTGATTGGCCGCCTTTTCTGCACGCGGGGCTAGGTATAGTCGTTGATAACCTAAATACAGTAAAATCAAGAGAATAATACCACCTACGATGAAGGTGATGCTTTTTTGATTATCCTGAAAAAATGAACCCGATGATTTTTTAGGTTCGGTTTGATTTACGTTTTTATTTGACATTTGTTATTATCGTATAATAAATATGGAACGCAAAATTACACTTTTAAAATTTTAATGCAAGTTTTCTGCTGTATTTTACGTGTCTTTTATCAAGAATGCCGTGGTGAACCCTCCAAAGCCTACGTTTATTATCCACTGGTAGTAGAAGAAACCTCACCATCTAGCTGTTCATAAATGGAGTTTTGACTCCTAAATTCCGGTACAATAACTTTCATTTGACGAACGATTTCTATATTATTGTTTGTTTTAACACGCTCCAAAAGGAGATTGATCTGTTTACAGATTTCTGCAAAATTATTTTCTCGCACCTTCGCAATCATAATTTTTTGGTGATGCGTAGGGAGTGTGTTTTCCAGATCGTTGAGCAATTCCTCATATAGTTTTTCGCCGGGTCGCAGTCCGGTAAACTTGATATCGATATCTTGGTAAGGGATAAATCCGGACAGTTTAATCATCTTTTCGGCAAGATCAACAATTTTGACGGATTTCCCCATGTCGAACACGAATATCTCTCCACCATTGCCCATACATCCCGCTTCGATAACCAGTTGGCAGGCTTCCGGGATAGTCATAAAATAACGCGTGATTTCAGGATGGGTCACCGTAAGTGGGCCGCCTTTTTCTATTTGCTCCCGAAAGCGTGGAATAACTGATCCGTTGGATCCAAGGACATTTCCGAAACGTGTCGTTATGAACCTGGTTTTTGCATTTGGATGATTTTCTTCCAAATTATTGTTCATGGATTGCACATACATTTCAGCGATGCGTTTGGTCGCTCCCATCACGTTGGTAGGATTGACGGCTTTGTCTGTCGATACAAACACAAACTTTGATACCTCGAATTCAACCGCTAAATTAGTTAAAATAAAAGTACCAAATACATTTGTCCGAACACCTTCAATCGGATGGTTTTCCATCATAGGCACATGCTTGTATGCTGCGGCATGATAAACGTATTGCGGTTTGAATGTCTCAAATAAGATACGCATTCGATCCTCATTTTTTACATCGGCGATAAAAGATTGGTAAGCTTGGTTCTTAAACCGATCTTGTAAGTCTAGATGAAGGTTATGTAGCGGAGATTCCGCTTGATCGCATAAGATAATCAATTGTGGTTCGAAATGACCGAGTTGTTTGGCTATCTCACTTCCAATGGAGCCTGCAGCACCAGTTACCAAAATACGTTTACCTCTTAGTTGTTCTAAAAGCGAATCATTTTTTAGCTTAATAGGAGCTCGTTCTAGTAAATCTTCAATTTTAACTTTTTTGATCTGGGTGGGGGAGACGGTACCATTGATGATTTCACTCACCGGAGGGAGTGTAAGTACGTTTATCTTTTGCTCCAAACATATATCAATAACTTGGTTCTTTTTTTCCGAGCTGATTCTATGGGAAGCAAAAATCAATTCATCGATCGCCAGTTTATGGATTAAACGTCCCAGATCACCAGAGCTGAAAATTTTGATACCATCGATATATTTGCCGATTTTGGTTTCATCATCATCCAAATAAGCAACGATATATTTATTCGATTTAAGGTCGTGGTCGAAGGTACGCTTTACCGCTATACCCAGATCACCGGCACCATATACAATGACGTTTTTCTTGTCAGACGTTTTAGTTTTGTTGTACTGGAAAAATATCTTGATTAACGTCCGATAAGTTGTTAAGCCGGTAAAGGCAAACAGGCTATATACGATGATGATGTTCGTCGGGATGAGCGAAGGCATATTGCTCGCAATCATAATCAATTTAATGGCGAACAGAATGATAACGTTAAAAAGCAATGTCGATAGAATCCGGATAGAATCCACAGCACTGGTATAGCGAACAATGCCAGAATAGAGTTTGAAAATTAGAAAAGAAATAGAAGTTATTCCCAAACAATATATTAACTCTATAGCAAAATATGGCTTTGCGTACTCCTGTATATTGAAGGAATGAAACAGACCATACGCGAACACGAAAGCGATCGCTGCAATAGCTAAGTCAAAAATAAAAATGGTCCATCGAGGAACAATGCCAATTTGGTTAAAAACGGGAAACTTTTGCATTGAAATATTTTTACATAGGATGTAAAAATAGGAAAAAAAGTGGATTTATGAATCTTATTCCCAAAATATCAAGAATAATATCTAAATTCACTAGTTGATAAAACAGATAGATTGTAGCATGAGCGATATGTCAAAAATTGCCCACAAGGCGATATTTCAGCCGAAAGAAGCATTGGCAAGTGTGGGTAAAAGTCGGCACACATTAAAAATTGGCGTGCCGAAAGAAATATCTTTTCAGGAGAAACGGATAGCCTTGACCCCGTTATCTGTTGCGTTACTCGTTGAATATGGTCATGAAATCGTTCTAGAATCTGGAGCAGGTGAAGCTTCCAACTTTTTAGATTCCCATTATAGTGAACAAGGTGCAAGAATCAGTCATGATAAAGAGGAGGTGTTTCAATGTGATATTGTTATTAAGATTGCAAGCCCCACTATAGAAGAGGTGAGTATGATGAAAAATAAGCAGGTATTACTATCATCCCACCAACCATCGCTCATGAAACTGCCCGTATTACAAGCATTAATGCGAAAGCAAATCACAGCCGTTTCTTATGAATATTTGCAAGATGAGGGGGGGCATTTAACTGTCGTGCGCGCCATGAGTGAAATTGTAGGTGCAACCTCTGTGCTTATCGCGGCAGAATATCTTAGTAATATATTTGATGGAAAAGGTCTGATGCTAGGCGGCATAACAGGTGTTCCTCCGACGGAAATGGTCATTATTGGAGCGGGGACGGTGGGAGAATATGCCGCTCGTGCCGCTATTGCTCTCGGTGCGCAGGTCAAAGTATTTGATAGTTCTGTATACCGATTACGTAGATTGCAAAACAATGTAGGTAGCCGTGTTTTTACTTCCGTGATACAACCTATTGTATTAAATAAAGCCGTTAAATCTTGTGATGTCGTTATAGGCGCCTTAAGAGCGAAGAATGGTCGTTCTCCCTGCATTATTTCCGAAGATACGGTATCCAATATGAAACCGAACGCCGTGCTTATCGATGTGAGTATCGACCAAGGTGGATGTTTCGAAACATCCGAAGTAACCACACATGACAAACCAGTATTCCGAAAATACGATGTGATACACTATTGTGTTCCTAATATCGCATCACGTGTTGCGCGTACGGCGACCTACGCCCTCACCAATATAATGACGCCTTTACTTCTCCAAATAGGAGAATGCGGAGGTATGAATAACATGATATGGTCTGATAAATGTATCCGCAGCGCAATTTATCTCTATCAAGGGATGCTGACGAATAAGGACATTGCAGAAAAGTTTAACTTACCATCAAAAGATCTGGATTTAATTATCGTAGCTAATCAATAAAAAATGAAATTTATTTATTCTATACTATTTGTGGTGTTATTAAATTATTATTCGCTGGCACAAGAAAAAGTGGCATTATATAGCGAAATTCCCAATGCAACAAAATCTGCAGAAGACCTAGGAGAAGAAAATGTTCCTGTTCTGTATAAATATGAATTGCCAAGTGCGAAGCAGGCGATACTGGTGATTCCCGGTGGAGGGTACTCCCATGTAGCTATTAATCATGAAGGACATGAAATAGCGAAAGCATTTAATGAACAAGGTTATAGTGCGTTTGTATTATATTATCGTCTACCTAAAGATGAGCATATGAAAGTGCGAAAAATAGGCCCTTTACAAGATGCACAACGTGGTATACAATATATTAGAGAACATTACGATTTCGATCGGGTCGGCGTAATCGGGTTTTCCGCGGGAGGCCATTTGGCAGCATCCTTATCAAACCACTTTGATGATGTGAAAATTGACAATAAAAACGCTATTAACTTAGCGCCTGATTTTTCGGTACTGATCTATCCTGTTATTTCAATGGATGATGAGGTTACACACAAGGGGTCTAAGAAAAACTTGATAGGAGAAGAGCCTAATACAGATGATTTGGTGTATTTTTCATTGGAGAAACAGGTGTCTGCGAAAACCCCACCTACGTTTTTGGTGCACGCCGAGGATGATAAAGGGGTTCTTATTGCGAATGCATTACGTTACAAAGAAGCTTTGGATAAAGTAGGTGTAGTTAATGATATATTCATTTATCCAACGGGAGGGCATGGTTTCGGATTAAATAACAAGACCGATGCGAGAAAATGGTCGGACTATATGTTTACGTGGCTGGAAAATCTGAATTGAAGAACAGAAACGCGTCGTAAGGGTATTAGCGGAACGTGATGTATTTTGCTATACTGACCGTTACCTTGCTACCGATGGAAATAGCGGGTAATGGGTGCATGATAGCATGTAACGAAAATTCTCCGTTGTGCAGTACCCATTCTTTATAAAAACCACGGAAACGTATATCTTTTACATAAAATACACCTTGAGGGTTTTCCACAAAACTCACATCTTCTTGATGGATACCAATGGTATGCGGGGTTAAGATGTCTAGACGTGCGGCTTGATCCGGAGACAGTATATTGCTCTTTGCTAGAAGTTGGGCCGTGTAGCTGTGAGTCGGTTCGTAGTAAAGTTTTGTCGGCGATCCTTGCTCCACTATCTGGGCGTTTTTCATCACGATTAATTCATCGGCCATGGCTAAAACTTCCGTCGGATCATGGGACACTAAAACTATCGTGAGTCCGGTGTCTTCAACAATTTGCCGCATATCTTGCTGTAGCGCGTCTCGAAATGCCGCATCGACCTGATTGAATGGCTCGTCCATCAACAGTGCCTCCGGTTCGTTTACCAGTGCACGTGCAATAGCCACGCGTTGTTTTTCTCCACCGCTTAAATCGGCAACCCGTTGTTGAGCGAGGTGAAGAATCTTTAGCCTGTCTAACGTTTCACGAGTCTTAGATTCTTTCCGAGCAAGGTTGGTGTTCGGCAATTGGGAGGCGATATTATCCCACACTTTAGCATATAAGTTGAGATCATCAAATCCCTGTGATACCAACTTCATCGCATCATGTCCGGGAATCAATTTATCTTTTCGAGTGGGAATCAACCAGCCGCGATAGCGCACCTCTCCCGAAGAGGGCGCTAATAAACCATAAATAAGTTTTAATAATGTAGTTTTGCCGCTTCCCGATTCTCCAATGATTGCTGTAATCTTTCCCTCCTTTATACCAAAATCAACTTTACGAACTGCTACAACATCCTGTTTCGCATGAAAGATATGGGAAAGATCTTCACCATATATAAGTGGTATGCCTATCTTTTCTTGGTCGGTTGGGATGTATTGACAGGAAGAGGTTTGCTGCGCCATAGAGAATATTGAACCTTGTGAGGCACAAAAGTATTAAAACCCTAAAGTCAATCCAAATGTGAAATTATTTAAGTTCTCTTGATTCGGGCTATTTTCGAACATGTCATTCATGTAATATTTCGCAAAAAGACCCAATGATCCAAACCCTACCCGTGCGAATGCACCATATTGAAAACTTGCCAAATTGTAGTTGTCCTTGAACTTTTGTTTACCATGTTCTTCACTTTTAAATCGTTGTGTTCCTTTTAGTAACACCCCCGTCATGGCACCAAAAGCAATTTTCGGACGGTGGCCTTGATGATTTCTGCGGCCACGCCATTCGAAACTCAATGGCGTGCGAAGATAGGTAGACGTAAAAATGTTCTTTTTATACGTGATGTCAGACGGGCTATACGTTAGTGGAGTCGCTTCGGTGTCTAGAATAATATCATTTTTCAACCGGAGGTAATTCCACTCGAAACCTGCAGATACGTACATTTTGAAAGTTTCATTGAAACGTACACCAAATTGGGCGACATCAAATCCAAAATTGGATGCTTTTTTGTATTTCAGAAATTGATTTTCCTCGCCTAACGTAAAACTTCCATCGTCTATCAGACGCGAAAACCCCCAATCTATCCGAGTAAAAGTAAGACCACCAAATACACGCGGATATTTAATTTCCTTTCCACGGTCGTCATAGTCTTTTTTCCCTATGGTTGGTTCGATGTTAATTTTTCGGGCGATCGTATCGTTGCTATCATCTTCTTGCGTAAAAGCATGCTGTGCTGAGAAAAGCATCGCTATGCTCATTAGTCCGGTGTATAATAAGTTTGTTTTCATCTAATTGTTTTTTAATTATCTTCTTTTTTTATGACGGTTTTTTACTAAACTATTAACGATATCGAGACGGAGAAACCCTTCTTCGTCTTTGCTGAATTGAACGGTTGTATGATCGGTCGGGTTCAATGCGTCGGAAATTTTGTTTAAGATACCGGGTACTATGCCTTCCACCGGCTTTTGCGTGGAAGCTAACATGCTCTCTTCCGTTTCAGGGTCATCAATTAGTGGAGCTATCGGTGGAACGTTGATAACGTATTGCTGCGGTATTGTACCCGCTACTTGAAGGCCGTCTGTCAAAGCCAGTGAGACACCAACAGGTTTGAGTTTCACCAGTTTTAGATGGCGCTCTTGACGCGATGAATCTTCGCTAATTGGTTTTTTTTGTTTGGGGGTGGAAATCCGATATGCCAATGTTTCGGGTTTTGCCAATACCTGTTGTTTTGGCTTCTTTTGTTTTGGCTCGTTCGTATGCGTTGTCTCCATAGGGATTGCCGGGGGAGATGATTTGGATGGTTCTTGTGTGGCAATCGGTATGTCAAGTGTAGGTGTAGGTTGCACGATACGATATAACAACGCGATCAAGCCCAAACACCCAACAACTATTGCCGCATACTTTACCCAATCAAGCCTTCTGACTGGTACTACTTTTTTGCGATCTAATTGGTTTTCAATTTGATGCCAAATGTCGTTTCTCGGTGGAATGGTATGCTGTTCCAATTGCTCCTTAAATAGTTTGTCTAGTTCTTTATTGTTCATTACCCGATATGTTCAATTTTCAACAATTTTTCTTTTAACCATTGCCTTGCTCTGGACAACTGTGATTTGGAGCTGCCTTCGCTGATAGATAGCATTTGTGCAATCTCTTTGTGTGAGTACCCCTCGACGACGTATAAGTTAAAGACTGTCCGGTAACCGATTGGAAGCTCCGTCACTATAGCTAACAGGTCTTTATATCGCAGGTTTTCGTCGCTTTCCGCACGACTATCTGCCATAGGATAATCGTGCGGAAGAGGTTCAAAAAAATGCCTTCTCCTGTCTCGGTGTAATTCGATCGCCGTGTTGACCATAATTTTACGAATCCACCCTTCTAACGAGCCCTTATTGTCAAACAACTGTCCTTTTGTAAATACCTTAATGAATCCTGCTTGGAGGATTTCCTCCGCTTCCGATTCATGTTGAGCATAACGTAAACACACACTAAACATTCTTCCGGATAATGTTTGATACAATTGAAACTGTGCTTTGCGGTTTCCCGCTAGACAGGCATTCCATAAGGTATCTAAATTCATGTTATCCAATTTCTAGTTTAGTCTTTGTTAAAAAGACGATGGTAATGGCAGAAAGGTTGCACGAAGAAGAAAATTATTTTACGAGGATGGTTCTGCTGCTGGGAGACACCACCGTTAGGGTTATCCGTCGGGATTTTTCCGGAAGAAGATTGGAAATTTTTTCTGGCCACTCCACAAAACAATATGCATCGGTATAAAAATAGTCTTCATATCCCATATCTAACGCTTCTTCTTCATGCTTTAAGCGATAGAAATCAAAATGATATATCGGACCATGCGGTGAACTGTATTCATTAACGATGGAGAATGTTGGGCTGCTGGTGCTATCGGGGACCTCTAACACCCTGCAAAATGAGTTGACTAAAGTTGTTTTGCCCGCGCCCATGTCGCCATATAGCAAAAAAATCCTATCGTTTGGGAAATTGGATAGTATTTGCCTGGCCGCAGTATCAAGTTCTTGAAGATTGTTTACGGTGATGTTCATGGTCGTCATTCAAAGCTATTATTTAGGTGTATAAACCGCATATGGAATAATCATTTCTTCTAAAGAGATCCCCCCGTGTTGAAAAGTCTCGATGTAATAATTGACAAAATGATTGTAGTTGTTGGGGTATACAAAAAAGTAGTCATCTTTCGCAAACACAAATGCAGAGCTTACATGAAGCTTGGGAAGTTGTGCATCATGTGGGTTTTTAATCACAAACACTTCTTTGTTTTTGTAATTCAAATTTCGTCCTTGTTTGTAACGCAAGTTCGTATTTGTGTTTCGATCTCCAATAATCTTACTAGGTTTCTTTACGCGTATGGTACCATGATCGGTTGTAATGATAATACGTACATTCCGTTGGGAGAGCCACTTGAGGGCATCGAGTAGTGGAGAGTGCTCAAACCAGGATAATGTTAGCGAGCGATAAGCCCGCTCGTCGTTTGCCAGTTCCCTAATCATGGCTACATCCGTTCGTGCGTGCGAAAGCATATCGACAAAGTTGTAGACCAAAACGTTTAAATCATTTTGCATAAGGTTATTTAACGATTCAACAATATCTCTACCTTGACTTAATGTCAATATTTTATGATAGGAGTGTTTTAAATCACGACGATAGATACGATTGATCTGATCCGCTAAAAATTTATCTTCATGTAAGTTTTTACCGCCCTCCTCATCATCATTTTGCCAAAGGTTGGGGAATCTTTTTTCCATTTCCAAAGGCGTTAAGCCACTGAAAATTGCATTTCTGGCATATTGAGTGGCTGTAGGCAAAATGCTATAATAGGCATCTTCCTCTTCCAATCTATAATAGTCTGTAATGATTTCGTTGATGACTTTCCATTGGTCATAACGCAAATTATCAATCAAGAAGAAGAACGTGGGACGCTCTTTATCGAGCTGGGGAAACACTTTATTCTTAAAAAGTTGATGCGATTGAATTGGTCCCTCTTCCTTGTTTTGTATCCAATTTAGATAATTCTTTTCTATAAATTTAGAGAAGAGGGTGTTGGCATCTGCTTTTTGCATCGTAAGAATCTCGTGCATGCCTGCATCTTCTAGTTTTTGCAAAGAAAGTTCCCAGTAAATCAGCTTGCGATAGGCCGCTACCCACTCTTTATAATTGAGATCGTCGTTAATGGTCATCCCCAGATTTCGGAACTCCTGTTGATAAGCCATGGAGGTTTTTTCACTGACGAGACGTTTATTTTCGGTAAACTTTTTTATGGTGAGGAGGATTTGTTTGGGGTTGACGGGCTTTATCAGATAATCATCAATCTTGGAACCAATTGCATCTTCCATCAAGTGTTCCTCTTCATTTTTTGTTACCAATACCGTAGGAATGGTTGGATTAATCGTTTTCAATATCGCCAGTGTTTCCAATCCCGTTTTGCCTGGCATGTTCTCATCGAGAAAGACCAAGTCAAAAGGTTCATTCTGAAAAGCCTCGACCGCGTCGTTACCGTTATTAACGGTTTTGACCCGATATCCTCTTTCTTCCAATAATAAAATATGTGGCCTCAAAAATTCAATTTCGTCATCAGCCCACAGGATGTATATCTTTTGTATCATTTATTTTTAACATTAATTAACTTCATTCTCCTTATCTTTGCCCTTAATTTAGACATCCGAAAGCGCTTAAGCACAACGGAAAAAGAAAGAGGGGTGAGCCTTTGAACTCGTTGAGGCTACGATGGGGTTCATTGTTTGATAAACACTCGTCCGTATCTCGAAAGTAAAGATAATAATTAACATCATAGCGTAAAGTTGAATAAGAAAAAGATAATTAACGACCCTGTCTACGGATTTGTCACTATTCCGTCAGCTTTCATTTTTGACCTTATTCAACATCCCTATCTCCAGCGCTTGCGTTTCATCAAGCAAGTAAGCATGACACATTTGGTGTATCCAGGCGCGCTTCACACGCGTTTCCAACACGTTGTCGGCGCCATGCATCTCATGTCGTTAGCCATGGATACGCTTCGTCATAAAAATGTACCCATCAGCTCCAAAGAAGAAGAGGCCGTGCTGATTGCGATATTGTTGCACGATATTGGTCACGGGCCTTTTTCGCATTCGTTAGAACATACGCTTATTGAAGGGGTATCGCATGAAATGCTTTCCTCATTGTTGATGGACAAACTGAATCAAGAGTTCGCTGGCAGGCTGTCCTTAGCGATTACTATTTTTAACGATCAGTATCCCCGAAAGTTTTTTCATCAATTAGTTTCCAGTCAACTGGATATGGATCGTATGGATTATCTCAACCGCGATAGTTTTTTTACAGGCGTATCCGAGGGGGTTATTTCCTTTGATCGCATCATTACGATGCTCAATGTGGAGCAGGGGGAGCTGGTTGTAGAGGCCAAAGGTATCTATTCTGTCGAAAAATTCTTGATTGCTCGCCGCCTGATGTATTGGCAGGTTTATTTACATAAGACTGTTATCAGTGCCGAACAAATACTCATTAAGATTTTGTATCGCGCTAAAGAGTTGGCGGTACAAGGAAAAAATTTATTTGCTACACGGGCGTTGAATCATTTTTTGAAAAATAAAATTAACCATCATAATTTCTTGGAAGATCCCCGGCATTTAGAATGGTTTACGCGACTAGATGATACCGATATCCTGTCTGCCTTGAAAGAATGGGTACATGAAGAAGATAAAATTCTAAGTACGCTTTGTCGGAAATTGATGAATAGAGATCTGCTGCGTACAGAACTTAGAAATACGCCTTTTTTGGAAACGGAAGTAGCTTTGGTACGGGAAAAAGTAAAAACTCATTTTGATTTGGAAGACCACGAAATTGATTACTTCGTGTATACACAAGTCATCCAGAACAGTGCCTATGATATACAACACAATAATATTAAAATTATCAATAACAGAGGTTATGTTCAGGATATTACAGAAGCCTCTGATGTTTCTAATTTAGAAGCTTTAGCAAAGCGGGTGGTTAAGTTTGCCATTTCCTATCCAAAGGAAATTGGGCATCCATTGGACGGAGGTAATAATTTCTCAAAAAATAATTAAGAAAAAGTATACATTTGTAAGATGCAATTTACTGCAAATCAAATAGCAACATTATTAAACGGATACGTTGAAGGCGACCCCGATGTTCTTGTAAATCAATTGGCTAAGATTGAAGAAGGCGAAGAGGGAGCATTGGCTTTCCTATCAAATCCAAAATACGAGCATTTCCTTTATGAAACGAAAGCTTCTGCTGTTATCGTTAATCAGGACTTGCAGTTAACGAAGCCTGTTAACGTTAGTTTAATTCGCGTAAAAGATGCGTACTCCGCTTTTTCAGAGCTTTTGCGTATTTACGATCAATTACGTAACGAGCGGAGCGGAATCGAAGAACCTTCTTTCATTCACGAGTCGGCAAGTGTTGGACAAGATCTATATGTAGGTGCGTTTTCTTATATCGGACGGGATGTTGTCATTGGTAATCAGGTGAAGATCTATCCGCAAGTTTATATTGGGGACGGTGTTACCATTGGGCATAAAACCGTGATTTATCCAGGTGTTCGGATCTATCGTGATAGTAAAATCGGCGATAATGTCATCCTTCATAGTGGGGTGATCGTCGGAAGTGATGGATTCGGTTTTGCACCACAGAAAGATGGTACCTATAATAAAGTGCCGCAGATCGGAAATGTAATCATCGAAGACGATGTCGAAGTAGGGGCAAATACGGTGATTGATCGGGCTACACTAGGTTCTACCACTATTCGCAAAGGCGTAAAACTGGATAATTTGATACAGATAGCGCATAATGTAGAAATCGGTGCGAATACGGTTGCTGCGGCACAAACAGGCATATCCGGAAGCACGAAGATCGGTGAGAATGTCATCTTAGGCGGACAAGTAGGTGTAGTCGGTCATATTCAAGTCGCGACGGGATCACAAATTCAAGCACAATCGGGTGTTAATAGATCGATAGACCAGAAAAATAAGAAATGGGGTGGTACTCCCGCCATGCCCTATAATAGTAATTTGCGTTCGCAAGTAATTTATAGTAAACTGCCTGCGCTAGAGCGACGTGTCGCTGAACTCGAAGCTCGTCTTAAAGAACTTTATAACGAAAATCGATAAATTTCCTAAATAGAATGCTAGATATGAATGTAAAACAGAGGACGATACAATCTGAAATATCGATTTCAGGCATCGGATTGCACACGGGCAAAGCTGTGAACATGACGATTAAACCTGCACCGGAATTTCATTGGTATAAATTTAAAAGGGTGGATTTAGATGGGGGACCTGTCGTGGCTGTAGATGCAGATAATGTCTCCGATACATCGCGTGGGACGACCATTTCTCAAAATGGTGCATCAATCAGCACCATCGAGCATCTGATGGCCGCGTTGGTTGGACTTCAGATTGATAACGTTCTCATCGAAATAGATGGTCCGGAAGTTCCTATTTTAGATGGAAGTTCCCGTATTTTTGTCGAAAAATTAGTAGAAGCTGGCTTCATAGATCAGGAAGCTGATCGCGACTATTACGAAATTCAAGACAACATTGTTTATGTAGAGAAGGATCGTAAAGTAGAGATTATAGCCATGCCGTTGGATGGCTATCGTCTGACTTGTATGATTGATTTTAATTCGCCAGTGCTTGGGAGTCAACACGCCTCTATCAGTAATATAACGGAGTTTAAAGGGGAAATTTCCAGTTCGAGGACATTCTGTTTCTTACACGAACTAGAAAGTTTGGTCAATCACAACTTAATCAAAGGAGGCGATTTATCCAATGCCATTGTTATTGTCGATAAAGAGGTAAGCAAAGAAGAGTTGGATAAATTATCTGGGCTATTTAACAAAACGGTGGAGGTAGCTAGTGAGGGGATTTTGGATAATATCCAATTGCGTTATCAAAATGAGCCTGCACGCCACAAATTGTTGGATATGATCGGTGACTTGGCGCTAGTGGGACGTCCGTTAAAGGGACATATTATGGCTGCCCGTCCAGGGCATGCAGCCAATGCTGCTTTTGCGAAGAAAATAAAAGCGCAAATGAAGAAGGATAAAAATCGTAAAAATTTAAAAGTTTACGATCCTAATATGACGCCAGTCTACGATACGGTGCAAATCATGAAAATATTACCGCACCGTCAACCCATGTTGATGGTCGATAAAATTTTGGAACTGTCGGAAACACATGTGGTGGGATTAAAAAACGTCACCATGAATGAGGATATTTTCATGGGGCATTTCCCCGAAGCACCCGTGTTTCCTGGTGTATTGCAGATCGAAGCTATGGCACAAACAGGGGGTATTTTAGTTTTAAATACGGTTCCTGATCCAGAAAATTGGCTTACATTGTTCCTAAAAATAGAAAATGCACGTTTTAAGAATCAAGTGACTCCTGGAGATACAATTATTTTCAGTTGTGAGTTGCTCGAACCGATTCGTCGCGGAATTGCCAGAATGAAGGGGGTCGGCATGGTAGGCGATAAGGTAGTAAGTGAAGCGGAGCTTATGGCTCAAATTGTAAAAGTAAAAGGTAATTAGCATGATACAACCGTTATCATATATACATCCGGAAGCTAAAATAGCCCAGAATGTGGTGGTAGAGCCATTCTCCACTATTCATCGGGATGTAGAAATTGGAGAAGGTACTTGGATTGGATCCAACGTTACTATTATGAATGGTGCCCGTATCGGGAAGAACTGTCGTATCTTTCCGGGAGCCGTTATTTCGGGCGAACCACAAGATCTAAAGTTTGAAGGAGAGATTACAACGGCCGAGATCGGAGACAACACAACAATTCGAGAGTGTGTCACCATCAATCGGGGTACAAAAGATCGATACAAGACCGTAATTGGGAAAAATTGCCTTATTCAAGCATATAGTCATATTGCACATGATTGTTTCGTGGGCGACAACTGTATCTTCTCCAATTCCAGTACACTGGCGGGACATATTACGGTTGGAGACTACGTCGTCCTTGCAGGCATGGTCGCTGTACATCAATTCTGTAAAATCGGTTCGCATGCCTTCGTAACGGGAGGAACATTGGTTCGAAAGGATGTACCACCATTTATCAAGGCCGCTAGAGAACCTATTGCTTATGCAGGAATTAATTCTGTTGGGTTACGCCGCAGAGGATTTAGTACGGAAGAAATTACAGAAATCCAAGATATATACCGTGTATTATTTGTACAACACCGTAACTTGACCAAAGCATTGGACTTGGTAGAAGCAGAATTTACGCCGACAGAATTACGTGACGAAATCCTTTCCTTTGTGCGTAATTCCAATCGAGGCGTCATTAAAGGTTTTAATCAGGGAAGGTCCTCTACACTTTAAAAAGCGCAATTATTGAGTATAACTTTACAAAATTTAGGCAGACGGTATAATAGAGAGTGGATTTTTCGTCGGCTAGATTACACTTTTTCACTCGGTAAAAAATACGCTGTACTAGGGCCGAACGGTTCAGGCAAATCTACGCTGTTGAAGGTGCTGTCCGGGAGTCTTGCGCCGAGTGAAGGAAAAATTGCCTACGAGGATAAAGATATTCAACCCATTCTCCCCGAAGATGTTTTTCAACAGTTGACGATAGCAGCGCCTTATATGGAGCTGATTGAAGAGTTTACTTTGCGGGAGTTGATTGCATTTCATTTTAAATTCAAATCCTATCTACCCGGCTTTGATTTAAACGAAGTCGTTCGGACATTGCAACTGGAAAAAGCCGTGGACAAAGAAATTCGGTTTTTTTCGTCGGGCATGAAACAGCGGGTTAAGCTGGCGTTGGCTTGTTGCTCATCCAGTAGAATCGTTTTGCTTGATGAACCTATGAGTAATTTAGATGTTGCAGGAGAGGATTGGTATCTTTCTTTAATAGGACACACGATGCAAGCCAACCGCGTGTTGATTATAGGCTCCAATCAGCAAAAGGAATATGGCTTTTGTGATGAACAAATAAATATAATGTCTTATAAGTAACGAAAATTATCACTTTTATAAGAAGCAGATATTTCGTATTTTTGTTATACTAAACTCAAATAGGTTGTTATGTCAAAAGCATCTGAAGTAAAGTCAGGAAATATACTTCGTTTTAATGGAGAACTCGTTACAGTAGAGGAATATATTCACCGTACCCCCGGAAATTTGCGTGCATTTTATCAAGCTAGGATGCGGAATGTGCGTACCGGTAAGTTAGTGGAATACCGTTTTAGAACGGACGAAGAGGTAGAGATTGCCCGTGTAGAAACAAACGACTATCAATATTTATACGACGATGCTGACTTCTTCGTCGTTATGGATAATAATACATACGAGCAATTCAATATTCCAAAGGCGCTGTTCGGTGATGCGGCTCGATTCTTGAAAGAAGGTATGAATGTGTTGGTAGCGTTTGAAAGCGAGGAGCCTATAATGGCGAGCTTACCGGCCTCTGTCGAGTTAGAGATAACGTATACAGAGCCTGCTGTAAAAGGGGACACATCTACGAACGCCTTGAAAAATGCGACAGTGGAAACAGGAGTCGAGATTCGTGTGCCGTTGTTTATCAATCAGGGAGATAAGGTGAAAGTAGATACGCGTACAGGAGATTATATCGAGCGCATAAAATAAAAATATAAGGTTTAGGTTGATTATGCGGTCTTGTTAGCCTCTCTGGCGCAAGGCCGTTTTTTATAATCGCGCATGACGAAAGCGGAATTACGGATAAAATATAAACAAAGGCGTTCGCAGTTAACGGCGGCACAGTTCAGCGCTTTGAATAGTGGGATATGGCAACAGCTTTCACAATTTGATTGGGGAGGCATTCGTTACCTCCATACGTTTTTACCGATTGCGAAACAAAATGAACCGGATATGTGGTCGTTTATAACGGATATCCGCGTGCATTATCCGGATATACATCTTGTTGTTAGCCGTTCTGAACCGAAAGACCATTCTATGAAACATTTTCTCCTAGAAGAAAATATTGTGCTAGCCGAAAATGTTTGGGGAATAGTAGAACCTATTGCGGGTGAAGTGGTAGCCGAGACCGCTTTAGACGTCGTATTGGTTCCGTTATTGATTGCGGACAAAGCGGGTAATAGAGTAGGATACGGGAAGGGATTCTACGATCGTTTTTTAGCCAAGTGTAGACCCGATTGTCGAAAAATCGGTATATCACTCTTTGAACCCGTTGAAAAAATCGATGACGTAGATCCCTTGGATGTGCCGTTGGATACCCTGATAACGCCCAATCTTATTTATACAATATCCTGAATTTTATCGTGTTGTCAATCTGTTTTAATTGCTTTAGAACATTTTTGTCATATGCTGTATGAATATCGGTAACCGCATAACCCAATTCCCCTCTAGTCATTAGAAATTGGGAGATAATATTGATGTCATTTTCTGCGTACACCTTATTTATCTGTGCCATGACGCCCGGTACATTCTTATGGATATGCAATAGCCGGTGTGCTTGCGTAAGTCGGGGCAAGGTCAGGTTAGGGAAATTGCGGCTCATATAGGTATCTCCGTTATTGATGAAGTCTGCCATACGTTTCGGAATAAACTCGGCATTCCGCTTTCTGTATTTTTTATCGTCAAAAACGACAATGCCTTTTTCCGTACAGATATTTTTATTTACATGTCCCTTTGCATCACCCAGATAACCAATGGTCTTTAATTTGTCCGCTTGTGCGAGCTGTTCGTCGTCAACACGTATACTATCAGCCAATAAAAGTAGACCTACATCTTTCGTATACTTTTCTTCGAAGGTCTCTTTTACCCGGACAGAAAAACCGTCCCGTTTTAGAATATGGACAGCAATTTCCGGTACTTCACCCACAATAAGGCATAGAATACGGTTTTTAGGATACGAAATCGCACGCGGGAGATCGTTCACATATAAAAACTCATCAAAGCTAGGCGTAATGTGATCCGCTTTGTCCGTTACACTTTTACGGGAAATATTTTCTGTAAAAGCGAAGAACTTTTCAATTAGACCCGATTCCTTTAGCTGGAAGTCTGAATAACCGTCGCCAATACCGAATATTCTTCCGTCCAATTTAAGCTCGTTAAGCAGTTTGACTTTACCTCCTTCATCGGAAAGCGGGTTGTTCTCGTCATATCCGGTAATATTGCCATCGCTGTCAAATTTGAATGTATTGGCATATATATTTTCTTTCTGAATATGGTACGGTGTTACAACTGGTGTTATGAACTCCTTGAAACCGCCGGATACAATCAGGGCCGTATCTTTATGTTTTTTGAAAAATTCTTTATTTCGACCAAACGACCGGGATACCTTTTTTTTCAAATGGGTTACGAGTTTATCCAAATGGCTTCTGTTAGCATTTAAGAGCTGGACACGCCCTGTTAGACTCTCCCGGAAGGAAATCTTTCCCTCCATGGCGAGGTTGGTATAATCCTCTATTTGTTGATAGATTTTATCCTTGTCAGGATGATCTTGTAAGGATATTCTTGCTAATTCATCCAAAGCTTCGACTTGCGTAAACGTGCTATCGAAATCGATGATGTAATAATTCTTCATTTATAAGTTTTAAATTCAATACTCATTTCTTCCAACGTTACATCAACCGGCTTAAAACAGTATCCCGTTGCGTCGATCAATTTCTTGTTCGAATAAGCCAGGTAAGCAGCCGAAGCTTTTGCGGTTTCACGCGTTAACGCCGGACGGCTTCCTTTGACATAAGCTACCATTTTCGCTATTCTCCAGGCTATACTCAGCATAAAAGGGTGTGCTTTAATCGTTGGAGCCGGTTTGCCAAGCAGTTTGGCGATACGCTCCAGTAAATTCTTATTGCTTAGGTTCTCACTATTAAGTACAAAGCGTTCACCCTGGATAGTACGATTATTCATCAGCAGTATCATGATTTTAGCCACATCTTCTACATCTACAATGCCTACTGTTCCCGGCGGATATACTTTGATTCCCTTTTGAATTAAGTTGAAAATTGCGCCCGAACCCTTTTTGCCGGAACCTATACCCATAATGACCGATGGGTTGACGATAACAGCGTCCAAACCCTCCATAACGCCTCTCCACACCTCCATTTCGCTCTCATATTTAGAGCGTCCGTATTTGGAATGGTCTTCACCATCATCCCATTTACTTTGTTCAGAAATCAACTCGCCGATCTTTGGTGTGCCCAAAGCCGCGATGGAGCTAACGTGTACCAAGCGAGCACCGTGTTCCAGACAGAGATTGACAATGTGTTTAGTACCTTCGATATTGGTGTGCAACATACTTGCCCAGTCTTCTTTTTGATAAGATATTTTGGCAGCACAATGATATACCTGTGTTACACCGTCAAAAACATCAGCTAAGGCAAAATAATCCGTGATATCAGCCGAAAACCATTCGACTAGGGAAGAGGAACGTAATAGCTCCGGGATTTCTGACTGTTCACGCTTGATGGCCAGAACAGCGTTTCCCTCATCGATTAACAGCTTAATCAATGTAGATCCTAAAAAGCCTGTTCCTCCTGTTACTAATATCACCGACCAAAGATAGCCTATATTTTTTTTCTTTTCACAATTTGTGGAAACTTTCGCTTTTGAGTTTTTAAATATTAGCTTTTACTTTGTTAACATGTCTTTAGCTGATTTCTTTACACCTATCCTAACACAGGACTTTTGTTCGGGTACCGATTTTTATAACTCACAATTCGGAAAAATTATACAGGCATATGAAGTTTCTTTCCCAGATCTGGAAGATGTCGAAAAAAAACCACATATAGCCTTAGTGGGGGTCGAAGAGGAGCGAGCATCTAGTAATAATGGGGGAGTGAAAAAATCGCCAAATGCGGTGCGGAAACATTTCTATAACCTCTATCAAGGCGATTATGATGTGCGTATTGCAGATTTAGGTAATATTCAAGCCGGAGCAACCATACAAGATACATACATCGCGTTAAAAACAGTGGTAGAAGAATTGGTTAAGCAAGATATATTGCCCATTATTATAGGTGGGGGGCAAGATCTTACCTATGCCCAATATACAGGCTATGAAGGATTGGAGCAACGTGTTGAAGTAGCCATCATCGATGCCCGATTTGATTTGGATCAAGATCATGTGGAGAACACACCACTAAACTCGAATACGTATCTCAACCACATTATACTGCATCAACCCGACTATCTCTTTAATCTGAGCAATCTTGCTTATCAAACCTATTTAGTAAGCAAGGAATCCATTAATATGTATGATAAGCTGTTTTTTAGTACCATGCGTATTGGCATGATGGCAGGTAAGCTCGATCAGGCCGAGCCGCTGATTCGTGCTGCGGATATGGTCAGCTTTGATGTAGGTGCTATACGAGCTTCCGAAGCGCCGGGCAATGCGAACGCCAATCCGAACGGATTATATGGAGACGAAGCTTGCCAGTTAGCGCGCTACGCGGGAATGTCCGATAAGTGTTCGTCGATTGGCTTTTACGAATATAATCCAATCTTTGACCCCATGGGGCATACAGGTAGCTTGGTCGCACAGATGATATGGTGTTTTATTGACGGATTTTATAACCGCAAAAACGATACGCCGGTAATTCCAAAATCAGCTTATATTATTTATCGTACGACTTTAGAAAATGATGATTACGAATTGATTTTTGTTAAAAGTAAAAAATCCGATCGATGGTGGATGCAAGTGCCGTATTTTGGATCAAGGTCGGTAAACGAACGGTATTATTGGGTGCCTTGTCGTTATGAAGACTACCAACAAGCGGTCGGGGGGGATATGCCTGACCTTTGGTGGAAAACCCATCAAAAACTACAATAGAGTAGGTCTTATGGATACATTGTCACTTTTCCTCATCATCGTCTTGTTCGGTATTCTTATCGGTGTACTCTGGCTGCAGATCCATAAGGTGCCAAAAAGTGTCTTACGGCAAGTCGAAGAGGAGAAGAACGCGGCCGCTATAGAGCTGGCTAAAGTGCAAGAAAGAGAGCGGCTGCTACAGCAAGGAAAAGAACGTGTTGAACAGGCACTTGAAAACGAACGTCGTGAACGGTCGGCCGTGGAGCGAACACTCGAAAGTACCCATGCATATCTGCAGGCACAACAAGAGAAATATCAAACCCAACAAGAAGAAATGCAGCAATTGCGAAAGCAATTTCATTTAGAATTTCAACAGATGGCGAATGCTATTCTCGAAGAAAAGACCCAGAAATTTACAGCAGTTAACCAACAGCACCTCGATCAGATACTTACCCCATTAAAGGAAAAAATTACAACGTTCGAGGAGAAGGTCGAGCGAACCTACCAACAGGAAGCTGCGGAACGTAACGTATTGAAAGGCGTGGTAGAGCAGCTCATGCAGCAAAGTATGCTGATAAAAAATGAGGCGAATAACCTCACCAAAGCATTGAAAGGCGATAGCAAAAAGCAAGGGTCTTGGGGCGAGATTATTTTGGAGCGGGTGTTAGAGCGTTCGGGTTTGGTGAAGGATCAAGAATACCGGTTGCAGGTGGTATTTGGCGATGACAATAGCCGGAAGATTCCCGATGCCATTGTCTTGCTCCCTGAAAATAAACATTTGGTCATTGATGCCAAAGTGTCATTGACCGCCTACGAACGTTGGGTGAACGAGGAAAATGAAACAGAGCAAGCGCAGCACCTAAGGCAACATGTCCAATCCATTGAATCGCATGTCCGTCAACTATCCGCGAAAAATTACCACGACCTCTATGGTATCGATTCTCCCGATTTTGTTTTGCTGTTTATGCCGATAGAATCCGCTTTGAGCATAGCGATTAAAGAAAAACCAGATTTGTTTTCCGACGCGTGGGATAGGAGAGTAGTTATTGTAGCGCCTTCTACGCTACTGGCAACATTACGCACGATTGCCAGTGTGTGGGTGCAGGAACGCCAAAACCGTAACGTGCTGGAAATCGCCAAAGAGGCTGGGATGCTTTATGATAAGTTCGTCGGCTTTTTGAACGATATGCAGCAGTTAGAAAACCATTTATTGCGCGCATCTGAAAAACATCAGGAGGCTATGCGAAAGCTTTCTTCCGGTACCGGAAATGTGATTAAGAAAGTAGAAAACCTGAAGCAACTCGGCGCAAAAGCAAATAAACAGATTGATCCGAAATATTTTTCGTCCTAAATTTTCTATATTAGATGGTATGCATCCGATCATTTGCCCGTATTATTTGCAGAGATAGAACTAACCCTACCGTAATTTCTCGTTTTGCTGATGTCGGTCAGCGTCCCGGATGGATTTCTTTTCCAAGTTTTTTTGCAAGGCATCGGTAAGGTCTATGCCCGTTTGATTGGCGAGACAAATAAGGACAAATAACACGTCTGCCATTTCATCTCCTAAATTGACCTCTTTATCCGATTTTTTAAACGATTGCTCCCCATATTGCCGGGCCATAATTCGCGCCACTTCACCTACCTCTTCCATCAACATGGCTGTATTCGTTAATTCGTTGAAATAACGTACACCCGTACTGTTTATCCATTTGTCAACGATTTCTTGCGCTTCTTTTATTGTCATATTTTTCTTTTTACTCATTACTATCCATAACGATCGTTACTGGACCATCGTTGCGTAAGTCGATTTTCATGTCCGCTCCAAAAATACCCATTTGTACCTGTTTATTTAATAATGCTGATAGGCGTTTCCCCATGTGGAGATACAAAGGTTTTGCTTTGTCCGGCTTTGCTGCACGGATAAAAGAAGGACGATTACCTTTCTTCGTCTGGGCAATCAACGTGAATTGCGATATAAGAAGGATATTGCCGTCGATATCTCGAACAGACCTGTTCATCAAACCAGCATCGTCTGAAAAAATACGAAGACTAGCTAGTTTTTGCGCCAACCATTCCAGCTCTTTCTCGGTATCATCTTCTTCTACACCCAATAATACCAATAATCCCTCTTTGATGGCACCAGTACAGACACTATCTACCGTACATGAGGCATGTGTAACCCGTTGTATAACTGCTCGCATCCTGCAAATTAGCAATAAAAACCTTTACCCCGGCTCTCATCAACAAATAAAAGAAAAATATATCTTCTTAAAACCGGATATTTAAACCGAACAAGAAGTTTGTCTCTGCTTGCGGATAATACGCGTTACCGTAGAGGCGCGTTCCATTGGGCGTAACACCGCCGTAGGTATAGCCGTGCGACTCATATTTTTCATTGAAAATATTGTTGATGGCTAAATTTGCATCTATATTGTCTATGCCCAACAAGGAGAAATTATAGCGTAGGCGCAGATTATTTACAAAGAAAGGATCCACGCTACGGTCTGCAGACTGGGTGTTGTCTAAGTACTGTCTCGATACGTATTTGCTGGCTATACTGAATTCCAGTGGCTGTATGGGTGAATAAGAAAGTTCGTTGGACAGGATAACCGATGGTGAGAACGAGATGGTTGTTGAGCGATAATGTTGTGCTACCTGCGGTTCGCTCAGTTCATTCCAGTCCTCGTCCATAACCGTAAGATATTCCGTGTAGTTCTTGATTTTGTTTTCGCTAAGGCCGGCAGTAGCTTTCCATCTAAACTGTTCCGATATTTGCCAAGCACCGTCCAACTCCAATCCAATACGGTAACTGTCGGGCACATTTTCTCGTATTGATCCGCCCACATTGTTGATCTCCCCTGTCCGTATGAGCTGATCTTTATAGAACATGCCATATATGTTGGCTCCGATGTTTAAAGACTCTTTCCTTAATCGATATCCTGCTTCGATATTGTGCATTTTTTCTGGCTTCGGACGTGCATTTGGAGACGATTCGACAAAGTCATCTCGTACAGGTTCCTTATTGCCAAAGGCATACGAAGTATAGATGCTTGTGGTTGGTGAAAGAATATAGGTTGCACCTATTTTGGGGTTGAAGAAATGATGTTTTACATTCACATCTGCTAATTCCAGATTGTGGTTGTAACCCTCGAACGTGTAATCCACCATTCGATACTGTAAATCTGTATACAGACGCATGGCACCAAAAATAGCATTCCATTTACCGTACACATTGACATCATTTTTCTCTGCGTCGTTGAAATAATATTTGTCGCCTAATTGACTGCTCGAAGCATACTGCGCCCAAATTACTTCACCATAATGATCGCCACGGTATTGATTAGCACCTCCACCAAAAATCAAATTGTGGTTTTCATTCACTGTATGATGTATGGAAAATACGGTTCCGTAAAAATAGTTGTCTAACCAACGTCGGCGGACGAGATCCGTGCTGTCGATGGTTGTGCCACCAATTTCAATGGGTACAAAATTATATCCACTAAAAGACTGGTCTTCTTTATATTCTTCATAATATCCCGCACCTCGTGTATAATGTAAAGCCATATTGAGTGTTGTCCGTTCAGACGCAAAATAATTATAGTGAAGATGGTGGTGTGTCTGCGTATAGTTATCCGTTTGATTTTCATACGTAAATCCATTATAGCGACGATTTTTGGCCAACATTTCTTCTGGAACACCATCCCAGGCTTGGTAGGTTTTCTCCTTGCCAGAGAACACAGTAGCTTTTAAATGATGTTTTTTACCATAATATCCTGCGTCGACATAGAAAGATTTTAAATCAGAGGAAGCGCGTTCGATATAGCCATCGGAGCTAATCTTGGACAATCGTGCATTAAAGGCAAATTTATCCTTGATTAATCCTGAACCGACTTTAACGGTGTTTTTCCACGTATTATAAGAACCTACACTGTTATTGAGTTCGGCGTATGGGTTTGGTTGCAATGCATCCGATTGGATATTAAGAGAGGCGCCAAAAGCTCCGGAACCGTTGGTCGAAGTGCCTATACCGCGTTGAATCTGGATGCTTTCCGTACTTGATGCGAAATCTGGTAGGTTGACAAAAAAAGATCCCATACTCTCGGCATCGTTCAATGGAATACCATTCAAGGTAACATTGATACGCTGATTATCCGATCCGCGGATCGTCATATTGGTGTAGCCGATTCCCGCGCCGGCATCCGAACCGATAACGACGGACGGTGTTTGATCGAGGAGATAGGGAACATCCTGTGCCAGGTTACCCCGTTTAATATCTTCTTTCGATAGGTTTTTATACGTCGTAGCGGCATTATCTCCCGCTCGGGTAGCCATAACCTGTACTTCGTCGAGCACACGAGCGGTGTCCGGCTTTTGTGCATAAGCGATGAATGCTCCTAGAAGCATGACCATGGTCATCAATCCATGTTTTAACATAAAAAATAATTAAACTTCGTTAAACATACTATTACCAGGGGTTAGCAACAGCTTATTATTTAACTAACCTTCCCTACGCCAGCATTATCTGGATCAGGTGCGTCTCGCTTTTATGCGAAACTTGGGTATAATCTCAGCCCGTCTTTGTGTTCAAACAAACAAGGCACCCCTTTCGATAGAGGCAAAAGTAAAGATTAATTCGGTATTTTCAAATTATGGCGTCATTTTTGCATATATATAAGAATAACAAATTATTTCAATTAGTTAAATGAGGTATATTTCAGCAAGCATTGTGATTCCTGTAAAGGGGAGTTTCATGAGAAAAGGTGTCGTTGCTATTGATGAAACCGGCACGATTAAAGGTGTCTATGAGGAAACTGATCCGGCCGTATCGGATGTGAAAATAGAATTTTATGACGGTGTTTTAATACCCGGTTTTGTGAATGCGCATTGTCACATCGAATTGTCTCACATGTTTGGTAAAACAAAAAAAGGAACCGGACTGCCACGTTTTCTGGCCGATGTTATGAAAAATCGGGACGCAAAAGAAAAAGATATTTTAGCGAAAATAGAATCGGCTGACGAAATGATGTATAATAACGGTATCCAAGCGGTAGGAGATCATGTCAATACCGAATTATCTGCAAAGACGAAAACTGATAGCCGAATAAAGTACCATACCTTTGTCGAAGTGATGGCAATGACCAAGGAAGATATACAAGTCCGTGTGGATAAGGCACGTGATATTGAATTTTATTTTGATGCCAATCACGCTTCCATTACCCCGCACGCACCATATTCATGCTCAAAAGAGCTGTTTAAGGCATTTCGCAAGTTGGTGAATGAAGATAATATCTTAAGTGTTCATAACCAAGAAAGCGATGAAGAGAATAAGCTTTATCGCTATAAACAAGGAGAATTTCTCGATTTTTATAAAGAAATGGGGCTGAATGCGGATTCGTTTAAAGCACAGGCAAGAAATTCTATTCAGTCCTACCTGGCGCATTTGCCAAAGAATAACCCGCTTATCTTGGTTCATAACACTTATATGTCGTTAAAGGATATTGATTTTATCGAACGCTTAGGCAGGGATGTGTATTTCTGTGTATGTCCAAAAGCAAATCTATACATTGAAGGTAAATTGCCTAAGATACTCAATTTTGTTCCGAACCACAGCAGAATGGTGGTGGGTACAGATAGTTTGGCGTCTAATGATACGCTGGATATACTAGAGGAACTGAAGGTGATTTCCGCGCATTTTAGCCAATTAGATTTTTTACAAATCTTACCGTGGGCGACAATTAATGGCGCGGAGGTACTGGGGCTGGCCGATCAGCTGGGATCTATCGAAGTAGGTAAAACCCCGGGGCTAGTCTTGTTGGAGGGAATGAATAATCTGCGTCTGACGGAACGAGTTACGTTGAAAAGAATAGCTTAGTTTCTTTCCTTTTTCTTCTTACATTTGCCTATAACAATGAAACATCTGAATATTACGGTTACAGGCAAAGTACAGGGCGTATATTATCGAGCAACATGTAAGGCTGTTGCCGACCAACTCGGGGTAAAGGGATTTGTGATGAATCAACCCGACGGTTCGGTCTATATAGAGGCCGAAGGAGATGTTTTTGCATTGGATACATTGTTGGAATTTTGCCAAGAGGGACCTGACCACGCAGAAGTTGCAGAAGTAAGTTCTAGCGAAAGTCCGCTGCAGGGCTTTAAGAATTTTGAAGTCGTAAAAAAGAAAAAATAGCCGTTGTGTCTTCCGTCAAAAAATTTGTGAGTGATACGGTGATATATGGTTTTACGACCATTGTTTCCCGGATGATCAGTTTTTTGATGACGCCGATTTATTTGCGAAAGTTTAAAGACGCTGCGGTATACGGTATATATTCCAACCTCTACGCTTGGGTTTCCATGATGAACGCACTGCTGGCGTTCGGTATGGAAACAACCTATTTCCGATTCTTGCAGAAAGTCGATGTAAGCGATAGAGAACGTGTTTTCAACAATAGTATTATCATCACGCTGCTCACGTCTTTACTATTGCTCGGCTCCGTTTTTATCTTTATAGATCCCATAGCAGCTTGGTTTGCGGGAGAGGAAAATCCAGCGGAATATGCGAAATATGTATGGTATTTCGTTTTTATCCTCGTGACAGATGCACTGGCAGTAGTACCCTTTGCTAAACTTCGCGCGCAAGGACGTCCTATTCGCTATAGTTACCTGAAGTTTATTAACATCTTCGTTACGCTTTTTTCCAATCTGTTTTTCATTGTTTATTTGCCCGACTGGGTAAAAACATCTGCTTTTTGGGCCAATTTTGCAGGACAATGGTTTCAGGAGGGATGGATTGGCTATGTTTTTATCTCCAATTTGTTAGCAAGTGTGCTCACGCTAATTTTATTGGTGCCGGAGATGTTGACGCTACGGTTACGTATCGATAAGCCACTCCTGAAAAGCATGCTGTCCTACAGTTTTCCCATTCTGATTGCGAATCTATCGTTTATTATCAACGAGAATCTGGATAAGATGTTTTTTCCGAAATTATTGCCGGGAGACTATGGAAAGACCGAATTGGGAATATATGCAGCCGTAACCAAAATTGCTGTTTTTCTGAGTTTATTTGTTACGGCCTTTCGATTAGGCGCAGAGCCTTTCTTTTTCTCATACGCTAAACATGAAAATGCCTCCCGTACGTATGCCAAGATTATGGAGTACTTCGTGATGGTCATGGTATTGGTCATGGTGGGTATCACCGTAAACCTGGATTGGCTTAAAGATTTTATCAGGGGAAATGAACTCCAGCCAGACATCTACTGGACCGGACTAAAAGTCGTGCCGTTCATACTTTTTAACTTTGTATTATTAGGTATCTATATGAACTTATCCGTGTGGTATAAATTGACTGACCAGACACGGTTTGCCTTATATATATCGTTGATCGGTGCGTTGGTGACAATTGCCTTGAATTTTCTGTTGATTCCCGTTTATTCCTATTCCGGAGCTGTGGCAACGACTACTATAGCCTATTTCGTGATGATTGGACTGTCGCTTTATTGGGGGCAGAAATACTATCCAATACCCTATCACTTTCTAAAAATAGTGCTTTACCTTGTGAGTGGTTTGGCACTTTCGCTTATGAGCTTCTTTATCTTTGGTAGTAACTTTTGGATAGGCAATGGCTTACTATTATTGTTTTGTATAACAATTATCTTTTTGGAACGGAAGAATATAGCACAATTGCTGTCAAAAGGTAAAAACAGTTTGAAATAATGTAGCATTCAACACGCGTGTATCGTTTACCTAATTTTAGTTATTAACATTAATATTCTTTTATGAAATCAACTTTACTTTTATTTAGCCTACTGGCCTTTGTATTCGTTGGCCATGCCCAGGAATCGAGAAGGGAGCGAGCGGTTGCACGTCCTAACCACATTATGCTAGACCCAATTTCTTTAATTGCAGGGCCGGTGCTTAATTTCTCCTATGAGCGTGCTATCAACGAGGACGTAGGGCTGGGGCTACATAGTCTTTTAGGATTAGGGGCAATGGATGAAATGATACAATTCTCCCCTTTCGGACGACTGTATGTTGGCGGCTCGCATGGGGCAGGTTTTTTTATGGAAGCTTTTGTGCCGATTACCAACATGGAGGAAACGTTTCAGAAATATAGTGATGCCCACGCCAACTATACAGAGGTTACGGAACGACGGACATCAGCAGGACTGGGAGTAGGTTTAGGAGGTAAGTGGCTTTTTAAAAGAAACCTAATGTTGGAAGTCGGTGGTGGTATTGCTCGTAAGTTTATCAATACGACTGACAACACAGAATCTATTACCGGTAAATGGATGATCGGGTTCGGGTATGCATTTTAAACCTCTCCTTTATTTCTTCTAATACTTCCAGAATTTCATTATGGTCTCCCAATCCCACTAATTTTGTGCGGTATTCCTTAAAATTCGGTATACCTTTAAAATAATTAGCGTAATGGCGGCGCATTTCGAAAATACCGGTTTTATCCCCTTTCCACTCAATGGATTTGATCAAATGAGTTTTGCATACCTCCACGCGCTCGTCTATTGTCGGACCTTCTAGGTGTTCGCCCGTTTCAAAAAAATGTTTGATTTCCCGAAATATCCAGGGATATCCGATAGCTGCGCGGCCAATCATTATGCCATCAACTTCATATTCCATACGCCATGCGGCAGCTTTTTCCACCGAGTCGACATCGCCGTTTCCAAAAATAGGAATCTGGATGCGGGGATTACGTTTTACATCCCGTATCATACGCCAGTCGGCCTGCCCTTTATACATCTGGGCCCTTGTGCGACCGTGAATAGATAGTGCTTTGATACCTACGTCTTGCAGACGTTCCGCGACTTCATATACATTTTTGGTGTTATCATCCCAACCTAGACGTGTTTTTACGGTCACAGGAAGAGTGGTGGCATCCACAACAGCTTTGGTCATAGCAACCATTTTGTCGATATCTTGTAGCAGACTGGCGCCTGCGCCACGACAAGCGACGTTCTTCACTGGGCAGCCATAATTGATATCGATTAAATCTGGATGAGCTAAGGTACATATCTCCGCCGATTGACGCATGCTTTCAATATCAGAGCCAAATATCTGTATGCCGATAGGTCGCTCGTATTCAAAGATGTCAAGCTTTTGTTTAGACTTCGCCGCATCACGAATCAATCCTTCCGAAGAGATGAACTCGGTATACATCATATCCACCCCGTTTTGTTTGCACACATAACGAAATGGTGGATCGCTGACATCCTCCATTGGAGCCAGTAGTAACGGAAATTTACCTAAATCAATATGCTCGCCGATCTTAACAGCCATCTTGTTAATTTTTTGCAAAGTTACGGAAAAATTCTTCTACCCCATTTTCTTGATGTAAAAGAGGCAATATTATGTTAACTTTACCTCCCAAAGTAAGAATTTTTCGGATGCATCTAATGAAGCGTATCTTTTTGAGTAGCATACTGTGTCTAATGACCAGCATAGTGTGGGGGCAAGAGGAAACGACCCGTTTACCTGTAGCAATCGACAGCGTGGAAGTGTCGCATGTTGATACATTTAACTATGTGTTCCCGTCAGAAGATCGTCCAAACAAGCTCCTAGAGCAATTTTTGTTTGATATTGCGCAGCGCAGTATAAATCCGATGGCCTCTTTGGAGTATATGGGATCCAGAAAGGAATCCGTCCATGAACTGCAGCATAAGCAAGGGGAAACAAAAGCAGAACGCCCTGTATGGGTGCTGCTGGTTGTTTTTCTATTGTTCCTCGCTGTAGCACTTGTACGCTTAGCCTTTCCGGGTGATTTTAGTATGATCGTACAAGCCTATTACGACGAGCGGACCCTACAACAAGTGAGCAAAGAAGACAATATGTTAACATCCTGGCCGTATGTATTTCTGTATCTTGTTTTTAGTCTGGCGCTGGGGCTTTTTATTGTGCTCATGGAATCTTCTTTTGAGCGTTTGGATGTATTAAGTTGGGAAAATTACGTGCGAACGTCCTTCCTTGTTGCGCTATTGTTTATTTTCAAAATACTTTTAATCAGGTTTATTTCGTTTGTATTTGAAATCGACCGTCTAGTAAGAGAATACGTAACGGTACTCTACTTGGTTTACTTTAACAGCATGCTTTTTTTGATGCCTTTTCTGTTGACGGCTACACTTGTTCCCACTACGTATTTTAAGATTCTGTTAATTTTGTTCAGTGTATCTGTATCTATCTTGTTTATATATAGGTTTTTAAGAACAGCATTCCGTTTGTTCGGAAATCTAAAGTTTTCAATTTTTTATTTAATTCTGTATCTTTGCGCACTTGAAGTAGCGCCGATTCTGATATTGGTTAGAACATTGAGCAATTAAAAAAATTGAATATGCAAGTAGATGAAGCAAGAGCCAAGAAGGTAAAAAGTATTTTAGTTACCTTGCCTAAACCTGAAAATGATAAGTCTCCGTATTTTGCGTTAGCAGAAAAATATAACTTAAAATTGGACTTTAGAGGGTTTATTCATGTAGAGGGCGTTCCGGCGAAGGATGTGCGTAAGGATAAGATTAATTTTGCAGATTTTACGGCGGTTATCTTTACCAGTAAAAATGCAGTGGACCACTTCTTCCGTGTATGTGAGGAAATGCGGTATGATGTACCGGCAGACATGAAATATTTCTGTATCTCGGAGGCTATTGCGCTTTACTTGCAAAAGTATATCCAATATCGTAAACGTAAAATTTTCTTCGGTAAGCAAACAGCAAAAGATCTAGAAGAAGTGCTTACAAAACATAGTAAAGAAAAGTTCCTATTCCCGTGCTCGGATGTTGCTAATGAAGAAACACAAAAATGGTTGCAGGATAACGGATACGACTTTACGCCAGCTGTACTGTTCCGTACAGTGATTAGCGATATCAAGGATCTGGAAAATGTATTTTATGATGTCATCGTTTTCTTTAGTCCGTCTAGCGTGCAGTCATTGTTCGAGAATTTCCCGGATTTTAAGCAAAAAGATACTCGAATTGCGGCATTTGGCGCGACGACGCAGCAAGAGTTACTCAACCATAATTTAATTTTGGATATACCAGCTCCTACACCAGAAGCACCAAGCATGACCATGGCGGTTGAACAATACATCAAGCAAGCGAATAAATAGCGAGAATAATGACGCTTATCATTTCTTATTTAGAATATTTCTATTTAATTTGTGCTTACGTAAAGATGAGGTGAAATTAAAATTAACGTATCATCATTTAAGAGGAATATTTTTTTAAGTTTGTAAATAGTAGTTGTTAAGCGTAAGAACTTGTGAAACTAAAACCAGTAAATAGTATATCAGGGATTGCTCCAAAGGATTTTGTTCGGGATTATCTCAACAAAGGACAGCCGGTAATCATCAAAGATTTTATCAGCAAAGATAGTCCTTGCTGGCAAAAATGGAGTTACGACTATTTCAAGGAAATAGCGGGTAATGAACAAGTAGATATATACGGACGTGAAGAAGAGTCGCAGAACCATGCTGCCAGCCCGCCGGTAGGAAGGATGAGTTTCGGTGAATATTTGGATAAAATAAGTGCCGAGCCAACAGAGCTTCGTTTGTTTCTTTTCAATTTAATGAAGATTCGCCCGGAGTTGAAAAAAGACGTCATTTATAATGATGTTACGGGGGGCAAAGTTCTGCAATGGTTGCCGTATATGTTTTTCGGTGGAGAAGGTTCGGCAACCCGTAACCATTTCGATATCGATATGTCCCATGTCTTTATTTCGCAGTTTCAAGGCGCCAAGCGGATTTGGCTCTTCCCAAATAATCAATCCGATTTGATGTACAAGCTGCCGTATAACTTTCATAGCATTGCTAATTTAAAAACAAGCAGCCATGCGGAGTATCCCGCTTTAAAGTTGTTGGATGGTTATGAAGCGGTTATCCACGCCGGTGATACGCTATATATGCCAGCGGGATGGTGGCACTATATACAATATGAAACAGAAGGATATTCCATTTCTGTGCGTGCATTGGCGAATTCCCTTAGCGAAAAAATAAAAGGAGCCAGAAACCTATTTGTCACACGTCATTTTGATGATACAATGCGGAAGATATTTAAGGATAAATGGCTGTCATACAAAATAAAGGTTGCACAGAAACGTGCCAATCGTGGCATACGGAAACGAGAAAAGAAATGAAAAGAGGGGCGTTTAATATGCCCCTCTTTTCATTTCTTTTACAAAATCCTTTATCGCTTTGCTTGGGTCTTCGGTCTTCATAAAATTTTCGCCGATCAGAAATCCCTGGAAACCTGTTTTTCGCAATGTATTGATGGTATTGGGGTCAGATATACCACTTTCCGATACCTTGATGAATCTGTCGGGAATTTTATCGACCAAATCATAAGAATGATTTAAATCTACTACAAAATCCTTTAGGTTACGATTGTTCACGCCGATAGCATCTATGCTATCAAAAAGGCTACGTTGAAGTTCTTCTTGGTTATGTACCTCCAAAAGCACATTTAACCCTAGCGATTTTGCATAATCCGCAAGTGTTTCAATTTCCTTGCTATTGAGGCAAGCCGCAATCAATAGGATAATATCAGCACCATAGGCTTTGGCCTCGGCTATTTGGTACTTGTCGACAATAAACTCTTTGCGTAGCAAGGGAATGGTCAATACCTCCCGTGCCGCACGGATATCCGCAAGAGAACCTTGGAAAAAATCCGAGTCTGTCAGTACCGATACCGCAGACGCTCCAGCATCTTGGTAACCTCGAACAACGTCCGCTACACCCGATGTACCGTTAATGAGTCCTTTCGATGGAGAGGCCCGTTTAAACTCCGCAATAATGCCTGTCCGCTGCGGGTGCAATATCGAGTCTTTCAGCGAATAGCAAGTTCTATTAAAAAGTGGGTATCCCTTCAGCTCGCTTAAGGAAGCCCGTTCTTTAGCTTCCGCTACTTCGATTCTTTTCCGCGCTATTATTTTATCTAGTATCGTCATAATATTCTATTTATTCGGAGCCATATATTTATTGATGATGTCCCCCAATTAACACTAAAATAACCAATTCGCTATTAACTTTTTTCCATTTGTTGTCAATACGGATTCTGGATGAAACTGCACACTGCGCACGTCGTATTCCCTATGGCGTAACGCCATGATAATGCCGTCTGGATCCAGCGCCGTTACCTGTAGGCAATCTGGCATATTTTCTTTGGATACCGCCCATGAATGGTATCGTCCGATTTTAGAATCCTTAGGAAAACCTTGAAAGAGTTTCTCCGTTTCGTCGGTAATGACGATATCAGTAGCTACACCATGTAAGGGCTTCGGCATGTTGTATAGTGAGCCTCCGAATACCTCGGCAATAGCCTGCTGCCCCAAGCAGATGCCTAAGATACGTTTAGTAGGAGCATATCGACGGATAACATCCATTAAAAGCCCTGCTTCTTCCGGTATTCCTGGTCCGGGTGACAGTAATATGCTGTTGAATGGTTCTACATCGTCAAGTTCGAACTTGTCATTTCTCCACACCGTATAATCTTGTCCTAATTCCTGTAATAAGTGGACAAGGTTGTAGGTAAATGAATCGTAATTGTCGATTACTAATATTTTATTGTTACTCATTTCTTATTATAGCGTTTCTGCAATTTCTAAAGCGCGACGTAAAGCCGCAATTTTGTTGTTAACTTCCTGTAGCTCTTTTTCAGGGTCAGAGTCCAGCACGATCCCTGCCCCTGCTTGGTAGTGCAGTACATTCTGTTTGCTCAGAAAGGAGCGGATCATGATAGCATGATTGAAATCACCATTAAACCCCATATAGCCAATAGCACCAGAATAGAAAGATCGTTGCAAACCTTCGTAACGGTCTATCAGCGTGAGTGCTTTATGTTTGGGAGCACCCGATAATGTTCCCGCGGGGAAGGTGTCGCCTACGACATCAAAAGGGTTAGAGGTGGGGTTTAGTTTGCCTGAAACCTTGGATACCAGATGAATAATATGCGAATAATATTGTGCCTCTTTATATGATTTCACCTTTACGTGGGTACAGTGGCGGCTCAAATCATTTCGTGCCAAATCAACGAGCATCACATGCTCTGCAGATTCCTTCGGATCATTTTTCAACTCTTCTGCGATCATTTCATCCTTTTCCATGTCGCCCGTACGTTTGAACGTTCCGGCAATGGGATATATCGTGGCTTCTCCTTTTTTGATGGTCAGCTGCGCCTCTGGCGAGGAACCAAATAACTTGAAGTCGCCATAATCAAAATAGAAAAGATAAGGTGAGGGGTTAACCGACCGCAATGCGCGGTATACGTTAAATTCATCTCCCGCAAACGGCGTGGAAAATGCGCGCGATGGGACAATTTGGAAAACATCTCCGCGCTGTATATGTTGTTTCATCTTTTCGACCAAGCTTCTGAAGTCCTCGTCTGCCATATTAGAAGCCTCTTCACCCTGACGTTTAAAATTATATTCGGGGAAATTTTTATTCTGTATTAAATATTCCAGTCTATCTAGATCAGAAGATTCGTCGGTTAATAGATTTTCGAAAATATAGAGCTGGTTTCTGAAATGGTCGATCGCGATGACATAGCGATATACATGGTATTGCATATAAGGGATTTCGCGCGCAGAATGTGTGCCTGCTGTTAGCGCAATATCTTCAAAGTGCTCGACGGCATCGAAGGTGAAATACCCGAATAACCCGGAGGAAATAACGTTCACGCCTTCTATGTCCGATTGAGAGAACTGTTTACGGAATGCTGATACCTCTTCTCGGAGATTAATTTCATTGGCGCTCTTATAAACGGGTTTTGCGCTAGGTTCTATAATGCGAAGATGTTCCTTGTCGAGGGTAATGCCCGCAATCGGTTCACAGCAAATATAGCTGATATTGTTATCGCGACTGTGGTATTCCGAACTCTCCAACAGCAAACTGTTTGGGAATGTATCCCGCAGGCGGAGATAGATGCTTACTGGCGTCGTTGTGTCGGCCAGTATCTTTCTGTAATTCGTTTTCAGTTTATATTTCATTATTTCCCTGATTTTATCTTTTTACTTCTTTTCAAGCGTCGTAATTTAACTAAAAAAGCCCGACGTTTAATCGCCGGGCTTACTTTCAAAATGGTTTTGGTTGATTATGAATATTTAGTTACATACCAAACGCATTCCCGACGCTACTTGCTTCGAGCCACCACCAGTTTGTATGTAATTTTTTCATGATCATTTGTGTAGCGCAAATTTATGAATATTTTTTATTTGGCAAACTTTTTTTGATAAAAAAATAAAAAATATCGATTAATCTTAGTCATTTAGCAAATCTGGGCGACGTTCTTCGGTACGTTTTAGCTGTTGCTCGTAGCGCCAGGTGGTAATTTTGGCTTCGTGACCGCTGAGTAGTACCTCTGGAACACGATGCCCTCGCCATTCTGCCGGCCGTGTATATATAGGTGCATCCAGCAATCCGTCTTGAAAAGAATCTGATAAGGCAGAAGTCTCGTCGGACAATACACCGGGTATCACACGAGCCACGGCATCTACCAATATCGCGGCGGGTAGTTCACCACCAGACAGTACATAATCCCCAATGGAAATTTCTTTAGTCACAAATATATCGCGGATACGTTGGTCAATCCCCTTGTAATGTCCACATAGTATAATGACGTTCTCTACGGAAGACAGTGTATTGGCGATTTCTTGGTTGAGGGTTTCACCATCCGGTGTCATATAAATTACCTCGTCATAGGATCGTTCTGCCTGTAATTTTTCGATGCAGGCCGCAAAAGGTTCTATTTGCATGACCATGCCCGAGCCGCCTCCATAAGGATAGTCGTCAACAGACTTGTGTTTGTTTGTTGCATAATCCCGCAGATTGTGTACGTGGATTTCCACCAGACCTTTGTGCTGGGCACGTTGCAGGATAGAATGTGCAAAAGGACTCTCCAATAAGCCGGGTAATACGGTAATGATATCAAAACGCATAATGCAAAGATAGCTTTAAAAAAACATGTCATGTCGCTTTTTTTCTACAAAGCAAACATTTCTATATACGGTTTGGAGAGATTATATCCAGTTTTGGTCTTCGGTATGCTGTTTTTATATTCTTGTTTTGATTGTTTTGTTAGAATATAATTTTGTTTTAATTTGTTTGTGGTGTTCTATTATTTTGTGATGTTTTGTTTGTGATTTTACATTCTTTCCGTTAGTTTGTTGATACGGTGTCAGTGATTGTGTAAGTTTTTTTGAAAAGTTGCAAGAACAAAGTTATTTTTTTATGTTTGCATAGTTTAACAATTTTTAACAGTATAGAGAGCGCTGTTGACGCTTTTTCCGATAGCGGGAGAGATAGAAAAAATGATTAACTAAACAAACAACAACACAAATGAAACGGAATTTATTAACTACTCCATCGCATTTTCTTTGTTAGATACAGCACCGTTTTCATACGGCTGTTCAGGATTTCGACTTTCAAGTTGCTTGAACTTCGGTTTGTATTAATTTGATCGTTCATTAATGTAATAGTTTTGTGACAGTGTGCGGTGTCCAAACAAAAGTGTGCAGATGTTAGTTAATGTCCGTAACAACACAAACAATCAACAAATTAATAACTAAACAACACAAACATGAAACAAAAATTACTCAGTTTAATTTTTGTGCTGACCTGCCTAGTAGGGGTGTCGGTCGCACAAAATCGACAAGTGAGTGGTCGCGTGACATCGGCCGGCGATGGAACTCCGATTGCAGGGGTATCTGTAGCTGTTGTCGGAACGTCAAACGCTACTCAAACAGACGGCTCCGGAAATTATTCCATTCAAGTTCCCGGGAACGATGCCACTTTAGCATTTTCCTATATCGGCTATGATAGCCAACGCGTGGCGGTAGGTAGTCGTGCTGTAGTGAATGTACAACTAGCAGGCGGCGGTGAGGCACTAGAAGAGGTGGTGGTAACCGCGATGGGGATCACGAGAGAAAAACGTGCATTGGCTACTGCAACGCAAGAGGTAAAAGGAGAAGCCTTGACTCAAGCTGCAAATAGCAATTTAGCAACTGCCATTCAAGGTAAAGTTTCCGGTGTGGAAGTGACACCTTCATCAGGTATGCCGGGTGCGTCTGCGAAAATTACTATTCGTGGTGCCAGATCGTTTACGGGTGACAATACACCTTTATATGTGATAGACGGTATGCCGATCACATCTGTACCAGATGTATCTACACTAAACTCGGTGACAGGTTCTGACTATTCGGCAAGGGGACTAGACATAGATCCGAATGATATCGAGAGCATCAATATCCTGAAAGGTCAGGCGGCATCTGCTTTGTATGGTATGCGTGCTTCCAATGGTGCGATTATCATTACAACTAAAAGTGGAAAGAATGCAGAAAAGGGCCGTGCGCAGATTACATATAATTCTAATGTATCCTTTGATAACATAGCTGCATTGCCTGATTTCCAAAAGACGTATGCGCAAGGTACTGGAGGAGCGTTTTCCCCGGGACAGTCAACATCTTGGGGAAGTCGTATTGATGATTTGGCGAACGATCCAACTTATGGAGGTAATACGGTGAACGACTATACCGATGAATATGGTATGCAGTCTGGCAAATATTACGTACCCCAACGTGCTGCTGCGGGGTTAGATCCTTGGGCTACGCCACAGGCTTACGATAACGCAAAGAATTTTTTTGATGTTGGGAATACATATAATAACTCGTTAAATGTAATGCAAGGTTTCGATAAAGGTCACTACGCAATGACTTTAGCGGCCACAAATGCAAATGGTATTGTTCCTTCTACTGGAATGGATCGTTATAATGCGAAGTTATCAACACAACTTAATCTTTCCGATAAATGGACAACAGGTTTCACTGGTAATTACGTAAATTCCAAAGTTTCTAAATCTACCGGAGCGAATGATGGTGTAGTTGCGACAGTGTATCCTGCGCCTCCTTCTTATGACTTGAAAGGCATTCCAAGCCATATTGATGGAAACCCTTATGTACAAAACAATTATAGAGGTGGTCCATTCGATCAACCTTATTGGGCAACTCAAAATAATAGCTTTACGGAAGAAAATCAGCGTTTTTTCGGGAACGGCTTTGCACAATTTGCAACGCAGTTGAAAGATAATCAAAAATTAACGTTACGATATCAATTGGGAGTAGATTCATATACAGCTAATTACACCGATCTTTGGGGGTATGGACAAGCAGGAATACCCAATGGTCAAGTGGAAAACTATCATTATTCTGTTACAGAACTGAACTCGTTAGCGACTGCTTCCTATAATTGGGAAATTAACGAAGATTTGGTGTTCGATGCCATGATCGGTAACGAAATTGTGGATAGGCATCGTAGATATGACTACGGATTTGGAGCCGGTTTTAACTTTTCAGGTTGGAACCATATGAACAACGCGACCACCTATACAGCGGAACAAGACTTGAGACATACACGTACTTTCGGTGTGTTTGGAAACTTGAACTTGGCATATAAAAACATGTTGTTCCTAAATGCAACGGGACGTAATGATGTTGTTTCTAATATGCCTCGCGATAATCGTTCGTTCTTCTACCCATCGGTATCCGCTTCGTTCGTCTTTACCGAGCTAGAAGGCTTGCAAAGTGAGGTGCTGAATTTTGGTAAATTGAGAGCATCGTATGCTGAAGTAGGACAAGCAGGTAACTATTATGAATCTTATTATTCTACACCTACATACGGAGGAGGCTTCTCAGGGGGGACACCGATAATCTATCCGCTCGGATCTCTTGTTGCATTTACACCTTACCCGATTTTGTATGATCCGGAATTAAAACCTCAAAATACGAGAGCTTATGAAATTGGTACGGATCTTACATTTTTGAATGGTCTTTTCGATTTGAGTTATACCTTCTCACGTCAAGATGTGAAAGATCAGATTTTCCAAATACCTTTAGGTGGATCAAGTGGTTTTGATGCTATAGTAACAAATGGAGGTAAGGTACATACTAATGCGCACGAGGTTACGCTGAATGTAGCTCCTTTCCGTGAAGGGGATTTTCGTTGGGATTTTGCTTTCAATTTTACAAAAATTGATAACTACGTAGACGAATTAGCAGACGGTGTGCAAAATATTTTCTTAGGTGGATTTGTGGAGCCACAGGTACGTGCTGGTATAGGTGAGAAATTCCCTGTGATATATGGTAACTCTTACCTAAGAAATGATGCTGGACAAATTGTGGTGGATGCAAATGGATTGCCACAAGTAGGTCCACAGGAGGTTATCGGACGAGTGGCACCTGATTTCCTTTTAGGCTTCAATACACGATTAGAATATAAGAAAATTAGATTAGGAGCGGTGTTAGATTGGAAACAAGGTGGGCAGATGTTACATGCGACTTCAGCCATTTTGGATTTCTATGGGGTGACGCAAAAATCAGCAGACTATAGAAGTGGTGATGCGTTCTTATTTGAACAGGCTGCTGTGAAAGAAGTTTCAGAGGGAGTTTATGCAGAAAACGATATTTTGATTCAGCCAGAGAATGCGTTTGCCTATTTTAATAGATTGAACAACATTTCTGAAAGTTCGGTTACTGGTACTTCGTTTGTGAAATTAAGAGAGGTTTCGTTAGGCTATCCAGTATATTCTAATACAAGATTTACTGTAGATGTTAACGCGTTCGCACGTAACCTTATCTTGTGGTCAGAATTGAAAGGTTTCGATCCGGAAGCTTCACAAGGTAACACGAATATGTCCGGAGCTTTTGAACGCTTCTCTTTACCGGGAGCAACGAGCTATGGTTTAGGGGTAAACATTAAATTTTAAGATAATGAAATTCAGAAATAATATATACAAACTTTTAGCATTAGGTTTGCTTGTTACGCCCATTGCATTTACTTCCTGTTCAGAGGATAGGATGGATGAGATCAACTTTAACCCTAACAATCCACTTGATGTAGAGGCTAAATTTATTTTAGCCGATGTGATCACATCTACTGCGGTACGAAGTGTTGGGGGGGATTTAAACAGTTATCTTTCTTCTTATGTAGAGCATGAGGTAGGAGTGTATAATCAACTGTGGAATGCGGAACATCGTGATGGTGAACCACAAACGGCTACTACTTTTAATAACAGCTGGAACAGCATCTATGAAACCGCAAAAAATGCGCGTATAGTTGTAGAGAAATGTTCAGAAGGCGGTTCACAAGAAGGTAATTTCGCGACATTGGGTGTAGGTCAGATTTTATTAGCATATAACCTGGCAATTTTGACCGATATGTACGGAGATATCCCATACTCAGAAGCCTTCAATCCCTTTGAAAACAAGACACCGAAACTTGATAAGCAAGAAGCTTTATATTCCGAGATTATGACGTTGTTAGATGCAGCGATTGATAATATACCAAAAGGGGACACTCATGGATCGGGAGTATACAACAGTCACGATTTACTTTTCCGCGGAGATAATGGAAAATGGATAAAGTTTGCCCATGGTCTTAAAGCTCGGTACACAATGCGTTTATTGAACGTGACATCTAATGAAACACAAGCCTTAGAAGATGTTATCGAATTCGTAGAAAATTCGTTTTCCAGTGCAACAGAGGAAGCGGCATTTAACGTGTATGATGCGCAAAACTTGAATCCCTTATTTGATTTCCAATGGTCTGTCGATCTTTTAGGTGCTAGTAAAAGCATAGCTGATAAATTCATCGAACGGAATGATCCTCGTAGGAACAGAAATTTTACAAACGCAGATTGGGTACAAGTGGATAATATGGAGACAGGAAGCAATTCGTATGGTTTACTTGCCCCCAATGGAGAGAGCGAACAAAAGCAATATAGCTATCTGACATCTACTTTTGTTTTTTCACAAACAGCTTCAACTCTGTTGTTGAGTTATCATGAACTACAGTTCTTGAAAGCAGAAGCGATGGCGCGTTTAAATAGATCGACAGCAGATATAGAGCCTGTGTTAAAAACAGCTATTGAGGCAGCCATCAACAATTCTGAAAAATCTGTCGAAACGGCATTTGTCGCGCCTGCACTTGTCCAATATGGAGGTCTTACAAAGAAGTCGCCAGCGATTACTGTAACTGACATTGATTCATATTTTGAAGATGAAGTGAAACCTTTGTTCCAGGCCAATCCTCTAAAAGAGATCGCGGTGCAAAAGTATTTAGCATTCTTTGGGGCCTCAGGTGAGTCTACGGAAACGTATAATGATATCCGTCGATGGAAAGCGCTGGGAGAAGACTTGATCGAATTGAAAAATCCAAATAATACAAGTAAATTCCCTTTGCGTTTACCTTACGGCGCTTCGGAAACGACAACGAATCCTAATGTAGAAGCAGCATATGGAAACGGTACGTATGTGTATTCTGAAAATGTATGGTGGGCAGGCGGAACACGCTAAGCCCAAAACCAACGTAGTTAATTTTAACTATAATAAATTAGAAAATAGGCTGCCAAATATTGGCAGCCTATTTTTGTGAGGCGAGCCAACAAGTACCGTAGCGTTTCATACTATATATCCGCAAGCTTAACTGGGCTATTCAATAGCACATGTCACAGGGTCTTATTACTTTACACCTGATTTGGTGGCAAGATAGGTTAAACTTTGACATGGGAGTAAGATGGTTTTTGTTGTGCAACCTCACAAAGGTAATTTGAGTTACAGAAAACTTGTTCTCTTTGTTTACATCTGGGACGCTATGGTTCTTAAAACATAAAAATGGTCGGAATTTCTTCCGACATGAATTTTAGTGTGTGGTTTTTTCTTAAATTTATTATCATTTAATTTATTGGATGGTCACCACCGCCACCACCACCATTTCCGTTTCCTCTAAAAGTTACGTTTAGGACAGATAGTGCAGATGTGCCACAAGAATTTGTTTCCGTTGCGCTAAAATTAATGTTGTAATCAAATGATCCAGCACCTAATGATAACGTAGTTAACGTGATGGTATTGTTAGATACGCTTACTGTGTATGGTTGTCCAGGGCCAGCATGTGCATTGATACTAAGTGTAGAATTTGGATCGGACTTAACAACATTGTAATAATATGTGTTACCACTTGTTACGATGGTTCGCCCTGATATCTCGGGCGGCTTAGTTCCCACAATAATAGATTTTGTATATTTCTGAGTTCCAACAGTAGAAACAATTTTTATCTCACCTGAATATGCCCCGGTCTTAGTAACCTTCCATTGATTATTCCCTAAGTCTGTCAGGGTAGCGATACCCGTCGCGTTTTCTAGTGATATTGTACCTGGATTAGTTATGGTATAGGTTTCTTCATCGCATATTTGGTTGGGGCCGGTGATAATGGAGGCAGGCATTGGTGGCTCATACTTTTTTGTTTGATAGGTTTTGTTTGCGTAAAACCAATTTGTCCAATCATCATATCCTCCACCATTAATTCGAAACTTATATTTAAATTTTAATGTTCCTTCTTTTTTTCCGCCTAGCAATTTAAATTGTTTGTTGATGAACTCAGTTGCCGTGCCATTAAAAACAGTGAAATCAGATTGCGTTAAAGCAATGGTATCAGAAGCATTATATTCTGTACCGTAATTATCGAATACTGCCAATGCTAAAACTTGTGTTGGTCCACCGACTAAACCGGCGTTTCGGCCAATCATGACTCCAAAATTAATTGAAGTATCCGATTGGCTATCAAAATACTCTATTTTTCCATTTTTTAAAACTGACTGATCGACATCAAACGCATCAATAAATACGTTCGGATTCTGTGAGTATCCGAACGTCGCTATTGACATGAGCAATAGGGTGATATAATTTCTCATAATTAATTAATTAATTAAAAAGTCTCAATGCACTAATCTTAGCATTATAAAAAGAGTGTACAGTAAATGTTGTATCCTCACTGTTATATGTTAAGGAATCTGCGCTTATTTTAAGATTACGCGCCATTTCTGAGCGTAGATAGTCAATAGTGTAATGTTTACCTTTGATTTCGATAGTTTCTTCTATATTGTTTTGGGAAGCGTCATCTTTGTTGCATGCCGTAACAACAAGGCACGTCAATGCAATAAATGTTAGGATTTTAGTTTTCATGTTTATATGATTAATTAATTAAGTAGTTAAAGATAGTAAAATAATCATTGGCAGCCGTTTACCTAAGTAACTATCTCGTGACTAAGTATAGCGAGATAAATAGAGATAAATAGAGATAAACGTTTGTCGCGAATAAAAATATCTGTAATTCCTACAAAACTGAAATAAAAAAGATGAACATTATGTTTTCAGTTTACACACTTCATGGTATATTACGCCCATTTCTTTCGCGATACATACGAAGAATCATATGCTTGAAAATGGCTACACAATCCAAATCTTTACAACATCATATCTAATGAAATCAGCTTTGTGTTCTCTGCTTCCTTTGTTTCAGATTAAAACTCGTATCTTTATAAGTAGAATCTGGTTATACTAGTCTTAGATTATATCATGCGTGGAAAAAAAGAACATATCTCCCCGGCGCTCAGTGAAGCTGAAATTGCACTATAGGAGGTTATGCTACAAATTTACACGGCTTTCAAAGATTTACCGGGGATCTGGATATATGGATCAAAGATTCGGTGTATGGCAAAATTGGTGTACCTCTTTTAGGTGATCTCTTCTTTGTAATGCTACAGTAGCAAAAACTTGCGTTTTTTCAAAAAAAAGCGTTTCTTTAACCCTCTATAGCTATCACGAACAACATGAGCGACATTGATTTTATCAAAAGCATTCAGATCAGTGAATTTTCGTCTACGCCGAAGTATCTGCAATTAGCAGATGCGGTCATCGAAGGTGTACGGAAAAATCAATTGAAGCAAGGCGATATCCTACCCTCCATTAACGAAGTAAGCGTGTATTTTGATATTTCCAGAGATACGGTAGAAAAGGGTTACCGCCATCTTAAAAGCTTGGATATTATTTCCTCTACACCGGGGAAAGGGTATTTTGTTGCTAAATCCGATGTGGTTAGCAAGCAGAAGATAGCCCTATTTCTGAATAAACTGAGCGCACATAAAAAAATCATTTACGACGCCTTTGCCCGCGAGCTGGGTGACGAAGCTTCTTTGGATCTATTTGTGTATAACAGTGATATCTCACACCTGCGAAGCCTCTTGTTGAATCTGACAAAGCAATATGACCATTATGTGGTGTTTCCACATTTCAAAGAGGGGAGTGATCAAGCTCCGGAGGTACTCGGACTTATACCGATCGACAAGTTGATGTTGTTAGGGAAGCTGATCGACGGATTGAGCGGAAATTTTGATGCGGTCTATGAAAATTATGAAAAGGATATTTATGAAGCGTTGGAAAAGATGCTGTCTGCTCTTTCGCGGTACCGTACGTTGAAACTTGTTTTTCCTGACCATAGTGACTATCCGAAAGCAATTATCAAAGGTTTTTACAGGTTTTGTCAACAATATGCATTTGATCATCTGCTCGTAGGCAATCTTTCTACAGAGCCATTAAAAAGAGGAGAATGCTACATTATGCTGGCCGAAGATGATTTGGTTCATATGCTCGAAAAATCGATTGCAAAAGACTATCAAATTGGCAAAGATATAGGCGTAATTTCTTATAATGAAACACCCCTTAAAAAATTTATCCTCAACGGGATAGCAACGATCTCCACAGATTTTGAGCTGATGGGGAAATATGCTGCACAAATCATCAAGCAACAAAAAAAGGAACAGAAGGAAAATCCATTCTATGTTAATATCCGACCATCGTTGTAAGTCAGTGGTTAGTCTTCATCACTCATCCACAGACCAGCTGGGTAGATAACGCAGGAACGACATGATTTTCTCCTTATAAATATCCATATTTAAGCGGTAAAAAAACGCACCCTTTCTCGAATTCTCTTTGTCTTTTTCATTTAGCTTGATGAGAAGGCCAGAAGAAAGAAGCTTACGGCTGAAATTCCGCTTATCCAAATCGATATTGTATACACATTCATATAGCGATGCGATTTGTGGAATCGTAAACTTTTCCGGCAATAACTCGAACAGAATAGGATACAGTGCTGCCTTTGTGCGTAGGGTATGCTTGGCGGTAGAAATCATATCTTCGTGGTCGAAGATAAGTTTGGGATGCTTATCCAGCGGAAACCATTTTGCTTCGTACTCTTCGCTCAGAATATGCCTGTACTGTGTAGCGTCGATGAGTGCAAAATAAACAATACTCACTACACGGCGCTCCTCGCGACCAGGTTCGCCAAATATGCCACAATTCTCCATATAGAGATCCTCTAGATTGGTGAGCTTTTTGAGTACACGTGATGCCGCTTTTTCGGGACTTTCATCTTCATATACAAAACCACCCATCAAACTCCATTTATTACGTTCTGGCGCAATTCCTCTTTTAACTAATAATATTTCCAGTGATTCGCCGTTAAAACCTAGAATAACACAATCCACGGCTAGTAATGTCTGGGGTTCATTTTTGTAAAAATCCATATGTTGCTTGAAAGGTCTTCCCACGTTAACAAATTATTGATTTGTCCGGTCAATATATGGACAATTATATTTATTCTCATGAAAATAAAATAAAATTTTCACTTTTCTAAAATTAAGTGTTAATTTGACATTAATTTTGAAAGGGAAGTTCTTGAATCTATACCGTAGGTGATATGTTGAAAGGACAGAAAAAAGGTGTTATAAACCAGAAAAGGTGTTCAATAAATGGAAAAATCGTATGTAATTGGATTGGATTACGGTAGCGACTCAGTTCGGGCCGTATTGGTTGATGCAAGTAATGGAAACGAGATGACTTCGTCCGTGTTCTATTATCCTAGATGGAAAAAAGGCGAATTTTGTAATGCATCGGCTAGTCAGTTCCGCCAGCATCCAATGGATTATATAGAAGGATTGGAAGCGACTGTAAAAGATTGCTTGAAAAAAACGGAAGGTGTGCTTACCCCACAGCAGGTAAAAGCTATTTCGGTAGATACGACCGGCTCTACACCCGTAGCCGTAGATGAAAGTGGTGTGCCGTTGGCGTTGCTGGATGAATTTGCGAATAATCCCAACGCTATGTTTGTTTTGTGGAAAGACCATACGGCTGTAGAAGAAGCGCAGCAAATTAATGATCATGCGGAGAAATTCGATATCAATTATCTACAATATGTAGGCGGTGTTTATTCTTCTGAATGGTTTTGGGCAAAATTACTACGTACATTGCGGGTAGATGAAAGCGTTCGTAAAGCCATGTATACCTGGGTGGAGCATTGTGATTATATCCCTTTTTTGCTGACAGGCGGAACGCGCGCTGTGGATATCAAGCGCAGTGTTTGTGCAGCAGGACATAAATCTTTGTGGGCTGCGGAATTTGGCGGTCTACCTCCTAATACATTTTTTAGTGCATTGGATCCGCTACTGGATGGCGTGACAGATCGACTGTTTACAGATACGTATACTTCCGATCAGTCTGCCGGTACATTATCAACCGAATGGGCGGAAAGACTGGGGCTAACCACGGAAGTGGTGGTGGGTGTCGGGGCTTTTGATTGCCACATGGGGGCTGTAGGTGGAGAGATTGAACCTTATTATGTAAGTAAAGTAATCGGTACCTCCACCTGTGATATTTTAGTCGCACCGAAAGAAGAAATCGCCAATACACTGGTAAAGGGTATTTGTGGACAAGTAGACGGTTCGGTTATCCCGGGTATGATCGGTATGGAAGCCGGTCAGTCGGCTTTTGGGGATGCTTATGCCTGGTTCAAACAAATATTGCTATGGCCTGTGAAGAATTTATTGGCAGATAGTGGGATATTGCCCGATGGGGATTTAAAGAAAGTACTTGATTTTGTGGATGATCAGGTCATTCCTCAGCTTGGCAGACAGGCCGAAGCTTTGCCCGTAACGGCAACGTCGGAATTGGCATTGGATTGGTTCAATGGACGTCGTACACCGGATGCCGACCAAACCTTGAAAGCGGCTTTGCAGGGCTTGAATCTGGGAACGGATGCGCCTCGTATTTTCCGTGCCATCGTAGAAGCAACTTGTTTTGGTGCCAAAAGTATTGTCGACCGTTTTATAAACGAAGGCATCCCTGTTAAGGGAATTATCGGATTGGGCGGAGTCGCAAAAAAATCACCGTATATTATGCAGACCATGGCCGATGTGATTAATATGCCGATACGTGTACACAAGTCGGAACAAACTTGTGCACTGGGGGCAGCCATGTTTGCGGCAACAGCAGCAGGTATTTACGATAAAGTGGAAGATGCTATGCAAGCTATGGGGCAAGGTTTTGAGCATACCTACGAACCTCGTCCGGAAATGGTGGCCATTTACGCAGAACGATATCTGCAATATAGAAAATTAGGCATTTTCGTGGAAAATATAAAGGAATAATAATATTACAACAATGTATACAGCAATAAAAGAAGAGGCATACCATTGCAACATGCAGTTACCCAAATTGGGGCTGGTTTTGTTTACTTTTGGTAATGTCAGCGTGGCAGACCGGGAAAAAGGCGTTTTTGCTATTAAACCGAGCGGTGTGCCCTATGAAGAGTTAACACCGGATCATATGGTTATCGTGGATTTCGATGGAAATACCGTAGAAGGCGATTTACGTCCGTCGTCGGATACAAGGACGCATGCCGTGCTTTATAAGCACTGGGACGGTATCGGTGGGATTACCCATACGCATTCTACCTATGGCACCGCATGGGCGCAAAGCCAACGGGATATTCCTATTTTCGGGACAACCCATGCAGACCATCTAACGGTAGATATCCCCTGCGCACCACCAATGAGCGATGAGATGATTGTGGGAAACTATGAATACGAAACAGGTTTCCAGATCATGAATCACTTTGAAGCACAACAGCTGGATTATAAAGAAGTGGAAATGGTATTGGTTGGAAATCATGCACCATTTGCGTGGGGAAAGACAGGTATCAAATCGGTCTATAACAGTGCGGTATTGGAAACGGTAGCGCAAATGGCTTATTTAACGGAACAAATCAACCCAAAAGCTCCAAGGCTTAAAGATGCGTTGATCAATAAGCATTATGACCGCAAACATGGTGCGGATGCATATTATGGACAGAAGTAAAGGAGTGATGAGTAAAGAGAGCCTGACGAGCTATAAAAAATTAAATAACGACTAATGAATATCGCATTAAACAAATTACAAGTCTGGTTCCTGACGGGAAGCCAGGATTTATATGGAGAGGAAACACTACGGGAAGTAGCTGTGCATGCTGCAGAAATTGCAGGCTATCTTTCCGCGCACGAAAAAATACCGGTTGAGGTTGTTTATAAGCCAATTGTAAAGAACAGCGACGAGATATATGACACTATTGTGGCAGCTAACGCTAGCCGCGAATGTATTGGATTGGTGACGTGGATGCATACCTTCTCTCCGGCAAAAATGTGGATAAGAGGGTTGAAAGCATTGCAAAAGCCGTTATTGCATTTACATACGCAATATAATAGAGACATTCCATGGGAAACGATGGATATGGATTTCATGAACCTAAACCAGAGTGCGCATGGTGATCGGGAGTTTGGACACATTGTAACTCGTTTAAATATTGGACGTAAGGTCGTGACTGGTCACTGGCAAGATGAGGAGGTAATCGACCGTATTAACGTGTGGACACGGGCTGCTGCTGCATGGCAGGATTGGCAGGGTGCTAAATTTGCTCGTTTCGGCGATAATATGCGTTTTGTGGCGGTTACCGACGGGGATAAGGTAGAAGCGGAAACCAAATTCGGCTTCTCCGTGAATACCTATGCTATCGGTGACCTAGTGGCCGTAATCAACGAAACGACCGACGAAGAACTGCAGGCTTTACTACAGGAATATGAAGAAACGTATGAGCTGGCGGAGAATGTAGTTGAAGGTGGTGCAGACCGCCAAAGTTTGGTCGAAGCAGCTAAAATTGAAATCGGTCTTCGTAAATTCTTGGAAGCGGGAAACTTTAAAGGGTTTACAGATACTTTCGAAGACTTGCACGGTATGGTGCAATTACCGGGCTTGCCTGTTCAGCGTTTAATGGCCGATGGATATGGATTCGCGGGTGAAGGTGATTGGAAAACACCGGCATTGGTTCGTGCCTGTAAAGTTATGGGTGCAGGATTACCGGGAACCACGGCCTTTATGGAGGATTATACCTATCATTTTGACCCCGAAAATGCGATGGTGTTGGGATCGCATATGTTGGAGGTAGATGCGGCACTGGCGGCACATAAGCCGAGGATAGAAGTACATCCCTTGGGTATCGGCGGAAAGGCTGATCCGGCGCGTCTGGTATTTAACGGTATCAGCGGTCCGGCGCTAAATGCCTCTATCGTCGATATGGGAACACGGTTCCGTTTAATTGTGAATAAAGTAGAAGGTGTACCCGTAGTCGAGAAACTCCCAAAGCTGCCTGTTGCACGGGTGTTATGGAGACCGCTACCGGATATGAAAACAGGCTGTAGTGCCTGGATATACGCCGGAGGTGCACACCACACGGCTTATAGTCTAAGTTTGACGCCAGAATATTTGGAAGACTTTGCCAGAATTGCCGGACTGGAATATGTCGCTATTGATGAAAATACGACATTAACAGGCCTGGAAAATCAACTCAAATGGAATGAACTATATTACCTGTTAAAAAAATAACCTAACCAAGGCTTCCCACCACATGATGATGTAATGGGAAGCCTTTTTGTATCAATAAAGCTGTATAATAAATGGAAAAATTTGCAACAGTAGACTACATTATCTTTGTAATCTACTTTTTTGTGGTAGCCGGATATGGCTATTGGATCTACCGTAAGAAGACGGCGGCACAAAACACCAGTAAAGATTATTTTCTTGCGGAAGGTTCACTAACCTGGTGGGCTATCGGTGCGTCCTTAATTGCGTCGAATATTTCGGCAGAGCAATTCATCGGAATGAGTGGAAACGGTTTCGAAGTAGGTATCGCCGTGGCGGCCTACGAAATTATTGCCGCCTTGGCACTGATCATCGTTGCGGTCTGGTTTATTCCGGTTTATCTGAAAAACAAGATCTTCACGATGCCGCAGTTCTTGAACAACCGGTATAATGAAACGACGAGCTTGATTATGGCCGTGTTCTGGTTGTTCTTGTATGTATTCGTGAACCTGACGTCTATCCTTTATCTGGGCGCAATAGCCATCTCCAGCCTTGCGGGCGGAGGGGATACCTTCCACTTAATTATGGTTGCGTTGGCGGTATTTGCCGTTATCATTACGCTTGGTGGTATGCGTGTTATTGGTTTTACCGACGTTATCCAAGTGGTTGTACTTATCATTGGGGGTATCGCTACAACCTATGTGGCACTGACATTGGTTAGCGAACACTTCGGATTAGGTAAGGATGTGCTTGCCGGTTTCAATGCGTTGATGACCGATGCGCCGGAGCATTTCAATATGATCGTTGAGAAACCGGGTCCAGGAGCAACGCAGGAGGAGATCAACAAATATTTGATGTTGCCGGGTATAGGAATGTACCTTGCTGGGATATGGATCGTGAACCTAAACTATTGGGGTTGTAATCAGTATATCACGCAGCGTGCATTGGGAGCAGATCTTAATACGGCACGTAAGGGTATTCTTTTTGCGGGTTTCCTTAAGCTTTTCATGCCGATCATCGTGATGTTACCGGGTATTGCAGCTTATGTATTGTATAAGAATGGCGCTTTGCAGGAAGAAATGGCACCGGGAGGGGTATTCCATGCGGATAATGCTTATTCAGCGATCTTAGGTTACTTACCGAATGGTATGAAAGGATTAGCATTAGCGGCATTAACAGCTGCTATCGTTGCGGGTCTCGCTGGTAAAGCGAATAGTATAGCGACTATCTTTACGCTGGATATCTATAAGAAATATATGAATAAGGATGCCAGCGAAGGCAAAATGGTATGGGTTGGTAAATTAACGATTATTGCATCTATCGTGGTTGCTGTTCTCTTTACGTGGAACGATACCTTAGGTATTGGAGGTGCGGGTGGATTTACCTTTATCCAGAAATATACCGGCTTTATCAGTCCGGGTGTTTTTGCTATGTTCTTATTAGGGATGTTCTGGAAGCGGACAACCGGGCCAGCAGCCATTGCGGGGCTTATCACCGGTTTTGTGCTTTCTGTTTTCTTTAACGAGTTTGCCGTGAATGTCTTTGGTCCTGAAACGTGGATCTATACAGCCTACCTCAATAAATTTGGCGTATACGAGATTCCTTTCCAAATTTGTATGGGGTTAGCGTTTGCATTTACGATGTTGGTGATGGTGGGAATAAGCCTATTTGGTCCGAAGGTTAATCCGAAAGCATTTGAACTCGATCGGAAAATGTTTAAGGTAGAGCCTTCCATTCTTGTGATGATTGTGATAACTTTACTGCTTGTAACAGCTATTTACGTGCGGTTTTGGTAGATAAATAAATAAACACAATAACTATAAACATAAAGAATATGAAAAGAAACGTTTTCATGGCATTATTGGCTACGGCTTCATTGACGTATGCTTGTCAACAGGGAGCCAATAAAGGCGAAGCAGGAGAAACAACAAGCGACAGTATCGAACAGACATCTTTTGATGCGGTTATCGACGGAAAAGACGTTAAACTGTACGCGCTGCAGAATGACAGGCTGCACGTAACCCTGACAAATTACGGGGCGAGATTGGTTAGCTTACATGTAAAAGGTAAAGAAGGCAAAGAAACGGATGTCATCCTAGGTTACGATACAGCAGATGAGTTTAAGCAAAACGCCAGCAATTATTACGGCGCCATTGTGGGGCGATACGGCAATCGTATCGGCAACGCTACTTTTACGTTGAATGGCACTACCTATGAGCTGGAGAAAAACAACGGCGAAAACTCGTTACATGGTGGTACAAATGGTGTGTATAACAAAGTATGGACCGTAGAGCAAACTTCGGATACGGCCATTACCTTGGCGTATACGTCTCCCGATGGAGAGGCTGGATATCCAGGCACCGTAACCATGAAAGTAACGTATTCCTTAACGGATGAAGGAGGGTTGGTTATCGATTACGAAGGGTCTACGGACAAAGAAACGGTACTGAACTTAACCAATCACGCTTATTTTAATCTCAATGGAGAAGGAGATTCGACGATATTGGATCATGAGTTGCAGATAGATGCTGACGCTATAACCGAAGTCGATGCGGCGTTGATTCCGACAGGTAAGAGCCTCACGGTAGCCGGTACGGCGTTTGACTTTCGTAAACCGCAGACGATCGGATCACGTATCGATACAGATAACGAACAGTTAAAGGTAGGGAAAGGATATGATCATAACTTTGAGTTGGTGAAAGGGGAAGGATTCCGTAAAGTAGCTACCGTTTATGCCCCTAAAACAGGGATAGAAATGCAGATATTAACCACCGAGCCAGGATTGCAGTTTTATAGCGGTAATTTTATGACGGATAGCGATCCGAAAGGTAAGGGAGGGAAAGGTTATCCGTTCCGTTCTGCATTTTGTTTGGAAACGCAACATTTTCCAGATGCACCTAATCAGCCATCTTTTTCGTCTACGGTCTTGAAGCCGGGCGAACAATACACATCAAAAACAGAATATCGGTTTTTTGTAAAATAAGAAAATAATAAGGGCGATGATTGATCATCGCCCTTATTATTTAGAGAATTAACCACCATAATAAGAGCATACTTATTACCTTCAGTTGTATCCTGATATGACGTAACGCTGCGGTCAGTTGATTTTCGACGGTACGTTTCGATATCCCCAATTTGTTTGCGATTTCATCGTTTGTCAAATTTTCTTTTCTACTCATAAAGTATATTTCCTGACATCGAGCAGGTAGTGATTGCAAGCTACTGTCAACGTATCTTTCGGCGTCTTGATAAATAAGGCGGTCTTCACCCTGGTTAGTCATGACTTCCTCCGTTTCGGTAAGCTCGTCCGTATACACAATGTTGGATGCTTTCCTTTTTTTAAGTTCTTTGTATACATGATAGCGGGCCGCCGCCCGAAGATAGGCGGAGAACGACTGAATAGTCAATGTTTCCCGTTTTTGCCAAAGATTGAGGAAGATGTCATGCGTAATCTCTTCGCTTTTTTCTCGGTCTTTTAAATATGAAAATGCGGTGCTGTATAGCGTCTCCCAATACCGGTCAAAAAGAAACGAAAAAGACTGGGAACAACTTTTCTGTTGTACCTTCTCCCAATACGCGTGGTCTTTGAGGCGAGATGAATCTATAAGCTTATTGTCTCCCATCGATTAGCAAAACGTTTTTTGTCTTCGTTTATGTGCCTGTGGCTTCCTGTTAGCAATATCGAATATAGATTAAAAAAACTATAAAAAATAAAATATACCTCATTATTTAATACAGGACGGAGCAGGATGGAAAAAATTAAAAAATGTATGTGTGTGTTCCTTAAAAAAAGACTCTAGTATATAAAGGGACACAAAAACATGTTAACCAAAGAGGAGTACATCAAATTATACGAGAAATACATAGCCGGTCACTGTTCAGCGGAAGAGTTGAGCCAATTGCAAGATTACCAGGATAAATTTCAATTGGAAGAGACGATATGGGACGAGGAAGCTATGGGTGATAAAGCGGATGTCAAGGCTCGTCTTTATGCACGTTTGCACAGAGAAATGCAAACGGATAATGACAATCAAGCCACCTATTGGAAGTCTATGCGAAAATGGTGGGGCTACGCTGCGGCGGCTATCTTACTTGTCATCGGAGGATTATATTGGCTCGTTGCGGATAAGGATACGTCATTTGTTGACAAAACAGAAACAATTGTGATAGCACCGGGAGGTGATAATGCGATACTTGTATTGGATGATGGAACAGAAGTCTCGCTGAACGAACTTCATTTAGGTAATGTCACCATTAATGGAAAAGTATTGGCAAATAAGGCGGGAGAAGGTGAATTACGTTATGGAGAAATGGCGGAAGATGAGATCAGATATCATACGATCCGCACACCACGCGGAGGACAATACCAAGTGACGTTGGCTGATGGAACAAAAATATGGCTGAATGCGTCGTCATCTATACGTTTTCCGACTGCGTTTATCGGAACTGAGCGGCTTGTTGAAATAGAGGGAGAAGTGTTTTTTGACGTACAAAAGGATACCGGAAAGCCCTTTGTCGTGAAATCGGATAACCAAGAGATAACCGTTTTGGGTACGCAGTTTAACGTCATGGCTTACCCGGATGAAGAGGGTGTAAAAACGTCCCTTATCGAAGGGAAGGTAGCGGTAGATATCGCCGGATCTAGTTATACGCTTAGACCGGGTGAACGGAGTGTGTATGATAAGACGAAGAGACAGGTAACAAAGGAAACTTTTGACCCGGAAGAGATTCTAGCTTGGCAAGAAGGCTATTTTATGTTCAACGAGGAAAGCATCGAACACGTCATGCGGAAAATTGCTAGATGGTATGATGTGGAAGTGGAATATAAAGGAAATATGAAAGGCAAGCTTTTTTCAGGAACGGTCTCCCGGTTTGGGCAAGTGGATGAGGTTTTGGATATGCTTGAACTGACTGGAACCGTAACATTTAAAATAGAAGGAAGGAGGATTTTG
>PJTZ01000035.1_pt1 | contig 186017 bp, 162 predicted proteins | sample 1512131 | NCBI WGS metagenome assembly PJTZ01 (sample SAMN08177679, study PRJNA422409) | Soil metagenome, whole genome shotgun sequencing project. | reverse complement strand
TGATGTATGCGCTATAACCTAAGTCGTGTTCGATGTGATCAAAACCTCCTCTGTTGAAGCCGAAGATATTGGACTGGTTCAATACACCGGCATTCAGACCTACAGACCATGTTCTGTATTGCATTTCAGGGCCAAGAGGAGTAGTACCTTCGATACTTCCTTCTTTCTGTGCTTGGGCAACAGAGATGCTGCCTAATAAGCTGACCATACTGGCGATGGCTACATTTTTTAAGTTAAAATTTTTCATATAAGAAACCTTAATAATTATTTGTGTATTAACAGATATTGCTATGCAATTGTTTTGCCAAAAGTAGGATAGAAAAAAGATTATTGTGCCAGAAACGTGTAGAAAAAAAACTCTTGTAGTATAGACACTACAAGAGAAAGTAACCGATGTAAAATGGGTGATGTTTTATTTGCTACGTACAGGCGCAAATAAAGTCGGAATCGTCATATTGTAAGCCATTTTACGTACAATATTTTCTTCGATGAGCTTTCTGAAAATACTTTTGCGGCTACGGGTAATAAGTAAGAAATCTATCTGCTCGTCGATTAAGACATTGGAGATAGCATGTGATACATTTTCTGCAGCTCGATTGTAAAGCACTTGTGGTTTTATAGTATAGGAAATGTTCTGGACGCCGGTTCGGTTGATTATTTCTTCAATCCAATTTTTGAATTGTGCGTCGATATCGCTGATGCGCCGGTCGTCTTTGTTTACGTAAATCAATACGAGCTCGAAATCATTTCCAATGAGCTTAATAGCTTGCTGGAGCACTTCAATCTCACCTTCTTTAAAATTACACAGTAAGCCAACCCTCTCTTTCTTTAGACCTTTCGTATTTTGCGGGACGCCAAGTACAGGGGTCTTGGTATTCAGGATCACATCATAGGTGTTGCTGCCTAAAAAGATGGCCTCCAATCCAGAAGAACCTTTCGTTCCCATAACAACAGCATCGTAATTAAACGCGGCGGTTACTTTGCTGATTTCTTCAAACAGGTTACCTTCTTTAAATATGCTGTTGAATTTGATGCCGGGATATTCATTATGGAGGTTTGTTAAGAGTCTCTCCATATCTTTTTCCGAAATTTTTACCTGTGGGTCTTCGATAGGATAGGCCTGTCGATTTACATACGAATTGGAATGGTGCGTGAAAACATGGATAAGGTCCACTTCTTGTTTCCGTTCATTTTGCGAAATGAGCTGACAACCATATCGAATAGCGGTTAGGGAGTCCTCGGAAAAATCAACGGGTATTAATATTTTGTTCATGATATAATTGTTTATAAAGATTTTCCAAAAAAAGCCGGTTTTTGCAGCTTCAATGTCATGGCTTTGGATACCGATGAGGTAAACAATCTTTCAAAAAATGTTTTTCTGGTCTTTGAAACCAAAATAATGTCGATATCTTGCACATCAATCAATTTACTGATAACCTCCGGTATGGTATCTTGATTCTTGTCTTCTTTTAAAGTCGGCGCTATTAGTTTGTTCGTTTGTCGTACAGCAGAAAACTCGTCTACATTAAATCCCCAAGAATCTAATCGGTTGTTTACCGAGGTCACACTTTCACTTTCCTTATATACATGTATAAGAGCTACGTCAATCTCCTGTTTAAAAATATGAACAAACTCTTGAAGCGTGGTTAGCTCTTCCTGTTTGAAATTAGTTAGTAACCCCACCTTTTTTATTTCTGTCGTAATCTGTTCGATATTCGGTATGACAATGACCGGAATAGGTGATTTTGCTACAATCAACGCCGTATTGCTTCCCCAGAATATATTTTTATTTGCCGATGCCCCCGTGGTACCCATCGCGATAGCGACATAATCTTCTCTTTTTGCCAGCTTGGGGAGTGCCTCCTCCAAAAGGCCACGGTCATTGTTGTAAGATATCGAGATGTCGGGATATTGTGCCTGAAGCCTGCCTACCCATTCCTTAATAGTAAGGTCGGCTTTTAATAAATCAGATTCCTCACGGCCTTCGTCCAATTCGTTCTCGTCAAAACCCGATGAAACTGCTGTATAAAAATGAATAATGTGCAAACTATAGTGATACTTTTTTGCAATTTCCGCAGCATATCGGGCAGCCAAGAATGCGTTTTCCGAAAAGTCAGTTGGTACTAAAATTTTCATTAATATAAGTTGATGTTACTGTATAAAAGTACAAATAATAAGTGGTTTTAAGAATTTAAAGTTCGTGATTATACAGGTAGAATACTATGCATTGTGAGAGCAAGCATTTTTAGCTATTTTTGTACCTCGAAAATAAGTATATATAGGATTCCATGACCAGTAAAGAAATACGCGAAGCTTTTTTAAGTTTTTTTAAGGATAAATCCCACCACATTGTACCATCAGCTCCGGTTGTTGTCAAAAATGATCCCACCCTGATGTTTACCAACGCGGGGATGAACCAGTTCAAAGAGATTTTTTTGGGGGAGGTACCTCCAAAATATCCCCGTGTGACGGATACACAGCGATGCCTGCGCGTATCGGGAAAGCACAACGACCTGGAAGAGGTCGGTATCGATACCTATCACCATACGTTGTTCGAAATGTTGGGCAACTGGTCCTTTGGTGATTATTTTAAGAAAGAGGCGATTGCCTGGGCCTGGGAATTGCTGACAGAGGTATATAAACTGGACAGGGACCGTCTATACGTGACGATCTTTGAGGGTGATGCGAAAGAGGGGCTGGAGCGGGATGCGGAGGCTTACGACCTATGGAAAAACCATGTATCGGAAGACCGGATCCTATTGGGGAACAAGAAAGATAACTTCTGGGAAATGGGGGAGACCGGGCCGTGCGGTCCGTGTTCGGAAATCCATTATGATATGCGCCCGGAAGAAGAGCGTGGAGCGGTAAGGGGACAGGACCTGGTCAATGCGGATGATCCACAGGTCATCGAGATATGGAACCTGGTATTTATGCAGTTCAACCGACTGAAGAGCGGAAAACTGGAGCCGCTGCCCGCTAGGCATGTGGATACGGGCATGGGATTTGAACGCCTTGTACGTTCTATCCAGGGCAAGACCTCCAATTATGATACCGATGTTTTTCAGCCTATTATACAGTTTATTGCGGATAGGGCCGGAACAAAGTACGGTGCCGATGAAAAGACGGACATCGCCATGCGCGTACTGTCCGACCATATACGTGCGGTGAGTTTCGCTATCGCAGACGGACAGCTGCCCTCCAATAACAAGGCGGGCTACGTTATCAGGCGTATATTGCGCAGGGCGGTACGCTATGCCTACACTTTCCTTGGATTCAAAACGCCGTTTATCAACGAACTGGTACCGCTTTTGGCAAAGCAATTTGAAGGCGTGTTCGACGAGCTTATCCAGCAGCAAAGCTTCGTGCAGAAAGTGGTCCTGGAAGAGGAGGTTTCCTTTTTACGTACGCTTACCACGGGTATCCAGCGGTTTGAGAACTACGTCGCAGAACACACGGCGATCGATGGCGATTTCGCCTTCGAACTGTTCGATACCTACGGTTTCCCGATTGACCTTACGGGGTTATTGGCACGTGAAAAAGGGCTTGAGGTGGATATGGAGGGTTTCCAGCGTGCCTTACAGCAGCAGAAGGAACGTTCGCGTGCCGCCACGGCGATCGATACGGGCGACTGGGTCACGGTATCGGAAGGGGATGAGACGGAGTTTGTGGGGTATGACTGTCTGGAAGCGACCGCAAGGATTTTAAAATATAGGAAGGTAACATCAAAGGGTAAGCACCAATATCAACTTATCCTATCCGTTACACCATTTTATGCCGAAGGCGGGGGGCAGGTAGGGGATTCAGGTATGCTGGTTTCCGACGCCAACGAAAAAATTTATATTACCGATACCAAAAAGGAAAATGGTCTGACCGTGCATTTTGTGAACGAACTTCCACCTGTGCTGGAAGGTGATTTCAAAGCGGTTGTGGATAAGCATAAGCGGCTTGATTCCGAAAGCAACCACTCGGCTACGCATCTGTTGCATGCTGCCTTAAGGCAGGTACTGGGAGATCATGTTGATCAAAAGGGTTCATTGGTCTCACCGGATATCCTGCGTTTCGACGTTTCACATTTTGCGAAGATCACGCCGGAGGAACAAAAACAGGTGGAGGATATCGTCAATGCGAAAATAAGGGAGAATATCCAGCTGAAAGAAGAACGGCAGGTGCCATATCAGAACGCGATAGATGCCGGTGTCCGGGCATTGTTTGGCGAAAAATATGGCGATTATGTGCGTGTTATTACGTTTGACGATGCTTTCTCAAAAGAGCTCTGCGGGGGCACACATGTACAGAGCACGGGCCAGATCGGTTTTTTTAAGATTATTTCGGAATCTGCCGTAGCTGCGGGTGTCCGCCGTATAGAAGCGATTACGGGATCAAAGGCGGCTGCGGTTATCCGGGAACAGTTTGAGCTGGTGGATAAGATGCGGGAACTGATGAACAATCCGAAAGATTTCGTGTCGACGGTGGAGAAGGTGCTGAATGAGAACCAGGAACTAAAAAAGGCCATTGAGAACCATATCCGTGAAAAATCCCTACAGATGAAAAAGGAGTTGGAAGAGAAAGTGGAACAGGTGGATGGTGTGAACTTCCTTTCCTTGGTGGTCGACCTGCCGAGCATAGATGCGGTGAAGACGTTGGCTTATGCCTTAAAAGGCGCACTGGACAACGCATTTGTTGTTCTGGGAGCGGCTATTGATGGAAAGCCAAGCTTGACGGTTATGATTTCTGATGACTTAGCAAAGGAGCGGGGATGGAACGCCGGTGCAATCGTTAAGGATCTGGCAAAAGATATCCAGGGCGGGGGAGGCGGACAGCCGTTCTTTGCTACGGCTGGTGGAAAGTTGGTTGAAGGGCTTCCGAAAGCGATTGCACGAGCAAAGGATTTTGTAAAATAATAGAAATGAAAAGAGCGATAGTTTTACTTATTGTATTGATAACAGCATTAAGTTGGGGATGTTCGAATAATGATGTGATTCATGTTTCGGGACATATCGACAACCCTGGGAATGTAAAGACTGTTGCCTTTTACGAAGGCGATAGAAAACTGGATTCCGTTTATCTTGCAGACGGGAATAAATTTAAATTTGAACGCCAGGCTACGCAGCCTCGCTTACTTTCCATCGCAATAGGAAACAATAAATACCCTGTTATTTTGACTCCCGGTGAACCCTTGAAATTTGTAGCCGACATGCATAGTCCTGAGGATTATCAAATAGAAGGTTCCGAATTGAGTTCGGCCTTAAAGGACTTTGCTCCTTATCAACGTCGTAAAGAATTTGTCCAAGATTCCTTACAAGGTGCATTTGCTAAAGCGACTTTAAATAAATCGGCAGAGGAAATTGAAAGCCTACGCTTTGATTATTTAACGGAATTTAAATCGAAATTGTCAGCTTATACGGAGCATGCGGTAGCGTTTGCGGAACAAAATAAAAATCTTGCTGGGTTTTATGCTATTAGCACATTAGACCCGGAAATTGCTGAAGCGGAGATTATTGCTTATGCAGATGAAATTGAAGATAAATTTACGGATAATCGGTATGTCTCCCAATTTAAGGAGGAAACCAAAAAACTAAAAAGATTGGCTGTGGGACAGCCGGCGCCGGAAATTGAATCATTTACGCCGAATAACAAAACCGTGAAACTCTCCGATTTTAGGGGACAATATGTATTGGTAGATTTTTGGGCATCTTGGTGTGCCCCGTGTAGGCAGGAGAATCCCAATATTGTAAAACAATATCATGCATTTAAAGACAGGGGATTTACTGTGTTAGGTGTGTCACTGGATAATAATCCAGGCAGCTGGATGCGTGCTATCGAAGCAGATAATTTAGCGTGGACTCAGGTCTCTGATCTACAGGCATGGAACTCAGATTTGGTCGTAAACTATCGTATCAAAGCGATTCCTGCATCTTATTTAGTAGATCCTGATGGAAAGATACTAGCAAAAAATTTAAGGGGAAAGGCCTTAGAAGAATTTTTGCAGCAAACTTTAAATTAAGAAGATATTGAACAACTGTTAAGTAGTTAACAATTTGATAACACAGCCTTAACTTTGTTTTACCATTTAGTACATAATTTAGCAAAAAAACAACAATGAATGCCAATCAAAAAATACTAGTGGTAGATGACGAACGGGATATTGTCGACTTAATATCCTACAGTCTGACGAAAGAAGGTTATCAGGTTTATCAAGCATACAATGGTAAGGAAGGTATAGAGATAGCAAAGCAGGTTACTCCAGATCTAATCATTTTAGACGTCATGATGCCAGAAATGGATGGTATTGAGGCATGCCGGTTGATGCGTTCTATGCCGGAGTTCAAACAGACATTCATGGTTTTTCTTACTGCCAGAAGCGAAGAATATTCGGAAATAGCCGGCTTTAATGTCGGAGCTGACGACTACATTGCAAAACCCATTAAACCTCGTGCTTTAATGAGCCGCATCAATGCTATATTGCGGCGTAATAATACCGATTCGGGAATCGACCAAGCAGATAAATTGGAAATTTTGGATCTGGTGATTGATAGGGATTCTTTTTTAGTATATCGCGATGGTGAAAAAATCGTTTTAGCAAAGAAAGAATTTGAATTGCTTTATCTTTTGGCTTCCAAACCTAACAAAGTATTTACTAGAGAACAGATACTAAAAGCTATTTGGGAAGATTCTGTCGTAGTCACCAATCGAACCATCGACGTGCATATCCGCAAACTTCGCGAAAAAATCGGAGATCATTATGTCTCGACTGTGAAAGGGGTAGGATATAAATTTGAGGTGGCCTAGCCACCCCCTGATTCATATAAACTATCGAAGAAAGTAGGCTTATCCAATTTCACGGAAATACGATAAGCCGCATTTATTAAACCTACGTGGCTGTAGGCTTGCGGGAAATTACCCCATTGTGAGCCGTCGTCTTCGTGGACATCTTCACTGAAAAGCATGAGATGATTCGCAAAGGATAGAAGTTGTTTGAATACTTCTTCTGCCTCTTCTAAACGACCAACACAGGCCAACGCTTCAACATACCAGAACGCACACACCAAAAATGTTGATTTTGGTTTCCCAAAGTCGTCTTTATGCAGATAGCGATAAAATAGGCCATGTTTGCCTTTTAATTCCTGTTCCAGTTGTTCGAGATGCTTCTTGGCTTTCCCTGATGAGGGGTCTAAATAATTCATCATAATAAGCTGTAGCGTAGATGCATCGAGACTTTCGCTTTCGGTAGCATTAGTATACACGTTTCTCTCCGTATCGTAACAACTCTCTATATGTTCTGCCGCGCGTTCACGAAGCGTATTCGCCTCTTGCTCCATGTCTTGAAAACCATATTGTTTAGCAATTTTCAATGCTGCGGTAGCACCCGCCCATTGGAACAAATTGGAGTAACAGTGTCGGTTCTGAAAATTCCTAAACTCCCAGATTCCCGCATCTTTCTCATCAATGGTCTGCGCCATTTTCTGGAGAATAAGGTATGTCCATGATTTTGCTGCATGTAGGTTCTGATGACGAAAGCGGTGGTCAGAAAACAATGGAAGCAAGGCGATAAGAGCTTGCCCGTATACATCATTCTGGATGTGTTCCGAAGCTTGATTGCCGACGCGGATAGGTTTATTCCCCAAATAGCCTTCCAGATACGGGATGGTATACTCTTCTAAGTCTGATTGTCCCATGATACCGTAGAGCGGCTGTAACCTGCCCGTATCGTTTTGGGTAATATTGGCGATATAGGAAGCATATTTTTCCATTTCCTCAAACTGCCCTAAGTGGCTAAGTGCAGTTAGTACATAATAGCTATCACGCAACCAACAAAACCTATAGTCCCAATTACGTCCGGATCCGGGATATTCGGGCAGACTCGTGGTGCTTGCAGCAATGATAGCTCCGGTATCCTCATATTGATGGAGCTTTAGCGTAAGAGCTGAACGTATTACTTCTTTCTGATAAAAAGCTGGTATGGACGCGTTCTTCACCCATTTATGCCAATATTCCTTGGTACGCATGAGAAAATCTTCGGCGGTGCGCATAATGGGTGCCTCAAAGGGATTCCCAAATGTTAATATCAAATAAATAGGTTGGCTTAGAACATGTGTGGTGTCATCGAAAAAATGACTGATGGGCATATTGGTCGCCAAGCGTATTTTGGTATTTTGCAGCTCAAATTGAACATGATTACTGCCCCGATGTTTTTGGAATGTTTTAGCTCCATATTCGTAAGTAGGATCACACACCACACGGATTTTAGGATTACCACGCATCGACTCAATCTTTCTGATGAGCATTAAAGGTTTAAAATATCGTTCATATTGCTCAAAGCGCGGAGCAAAATCAGTGACTTGATAAACACCATCTTTTGTTTGTATTTCAGTACACAAAATATTGGTATTCTCCAGATAGAATTGCTTGCTGTTTATTGTCTCTTCGGTTGGTACAACGCAGAATGTTCCACCAAGTTTTTTATCCAGTAAGCCTCCAAATACAAAAGAGTCTTGGAAGGAAGGCCAACATAACCAGTTAACATTGGTATCCTTTTCGATATGTGCGATATAGGCACAGTTGCCTATAATGCCCGAGTTATATCTGTGTCTTGTCGTTTGATTCATATATGTATCGTTTGACCGGAGTTATTGTTTTTTTGTTCTGATTCGATTTTTTCTACAAAATAATGCACGAGTTTCACCGCTTCTTCCTGACTTTCTACATAAAACTGTGCTTCTGATTTTTTATTGCCTACTTTTACCGTAAAAGCGCCGGTAGGAAGTTCGATGAACATATCTTCATCCGTCACATCGTCACCGATAGCGAAAATAAAATCAGGCTTATAGTCGTTAACAATTTCCAAGGCAGCCATACCTTTATTTACCTCACCATTTTTTACTTCAATTACTTTGTCACCTTGAAGTAGTTGTAATCCGTGATGGGGGATTAGATAACGCAGTGAATCGACAAGTTCTTGTGAACGCAGTTGGCCTAGCCCTTGTTGTGCCTTTCTATAATGCCATGCCAGGGAGTATGTTTTTTCTTCGATGGATGCGCCAGCGGTGATGTTGGCAAATTTTATCATGATATGTTTTACCGGGATTTTCCATCGGGTAGAAAGTTGGGATCGAGGTATCCATTTGTAGGCGGGGTAATTCGTCCATGCGCCGTGTTCAGCTACCAAATAATAGTCCTTGTCGCCAAACCAACGCTCTAACGTCTCCCGTGGACGCCCGCTGATGATAACGATTTGATTTGCATCATCCGACTGTAATTTCTCTAAAATACTGTATAATCCAGTCGTCGGAACGGCGGCGTCGGCATCTTTATGGAAACCGATTAGTGTACCGTCGTAATCGAGAAAGAACAGGCGTTTTTTACTATTCTGGTATGCATTAAAAATCGTTTCCCTGACTTCATCACGTACCTTGCGCGACATTTCATTTCTCTGGATAATTTTAATTTCGCGCAATCGGTTAAAAAACAGTTTGACCCAATGGTTGATGTTGAATTTCCTGACAATTTCAATACTGTCATCCATCCGTTTCCGTTGTTCTTCTTTAGGCATTTGCAAAGCTTGGGCAATGGCATTGCTAATTTCATCGATAGCGTTTGGATTGATTTGAATGGCATCTACCAGTTCTTTGGAAGCACCTGCTAATTCGCTTAAGATTAATACGCCCAAACTATTTTCTTTACTGGCAATATATTCTTTGCAAACCAGATTCATGCCGTCCCGAAGCGAAGTGACTAAACATATATCAGCAGCAGTATAAAGAGCGGATAACTCTTCGACCGGATACGTGTTGTAATAATAGGCAATAGGTGTCCATTCGTTTGTGCCGTATACGGCATTGATATGCCCAGCCATCCTGTCTATTTCATCACGAAGCCGCTTATATTGTGGCACGGTATCTCTGGAAGGCACGACCAACATATATAAAACAACCTGGTTATGGTATTCCGGCCAGTTGATCAGGAAGTTTTCAAACGCATGCAGCCGTTCCAATATACCTTTACTATAATCCAGTCGGTCGATAGAGAGAATGATTTTGCGGTTTTGATACTGTTCTTTCAGGGATTTCACCCGGACTTGGACTTCTGAACTTTGCGCAAGAGAGCTGAATTTATTATAGTCTATGCCCATTGGGTAGACTTCTACATAGACACTCCGGTCGCCCACTTGCAAAGAATTGTTTTTTATAGTGAGCCCTATAATGTGGGTACAGGCGTTTAAGAAATGCTGCGTATCGTTATAAGTGTGGAAAGCGATTAGGTCAGCACCTAAAACGCCTTCCAATAATTCATTTCGCCAGGGGATACATCGAAAAATTTCGTCGGGGGGGAAGGGGATATGCTGAAAATAACCGATGGATATTTTTTCGTCGTCCTGTCGGATCAATTTCGGAAGCAACATCAACTGGTAATCATGGATCCATATTTCATCTTTAGCGTCGAGCTGCTGTTTCCAGATGGTGTCACAGAATACTTGGTTTACCTCTTTATAATATTGCCAGTTTTCTTGTTTATATACAGCGTAGGACAGTCGATGGTGGAAGATAGGCCACAACACTTCGTTTGAAAAACCTTCATAATATCCTTCTATCTGCGCTGTGGTGAGAAAAACAGGAATAAGGTTTAATTCTTTTAATTTTTCCTTGATGATTTCCTTTTCTTCTTCGGAATCAGGGATGTATCCTGGCCATCCGATCCATATATTGTTGTCTTTTTTATAAATAGAGCCTAGTCCCGTTGCTAGACCTCCTTCGCTCGGAATAAATTTAAGCTCGTTATCGTGTTTTTCAATTCGTACTGGTAATCTATTTGATATAATTATTGTTCTTTTTTTATACATGTAGATGTTTTATTATAAAATTATAATATAGGAAAAAAACTTCTAAAAAGCTAATAAGAAGCCGTAAGAATAACGGATGGAGGGGGAAATTGTTTTGGGAAATTGTTATATTAACGACGTTATAAACGAAATACGTTTATAATCTTTCTATTTCCTTAAGTATATTTTTTCTGGCCTGATGTTCGTATCTGTCCTGAAAGAAATTAGTCTTAAATATTTCTGTTAAATGAAGCAAATGTGTCAGTACTTTTTTTCTCCCCTGTTTATAAACGGCTTCAGAATAAATAGCGTATTCTTTTCGTATTTGGCTACTGTAGAGCAGGTATTTTTCCCAAGGTTTTCCTAATACACATAGATCTGCATCGAGTAGAAAATTGGTGTCCATATCATTAGACTTCTCGTGAGTTTTAGTCGCTATGATTTGTTTCGATATGAGATGGATTTTTTCCGCTGGAAAACGTAGCTTTTCAAGCTGTTGTTGAGCGCTATCGGCACTTTTTTCTTCGTTATCTACCGCTGTAGGATTGTATATGATATCGTGATAGAAAACGGATAAAAGCAGCGAATCTCTGTCTTGAATTTTATGTTTTACGGGATTTAGTGCGATAATCATCTCTTCCAGATGATTTAGATTGTGGTAGAATCTCCCCTTTGCCGTATAACATTCTTTAAGCGCTTTCCAGCAGCTCTCTATTAGCTGGTCATCGTTTGCATATTTAGACGCTATATCGTGAAATTTCTGCTTTAATTGCACATTTATTTCTTTTTGTTTAAAAATACAAAATATGCACGGATTATAATATGACTCTCAATACTTCTCGTTAGTCGGCGGCTGCTGATACAAACTTGAGAGCCCTTCTACCATTGATAGAAGGGCTCTCTTAGTACCCAGCGCCGGAGTCGAACCGGCACATCCGAAGATATTGGTGTTTGAGACCAACGCGTCTACCAATTCCGCCAGCTGGGCTTGCTGTATCCTTGTTTGACGATGCAAATATAGGAGATGTTTTAGGTTTTCCAAAAAATATTTTTACAGTTTTTACAAACTGACTGATTTTAACTTATTTATTTTTCTCATATAACTTTTGCTGTTAACATTATTTAACGGCTTAGCATTAAACGTTTCTTCCGTTCCGGAATCTACTACTATAAAGAAACTGAAACAGCATTAAATAATTAAAAAGGAAATATTATGAAAAAGACATTATCATTAGCCGTATTGTTTGTGGGAATTAGTTTAGCCACATTCGCGCAGGAGCAGAAAGATACAGAGCGTTCCTTTAAGAGAGAGCGTAAACATCCTCGGACGGAGCGAAAAATAACAAATCGCACTCCTGAGGAGATGGCAAAGGTAAAAACGGAGCAATTAGATAAGCGTTTGAAATTTACTGACGCACAGCGCACCGAAGTATATAGTGTTCAATTGGAACAAGCAAAACAAGCAGTTGCCCATCGGGATGAGATGAAAAAACTGCAAAGCAAATGGCGTGAAGAAATGAAAGATTCTCAGAAAAAAATGGGAGAGATATTGACGCCAGAGCAACAACAACAATTGAAAGAAAGCTATGCGCAACGTCGTAAGGGAAAATTTAGAGGAACAAAAGGCGAATTTAGAAAAAGAGGAATGATAGAAAAACAAATGCCTGGTACAGAAAATAAGGAAGGCTAATATCGTAGATGTTTTTATGTAGTTTAGTTTTGTGTTAGCGAACAAGGGGGACAATTGTCCCCCTTGTTTTTTTATGTTGTTGATATATATTTGTTACTTTAATATCAGTTAAGTATGTTTGTGTTTAACCAGCATTTGATAAACCTGCTGAATAGCATAATGGAAATATAGGGATGTTTAATGGTATGAAATAAACATGAATTATTTGTTATATTTTACATCATGTTATCATTTTAATTTTGTTTACTATTACCTTTGATAAGACAGTGTTACAGTTTGACGGAATCGATGAAAAATACTGATATTACACGTAACATCTCAACTAAAACGGACGAATTTGTTTTGGTCAACGCTTTGCAGTGTGGTGAAGAAGAGGGTTTGGTCGGTATTTATCGGCTCTATAATAAGCAGATTTTGTTTTTTGCACAAAAATATGTCAAAAATTATCAAATAGCCGAAGAAATTGTTGCCGATGTTTTTGTGAAACTTTGGGAACGGCGGACATCATTTTCAAGCCTAAACCGTATCCGTGCATTTCTATATATTGCCACAAAGAACAGATGCTTAAATCAACTCCGTGGAATAAACCATTATGAATCAATTGATGACATAGGTAATTATGAGGAACTGCCGTATGAGGATGCGGATGCTTTTACAAAAATTGTTCGTACGGAATTATTGAGTATAATTTATGGTGAAGTACAGAAATTACCTGAAAAACAACGAGAAGTTTTTAATAAGACATTTCTAGAAGATAAAACAGCGGAAGATATCGCTAAAGAAATGAACATGGCTCTCCATGCCGTATATACAAATAAATCAAGGGCTTTAGCGGCATTAAGGCAAAGCCTGCGCTTGAAGGACTCTTTATTTCTTCTAGCGTTACTCTCTGCATTATAATATGCTACTCTCAATTTTTTTATTTTTTTTATGTAAGATATTCCCAATTGCTGTGTTTTCATATTAAACACGCGCTATATGCAAAGGATAGATCATATTGTAAACCTTTTAAAAGACTACCTTCTGGGCGACATAGACGAGCAACGCACGGCAGAAATCGAACGGTTGTTTTTAGAATACCCACGTCTCAAAGAGATCATTGAAGAGCTGAATAGCGAAGAGGAATTACAGGAAGCACTATGTACCTATGAAGAACTTTATACCGATGCCTTTCGTGAAAGAGAAGAACGTGTATTAAATAACATACTTTTCCAGGTAAAACATCGATCATCTATATGGAGAACACGTTTATTATGGAGGCGTTTAGCTATCTATTCTTCTGCCGCGGCTATCATCGTACTGGCGTTGTTTGCAAGCATAATATGGAGACAAAGGATTGTAGAGCCAAAAACCACCGAAGAAATGATAAATGCTTTTACACCTGGCGGAAATAAAGCTTCATTAACATTATCTAACGGACGACAGATAAATTTGAGTGATGCTTATTCTGGTATCGTCATAGATGGTCAAATAGGTTATCAAGATGGTTCTTCCCTTTTCGATGAAGGTAGTGTGGCGGAAGATGAAATGCTGACACTTTCTACACCCCGAGGAGGACAGTACCAAGTAACGCTTTCCGATGGGACGAAAGTATGGCTAAATGCAGAAAGTAAATTACATTATCCATATCGATTCTCAAAAGATATACGGACTGTGGAGTTAGAGGGGGAGGCTTATTTTGAAGTGGCTCATCTAAAAGGCTCACCTTTTATCGTAAAAACTTCAAAAGAGAAAGTAGAGGTGTTGGGAACACATTTTAATGTCAATTCTTATCAAGCGGATATAAATTCAACGGTGGCTCTTTTGGAGGGCAAAGTAAAAGTATCATCGGGCGAAGATTATGCCACTGTTTTAAAGCCTGGGCAGCAAAGTGTGATGAGAAAAGGAAAGATGGAAATTCAAACCATCAACGTTGACGAATGCGTAGCATGGAAAAATGGGGAATTTATGTTTAATAATGAAACACTGGAAAATGTAATGAAAAAAGTGGCGAGATGGTATGATCTGGATATCGAGCTTTCTAGTAACCTTAAACATGTAGAGATATGGGGCTCCGTGTCAAGATACGACAATTTTAATACTGTATTGAAGCTGATAAAAATGACAGATGATGGAATTCGTTTCGAAGTAACAGGAAGGAGGGTGAGATTTGTGAAATAAGAATACCTTTTAAATGGAAAATTACCGGGAAAGCTGGCACTAACCCGGTAGTATAGTTCCTAGCCTTAAATAAGTTAAATGAGACAGATTTAATAAACTAAAAACCAAACAAATGTAATGAAAAATTATGTTTTATCGAGGGGGGCACGCCTTTTCTTTCCTCCCAAAAAGTATCTCTTAATCATGAAGTTAATGATGATGTTTCTTCTCTGTATGGTTGTCCAGTTGCAAGCTAGCAGCTTAGCGCAAACCGTGACCATTGAGAAAAAGAAAGTAACCTTTGTTGATATCCTGCGGGAGATTAAAAGGCAAACAGGGTACACGGTTATATGCAACAGTGATATTGTGAATAATACCGGAGTTACGGATGTACAGCTAAAAAATATACCGCTTGAACAAGCACTGGACATGCTGCTGGCTCCAAAACAACTAAGCTATTATATAGAAGGAAAATCTATTGTGGTGAAGAAGGAAGGCAAATCGCGTTATATAGAAAAAGAAGATGATATAGAACAGGTGAACCAGCAGTCCCGAAAAATTGAAGGACAGGTAACGGATGAAAATGGAGTTCCGCTTTCAGGCATCAGCATACAACTCAAAGGAACAACAAACGGCACGAGTACAGGGGAAAACGGACGTTATGCTATGGAAGTTCCGTCTCTTTCCGGCACGCTGGTATTTAGTGCTGTCGGATTTAGGCAACAGGAAATCCCTATACAGGGAAAAACGTCAATTAATATTACACTGGCTTCTACAAGCGGCGATCTAGATGAAGTAGTAGTAGTAGGATATGGTACGCAAAAAAAAGTAAATATTACGGGATCTATTTCGGTAGTAGACAGCAAGCAACTCGAAAACCGTCCGATTACCAATGCTTCTCAAGCGTTGCAGGGTGTGCAGGGAGTGTATGTTAATCAAGCGGGGGGACGACCTGGAGCTGATGGCGCGAGTATTAGAATCCGAGGCATTGGCACTATTGGCGGAGGAGGAAAGTTAAACCCTCTTGTATTGGTAGACGGTGTAGAAATGCAATTTAGAGATGTAAATCCAAATGACATCGAGAGTATCAGTGTTCTTAAAGATGCCGCTTCTACAGCAATTTATGGATCTAGGGCAGCAAATGGAGTGATCCTAATCACGACGAAACTTGGAAAGCAGGAGCGTACAGCTATTGATTATAATGGTTACGCCGGCGTACAAAATGTTACCTATCTTCCGGATCCAGTAGATAATTCGGCAACATTTATGGAGTTATATAATCAGGCTATGGTAAACCAAGGAGGAAACCCATATTATTCTGATGATTTGATTCAGGAATTTAAAAATAATCCGACTAGTATATTGCACCCAAATACCAATTGGATGAAAGAATTATTTAAACCAGCATTGATTCACGAACACAACCTTCGATTTTCTGGGGCAACATCCAAAACGAAATATAATCTTTCTGGGGGATTTATGAATCAGGATGGGGTTTTGAAAGATATGACGGGCGCTAAGAAATATAATATTAATTTACGTGTCCAAACTGAAGTAAGTGACCGTTTTGGTATAGACGGGGGAATCATCGCTAGTCGGTGGGATGTAGAAGAGCCATCAGAAGGTATCGGAACTGCTATGAATCGAATTATGCGGATGGTGCCGGTTCAACCTTACGGGAAAATGGAAAATGGAAACTGGCCAGATAGCTGGGTATTAACACCTGGACAAAATTCCTTTCAAAATCCATTAGTGCTGGCAGAGGATAATTACAGGAAAGAAGGGACTAATCGTATCATGGCTAACCTGGCAGCGCATTTTAACTTTACGGAGAAAATACAGTATCAGGCAAGAGGATCGATTAATTATGGTAGTCTCTTGCGTAAGAGTTTTGCTCCAGTGGTGTGGTTGCATGATGTGAAAACCGGTGAACCCACGCGAAATCCGTGGAGTACGACAGGGTATAAAACCCAATACCAAGAAAGTGACCAACGACTTAATTTTACCCATACCCTGAGGTTTGAGGAAAATATAAACGACCAACATAACTTCGCTGCTTTACTTGGACATAGTATCGAGAAATTCAATACCGAAAATTTTGAAGCGCAGAAAACAGGTTATTTAGATGGTGATTTGGATGAACTCAACGCAGGAACGAGAGACCCTTTTGTGTCGGGCACGACGACCGTCGACGCTTTAATATCTTATTTTGTTCGTTTACAATATGCTTACAAAGACCGGTATCTCTTTGAAGCAAATAGTAGATATGACGGTTCGTCTAGATTTGCAAAGGGAAATAAATGGGGTCTCTTTCCTTCCTTCTCTGCGGGGTGGCGGGTTTCTGAAGAATCTTTTATGTCGGAAGTAAATTGGTTAGATGAACTTAAAATACGCGGCTCCTGGGGACAGATCGGAAATCAAGAAATAGGTAGATTCCAATACGTGAACGCTGTATCTGTTGGATATGGTTACCCTTTCGGTGGAGTTTATAACGGTGGTGGAACGGCGGTAGTACAGTATCGCGATCCTAGATTGAGATGGGAAACGACTACCATGTGGAACATTGGATTGGATTGGAGTTTATTGGGCGGAAAGTTCACGGGAGAATTAGAATACTTCCATAAGAGAACCGACGATATCCTTCGAGATGTCACATTGCCATCTCAAGTGGGATCGTTAGCGGGACCGGTTAGCAATATAGCGACAGTAGACAATAGAGGGTTTGAGATAGGATTAAACTATAACGATCGTATCGGAGACAATTTTAATTATACAATCGGGGGGCATATCAGCCATGTTAAGAATAACGTTGTTGATTTGAAAGGAGAGGAAATTATTAGTGGAGCGAGGATTACCACAGAGGGATCGCCTATTGATTCATGGTATGTCTTACAGACGGATGGGCTATTCCAAACGGATGAGGAAGTCGCTAATTATCCGACTATAACAGGTCGAGTGGGGCCCGGAGATATAAAATATGTAGATCGTAATAACGACGGTGTCATTGATGGCAACGACAGATATATTGCCGGTGGTACCTTCCCGAATTATACATATGGGTTCAATATAGGATTCAGCTATAAATCGTTATCTGTGAATACAATGTGGCAAGGCATCAGTGATATTTTTGTTAGGCCGAACAACAACATGGCATCTCCATTTAATAATGGTGCTGGTATAACAAAGGAATGGCTTACTGATTCTTGGACGCCGGAAAATAGAAATGCTAGATTACCAAGAGTTACCGCACGCAATCAATATACTGCCGAAAACTTCTCAGATTCAGATTTTTGGTTAGAAGATGCTTCCTATTTGAGATTGAAAAATATACAGATAAACTATTCGTTAAGTCCAGCATTCAATAAGCGATTGGGATTGAGTCGAGCAACTGTTTTTATCAATGCACAGAATCTTCTGACCTTTACAGCGGTTAAATCTTTTGACCCGGAAAGGGATATTTTAGCCACCAATATCGATCAATATCCGAGTGTAAAAATGATGACGATGGGTTTAAACCTTACATTATAAGAGAAATAAGCTATGAAAAAGATTATATATGCAATTTTTGGACTATTTACCGCCTCAGTTGTGGGATGTAGCGATATGCTAGATACTCAACCGACGGACTTTTATAGCCAAGATATATATTGGAAGAATGAGCAGCAGGTGCTAAATGCCTTAACAGGATGTTACCAAGCACTTACCCATGCAGAACTTTATAACGCCCAAACTCCTTTTATGTTTGAGGCTATGAGTCCAAATGCGTTTAATTACGATAATCAACGTAATGCTAACGATTTTGCAGCTGGTGTACACAATGCGACCACTTTAGGCATGAATGATGCCATGTGGAAAGGTTGTTATCGGGGAATAGGTCGATGTAATATGCTTTTGTCTAATATAGATAAAGCTGAAATGGATGAAGATTTAAGAACCAGAATTATTGGAGAAGCAAAATTTCTCCGGGCTTTCTTCTATCAGCGGCTAAACGTACTATTTCACGGTGTGCCTCTGATGTTAGATGAACCTAATCCTGATGAGCACGGAAGCTTACCTAGGAGTACATATGAGCAGGTTCGGGAGCAGATACTGCGTGATTTAGATGATGCCGCTGCATCATTGCCAGCTTCCTATACCAAAGCTGAGGATGGCAGAGCCACAAAAGGCGCTGCTTGGGCTTTAAAAGCTCGTGTTTTACTACAGGATCATCAATACCAAGATGTTGTAAATACGATAGAAGAAATTATAGACTTAGATCGATATGACCTTTATCCAAATTATAATGGCCTTTTCCGAAAAGTAAATGAGGGAAATCAAGAAATCGTGTTTGATATACGTTTTAAAGCTCCAGAACTGATTAATACATACGATATCATTATGGCTCAATATAGTACACAAGCTCCCGTACAGGGGTTAGTAGATGTCTATCAAATGGTAGATGGCCTTTCTATCGATGAAAGTCCGCTGTATGATCCACAGAAACCCTATGAAAATAGAGATCCGCGGTTTAAGCAATCTATCGTTTATATCGGTGCGCCTTGGCGAAACCGCACAGCTACAAATGCAGATCTACATCAAACCGGTTATACTTTCCGGAAATTTACAGAATATAATGAAACGACATCAGGTACTTTAACGAATTCCGAAACGAATTATGTGGAAATTCGCTACGCTGATGTACTATTGATGTATGCAGAAGCGCTAAACGAGTTGTCAGGCCCGTCCGATGAAGTTTATAATGCAATTAACAGGATCCGATCCCGACCTACTGTAGGAATGCCACCATTAGAAGAGGGACTTAATAAGGAAGAAATGCGGGAAGCAATACGTTTGGAACGACGTATAGAACTAGCAGGAGAGGGTTCTTATTTTTACGATATACGGAGATGGAAAACGATTGAAAAAGAAATGAATGAACCGATATATGATTACCAGGGAAAGTTGATACAGAATAGGAAATTTGTTGCGAATAGGGATTATATATGGCCGATCCCTTACACAGAGATTGATCTCAATCCTGCTCTTGAACCAAACCCTAACTACTGATTGTTAAACGAGGAGGTATGAAAATCTATTTAATAATCGGATCTTTTTTTGCGTTGACTCTCCTGTTTTCGGGAATGGAGTCAGTAAATGACGGACGCAGGAGAGAGCGTCAAGAAGTGATACTTCGATTTGATTTTGAAAATACGGTTGGTAGTAGCGCAGGGCCCTCATTCATAACGCAGGATAAGAATGTGTCGTATGTCCAAGGTCTTGACGGGAAAGCCTTATATGTTTCACCTGATGACTCCAAAAGAAGAATTTTTTTGGAAAATTCGGATGTTTATTTAGATTCTCGTCATGACTTTACGGTCGTGTTTTGGGTGAAGAGCAATATGGATGACGAGCATGCGTCGGTAATTCTTTCAAATAAGGAATTTGATGGTCGAGGGGTAGGGGAACAGAAAAAGAAGGGGTGGGCTTTTTATATGTCTGAAGGAGTTTGGGCATGGAACATGGGATCGGGGGATCGTCGATTGGCTCATGAATACGAACTGGGCGTGGAAGGTAGGTATGTGTTAAATGATGGTCGATGGCACCAGTTGGCGATGTCATATAATAAAGATAGAGCTGAAATTCGCCTATTTTACGATGGCGATCAGAAGGCCATTTACAATGTTAAAGATGCAACAGGCTTTGATTTTTCGACTTCATTACCTTTAATGATCGGCTCGAATGGGTCAGATTCCAGCGCAATACAGAAAATTCGTAAAGAAGTTGAAGATGGGGGGGCAAAGTTACAACATTTGGTTGACGAATTTAACCGTTTGGAAGTAGGGAAACTAACAGATGAACAATTTGAAACATTGATTGTCGACCCGAAAGATTTGTTCGAAAAACGGTCAGCCAAATTAGGAAAACAGCGAAATGCTGATCAAACAAAGCTTTTAGAACCGATTATGAATATCAGATCGGAATTGCTGGAGAGTCCATACACGGTACATCAGGTCAGAGATTTCATGCGCGTCGCACCGCTACTGAAAATATACACGTTGAATGATGGGAAAATAATCATTAACGAACAAATTGTAGATGAGATCGTAGTAAAAGAGCAATTTTTCCCCTCGGAGTTTGAAATGGACAATCTATTGATTTGGAACAGAACTTTATCGTCTCAAGAGGTACTAACGTCTTATAAAACGTATTTTAAACAGAAGATGCCTCCGCTGGAAAGAAAATTGTCAACTATCTCCATAGGAAACTGGAATATCCATCACGGTGGAAAACATAATTCCATAAAAAAAGACGGTTGGGATTCCCGGGTTCGCATTGTAGAGATGTTAAAGAAAGCAAACGTAGACATTGTCATGTTACAGGAGACATATTCCTCCGGAGCCTTTATAGCAGATCAATTGGGATTCTATTTTGCTTCGACAATTGACCGGGATTATTTGCATCAGGGAACTAATATATCTGTACTCAGCCGCTATCCAATTAAAGAGATTTATGTTCCAGAAACTGCTACGTTTATGAACGTAGGAGTAAAGATAGCCATTAGTGAATCACAGGATATGTATGTCATGTCAAATTGGTATGGTATGGCTCAGTTCTCCGCAGTTTATGATTTTCATCAATCTAGATTTTCAGAGTCCGACAGTATACCTATTATTTTTGCCGGTGATTTCAATGCTATTCCAGAAGCAGATGGAGGTAAAAGTTTAGGCGCGGAAAAATTGTTGGCTACGGGATTTATTGATGCGTATCGTAGTTTATACCCGGATGTGAATCGGTATCCTGGTTACACACATGAAAACGGACGTCGAATTGATCAACTTTATTATAAAGGCAAAACCTTAAGAAACAATTCAACAAAGGTTATTTCGGAATGGCCGACAGGGTTTCCTTCTGATCATTATTTAATTGTTTCAAAATTTGATATGTAAGCAATAGGACATGGACAGGATAAAAAAAATAACCCTCCTAGTAGGTATCATGGGTGTAATATGGAATATATCCGTGATTGCTCAGGAAACAAACGAAAATCATAAGCAGAAATTGCCCAATATTATCTATATATATGCAGATGATTTGGGCTACGGTGAGATTGAAGCCTATGGTCAGCTTAAAATAAAAACCCCTCATCTAAATAAACTTCGTGAAGAAGGTATGATATTTACAGATCATTATACCAGTGCTCCCGTATGTGCGCCTGCTCGCTGTATGCTACTCACCGGTAAGAACGGAGGGAGTTCCTATATTCGTGGTAATTACGAAATGGGCGGATTTTCTGATAGCTTGGAAGCCGGGCAGATGCCGCTCCCGGAAGGTTGTTATACCCTGCCCAAAATGTTAAAGAAAGCTGGTTATACAAATGGTATGGCTGGAAAATGGGGGCTGGGTATGCATAATACCACAGGATCCCCCCTTAAACAAGGTTTTGATTTTTATGTAGGGTACCTAGACCAAAAACAGGCGCATAACTTTTATCCGACACATTTATGGCTAAACGACGAGCCATTAAAATTGAATAATCGCGAGGTAAATGTGCATAAGCCATTGGACTCAATTAATGTGGTTGACAAAGATTTCGATACTTATATAGGCAACGAGTATGCAGGGGATGTAATGACAGCGCATGCCGTGAAATTTATCGAGGATAATAAAAACCAGCCATTTTTTTTATATCTTCCTTTTCCGCAACCTCATGTTTCGTTACAGGCACCCCAAGAATTTATTGATCAATACATAAATAAGTTTGAAGACGAAAAGCCATACTATGGTCAACAGGGATATGCTCCAAATAAATATCCCTTATCAACCTATGCGGCAATGATCACTTACCTAGATGCACAAATAGGTATAATAATGGATAAGGTAGCCTCATTAGGATTGGATGAAAACACCATCATCATGTTTTCGAGTGATAACGGAACGACCTTTAATGGAGGGGTTCAACCAGCATTTTTCAATAGTGTTTCGGGATTACGTGGTTTGAAAATGGATGTGTTCGAAGGAGGTATCAGGGTGCCCTTTATCGTGAGGTGGCAGGGGAAAATTAAAGCTGGCGCTGTTACCGATCTTGTTTCGGTTCAATATGACCTTATGGCTACGTTAGCAGATCTAACAGGACAGGACGCTGGAGATACCGATGGAGTTTCTTTTTTACCCACGTTATTGGGAGAAAATACACAACAAAAGAAACGCGAATACATATATTGGGAATATCCTGAAAAAGGGGGGCAAGTTGCGGTAAGAATGGGTAAATGGAAGGGGGTGAAAGTAAATATCCGTAAAGATACATATAAAAGAGCACCATGGATGCTCTTCAATCTAGAAATTGACAGAAATGAAACCAAAGATTTGGCAGATGACTATCCCGAACTCGTCAAAACTTTTGATGAAATTGTAAAAAAAGAACATCAGCCAGCTCACATAAATAATTGGGAAATAATACAACCAAAATTCAATAAGTAGTATTTTTCCATTATCCATTACAAAATGAAAAAAAATCTTCTTCTACTTTTCTTTTTATCGTGCCTTTGCCAGGTTCATGGACAGGTACTCTCTGTTGTCCCTTCCGGAGCTTTAATCGCCTGTGGGGAAGACAAAGTTTTGATTATTGATCCGAACAAAGGAAATGATACTACCGCCATCATATGGTCATGGAGTGTTCACGAAGCGAAGGCATACCTACCCGAACGCTATCAAAAATTATTAGTACCTTTTGATGAATGTAAACCTATAGATGATAACACAAAAATTCTACTCACTTCATCAGGTGGGGCAACTTGTATCTTAGATATCGAAAGTAGAAAAATAGAGTTTTACGCGCATACACCTATGGCACACTCTGCCGATATTATTCCAGGTGGCTTCATCGCCGTAGCTAATTCCACACATCCCCGTGGAAATAGTTTGGAAATATACCACCGTTCAAAACCGGAAGAATTGATTCTAAAAGATACCCTTTACTCCGGACATGGTGTAGTCTGGCATCCGCAAAAAGAGCGGCTTTTTGTTTTAGGGTTTAATGACATAAGATGCTATAAGATTAAACAAGGAAATGATAGCATCGATTTACAGCTTGATTATACGGATACCCTGCCCGATGATGGAGGCCACGACCTCTCGCAGGTGGATCTCTATAGATTTTTAATCACTACACATCAACATGTGTTTGTATACGATATTGATAAACGCGAATTTACACCATTTGACAAGCTGGATCTGCCCCATGTTAAATCGATTAATTATTCACCGCACAGCGACTATTTGGTGTACACAAAAGCAGAAGAGAGTTGGTGGACATTTAACATCTACTTGCGTAATCCCGATAAGACTGTTCACCTTCCTTTTTTAAAACTTTATAAGGTAAGAACGGTAGCATTTTAGGCACATCTTCATATCCTTTCGATAATTTGAGCAATAAGCGGATAGGTGTTTCCCAATACGGTGTCGAAATCTTTCTTTCCAATCCATTTCGCCTCTGTAATATCTTCTTCAGTTTGCGGAATCAACTTCGGTGACTTATTCACGCCCATTTCATACCAATTGGTCTGTTTCAATACAAATTTTCCACGCATCATGTAAGTATGATAGGTTGTTTGAAGCTTTGGGCCTAGGTAATTGATACGGATACCACATTCTTCCTCTACTTCCCGAACAGCAGCTTCCTTCATCTTTTCGTTGTTCTCTACTTTGCCTTTGGGTAGATCCCACTTGCCTAATCGAAGTATAAACAAATATTCACCCTCTCCATTTTTGACCAATCCTCCGGCAGCTTTGATAATTTCGGGCTTTTGCGAGATTGATTTGAAAACTTTCTCTATATCGTGGTGTATATATAGATAGGTAATGCCCTTTGTCGCTTTCTGTTTGGATGCTTGAAAAAGTTTTTCAAGATCAATGTCTTGTAAACCAATTGTTTGAACATTCGACAGTTTCTTTGGAAGAAAATCAGCCAAAATAAGCTGAGATTCGTTCATATAAATTTTATAAATTTGTGCCATGAATAATTTAAATGAGGTTGAACAAAAAATTGCTGAATCCTTATTGCAAATTAAAGCAATAAAATTACAACCTAAAAACCCTTTTGTGTGGGCGTCAGGTTGGAAATCTCCAATTTATTGTGATAATCGTATCGCATTATCATATCCGGCAATCCGAACTTATATTCGCCAACAACTATCGCAGTTGATTCAAGAAGAATTTGGAACCGTAGAAATGATATCAGGTGTGGCAACGGCGGGAATACCTCAAGGCGTATTGGTTGCTCAAGACCTAGGTTTACCCTTTACGTATGTTCGTAGTAGTGCGAAAGACCATGGCCGTCAGAATCTTATCGAAGGAGAAGTTGTTAGCGGACAGCGCGTGGTCGTGGTAGAAGATTTAATATCTACAGGCAAAAGCAGTTTATTAGCTGTAGAAGCGTTGCGTGAAGCAGGATGTAATGTAGTAGGATTAGTTTCCATTTTTACTTATGGATTTGACCAAGCGGTTAAAAATTTTGCAGATGCAAAATGTCCTTTTTTCAGCTTATGTAACTACGACGCGCTAATTAAGGTAGCAGTTAACAACGGCTATATTTTGGAATCTGATGTGACATTGTTGGAACAATGGCGTAAAGATCCGTCAGCCTGGACAGGACAATAAAGTATTAAAACCAAGCATATGACCATTATTCAAAACAATGTTGATATTCATAAACCCATAGAAGCGGTTTATGCGTTTTTGGCTGACATGAACAACCATGAACAGCTTATGCCCGACAATATCCACAATTGGTCGTCGACAGAGGACGAGGCTCGTTTTACGATCAAGAATATGGCGAAGCTTGCTTTGAAAATCAGCCAGCGGATAGTGAACAAGGAAATCGTTTGTCTACCTATTGAAGAAGCGCCTTTTGCACTCACTTTACGCTGGAAACTGGAAGATAAAGGTATAGACACCACAAACGCAACGTTTGTGATTGAGGCTGAACTTAATATGATGATGAAGATGATGGCTTCTGGCCCTCTTCAAAAACTAGCCGATCATCAAGTAAATACGTTGAAAAATATATTGGGATAAAACAGTCATTATCTTATAAAAAGTAAATCCCCGGCGAAAGTTGGGGATTTTTTATTTACCGTGATAATTCTGTCATTAATCGGGTAGATGTTTAACAAGACCAAAGAGTTTTGTACATTTGTTGTAAGAGAGTTTATAATCAATCGCTATCAGATGGAATTACAATTAAAACGCCCCTTGGCTTTTTTTGATTTGGAAACCACGGGTGTAAATATTGCCGTGGATCGTATCGTTGAGTTATCCATATTAAAAATATCACCAGGAGGCAAAGAAGAGGTATTGACGATTAAGGTTAACCCCGAAATGCCAATACCTGCTGAGTCTTCGATGTTTCACGGGATTTATGATGAAGATGTGAAAAATCTTCCACCGTTTAGAGAACGAGCGGAGGAAATTAAAAACTTTATAGAAGACGCTGATTTAGCAGGCTATAACTCTAATAAATTCGATGTACCGATGTTGATGGAGGAGTTTTTGCGCGCAGGAGTGGATTTTTCGTTAGAAGGAAGGGCTTTTGTTGACGTGCAGAATATTTTCCATCAAATGGAACAACGAACCTTGAAAGCTGCCTACAAGTTTTATTGTGATGCACCGTTGGAGAATGCACATACTGCGGAAGCTGATGTACGTGCTACATACGAGGTACTAAAGGCTCAGTTGTCAAAATACGAAGGGGCAATTTTTGAAGATAAACATGGGAATGTGACGACACCTGTAGTGAATGATGTAGAAGCTTTACATCGATTTACCAATTTGAGCAATCCGGTTGATTTTGCCGGCCGCTTAGTTTATGATGAGGACGGCGACCCGTGCATCAATTTTGGTAAACATAAAGGTAGAAAAGTAGTGAATGTGTTTGATGTAGAACCCAGTTATTATGCTTGGATGCAACAAGGTGATTTTCCTCTCTATACAAAAAAGGTGTTGGAAAAGTTATGGAACGCGCATCGACATACAAAGAAAGAACAACAGCAAAATAGTAGGGTGGAAGTAAATAAGGATCGCCCACGTAAGGAACAGGTTCCTGCTAGACCCATTACAGAAGATATGCTCAAACAGCTTCAGGGAAAATTTGGGAAATAAGTTTTGAACAACGAAAATAAAATGACAAATACAGAAGGAAGAGAACACTTACAGTGCTTGATTATTGGATCCGGGCCTGCGGGTTATACCGCAGCTATTTATGCAGCTAGAGCTGATTTAAAGCCAGTAATATATACAGGTATTGTTCCTGGGGGACAATTGACACAAACAACCGAAGTAGATAATTTTCCGGGATACCCTCAAGGTATCACAGGTCCCGTTTTGATGGAAGATCTAAAGGCGCAGGCTGAACGTTTCGGAACGGAGGTACGTTTTGGTTATGCGACGAAAGTGGAATTTTCGAAAGATGGAGGGACACACAGAGTAGAGATTGACGGTTCAACTTGGGTGTCGACGGAAACGGTTATTATTGCCACGGGTGCGACTGCGAAATGGTTGGGATTACCTTCGGAAGAGAAATATAATGGATTTGGCGTCTCTGCTTGTGCAGTCTGCGATGGTTTCTTTTTCAAAGGTCAAGATGTGGCGATTGTAGGTGCTGGAGATACCGCAGCGGAAGAGGCAACATACTTAGCCAAGTTGTGTAGGAAAGTATATATGTTAGTGCGTCGAGATGAATTTAGGGCATCCAAAGCGATGGTACATCGCGTAATGAATACGCCTAATATCGAGATCATATACAATACCGAGGCAGAAGAGATATTAGGGAACGAAACAGGTGTTACCGGCGTTCGTGTCATCAACAATCAGACACAGGAAGTGAAACATCTAGACATTACAGGATTCTTTGTAGCAATTGGACATAAGCCAAATACAGAACTATTTAAGGGTATCCTTGATATGGATGAGACTGGGTATCTGATTACAAAACCGGACAGTACCGCGACCAATATACCGGGTGTCTTTGCTAGCGGGGATGTGCAAGATCATGTATACCGCCAAGCGATTACCGCAGCCGGTACGGGTTGTATGGCGGCGTTAGAAGCCGAACGTTATCTGGCAGCAAAAGAAAATTTTGTAGAAGAATAATGCACAGGGGCGCTATTTGCGCCCCTAACTATACTATATCACCTTAAAGTAATGTAAGGCATTCCAGATACCGTCGTTGTCTACATCTGTTGTAATGTAATCTGCGATTTCCTTCACTTCCGGATTAGCATTCCCCATAGCAACGCCAATCGACACATGCTTTAACATGGTAATATCATTTCCGCCGTCTCCAAACGCCATGGTCTGTGTGATATCTATACCGAAATGCTTACAGAAAATATCTATTCCTACTTGTTTGCTCTGTCCTTTAGGGTTCACATCGGCAAAAAGAGGTGTCCATCTGGAGGCAACCGAATTCGGCATAACATTTTGCATAAAGTCTTCCTCTTCTTCCGGCCCAAGAAATATATTGGTTTGCAAAATACTCGCCGGATCAACTTTGTTCATGTCTACCAAAGGCGGAACAGGAAGGTTCAAGTGTGCGTACATTCCCGCTATTTCCGGTGTTACATCATAAATAGTAATTTCTTTTTCGGACATTAGGGAAAAACTCAACGGACGTTCCTTGGTATAATTCAATACCGCTTTTATATCGTTTGCATGTATAGCTTGTTTAAACAGCACATCACTTTCTTGGGTGACACAATAGCCACCGTTAAAGGTAATAAACCCATCAAAATCCAGAAACTTAACATGATCGATGCTATTAATGGAACGGCCGGTCGATAAAATGACTTTAATTCCTTGTCTTTGCAATTGTTCAATTGCCTTTTGGGTAGAGACAGGAACTTGGTGTGTCTTGAAACTTAAAAGAGTACCGTCTATATCGAAAAAGACAGCTTTGATTTTAGGATATTGCATAGTACAAAGGTACAATTTCTTTATATTCTCTATCTTTGCGATATGGATAATTACGCCGCATTTTTTGATAAAATTAGAGAATCTATTCAGCGAGAGGAGTTTATTAAAATTTCTTTAGGGGATTACAACGGAACAGAGCTATATTTAAAGAATGTATATATCAAACGAGTTATCATAAAGCGGGAAAAGAAACTATCATTTGTTTTCCGTTATAAAACACAAGACATTACCCAAAACTTTGAGATAGGGACGGGCATCATGGAAATACAAGGGCTTTTGAAAGTTGAAGGGTTCCGGGTGGCAACTTTATTTACAGAAAGGGAAAACCTATTATGTCAATTTACTAAAAAAGGAGTATGGTCTCTTAGAACAGAGAATCCAACGGCTAAAAAACCTGTTGTCCTTACGCACGATAAGCAAAAAGAACGGAAGTTGGATAGTGCCGACAAAATTTATTTGCACGAGTTAAGGCTGACGGATGCAGCAGGAAACGTGTATAAAAACGCGCAAGATAAATGGAAACAAATTAACCATTATATAGAAATACTAAGTTCTATATTGCAGCGTCTACCGCATAGAGAGACATTAAATGTAGTCGATATGGGCGCGGGAAAAGGTTATTTGACATTTGCTTTGTATGATTATTTAGTGCATACACTTCAAAAGCGGACTTCTTTGGTGGGGGTGGAGTATCGTAAAGATTTAGTAGAGTTATGTAATCAGATTGCCGCCAAATCGAATTTCAAAGATTTGCTTTTTATACGAGGTGCAATAGAAGATTATCAACCTCAAAGTGATTTAGATATTTTGATTGCATTACATGCTTGTGATACGGCCACGGATGATGCCATTGCCAAAGGTATTAAATATGATGCAAATCTGATTGTGGTTGCACCATGTTGTCATAAACAAATCCGTCGGGAAATGGAGAAGTCCAAAGTGAAAAATGAGCTTGACTTTTTGGTGAAACATGGAATTTTTATGGAGCGTCAGGCTGAAATGGTTACCGATGGATTACGGGCGTTGATCATGGAATATTTTGGTTATCAAACCAAAGTCTTTCAATTTGTATCGGATGCCCACACACCTAAAAATGTACTGATAGTGGGCGAGAAAAAAATTGTCGATACCCGAAAACAGCAGGAGATTCTGGAAAAAATAAAATCCACGAAGGCATATTTTGGTATTAGTTATCACCATCTGGAAACATTATTGGAGATGGGATAAAAAAGTGATTTTATAAAGTCACTTTCATCCCACCGTAATAATTCCGAGTAGGAGCAGGATTGAAAAATCGATCCCCAAAAGCGTTAATATCATTGCCTAAGCTATATCGTTCATTCAACAGATTATCCACGCCGGCAAAAAATTGAAGCTGTTGCTTGTTTTTTAAAAGCATATTCCATGTTCCTTTGACTTGTACCAAATGAAACTTATCGGAAAATGCATTATTCGCATCATTTAACGGCATGGCGGAAGTGAAATTATGAGAAAGATTCAACCCGAATTTTTTTGGAAAGCTGATTAAGAATGTGTTCGTCCATACCCAGTTTGGTACTGCTGTGACTTTATTGCGAGAAAAATCATTGCCATTTACATTATATCTTCCGAAGCGGTAATGATTGTAAGCAACGCTCGAATGAAGGTTCATCGCTTGGATAAATCTCTCACGTTTAGGGGTTAATATAAATGCCCAAATAGACGCTTCAACACCATTTTGTTTGATTTCTCCCGCATTGAGGTAATACACTTCGCCATTATCATTAAGTTGTTCCACGATTCCATTTTTTATTTTATAATGGTAAATGCTTAAATCGGCAATAAATCGTCTGCTATTTGTTTCTAGACGAGTACCCAGTTCATAATTTGTGCCTGTTTCTGGGAGTAGGGAGCTGTTGATGATCCTATCGGACGGGCGTATTTCTTCGTTTGTAGGCGTAGAATAGCCCTTCGAAATAGAGCCCCGTACAGCAAATCTATCTGTTATTAAATAAGAAGTTGCGATGCGTGGCATCCAGATGCTGCCAAATGTTATGTTACCGCTCGGATTTTCTATTTCAGGGTAATGTTGGCGGTAGCGGACTTTTGAGTGGTTTAACCCTAACGAGCCCTCCATCGTCCAGCGTTGGAATATTTTGACCATGGCACGGTAGAAAAAGCTATATTGTGTATTGTAGAGGTTGTCGTGATCTGCTAGCTCAGTAGCTTTACCTTGCTCATTGTCGAAGTTCTCAATTTCGTACCATCCTTTTTGTCCTTCAAAACCAAGCTGCATTTGCCATTGAAAGTGCTGCATATCTTCGTCTCTGTACGAGAAATACGTGCGGAGACCGAGATTATTCTCCGTTCGATATTCGTAATTGGTAATAAACGGATTTTCGAAATCGGTATTCGAACCAAATATACTGACGGTGTGTGATAACTTATTATTCAGTTGCGCGTGGTGTGCAATTCCACCATAAAATGTTTTGTTATAAATACCGGCTTGTTGTTCTTTAGCTCCCGGATTAGGACCAGCCGCCGGACGGGACATGCGTGGATTTTCATCCATTTGCGCTTGTGTCAGTCCGCCAGGCGTACGGTAACCCAAATCACTGTACAAGGCAAAAAAACGAAGTTCATTTTTGGGCGTGTATTTCCAACGATGCGCCGTTTGGAATGTTTTTTTGTTCAAAGCGGTGTTATCGCGGTACCCATCCGATCTTGTAAACGACTGATCGAAAGAGAAACTGTAGTTATCCCTTACTTTTCGTTGTATAGATAGCTGTTCTTGAAACAAGCCAAATGATCCGCCGCTTAATAATAGAGAACTATGATTTTTACGCACATCGAAGCCATTCGGGGCTATGTTAATAACGCCACCGGAGTTAGCGCCATACAACGAACCATCGGGGCCTTTAATAATATGTATAGCATTTATAGCTGCCGGGTCTAGCAGGTTTAGATAAGTGTTTCCTCCGGCATCGGTCAGTGGGAAATCGTCTACATATATTTTGGCGTTGCGAATCCCGAACTTAGATCGGATAAGACTTCCGCGCATGGCCAGGCGGTAGCTGCCCGGCGAGCGTTCTTCCATCCGTACGCCTGCCACGGTATTCACGGCAGAAAGTAAGGTGGTGGTTTGTTGTGCTTCTATTAGCCGCGGACTAACCGTTTGCGCTGCTGATGTTAATTCCAGAATAGGCTGCTGGCTGAAATAGGCGTTGATATCGACGGGGTTAATTTCTTGCTGAGCTGATATACTATCGATTGTTTGACACCAAGCAGCGAAAGGAATGCATAATATGATGGTAGAAAGAAAAAAATTAAATTTCAAAAGCATGTGTATCTAATTTAAAAGGCTTCGTTCAATCCTAGGAATAAACCGCGTTGCCCGAATCGGCCAAAAGCGTAATCAATACATAGATTTGTCCGTGTGGCTTTATTGAACAGCACACGTAGTCCTGTACCACCAGCTGGTTGCCATTGCTGAAAAAGCTTTGTGCCCAAACGGTCGTTAGCGGTTTGGACGTTGGCGAAAACAACACCGCTTAAGAATTGGTTGCGTAAGATAGGAAACCGATATTCCACTTCCGAATAGAAAAAAGAGTTCCCCTTGAAATAACCATTGGTATAGCCACGTCCGGTACGCGCAAATGGATCTTTCCCCGTGCCGGGAAGGTCGAGATATGCCTGTCTGCCACCAACATTATACGATCCCCAGTGCCAAAAGGCCAAAACATGATTGGGACGAGAGGAGGATAGCTGCCAGTATTTCCGAAAGTCTGTTTGTAATTGATAGGCACTCTGTGCGCTCCCCATCCAGGCTTGGCTCATCCGCAGAACGATATCCGTATAGATTCCCTTGTATGCGCTGTTTGGGTTGTCACGCGTCATATATTGCCAATTGAACATCAATCCATTATTGTTATAACTTTGTGCACTATACCCTGTAAAGTCGCTATAAACTTCAAGCGGCGTATATTCATGGTCTCCCAGCGTATGGATACTACGTTTAAGCTCAATGAAAACTCCTGCACCTACAAACATACCGGGTAATAATTTTTTATAGATACGTTCATTAAAACCGTATACGGTATATTGGTTGACAAAGCGAGTACGTTCTGGATTATTAAGTGTTTCCTCTTCGGGAATAGCTGTTTCTACTACATTTCCCATACCCATTCCGTAATCCAGCCCCACCATCTTGGCGACAATAATCCCCCCCTTGAGATTCCATTTATTTTTAGGAGTATAGGTATCATGCATCAGGTAACCATATATAATACCGCGAGTAGTATAGCTTAATGCTGTGGCAAATGTTGACATGGTCGTGTTTTCCGGATCACCTACATATACACCGCCCACAACCTTTGCGCCGATCTGGAAGCCAATACTGGGGTTATAATTGATGTTAGGTAAAATAGAAATTCCCGATGGTTTTCGGGAAATCCTGGTGGTTGTATCGTGACGGACAAACCTGATGATATCTTTTATACCGTCGCCAATATCATAGAGATGGTCAAAATTTCGCGTAACGGTGTCTTTTGTTTCTTGTGTGCTAAGTGTATCTTTCAACACGATTTGTTGCGCAAATAGTCCTGGACAACAGATAATAAGGTAAAATAGGAAGCCCCATTGTTTATACATCTCACAAAAATAAAAATATTTGGTATACTTTTTTGATATACAGGTTTTTATTCTGCTTCCAAAAGTTGTTTTTCATGTAGCTCGAAATACTCGCCTTCCAAAGCCATTAATTCCTCATGCGTACCTTGCTCGATGATACGGCCTTCGTCCAAGACGAGGATATGATCTGCATTTTTTATAGTAGATATACGATGCGCAATGAAAATAGTCGTTTTATTCCGCATAATACGACTAAGATTATGGAGTATTTCTTCTTCCGTTTTTGTATCAACAGCCGAAAGGCAATCATCAAAAATGAGTATCTGTGGATCTTTAACAAGTGCACGTGCGATAGACACTCGTTGTTTCTGACCACCAGATAGTGTAAGGCCCCGTTCGCCGATAGAGGTCTGAAAGCCGTTGTCAAAATTCATGATGTTATCATAGACGGCTGCATCTTTTGCTGCTTGTTCCACCCTATTCATTTCTAGGGTATCTAGACCAAAAGCAATGTTATTTGCTATCGTATCCGAAAAGAGGAATACCTGCTGTGGCACAAAGCCAATCTGGGAGCGTAGGGTGTCTATTTTTATCTGTTGTAACGGTGTGCCGTCGTAATAAATACGGCCTTGATCAGCGTCATACATGCGCAACAGCAGATTCGCTAATGTCGATTTACCCGAACCCGTTTTCCCGATAATAGCGAGTGTTTGTCCACGTTTTATGGTGAATGAAAGATTTTCGATGGCTTTGATTCCTGTTTCGGGATAGGTGAATGAAAGATTTTCTACAGTTATATCACCTTGAAGTATGGACTCTTTATCACCGTCTTTTATATCGGATGTCGTTTTCAGAAATTCATTGATTCGTTTTTGTGATGCCGCAGCCCGCTGGAACAAAGAGGTCACCCATGCCAGCGACATGGCAGGGAAAGTAAGCTGATTGACATATAGGATAAACTCTGCTATGTTCCCGGCAGTAATCGTTCCATTTTTTACTTCAATACCGCCTACATACACCGTGATAATCGTACTGAATCCGATGAGGAAAATAATTAACGGAAAGAAAATGGCTTGTATGCGGACGAGGTCGAGTGAAACTTTATTGTATAGATTGCTTTCATCCTTAAATACGTCCATTTTTTGCTTTTCGCGTGTGTAAGTTTTAATAACGCGTATTCCTGAAAACGTTTCCTGTACAAAGGAAGAAAGCACGGATAGCTGTCGTTGTATTCTTTCGCTCCGCTGATTAATGATCTTGTTGATAAATAGAATAATCACCGATAGTATAGGAATCGGCAACAAAGAATAAGTAGCAAGCTTTGGATTCACATTATACATAGCATAGATAATCATGATAGAAAGCACCACCGTGTTGATCGCGTACATAATAGCCGGCCCTAGATAGTTTCTCACCTGATTGACATCTTCCGTGGCACGGTTCATCATATCGCCTGTATTGTTCCTTCTAAAAAAAGAAAAATCCAGTTCCTGATAATGATTATAAATCTCATTTTTGAGATCGTACTCGATATGGCGCGACGTGAGGATGATTGTTTGGCGCATAAAGAATAAGAAAATACCCCGCAATAAGGAGAGAGCCAGAACAACGAAACCGAAAAAAAGCAGACTGCTACCGAATACTTGATATACCAAATCTTGTCGGTCAAAACCATCATATAACCTATAAAGGTCGATGTTTTCCTTAACGAGATCAAAAGCTTCCCGGATAACGACGGCCGGTAGAATACCAAAGTAGTTGGATATAACGACGAATAAAACACCCGGAATGAGTTTCCAACGGTATTTGTAAAAGTATTTATTAAGATAAGCCAACTCCTTCATCGGGAACAAATGTAAGGCTAAAATTTGAAAAAATATTCCCTACTTTTGCAGAAGCAAAAAGAACATATAGGTACTTAAGGAATGTTATGGAAGTAAATAATTCTTCTGTTTTCAATAAGATGGCGATTTCTGGTCATCAGAATTTATTTTTCTGCCAAGATAAGGTGGTGGGATTGCAAGCAATTGTTGCGATTCATGATACGACATTAGGTCCGGCGATCGGAGGTGTCCGCATGTTACCCTATGAATCTTTGATAGATGCTGTTGATGATGCACTACGCCTATCGGAAGCGATTACCTATAAAGCTTCTCTTGCAGGTCTGAATCTAGGTGGGGGCAGTGCCATTATTATAGGCAATCATCGAGCAGATAAAACGGAAGCTTTAATGCGTCGGTTTGGGAAGTTCATTGAAGGACTTAATGGAAACTTTATTGCTTCGACCGATATCGGTACCACGCAGAAAGATCTGGAGTACATGTTGTCTGAAACGGATTATGTAGCCGGGTTGCCTGCGTCTCTAAATGGAGGTGGAGATACCACGCTCTTCGCGGCGCGTGGTGTATTTTATGGAATTAAAGCGGCTATTAAAGAGCTATATGGCGATGATGGATTAGCTGGTCGCAAGATAGCGGTACAAGGTGTCGGAGGTGTCGGAGAGCAATTGGTGGCCATGTTGCGTGCGGAAAATGCACGTGTTTACGTATCGGATATGACGGAGGAACGCAAGATGAAGATTGCCGCGAAATATAAAGCGGAGCCGATTACCTACTCCACCAGTTTCGAACTGGATGCTGATGTATATGCACCATGTGCTTTGGGTGGGACGGTAAATCCTGAAACCGTACCACGTATGCGTTGTCGGATTATTGCCGGGTCAGCAAATAACCAATTAAAGGAAGAAGAAGAAACAAATAGACTGCTTAAAGAACGGAATATCTTATATACTCCTGATTTTTTAATTAACGCAGGGGCATTGATTAGTTGCTATTCAGAGTTAGAGGGATACGGTAATGACCGTACAGAAGCATTAATTAAAAATATCTATAACGCGACCCGTCATGTCATCCAAAAATCTGTTGAAGACAATATTACTACATACGAAGCTGCTAAACAATTAGCAGAAAAGCGTATATTTGACATCAAGAAAATTAAATAGGTGAGTTTGGAAAGTATAATACGTTCTTATTTATATACAATCGTTCTTTAAATTAAATTATGCTTAATAGAAGGCACCTTAGGGTGAAAGTTATGCAAACGCTGTATGCGTTTAGTTTATCACAAGATAAACAAGTGAAAGATTTCGAGAAAATACTGTTAACCAGTGTTGACGAAGTTAACCAGATGTATATTTGGACACTGAATCTACTTGATGAAGTTGCTGAATATGTACTAATTGATGCAGAGGGGAGAGCTAATAAATTTTTGCCGACCGAAACGGATAAGATCTATACGACAAAATTGAATAGCAATAGTTTTATTGAATCACTACGGCAAAATAGAACCTACTTGGAAAATGTAAAGAGGTACAAGGTTTCCTGGACGTTCGATCCCGAAATAGTTCGTTCTATCTTCGCACAATTGAAAGATTCACCTGAATATATGGCTTATCTGCAGCAGGAAGATAGATCTATTGCTGCGGAGAAAGATATTATCAAGTTTATCTTCAAGAAAATCATATTGAAATCGCCCGAAATTGAACAGGCTTTCGAAGCGAAGTTTATCAATTGGCCGGTGGACAGGGAAGTGCTACAGGCTATGGTGGCTAAAACGTTTAAAAACTTCAGTAGCGAAAATCCGGCACAAAACAAATTGGCGGATTTAACACCTAGTTGGGAAGAGGACGGGGAGTTTATCGTTGAACTCTTAAAGCAGACTATCCGCTACGGCGATGAATACCAGCAGTTGATTTCTGTTAAGACGAAAAACTGGGAAGCTGATCGTATTGCATTGGTCGATACGCTATTGATGCGTATGGCAATTTGTGAGTTAATTAACTTTCCAACAATTCCGGTAAAGGTTACAATTAATGAATATATAGAGCTTTCAAAAGCATTTAGTACGTCTAAAAGTAATACATTTATCAATGGCATCTTGGATAAGATCCTTGCAGAGTTGGCACAACAAGGACGTATTCAGAAAACGGGTAGAGGTCTACAAGGGTAAAGTTGTAAAAAAATAAACGACGTAACAACTTAGCAAATAAACAATAAAAATACAATGAATATACTAAAATCATTTTTTGTTTGTGGGTTATTAGCAATCTTGATTTCCTGTGGAAATTCAGGGAATAAAGAGGAGCAATCAACAGATACGTTAGCTAATGAAGCAGCTAAAGGAGGTCAAATTGAATTTGCTGAATCTGTTTTTGATTTTGGACAGGTGAAAGAAGGTGAAGTTGTAGAACACGAGTATACATACACCAATACCGGAACAGCTCCCGTAATCCTGTCACAAGTTTCTGCATCGTGCGGTTGTACAACGCCCTCATACACGCAAACTCCTGTTCTTCCTGGTAAATCTGGTGAAATAAAAGTGAGTTTTGATAGCAATGGGCAAGTAGGTACACAGCAAAAAATTGTGACGATTGTTTCCAATGCTGACAATCGGGTCACCACTATTCAGTTGAAAGGTGAGGTTTTGCCGAAATAAGAGCATAATTGCTTTTAGTAGATAATTTAACATGTAACTTTTAATTTTATATATAATATGATAACTACGTTATTACAAGCGGCACCCGGAGGCGGTGGATTGATGAGTTTCTTACCTATGATTCTGATTGTTGTGGTATTTTATTTCTTCATGATCAGACCACAGATGAAGAAACAAAAGGACCATAAAAAATATATTGAGGAATTAGGTGTGAACTCAAAAATCGTGACAACAGCGGGAATCCACGGACGTATTGTGGAAGTTAGCGAGACGACTTTCTTAGTAGATGTAGGTTCGGGTGTGAAAATCCGTTTCGACAAATCTGCTGTTGCTTTAGACGCTTCCAGAGCGGCGAACGGCGAAACTGTAAAGAAATAAGTTTTTTATAGACTTGATTTTTGAAAAAGGAGATTGTCTCAACAGACAGTCTCCTTTTTAGTTGTCTTTTACTATTTTTGTGGTTATGGCACAACCCCGCTTCACGAAAACAAAAAGGCGAAAACTCGCAATATTTTTGCGATGTTTAGTCATCTCCTTTATCGCGTGGTTGTTGTTTGCCGTTTCCACCGAGCAGACATTTCGTATCGATGCAGGTATTTCCTATGTGAATATTCCGGAGAATAAGGCGTTTCATCCATTGCAATCAGATACGGTTAGTATCCGGATGAGAATGAGTGGTTGGAAGATGTTCGTGAAAAGACTTCGACCCGATACACCACACATCCAAGTTGATCTAAGTGGATTGAGAACGAGGAATTATATTGTTTTTGCAAATCAATTGGGATACATCAATCGACAATTTCCAGCAGATAACCAAGTGATTGGTGTGATACCCGACACATTGTATTTTGATTTTTCTAAGCAAACACAAAGAAAGGTACCTATACGTCCGTTATATGATATACAATTTAAGAAGCAATATGCCATTATAGGCGATACCCGGGCAAATCCCGAATACGTCACTGTAACTGGGCCATTGGAGGATGTTGCCAATATCGATTATTTGGAAACCGATACCATTCGAGGTAGCGAGGTAGCAACGGACGTGCGCACAATCGCCTATTTGAATAAACATCAAAAGAACAACATAACAATCTATCCTACATTTTCAGAGATTACCATTCCGGTGGGGGAAATTACGGAAAAGGTGATTGAACTGCCGCTCAAAGTGGAAAATGCTTCGCGGTATACTTCCGTCCGGATTTTACCTAGCAAGATTAAAGTTACGTTTTTGGTATCGTTGAAAGATTATAATAAATGGTCGTCACGAGATTTTGAGGCTGTGGTAGATATGGAAAATTGGGAAAAGAATAAAGTACAGAATCTACCGGTAATCCTAACAAAAGTGCCCGAACACTGTCATGTTGTTAGTATAGAGCCACAGAATGTTGATTTTTTTGTTAGAAGATAGATTATGGGGTTGAAGATCGGTCTAACCGGAGGCATAGGTTCGGGAAAGAGTTACGTAGCAAAAGTTTTCAAAGCGTTAGGTGTGCCCTTTTATGATGCAGATAAAGAAGCGAAAGAATTGATGAATACCAATTCAGCTATTAAAAATGCATTGATATTGGAATTTGGTAAGCAGGTTTATGATATCGAAGGGCATCTGGATCGTGCTTATCTGGCTTCACAAGTGTTTCGGGATAAAGAGAGACTGGATAAACTGAACGCCATTGTACACCCTATCGTGATCCAACATGGAGAAGATTGGGCACTATCACAAAACTTTCCGTATTCATTGAAAGAAGCAGCACTGCTTTTTGAAAGTGGTTCATATAAAAAACTAGATTATACTATCTTGGTAACAGCACCGACAGATATGCGTATCGCACGTGTTATGCAACGAGATACGATAACTAGAGAAGAAGTATTGGATCGTATAAACAAACAACTGCCAGACGAAGAAAAGCAAAAACTCGCGGACTTTATTATCGTAAATGATGGATTAACGCCTTTACTTCCGCAGATATTACCGCTACACAAGCAATTTCTAGAAGGGCAAAAAACATGAAGGAGATTTTCGAGGATTTTTTAATAAAAGATGATATCGGCTATTATTGTCGGTATGGTGATTTTTATATTGATGCGATGTATCCCGTTGCAAAAAATATCATATCGCATGCGCACGGTGATCATGCTACCAATGGACATAAAACGATGTATGCTACAGCTGCTACATTTGCATTTATGAAAAATAAGTTCCCGAAAATAGCAGAAAATAGTCTTGAGGTCGTAACCTTCGAGCACACCTTTAAACTAGGAAATGTAAATATTACTTTTTTTCCTGCCGGACATATATTAGGTTCTGCACAAGTGTTGATGGAGTGTCAAGGAGTGAAGTATCTATATACGGGTGATTATAAATTACAGGAAGATGCTACTTGTGAACCAATTGTATTGACGCAGGCTGATGTCCTGATCACTGAATCGACCTTTGCCAATCCTGCCGTCTCACATCCGGACGTGGAGAAAGAGATCCTAAAATTGAAAGATAGGCCAAGTAACATTATGTTGGGGTGTTATACCTTAGGCAAAGCACAGCGACTAACAGCATTGATAAATGACTTACTGCCGGAACGAGAGGTATTGGTACATCATAAAATGTATCCTGTTCATAAACTATATAACGAGTTAGGATACAAACGACTTCGTTATACCCTATATAATCGCAAAGCAATGAAAGACGGGAGCACCAACAAAATTTATTTGGTTCCACCGCTTACGTTCAACAGTTATTTTAAGGCAAAAAATGTATTGAGAGCATTTGCTTCCGGTTGGGAGCGGTTACAAAGACAAAATGATATTGAATTATATATCTCCGATCACGTAGACTGGAAGGACATTTTGTATTTCATTGATAAAGTAGATCCGAGACAGGTATGGACAATCCATGGGGATGGGAGATATTTAAAAAAACATTTCGATGGAAAGCTTATTGTCCGCGATATATTATCGGCTTAATAAAATCGGCATTTTTCTTGTAGAGGTTTAGAAATAGAAAAAAGCATGAAGGTATGAATCGATTTTTTAAGACAATAATTGCCGGATGGGGAGCTAAAAAATTAGGGCTTGGCTGTTTTGGAACAATTATAGCATTTATTATTATTTATTGGCTTTTAGGATATTTATAAAAGGGCAGTGCAATAACCAATGCACCGCCCTTAATATTTAGTGCTTAAAATGTCTTACACCGGTGATGACCATCGCCACACCCTTTTCATTGGCCATATCAATAGATAGTTGATCTTTAATAGAACCACCCGGTTGTAATACAGCTGCTACGCCTGCATCGCCCGCTATCTCTACGCAATCTGGAAATGGGAAAAAAGCATCAGAAGCCATTACACTCCCGTTAATATCGAAACCAAAAGATTGTGCTTTTTCTATAGCTTGTTTTAACGCATCGACACGTGATGTTTGCCCAACGCCGGAAGCGACCAGGGTATTGTTTTTTGCAAAAACGATCGTGTTCGATTTGGTATGTTTTACAATTTTATTCGCAAAATATAAGTCATTCAATTGTTCCGCTGTTGGCTGAATATCAGTAACTGTAGTCATCGCTTCAGGGCCCTCTACTGTATGATCTTTGTCCTGTACGATAACGCCATTCAATAACGTTTTGAACTGCTCTTTAGGTAGCTGAACATCCTTGCGTTTTAAAATGATACGGTTTTTCTTTGCCGTTAACACATTTAAAGCACCCTCTGTATAAGATGGAGCGATAAGTACTTCAAAGAAAAGGTTATTGATTTCGTTTGCAGTTTCCTGATCAATTTCCCCATTGGTAATCAATACACCCCCAAACGCCGATACAGGGTCACATGCCAGTGCATCTATCCACGCTTGTTTAATGGTAGGACGTGAAGCCACACCGCAAGCGTTTGTATGTTTTAGAATGGCAAACGTAGGATCGTTAAACTCATCAATGATAGCAACGGCTGCGTCTACATCTACCAAATTGTTGTAAGAAAGCTCTTTTCCATTTAACTTGTCGAACATTGCGTCTAAGTCACCGAAGAAAGTTCCTTTTTGATGTGGATTTTCGCCGTATCTCAGTGTCTGTGCCTGTTGCACCGACTGCTTGAAAACAGAAAGCGGACCTTCTTGATTAAAATAGTTAAAAATTGCGGTGTCATAGTGCGAGGACGTGTTAAATGCGCGTTTTGCAAATTCTTTACGCTGTTCCAATGTCGTTTGTCCATCTTGTGCAGCTAACATAGCTTCAAGCTCTTGATAATCGCTTTTAGAGGAGATAATCACCACATCGTTAAAATTTTTAGCAGCGGCACGAATCAAAGAGATACCGCCAATATCAATCTTTTCGATAATATCTTGTTCGGGAGCACCAGAAGCTACGGTTTCTTCGAATGGGTAAAGATCCACAATAACAAGGTCAATTTCAGGAATTTCGTACTGTGCCAATTGTTCCTGATCACCTGCTAAAGGCCGACGTGCCAATATACCTCCAAATATTTTCGGGTGTAATGTTTTTACACGGCCACCGAGAATAGAGGGATAGCTGGTCAAATCTTCGACTGCGACAACGTCGACGCCCTGTTCACGGATAAATGCTTCCGTACCACCTGTGGAGTAAAAAGTGACTCCGTATTTATTTAGTAGTTTAATCAGGGGGGCTAAGTTGTCTTTGTAATATACCGACACCAAAGCATTTTTAATTTTAACAGGATGATTCATATGTATAAACATTGTTTTTTAAAGGTCATATGGAATGTCCGGATTTCCTACGGAGAGCTCGCTAGGCTCGGCTATACTCATTCGCATTTGTATTGTAGCAAACATGGATATTTCATTGCCCTATTTTTGGAGTGACAAAGATAAGAATTTAAGTGGTGGAAAAAACATTGCCTTTTAAATTTCAAGGATATTTTCTACATTTAGCCGTAGTCGATAAAAATTCAGATTCTTTCATATAGTCATAATTTACCAATATGCATATTAAAAATAGAAATGTAATTAAAGTCCTTTGTTTTTCAGTTTTATCGTTTTTTGTAGCATGTGCTGATGTAGCTGATACGACCCCAAATACGCTAAGCGAAAATGAAAAAGAGGAAGGGTGGGAATTGCTTTTCGATGGACGATCCTTGTCTAATTGGCATGTTTATAATCGAGGGAGTGTACCATCTGCTTGGGTAGTGCAGAACGGTGTCCTTTATTGTAATCCCAATAGCGATCTCAAAAAGGGAGATCTGGTTACGGATAGGGAATTTGAAAACTATGAGCTGATATTTGATTGGCAACTGGAGAAAGCGGGAAACAGTGGTGTTTTTGTGAATGTTCAGGAGGAACCAAATATCGACGCTACCTACCATTCGGGACCAGAATATCAACTTTTGGAAGATTCACATGCCGATTTTGACAAACCGTTGAAACGGTCGGGTTGCCTATATACTTTTTTTCCGCAGAAGAACTTTGTCAACACTAAAAAGGCAGGGCAATGGAACCATTCGCGAATTATACAAAAGAATGGAAAAACAGAATTCTATCTTAACGGCAACATGACGGCTCAAGTAGATTTCAACTCCACAGCATGGAAGAATTTAGTTACTAGAAGTGCATTTAAAGATTATCCAGAGTTCGGAAAACACAACAAAGGACGTATCGCCTTGCAAGACTGGTCGCGGGGAGTGTCTTTCCGAAATATTAAGATAAGACCGCTGTAAAATAGGTAATGATTAAAGCGAAATGAGAAAAAAACATATAGCTGGCGATTATATTTAACCGAGTTTTTACAGATTATTCAATTATTCATAAAAATCCAAACGGGATGGCCGATAATAAAGAACTGCAAGAATTAGCTTTGCAATTACGACAACCACAAGGTGACAAAGGTGTTAAAGTTGCTGAAATGATGAATGAAACGAATATCAACATGACGCTTCATTCCATAAAACGACTGGAGCTGCAAGACGGGCAGCGAATATTGGAACTTGGACACGGCAATTGCGGTCATCTTACACAATTGCTCGAACAAAAAAAGGACCTAAGCTATTATGGTTTGGAAATGTCTGTGCTCATGCAAGAAGAAGCACAACGCTTAAATCCGCAATTTCTGGATAACGGGCAGGCTAGCTTTTATTTATATGATGGCGTACATATTCCATTCGAAGACAATTTTTTTGATAAAGTTTTTACAGTAAATACCATTTATTTTTGGGATGACCCAAGGGCACTGCTAGCTGAGCTTTATCGTGTGATAAAACCGGGCGGGGTATTAAATATTACTTACGCTCAAGGTGATTTTATGAAACAACTGCCTTTTGTTGAATTCGGTTTTACCCTTTACGACGACGAAAAAATTAAAAAGCTTTTCGATAATACGGCTTTTCATCCTGGAGGGATAGAGACACAAACAGAAATTGTTAAAAGTAAAACAGGGGAAACGGTGGATAGAGCGTTCACAACGATTACGATGAAGAAATAAACCTGTCGGTATTACAGCTGTTTAGAGCAATAGGAAATTTATATCTTCTTCAATTATATTTCTTCAATAAATTCTCGATGATTTTTGGAAAATATTGATGCTCTAACTGTTGTCCTTTAAACTTGATGATCTCCAACGTGTCGTCCGCTTCAATCTTGAATTTTGCTTGATGGATAATCTCACCTTCATCGAAGTTTTCATTAACGAAATGGATAGTGATGCCGTGTTCTTCATCGCCAGCTTCTAGAACAGTCTTATGTACTCTATCACCATACATTCCCTTGCCGCCATACTTAGGAAGTAAAGCAGGGTGGATATTGATGATTTTATTTGGGAATGCTTTTAAAAGATTCTCCGGAACTAACCATAAAAAGCCAGCTAGAACAACGAGGTCTATTTCCAAACGTTTTAAAATATCTATAATTTCATCCGTTTCATAAAAAGTTTTCTTGTCGAAAACATGAGACGGGATTTCAAAGTTATCCGCACGTTGTAGAACATAGGCTTCAGGATTATTGCTCAACACTAAAGCTACTTCGGCCAGATTGGAATACTTAAAATGCTCCATAATTTTCTGTGCATTCGAACCCGAGCCGGAAGCAAAAATAGCAATGCGTTTTTTCACGATAATGTGTCTTTTATTTATTAAAGTTGATTTTTACCCAAACTTAGGTAATTTTTTGGATACTTTTGAGTGTGCGCCCATCTTTATGGTAGGCTTTGATCTACTCGGCTAACAATTTCTCCATAATTTCCGTACTGATTGGAGATACGCCTTCGGAGGCATTGGATAAAATGACCACGGCTGTTTTCGTATCAGGAGAGAGCCCGACGAAAGAGCTGCTACCTGCTGTTCCACCGGTGTGGTGGAAGTATATGATACCGTCCCCCATCATACTTATACGCCAAGCTAACCCAATGTCCATATTTTCAGGTGTGAAAAAAGTAAACTGTCTTGTCAAGGCCATTGCCTTCTGCAATTCGTTTTCTGGCATTTTAAATTGCTCGACCGCAAATAGCATAAGATCTCTTATGTTGGATTTTAGGCTGCCAGCTCCGATTAAGGCTTCCCAATTCCACAATGGTGTTATATTTCCATCTTTATCTAAACCTGGAAGAACTATCTGTTGTTTTTTTACATCTGGTTTATCAGTAGTATTGCCAAGCTGTAAAGGTTCCAAAATCGTTTCCCGTAAGCCCTGCATATAAGGTTTTTTGCAGATAATAGCGATTAGTTCACCTAACAAGCCATAGCCTAGGTTGCTGTATTCATACTCCTCGCCCGGCTCTCGCGATGCTTTGTAATTTGTCAGAAAGCTGAAAAGCGCTTTTCGGTCATAAGTCGCAAATGGATCCTTCTCATTGTATCCAACAACGCGATTCCAGTTATCTGCCATGCGGGGAAGCCCCGAAGTATGGTTGGCTAAGGTTTTGAACGTAATTCCTTTTAATGCTGGATTGGAAGAGACCGAATCGGGCAAAAAAGGTAGTATAGGGTCATCCAACTGGATAATATCCTTTGTGACGAGATCAGCAAGTAATGTCGCAGTGAATACTTTCGTGATTGATCCAATTTCATATAGCGTGTTTTCTGTAGGAAGTGTATTGTTTCCTTTTTCCGTTTCACCATACAGAAATGTTTTGTATTTATTTTTGTGAAAAATCGCTACCGCCAAAGATTGGGTATTCCCTTTTTTGATGTAGGTGTTGGCTATCGAATCTATATAGAAGTCTAAGGGAGTTTCGGTTTCTACCTGACTGATCACCTCGTCTTTTTCCGGTTTTTCAACTTCTTTGGTACTGTTGTCAGCAGCTGTAAAAGCTAATGCAGTATAACGAAACGTACTATCTACGGCTAATTTGGCCAGCAATTGACGCTCTGTTATAAAAGATACCCGATAAGTAGCAGTCTGGCCTTTAAAATCTTCCACTTCTACATCTGTTATTCTACCTAGTTGATAAAGGTTTTGTAGCATAAAGGCGAGTTGGTCTTTACTAACCTGTTTCCTAAAAGCTCCAGAGGCTAAGTTGTAGATGGAATCTGTCATCTGTGTGTTGATGAAAAACTCTATTTTATTGAAAACTGCCCGATTGGCTTCTTCTATCCTTGTTTGTCCCAGTCCCGTCAGCGCAGTGCACATTAACAGTAAGAAAAATAACTTGCGAATCATACCGCAAAATTACATAAACATATGTTTATAAGCCAATGATTTGTTTCAAACGAGCGTATCCCGATTTACTGATATTGATTTTTTCGCCTGTTAGCAAAGTAGCGATGTAACTTTCTTTTTCCATCGGTTCAATTTTTGCAAGCTGATCTACTTTCGCGATAAATGAGCGATGTACCCTCACAAACTGTTTTGGGTCTAATTGTTTTTCAAAAGAACTCATTGTTTTATTCTTCAGGAACATACCGTCTTTCGTGTGGATTTTTACGTAATCGTCATAAGCTTCCAGAAAGGTAACCTGCTGTACGGGAATAATCTTAATCTGCGAGCCGTTTTTTACAACAATGCGCTCTAAGGCTTCTTCTTCTCGAGCAGCTTCTAATTTTGCTGAAGTTTCTTTTGGCGTGCTGCTATGATGGTTATTTCTGAATTTTGTTAACGCCTGTTCGAATCGGTCCTTATTGATGGGTTTTAAAAGATAGTCTATTGCATTTTTTTCAAAAGCTTTAATAGCAAACTCATCAAATGCGGTCGTAAAGATGACATTAGGCATTTCATCGAGAATCTCTAACATCTCAAATCCAGTCAGTTTTGGCATTTGAATGTCTAAAAAAATGAGATCAGGATGTACTTGTTGGATCATTTTCGCACCCTCAAAACCATCTCCGCATTCGGCCACTATTTCGACATCGTGATGTTGTTGTAAATATTCGGAAATAACCATGCGTGCTAAAGGTTCGTCGTCTATGATGATAGTCTTAATCATATTGCGGAATTTTTAAGGTTGATATAAATGTATTTTCATGAATAGAGGTCTCCAATAAATCTGTACGGCTATAAAGCAAAAACAAGCGGCGTTGAATACTGGAAAGTCCAAATCCTGTACCTTTTCGACTCTCAAACTGATCAGAATCAAATGGATTGGTAATCGTGATATATAGCATGTAGTTTTCTATCTGGATATCAATCGTGATTTCCACTTTCCCTATGACGTTATATAAGCCGAATTTAATGGCATTTTCCAGTAGCGGTTGAATAATCATCGAAGGAACTTTAGCTTGACTTGCCTCTTCCTGTAAATAAAAAGTTGTCGTTAGCCGGTGCCCGAAACGTACTTTCTCTATGTCAAGGTATAGCTTTAAATGGGCGATTTCGTCTGCAAGCGGAATTAACTGCTTATCATCCTTCCGCATCGTGCCACGTAAAAAATCAGAGAGTTGAAACGTCATATTACGAGCTTCATCTGGCTTGATGCCGATAAGAGCAATGATCGAGTTAAGACTATTAAACAGAAAATGAGGTTGAAGCTGTTGCCGTAAATTATACAGTTCTGCATCCCTTAGGATGCGTTCGGATTCTTCTTTCCTCTTTTTATTTTCCTCGTATTCTTCTTGAATGTTCCAGAACACATTAATAATCGTCACACAAAGTAACAATAGGAAGTTGATGATAAAGCGGTACGGTAAAATCTGATAAAAATGTGTAAGCGAGAAATCGTCAAAAAATTGGTTTAGGAAAAATATAGACAATCCAATGCTCACCACGGTCAATACCAAACAAATTAAGATAATCTTGACGTATTGGTTTTTACGTGGCAAATAAAATTGCAAGGTACTATAAATAAGGTAGCAACAAATAGTTATGGAAAGTGCGCCAATGATGGGTTCATAGGGTGTAACCGCTTTCGGGCTAAAATCCCACCACAATAAAAAATAAGAAACAGCGAAGTATAAAATACAGATTGTCCATGCACTAACATGGATTAAACGGTTTTTTGTCGTTAGTTTAAACGTCATATTACCTTAGCTGTTTTTTATAGTGATGTTTCCGAAGATCGACGTACCGGTAATATACAGACATTTGTTCTGATCTTTTACGTTGGTCAATATGACACGACGGTCATCGTTCTCACTCAAGATACAAGATGCCGTCGTCGCCACCACCCAGTGGGGGGGCACGATAATCTTGGTGCTTCCAAATAGTTGAAACACATCTAAAGCAACCGGCTGTTGTATATCAGCCTGTAATAAATTGATTTCGGTGCTGCCGAAGAGATTGGTCATCGTGCCTCCGAGAAAGTTCTTTGAAAAAATAATCTTTTTCGCGTAACCAAATATAGATTCGACCTTTATATAATTTTCACCTTCATACGTGTATGTTCGTTTTGTTTGTTGTTCATCACCTTTATATGTATCACGTGCCTCCTCAAATGAAGACTTAAAGGCATCGGCAGGTTCATTTCCGATATCCACGCGCTTATCCCAATCAAATTCATCTTTATCTGTGCCCGGCGGAGTATGTGGTGGAATAGGCGGAGCAGGATGATTGCGGTTTCGAACGATGAAATAAATTCCGATAGCAATGGCCAATATGGGGATAACAACACCGCCAAAAGAAAAGTCGAGTAATCGTCTGAGGAGGAAAAGTCCACCAATAGCAATCAAAATGATAGACGATTTCTTTTCAAATTTCGAATTTACGCCAATCACGATCCCGATGATAATTAAAATCATCTCCCAACCAAAGATGTTCCTAGGAAACGGAAAACCCAAATCAAGATTACGCATTAAAAGGACAATGCCCAAGAATACAATCGCTGCCCCAATGATATTTGCGCTTTTATTATTACCGCGAGGCGGGATAGGAGGTGGTGTTTTATGATCTCTTTCTCTTTCCATTACTACTTGTATTTTTATGTTTGATTCAAAAGTAATGCAATACTTAATAATACGTTAGCCAAAATAGGCAATACAATGCACTTTTTCGGTAAACACCGTTCTTTTTTCGGTGAAAGTTTTTAAACATTTTTTCTATTAAATTTGGAAACATGAAATTAATTATTATATATTTATAGCGAAAAAGGATTTAAACTTAAATACTTGCAATACTAATGGGAGATTTTGAAAACAAAGAGCGTGAAGAGGTATTTTCAAAAAAGGTGAGAGCGGGAAAACGTACTTATTTTTTTGATGTAAAAGCAACTCGTTCTAACGATTACTACGTAACCATCACGGAAAGCAAAAAACGTTTCGAAGATGGGCAATTTATTAAGCACAAGATTTTCTTGTATAAAGAAGATTTTGAGAAATTTGCTGAAGGGTTGACAGAGGTTGTGGACTATATCAAGGCTAACCAAGACGTTGTTGAAAAACGCTACGAACCAAATCAAGAAGACTCAGCTGAATATGCGCAGAAAGACGACTATTCTTTCTAACGCATTCCAACGTAAAAACATATGGAGCCACTATTAAGTGGCTTTTTTTATTATATTATTGTTAATTTCGTGGCGTTATCAGCATCCATTATGAATAAGATTTTACTAAAATCACTTATAGGGCTTCTATTTGTTACCCAATTACAGGCTCAGAAGAAAACGTTGAGCTTTGCCCAAGCATGGGGGCAGGAAACTTCGGTCACGAAACCGATCAACCAATATACTGGTTGGGCGGATAATTATCATTATATTGAACGTGATGTTACGGACGGCAAACTTTATCAAGTGCATGTAAAAACCGGTAAACGCATAGCTTATACGCCGCCGGTTAAGTTGGATACAGAGGTGTTTATTAAAGATAAAGATATTTATATCCGTTACGGAAATGATCCGGATAGACGCTTAACACAATCCCCCGACATAGAAGAAAAGAATCCAACATTGTCGCCAGACGGAAAATATGTAGCATTTACGCGGGATAACGATTTATATAGTGTGAAAGTAGACGATGGAAGTGAAGTTCGTTACACGTCAGACGGTACGGATGTTATTTACAATGGTTGGTCATCCTGGGTATACTATGAAGAAATTTTGGGTCGTCCAACAAATTATAAAGCATTTTGGTGGTCGCCAGACAGTAAGCAATTGGCTTTTATGCGTTTTGACGACACACAGGTGCCGATGTTCCCCATTTATGTCTCTACTGGACAACATGGATATTTGGAGGAAACGCGCTATCCGAAGGCGGGGGATCCTAATCCCGAGGTAAAAGTAGGTTTTGTGAAAGTGGAAGGGTCGCCGGTCGTTTGGGCAAACTTTAACGAGAAAGACGACCAATATTTTGGAGAACCTTATTGGAGTTTTGATAGTCAATCTATTATGGTACAGTGGATGAACCGCGACCAGACAAATCTGAAATTCTATTCCGTGGATCCAACTAATGGCAATAAAAACGAGATATACGATGAAAAACAATCAACTTGGATTAACCTTGATCATAGTGAACGCATAACCTATTTGGCAGATAACAAATATTATATTTTGAAATCTGACCGTACCGGATGGGCTCATTATTATCTATATACATTGGATGGCAAACCGGTTAATCCATTGACGTCGGGCGATTGGCAGGTAACATCGTTGGAACTTGTAGACGAGAAAAATAAAGTCGTGTACTTTACAGCACGTAAGGAAAATTCTGCTACCGTAGACCTATACCGTGTCGATTATTCGGGAAAAGGACTGAAGCGCTTGACATTCGGTGACTATACACATCAAGTGAAAGTTTCCCCAGACGGAAAATATTTTATAACAGACTATTCCAATATTTTTACTCCCAATAAAATCGCGTTGGTTGATAATAAAGGTAAACTAGTAAAAGAATTGGCCGATAGCAAGTCGAGTGATTTTGAAAGTTATAATATCGGAAAAACCGAGTATTTTACTATCCCCTCGGAAGATGGTAAATTTGATTTGCCCGTTATTATAACCTATCCTGTAGATTTTGACGAAACTAAAGTCTATCCGGTAATAATGAGCATTTACGGTGGGCCCGATGCCGGAACGGTGCGAAATACATGGAAAGGTATGTCTAACCAACATTGGGCGAAAGAGGGGGTTATCCAAATTACTGCTGATCATCGCGCATCGGGGCATTTTGGTAAGCAAGGTGTAGCGTGGATGCATAGAAATCTCGGTAAATGGGAAATGATAGATTATATCACCGTAGCAAAATGGTTGAAGGCAAAACCTTGGGTGGCTGATAACAAACTATTAATTACAGGGCACAGTTACGGCGGTTATATGACCTGTTTGGCATTAACAAAAGGAGCAGATTATTTTGATTATGGTATTGCAGGTGCGCCGGTTACCAGTTGGGAACTGTATGACACACATTATACGGAGAGATGGATGGATACACCTCAGGATAATCCGCAAGGATATGAAGCGGGCTCTATATTGACCTATGTAAATCAATACAAAGGAGGGTTGCGCATTATGCACGGTGACCTTGATGATAATGTGCACTTACAGAATACCATGCAGTTGGTAGACGCATTAACAGACAGGGATGTTCCATTTGAGTTAATGATTTATCCTGGTAGCCGACACGGATTTGCGCGTTCAAAATCGGTGTATGATTTTAAAGAGCGGGTACGCTTTTATTATCAGTACCTATTGGAGAAACCGGTGCCGGAAGATTTTAGATAGTATAATAAGGCGATGCAAAAATACCATTATATTTGCATAATTATTTTTCAGCATGTTACAATATTTAAAGCAAAGCACGTTTAAAGCAAATGATGTTTTTATGAAAGCAATAAGTATTTTGAAAAGCCATTACTTTTCAATTGCGGGGCTTTGCTTTTTATTGTTTGTAACCTCTAATCTATCGTCTTATTTAGCATTTTTATTGGCAGAATCTAATGGCGATATCATAAACGGATTGATGTGTTTTGTCTTTGTGACATTGTTTTTCGGGACACAGTTGGTGCTGATAAAAAGAGCTTTATTGCTTGCACAGGGTGTTGAACATGCAGATTTCAAGGACTATATTCCATCGGCAAAACAGTTTGTGAATTTTCTGATGGGATTTATACTGTATTCTTTTCTATTGGGGATAGTCTATCTGCTTTCCTCTTTGCTGAGTTTCCCGCTGTTGTATCTAGGAGCGGATATGGAAACATTGAGTATGGAAGTTAATCCGTTTCTTACGGGGTTGATTATGATGTTTGTATTGCTTCGGATTACTTTTTTTCCCTTTTTTATCGTCGATAAAAAATATAGCCTTTTCCGCGCTTTTAGATTAAGCATCGCATTAACAAGAGGCAATGTTATTAACTTGTTTTTACTGATGTTGGTAGTTGGGACGGCTTATATACTTCAGGTCTCGTTTGAGTATTTAGGTTACTTTATTATAGCCAAAATTTTTAGTGCAATCAACACTTTTGTGATCATACCATCGGTCAGTTTAGTTATGGCAACTGCATATCATAACATGATGAAAGACTATAAAGGGGGAGATGATCCACAATTATTAAAAAATATAATTTAACACGCATTTTGAAGAAGAAAAATATTGCCATATTAGGTTCTACGGGAAGTGTAGGCACACAAGCCCTAGAGGTAATAAAGGCATTTCCGGAATTGTTAGAAGTTTCGGTGTTAACGGCGAGTGCAAATGCTGATCTGTTGATTGCCCAAGCCCAAGAATTTAAGCCGAAGGCCGTAGTGATTGTCTGTGAGGATAAATATACACAGGTAAAAAATGCGTTGAAAAGTTTGGAAATAACCGTACTTTCTGGAGAAAAGGGCTTGGAAGAAGTCGTGCAGTACGATGAAATCGATATGGTTCTCAATGCCATCGTAGGATCAGCGGGTCTACGACCTACAGTTAAAGCGATTGAGCGGAAAAAAGATATTGCGTTGGCAAACAAAGAAACGTTAGTAGTCGCTGGTGCGCTGATGATGGATTTGGTTCGTCAATACGACGTAGCGATGTTGCCCGTGGATTCTGAGCATTCTGCTATATTTCAATGTTTGGTAGGAGAACATGCCAATCCGTTGGAAAAAATATATCTAACAGCATCTGGTGGGCCATTTCGAGGAAAAGACCGTGATTTTTTGACTACCGTTACGAAACAGCAAGCATTGAAACATCCTAATTGGGTGATGGGCGCTAAGATAACAATAGATTCTGCATCCCTCATGAATAAAGGGTTGGAAGTTATTGAAGCAAAGTGGCTTTTTGATTTGGATGTCGAACAGATTGATGTCATTGTCCACCCCCAATCTATTATCCATTCGTTGGTGCAGTTTCAGGACGGCTCTATGAAAGCACAGATGGGATTACCGGATATGAAGCTGCCGATTCAGAATGCGTTGACGTATCCGCATCGTCAGCCTAATTCGCTCGAACGTTTTGATTTTATGAATTACGCTTCTTTAACTTTTGAAGAGGCGGATAAAGATACTTTCCGTAATTTGGAGCTCGCGTATCAATCGATAAAAGATGGTGGAGATCGTCCCTGTGTATTGAATGCTGCGAACGAAGTTGCCGTGGCAGCATTCTTGGCAGATGAAATTTCCTTTTTAGGGATGAGTGATTTGATTGAAGCGACAATGTGTCAGCAAAAAAAGGTTGCAAATCCTTCTTTGGAGGATTTGTTGGCAATAGATAGTGAAACGCGTGTTGTGGCACGAAGTTTAGTGAAATAAGAGAACGAATAATTTAATAAATGGGAACATTGGTAATGATTGGACAGGTTGTTTTAGGCCTGTCGATTTTGATAATACTACACGAGTTAGGACATTTTTTGGCCGCGAGGGCATTCGGTATTAAAGTAGAGAAATTCTACCTTTTCTTTGATGCCTGGGGAGTAAAGCTTTTTAAGTTTAACTATAAAGGCTGTGAATATGGAATTGGTTGGCTGCCATTGGGGGGGTATGTGAAGATTGCGGGTATGATCGATGAATCCATGGATACCGAGCAAATGAAACAGGAGCCCCAGCCGTGGGAATTTCGCTCCAAACCGGCATGGCAACGCCTTATTGTGATGTTGGGTGGAATTATTGTCAATGTAATCGTGGGGATTGTTGTTTTCTGGATGTTGGCGTTTAGCTATGGAGATAGTGACATCGATAACAGTAAATTGGCCTATGGCGTGGTTCCGGGCATTATTGGCAAGGAGGTCGGTATTCAGCCTGGAGATAAGATTTTAAAGGTCAATGGTAAACAAGCGTTAGCTTTTGGTACGGATGTGTTGGGCGCTGAAGTCATGATGGGTGGGGCCGTCCTGACGATAGAAAGACAGGGTGAACAGCAAGAAATCCGTATCCCTTCTGATATCCTAAACAAAGTGGCAGATCATAAGGCATTTGAATTTGCGCAGCCTCGCCGTAAGATGAGAAGTGTAGGTGAAGTCCAAAAGGGTTCAGAGGCAGAGCGAATGCAGTTTCAAGTGGGAGACAGTATTTTAGCCGTAAACGGCACACCAACGATATTTTTTGATCAATTTACGGACGAGATTAAAAAGAATGTCAATAAACCGATAAACATCAGCGTGATGAGAGAAGGCCAAGAACTGAGTTTGGCTGGTACGGTAGACTCTACGGCTACAGTTGGTGTCTCTTTATTGTGGGAGGATTTGCCTGTCACAACGCATACGTACGGTTTCTTGGAATCCCTGCCAATCGGCACGAAACGTGCTTTTGAAGTAATTACTGTTAACATCAAAGGCTTTGGCAAAATATTTAAAGGTGATGTACGAGCAGATAAAGCTTTGTCGGGGCCTGTGGGAATAGCCAAAATGTTTGGTACAGAAGTGAATTGGCTTAGGTTTTGGAGTTTAGTAGGAATGTTGTCGATGGCTTTGGCCTTTATGAATCTTTTGCCGATACCTGCATTGGATGGTGGACATGTACTATTTCTACTGGTAGAAATGATTCAAGGTAAGCCATTGAGTGATAACTTCCTCGAGAAGGCGCAAATCGTAGGTTTCTTTATCTTGATAGCGCTCATGCTATTTACACTCGGAAATGACATTATAAAGTGGTGATTTAAGGTTGTAGGTTATGGACGGAAAAACGAGAGCAAATATAAAACCTGGGATGCTAGTGAATATTGTGTTAAAAAAAGATCAACGTACAGGTATATTGACAGAGGGTATTGTAAAGGATTTACTTACCTCGGCACCTTTTCACCATAGAGGTATCAAGGTAAGATTACAAGATGGTCAAATTGGTCGTGTACAAGAGATATTGGAAGAGGACGAATGATGTCTTTTTTAATTTTTACGTTTCATTTTTCACGTTTTATTTTTTACCTTTGTCTCCCGTGAAAAATGAGGTAACATATCTCGTCATAATATCGCAAGGCTTCGGTGGTAACATGGAAACCTATCATATTTGAATTTATTTTAGCCCGTTTGGGCTTTTTTTATATCCATAAGGGAAAGAACGATTACAGAATAACTTTAACAGAGAAATAAGAGAATGACCAACTACAGCAAACTACCAGCCATTTTGGTGCTTGAAGATGGAACGGTTTATCACGGCAAGGCTGCTGGAAAAATCGGTACAACGACAGGCGAGATCTGTTTTAATACAGGGACGACCGGTTACCAGGAAATCTTTACAGATCCATCTTACTACGGGCAAATTATGGTAACGACCAATGCGCATATTGGTAATTACGGAATTGACGAGGAAGATACAGAGTCCGAAAAAATTCAGATCGCTGGTTTGGTCTGTAAAAACTATAACATTAATTACAGCCGTCAAATGGCTGATAGATCTATTCAAACCTATTTCGAAGAAGAAAACTTAGTTGGTATCTCTGATATTGACACACGTTCATTGGTACGCCATATACGAAATAAAGGCGCGATGAACGCCATTATATCATCTGAAACACTTGATGTAGAGGAATTGAAGACTCAATTAGCGAACGTGCCTTCGATGGAGGGATTGGAGCTATCTTCTGTCGTATCAACCAAAGAACCTTATTTCTATGGGGAAGAAAGTGCGCCTACTCGTATAGCTGTTTTGGATCTGGGTATCAAAAAGAACATATTACGCAACTTTGATGCACGTCAAGTTTATGCGAAAGTATTCCCGGCCAAGACGACATTTAAAGAAATGGAGGAATGGAATCCTGATGGATATTTTATATCTAATGGGCCTGGTGATCCGGCAGCAATAGACTATGCGATAGAAACCATAAAAGAGATAGTAGCGGCAGACAAACCCATGTTCGGTATATGCCTAGGCCATCAGATGCTAGCGCTGGCACACGGAATCCGTACAGAAAAAATGCATAATGGACATCGCGGTATAAACCATCCGGTGAAGAACATAATCGCTAATCGTTGTGAAATTACCTCTCAAAATCATGGTTTTAGCGTTGTGGCAGAAGATCTAGAGAAGTCAGATAAAGTGGAAGTGACCCATATCAACCTGAACGATAATTCGATCGAAGGAATCCGGTTGAAAGGAAAAAAAGCATTCTCGGTACAGTACCACCCTGAATCATCTCCAGGTCCACACGATTCACGCTATCTCTTTGACGATTTTATCGCCATGGTAAAAGCTTAGCCGTTTTTCTGCTATTCTGAACGTTAGTGAAGAATCTTTGTGGGAGGACATAGAAATTGTATATATTTGAATATACCAACAATAAATACTATCTTAGTGTTGATTATACACTAAGATTGGAAAAGAGACTAATATAAGACAATAAAAAAATGAGTTTAATAATTGATGTTCATGCGCGTCAAATTCTTGATTCGCGCGGAAACCCAACAGTGGAAGTAGATGTAACTACACAAAATGGTTTTGTTGGTCGTGCAGCTGTACCGTCAGGCGCTTCTACAGGTGTACACGAAGCAGTTGAATTGCGCGACGGCGACAAAACCAGGTATCTGGGTAAAGGTGTTTTGAAAGCAGTAGAAAATGTAAATACAAAAATCGCCGAAGCACTTAAAGGTGTTGATGTATTCGAACAGAATACAATTGACAAAATTATGATTGACTTAGATGGTTTGGAGAATAAAGGTAGCCTGGGTGCCAATGCGATACTTGGTGTGTCATTAGCGGTTGCTAAAGCAGCTGCTCAAGAGTCTCACCAACCATTATATCGCTATATTGGAGGTGTAAACGCAAATACATTGCCTATTCCGATGATGAATATCGTTAATGGTGGTTCACACTCGGATGCACCAATTGCTTTTCAGGAATTTATGGTTATGCCTGTTGGTGCACCTTCTTTTTCAGAAGCCCTACGTTGGGGAACCGAGGTTTTCCATAGCTTAAAGAAAATTTTACACGACCGTAATCTATCTACCGCAGTAGGAGATGAAGGTGGTTTCGCCCCAACATTTGAAGGTACAGAGGATGCTATCGAAACCATTTTAAAGGCGATTGAAACAGCAGGTTATAAGCCAGGTGCTGATATTTGTTTGGCGTTGGATTGTGCTTCTTCGGAATTTTATGTAGATGGCAAATACGACTACACCAAATTTGAAGGTGCAAACGGAGCAGTTCGTACTTCAGAGGAGCAAGCAGCGTATTTGGAAGAATTAACGCAGAAATATCCGATTATCTCTATCGAAGATGGTATGCAGGAAGACGACTGGGCAGGCTGGGAATTGTTAACAGAAAAAATCGGTAACCGTGTTCAATTGGTAGGTGACGATTTATTTGTAACGAATACAAAACGCTTGCAACAAGGTATCGATAACCATACAGCAAACTCTATTTTGGTTAAGGTAAATCAAATTGGTTCATTAACAGAGACTATTAATGCCGTTTCATTAGCACAGAACTCTGGTTATACATCCGTAATGTCTCACCGTTCAGGAGAAACAGAAGACTCAACGATTGCTGATCTGGCTGTCGCATTAAACTGTGGGCAGATCAAAACAGGATCGGCATCACGTTCTGACCGTATGGCAAAATATAATCAGTTATTGCGAATCGAAGAGGAATTAGGCGGTAATGCACGTTTTATCGGCAAAAACTTCAAATACGCGATTAAATAATAAAAAGAAAGGGAGGCACGCCTCCCTTTCTTTTTATTATTTAATTTATGTTAACTTTATCAAGGGATTTTTAAATTTGCCTTTATGGAACGCTTTCTAGCATTAATTCAGAACAAATACCTTATTGCAGGTGTCGCGTTTTTTATTTGGATGTGCTTTTTCGATAGGTACGATTTTAGTACGCAATTCTCCTATCAACAAGAAAAAAATAAATTGGAAAACGAAAAGCAATTTTATGAATCGGAAATTACGAGGATTGAGAAAGCGATAAAAGACGTCCAATACAATCCCAGTGAAATCCAACGCATAGCGAGAGAACGTTATAGAATGAAAAAGGATAACGAAGATATTTACGTCATCCAAGAGGTCGAATCTGCTGAGTAGGGTTATTGTCTAAAACTTTAGATGTTTAACGGTTAATCCATTATTGATAAGTTGTTTTAACGCATCGATACCAATTTTTAAATGGGTTTCGACATATTTTGCGGTTACAGTCAGGTCACTTTCTGCTGTTTTAACACCATCAGGTACCATAGGTTGATCTGAAACCAATAGAAGAGCTCCAGTTGGTATTTTATTGGCAAAACCAACACTAAATATTGTTGCTGTTTCCATGTCGACAGCCATGGCACGTATACTTTTTAGGTATTTTTTAAATGCCTTGTCATGTTCCCATACACGCCTGTTAGTGGTGTAAACGGTTCCTGTCCAATAATCAAGCGAATAGTCCCGGATTGTTGTAGAGATCGCTTTTTGCAAGGCGAAGGCGGGAAGAGATGGAACTTCAGGGGGGAAATAATCGTTGGATGTACCCTCGCCCCTTACGGCGGCGATAGGCAATATGAGTTCGCCAACAGGAACTTTCTTTTTTAATCCGCCCGTTTTGCCTAAGAATAACACAGCTTTCGGAGCAATGGCGGATAAAAGATCCATAACGGTAGCCGCCATTGGGCTTCCCATGCCAAAATTGATCATGGTTATACCGCTGGCTGTACAAGCCTGCATCGCTTTATCCTCGCCATAAATAGGTGCATTGTCATGCATCTCGGAAAACATCTTGACATATTTCGAAAAGTTTGTCAACAATACATACGGCTCAAATTCCTCTAGCGGACATCCTGTATAACGAGGTAACCAATTTGTAACAATATCTTCTTTCGTACCCAATCCCGGTGTAACCGGTGTCTCTACTGTTTTCTTCTTCTTTTTCGTCATAAGCACTTTTCTATTGACAAGACAACGGTTTGAAAAGTCACGTTAAGTTTCCAAACGCATTTATATAATAGACAAAAAATCCCTCAATATGTTGAGGGATTTTTGTTTTATGCAACGTGCAATTTTTTTATGTCTGATTTTGCAAACTTCTGCTTCGCGTAATCGAGCGTGATGTGCAGGACTTTTGCATCGTCCTCCTCTTTACTTGTCGGTAATTCAAACATGGCGTCAAGCATGATGGCTTCGCAAATACTGCGCAGCCCTCGGGCGCCTAATTTGAACTCCCATGCCTTATCTACAATGAAATCATAGACATCTTTGTCGAAAACTAATTCAATGTCTTCATATTGGAATAACTTCACATACTGCTTGATTAAGGAGTTTTTAGGTTCCGTTAAGATACTTAATAATGTCTCCTTATCCAGTGGATTTAAATACGTCAATACAGGCAATCGACCAATTAATTCTGGAATGAGTCCGAAATTCTTCAGGTCTAATGGTGTAATATATTTATACAGATTACTAAGATCCACATCTTGTTCTTCCTCTTTCATTTTATAGCCGACTGTTTGTGTGCGCAAACGATTGGCTATCTTTTTCTGGATTCCATCAAATGCGCCGCCGCAGAGGAAAAGAATATTACTCGTGTTGACGGAAATCATTTTCTGGTCGGGATGTTTACGGCCTCCTTGGGGAGGTACGTTGACGTTTGTACCCTCTAGAATTTTCAATAACGCCTGCTGAACACCCTCTCCAGATACATCTCTTGTAATGGACGGATTGTCACTCTTACGGGCAATTTTGTCAATTTCGTCAATATAGATGATACCTCTTTCAGCTGCCGCAACATCATAGTCCGCAGCCTGCAGCAAGCGGGTCAATATACTTTCTACATCTTCTCCAACGTAACCTGCCTCTGTCAATACCGTTGCGTCGACAATACAGAAGGGAACGTTCAATATCTTTGCAACGGTTTTTGCCAGTAATGTTTTTCCCGTTCCGGTTTCTCCTACGATAATGAGGTTTGACTTTTCGATTTCAATCTCATCTTTATCCACTTTTTGATTCAGCCGTTTGTAATGATTGTATACAGCAACGGAAATTACTTTTTTTGCGTCGTCTTGACCGATTACATATTGGTCAAGGTGTTGCTTTATTTCTGTCGGGCGAACCAGCTTTAAGGCTGTTTGCAAAGATTTGCTTTTTCGTTGTTTCAGTTCTTCGGCCAAAATTTCGCCAGCCTGCGTCACACAGCGATCACAAATATGAGCTCCATCACCCGCAATAAGCATCTGTGCATCATTTTTACTGATACCACAAAACGAGCAACGGACATCTCTATTATTAATCTTACTCATTGATTAATTGTTATTTAACTTCTTTTTTGGGTAATAATACCTCATCAATCATACCAAACTCTTTCGCTTCCACTGCTTTCATCCAATAGTCACGATCAGATGACCTTTCTACCCACTCGTAGGATTGGCCAGAATGTTCAGAGATGATGGTGTATAATTCTTCTTTTAGCTTTAGCATTTCGCGTAGATTGATTTCCATATCGGCAGCAACACCTTGTGCTCCGCCAGACGGTTGGTGAATCATCACACGAGCGTGTTTTAGCGCAGCGCGTTTACCTTTGGCGCCAGCAACCAACAATACAGCGCCCATAGATGCTGCCATCCCGGTACAGATAGTAGCTACATCAGGAGCAATGTATTGCATGGTGTCATAAATGCCCAGTCCGGCATATACGCTACCTCCCGGCGAGTTGATATAAATCTGAATATCACGTTGAGCATCTGTAGACTGTAAAAACAGTAATTGTGCCTGCACAATGTTGGCTACCTGATCATTGATAGCGTCACCTAGAAAAATAATGCGGTCCATCATCAAGCGCGAAAATACATCCATTTGTGCGACATTTAGCTGACGCTCCTCAATAATATAAGGTGTGAGGTTCGTCGGCATGTTGCTTTGTACGCGGGAAATAAAACCATCTACATGTTGGCTCCCTATACGATGATGCTTGATAGCATATTTTCTAAATTCGTTTTTATCTATATTCATACGATTCTGTTTTTCTTTTTCCAAAAGACTAATATAAAATTATAATTTCAATATGCTCTACAAATTTAGAACCGAATTGTAATTTGGCAGTTCGGGTAAAAACTCAAACCTATTTTCTTCGAAATGTATTTTACAATAATAATGCTGTATGCCATTGCTGACGACGAGTAGGGGTATTTTATGGATGCTGTTGTAGTTGGCGATCTGATGAAATACCTTTTCGGTAATTTTGACAGTAGGCGACTTAAACTCTGCCAAAAGTATTTTTTCTCCTTTATTGTTAAAAACCAAGAGGTCGCTCCGTTTTTGCAACGTATTCAATTTTAGTCCTCCTTCGATGTGCATCAGCGATTTCGGATAGCCTTTGTGACGATAGAGATAATGTACCCAGTGCTGCCTTACCCATTCTTCCGGTGTAAGTACCAAATCCTTTTTTCGGAGTTCGTCAAAAATAAAAAGCTTGTCAAGCTTTTGTGTTATTTTGGATGAACAAGGAGGTAAATTCAACGGTATCGGCTCAAACATATACAAAAATAAAAATTTAAAATTGTATTTTCGCATGGTATGAACGCAAATACAGTCCTCGCCGACATCAAAAAAAGAAAATTCAGTTCCGCGTATCTTCTCCATGGGGACGAATCCTATTACATTGATTTGGTAACGGAGGCGTTGGAAGAACAGGTGTTGGATGACGCACAAAAAGGTTTCGACCAAACCATATTGTATGGGAAAGAAACGAGTATTGTGAATGTGGTAAATGCCGCAAAGCGTTATCCGATGATGAGCGACCATCAGTTGATTATTATCAAGGAGGCTCAGGATCTGAAATGGAAAACGGAAGAAGATCTATTGCTCAAATATCTTGAGAATCTGACCCCCACGACGATATTGGTGTTTGCATACAAGTATAGTAAATTCGATAAGCGCAAGAAAATTTATAAAGCCTTTGAAAAAGCTGGAGTTGTCGTTGAGTCGACCAAGCTTTATGAGAATAAAATAGGAGAGTGGGTTACAGAGCAGTTTCGAGTTGCCCAGCGGCAAATTCACCCACAGGCAGCCGCCATGATGGCGGAATATCTGGGAACAGACCTCTCTAAGATAGCCAATGAAATCAATAAACTGATCTTAAATGTCCCCAAAGAACAGGAGATTCAGCCGCTACATATCGAACAAAATATTGGTATAAGTAAAGATTTTAATGTTTTCGAACTGCAATCTGCACTGGCCAAAAGAAATACGGTGAAAGCGATGCAGATTGTCAATTATTTTATAGCAAATCCTAAATCGAATCCATTACCCGTCGTTATCGGAAATTTAGGGAATTATTTCACAAAAATCTTAAAGTATCACTATCTACCCGACAAATCGCCACAAGTTGCCTCAAAGCACCTAGGTGTACATAGTTTTTTTCTAAAGGAATATGAAATTGCCGCACGAAATTTCAATCGGAAAAAGACATTTGAAGTCATCCATCATTTGAGTATTTATGACCTAAAAACCAAAGGCTTGGATGTGGGACCGTTTACCGACAATGGAGAAGTTATCAGAGAGCTTGTGTTCAAGATTTTGAATTAGCGTCAACATCATCATCGCCCTTCGGTAACTCTTCCGATTCATGAATTTCTTTGTATTTCATCGTGACAGTTTCTGGGACGGTCTCCGTGTCAACTTCCATCTCGACCTCAACTTTTTTGGAGCTCTTGGGCTTTCTGACAATACCCCATTTCATGAGCAAAACCTGTGTCGAATTTCTTTTTAGATGTTCCTTCTCGGGCTCACCTATTAAAAAGCCAAAAGCTTCCATAGACGGTATAGCGTCGAAGAGAACTTTAATAGTTGCTGTTAATGGCAGTGCGAGAATCAAACCGGAAAGTCCGAATAACATACCGCCTAATAATATTGCTATAATTGCCATCAGCGGATTAATACTGACTTTGCTGCCTACGATATTTGGCGTGATAATATTTCCTTCTAAAAATTGTACAACCTGGAACCATGCGATGACACCAACGGCATACCAAGCGCTGTCTTTTACAGCTAGTGCAAAGAGGGCAGGTAAAATGGAACCGATGGCAATCCCGATATAGGGGAGGAGCATCAACAACGAAGCTAGTGTACCAAAAAACCAAGCATAGTCAATGCCCATCGCCATTAAGCCTACAGTATTCAGTACAGCAACAATACCCATAACGGTTATCAGGCCTAATAGATAACTCTGTACAACATCATATATCTTATTCAAGGTCGTGTCAACTTTTGTATGCGGAACACTTTTGAAGGCTCTAAAAAAGAATTCCCGAAAGAAATCGCGATAGTACAATAAGAAAAAACTAAACAGTGGTACCAAAATAACACCCGCGACCATATTGCCGATGGAACCAAATGTTGCCGTTATAACACTGCCTGCATTAGAAGCTAGCTTATTTCCCTGATCCCGTAGCTGATCCATTATCTCCGTACGTTCGATACCAAAACTTTGCTCAACCCAGGCCTGTGCCCGTTCTAATACCGACATAACCTTGGCTGTTATAGCAGAAGCATCTTTACCTATAATGATACTTTGGTGGACAATAAACCACCCAAGAGCCCAAATGATCGCGATGGCGATAAGCACAGAAAGTATTGCGGCAAATGCTTTGCCTAAGCGTAGACGTTCCAGAAAGCGAGCAAGTGGAAACAACGAAATCGATATCAGGATAGAAAACAACAACGGAACGAGGACGCTTTGTGTAACGTACATAAAAGCCAGCAAGAGTGCCATAGCTATGAAACTCGATGCTAAATCGAGTGAGTAGGGGTATTTTTTGGAATTGTTGTCCATGTTAAGGCTTCTTAATTGTAAGTGAAAACGATTAACGGCTTCTTTTGTTTTTTATATCCCAATAGAGCACATAAAAAAATGCTAAAAATATGATAACGCTATTAAGTATAAAGATAATAGGAATTTTGCTAATCTCATCACGATAAATATATCCTGCTAAAAGTGCGCCCCCACCGATACCTATTTCTAAGGCGATATACATGGTCGCCATTGCTTTTCCTCTATGCTGCGGTAAGCTGAGATCTATGGTCCAGGCATTGACGGCCGGTGAAAGAATACCACTACCTATCCCGTACACGACAGCGCCCAGAATCAAGCCCTCTACGGAGTTGCCCAAACCTAGGAGCAGCAACGAAATAGAGATAATGACAATTCCCACATACATGACGCGTATCCGACCATACCGATCCGATACTTTTCCGGAAATAAAACGGATGCTAATCGAAGCTAACGTATAAGCAGTGAAAAATAAACCTTTGTTGCCAATACCTAAATGGTCGCTCCAATCTGGTATCAATGTGAGAATAACGCCGTATCCCGAATAAGAGAGAAGTGTCACGACACCGGCGGGAATGGCTCTCCATTCAATGATTTCCCCTTTATTGATCCGAAGCATGCTTAATGAAAATTTTCGTTTGTCAGCCAATGTTTCTCCCATACGTATCACAATGAGAATGGAAAGCAACGCAAAGGCCGATGAACAATAAAACATAAAGTCAATACCGTATCCTTTGGCGATGTAACTACCAATAGCAGGACCAATGGCACTGCCCACGGCAAATGCAAGTCCATGCATACCTAAGGCTTCACCCCAGCGGTTTTGTGGAATAATATCGGCAATGTAGGCCGCTGTAGCGGTTGGCTTGAAGCCTGTCGAAAAACCGTGGATAAGCCGAAGGAAGAAAAAGCCAGCTACAGAAGTTAGGATAGGATAGAGAAAGCCGCAGATAAAACATACAATAGAACCAATAGCCATCACGGGCACGCGTCCCCACCGGTCTGTCAGCTTACCGCTGAAAGGGCGGGATATACCGGCTGTCAATGTGAAAAGTGCAATAATCAATCCTTTGTGTTCGGCACCACCCATCTGGCTGAGGTGGTTGGGCAATTCGGGAATAATCATATTAAAGCTCGCACAAAATAGTAGCGAACTAAGACATAATAAAATAAAAGGTAGAGTGTATATCGACTTGGTGTCGACTACTTGATTATCCATTTTTCATCCGTATAAATTTTTTCTTCAATAGCGATGAAGCTATCAAGTTTATTCACCCCCTTCTGTGGTTTGAATAAACTATGATGGTTTCAATTTTTGTCTTGCGATTTCGGAACAGAAAACTGTAGTAGCAACAGCTACATTGAGCGACTCTGCATTTCCAATGCGTGGAATGGTAACCGCATGATCCACTTTTTCTACAATTTCATGGCTGATGCCATTTCCCTCATTACCCATGATGATAAGTCCGGCATTTCTAAAGTCCGTTTTATATATGGATTTTCCCTCTAGGAGTGCGCCAAAAGTAGGCATTTCAGATTTTTTAATGAAATCTCCCAACGACGTATAATACATTTTAACACGAGCCAACGAACCCATCGTTGCCTGTACAACTTTAGGGTTAAAAGCATCTACAGTTCCAATGGAGCAAATAATGTGGTTTATGCCGAACCATTCTGCTGTTCGAATAATGGTTCCTAAATTTCCCGGATCCTGTATATCGTCCAAAAGCAAATTGTGTTGTTGCCTTAAAAGAGCCCAATCAAAGCTTTCAACCGTTGGAAGATGAACAAGTGCCAATACCCCCTGAGGATTGGTCAAACCGGATATTTTTTGAAATTCGGTTAGAGTAACCTCTATACATTTTAATTTTTGCGGTAAATTCCCCATTTTTGTTCGAGCTTCCGCCGTGGTAAATAAGCTGTGAACTTGGTAATCGGAAGAGAGAAATTCGAGCACTGACTTCACACCTTCGACGATAAAAAGTCCATGTTGTTTGCGAAACTTTTTATGTTGCAATGACGTAATTAAACTAATTTGCGCTTTTGATAACATTGCTTAATGATTAAGAAGTACAGTTTTTTTGTTTGTGCAAGTATAATGCTTTTGTTGCTATTTTTTGCATCCTGTCGTTCGGCAAGATACTTAGAAGAAGGGCAAGCATTAGTGACGGACGTCGATATCACCGGGGTTTCTCCAGATATAAAAGAAAATGCAACAGCTTATATATCGAATGAAATTAAGCCGAATTCGAGGCTAAATCTCACGATATACAATTTGTTCAATACACGGAAAGGGCGTTATAAAGAGGAAAACAGACGGAATGTCGGAGAACCTCCCCATGTGCTCGATTCATCTTTGGTTGAACTGTCCGCACAACAAATTAATCGATATCTCCAGACCAAAGGATATTTTAATGCGTTTGTGACGCCACAGGTCGACGTGAGAAAGAAGAAAGCCCGTATTGATTTTCACGTTGCATTGGGACAGCCTTTTCTGTTTGGCGATATCCAATATCGTGCTGACGATCCTGTAATTGAGGAGATATACGCACAAGAAGTAAGACCGAAATCGCCAGCTAAAACAGGAAAGCAGTTCGACAGTACAGATTTGCTGGAGGAGCGGGAGAAGGTTTATGAAAAATTAAAAGAACGTGGATACTATGACTATCTTCGACAATATATGCGGGTAGGAATTGATACGAATGCTGTGCAGAAACAAGCTAACCTCCACGTGGAAATACAAGACCCAACGGATAGTACACAGCATACCATTTATCAAATTGATAGTGTCTTTGTAAAGGTCATACTGCCTTACGGGCAGACCAGTACACGGAATCCTCATTCCACTGTAGACACTAGCCTGCGTATTACCTATAACGATGAAACAGGACGCTTTCGGATAAAGCCCCTATCTAGGTATATGTATTTACGGTCGGGTATGCGTTATGATCTCAAAAAGGAAAATCAATCTTACGACCGCCTTTATGAAATGAATGGTTTTAGGAATGTAAAGATCAATCATCAGAAAACAGGAAACGGTCGTTTGAATACATTTTATGAACTGACTCCTCGTCCGGTTATGGCAAACCAAGTAGAAGGGGAATTTACATTTAGTTCCGGTATGAGTGGTTTTAATATCGGAAATACATTTTCCCATCGTAATGTATTTGGTGGGGCGGAGCAACTGGAGGTGAAAATGCGGTATGGGGTGTTGTTTGACCCTCGTTTGGAAGGGAACTTAGCGAATAAGATTTTTAATAATGATTTTCAAGTAGGCGTCAATCTTATTATCCCGCGTTTGATGACACCTTTTGAAAATTCCAGCACGGGAACCTATGGTCTGCCACGAACCACGTTTTCCAGCACATTGCAGTTTTTTCAACAAGACCGAACCTATTCCAATAGATATTTTACGAACTCACTAAATTACATCTGGTATACTAGCCCGCGCTCGCAACATAGTCTAACGCCGGTTTCTATTGAATATCGCGTTGGGAGATTAGACGATGCATTTCAGCGGCAATTGGAGGATGAGGGGTATCTGTTGTATGTGCGAAGTAATAATCGGGAGTATTTTGGTTTAAGTGCACAGTATAATTATACCTATAATGCCGCAAAGCTAATAACTAGGGAGAATTTCAGTTACTTCCGTGTTGGATTGGAAAGCAGTGGAAATGTATTAGGCGTATTAAGCGATGTATTGAAGTTGGAGACATCGCAGGAAGGTGAACGCTTGCTATTTGGTGTACCTTATCTACAATTTGCCAAAACGGAAATTGATTACAGGTGGTATCGTCATTTAGGAGGCAATAAACAATTTGTGCTACGATTCAACGGCGGAGTTGCTGTTCCGTATGGCAATAATTCCAGGTTATTGATATTTGAAAAAAGCTTCTTCGGTGGGGGGATGAATGGAATTCGAGCCTGGCAGGCACGTACATTGGGCCCGGGTAATTATAACCGGGCAGATCTACCGGAACGTTTACGGCTGAATTTGCGAAACCTGGATCAGCTGGGTGAACTTAAATTAGAAGCAAATGCAGAATATCGCTTTCGGATGTTGAATAATTTTTTGGGTGCGAAGTTGAATGGAGCTACATTTCTGGATGCCGGAAATATCTGGCTATTAAGGGATAATGAAATAACGACTAATGGCACGTTTAAAACGAGTGAATTTCTTTCGCAGATTGCTCTTGGTACAGGGTTTGGCGTTCGGTTGGATATGGATTATTTCATTATCCGTTTGGATGCAGGACTAAAATTAAAAGATCCGCAATTTGCAAAAGGGGAACAGTGGGTGATAAAAGAGTTCTTTAATAGTCGCGAATTCAAACAGAACTATTATGAAACACACCGTCCCGACCGTTATAATTTTATCCAATACAATTTTAGTGTGGGATTACCTTTTTAGATCAAATTCTTCAACGCATCCAGTATACTTTCCATGATCGTGGAAAAATCCAATCCTTTAGCAAAGTGGAAATAGGCGTATACGATGGCTATGATGACGAGGGTCACGATAAATCGTCTAAATAGATAAGCTATCAGTAGGATGGCCAGCGGAATAAGTAATAGCAACAAACCGTTAATTTTAAATGGCTTCAGTTCCTTGTCTTTCTTATGGATGTAGTATAGCTTGCTTACTGTATTTTCCTGATTTTTGTGTTTGAAGAAAACAAATGTAGAGGATTCTACTGGCTGTTGTACAACTGCAACTCCATCGTGAAATTGGAGGTTTTGTTGAAAACCATTTAGATTAAAAACAAACGTCCCGTTGATTCTTTCTAAAGGTTGTTCGGTACTGTCAAGAGCGATAATGGCAAGCTTGCTGTTTTGGGTCAGATTCTCTTTGACGATAAAATTATCAATGCGTTGGGGTTGGGCCTGAGCGTGTGCAACAGACAAAAGAACGAAAACCAGTATGCGAATGATTTGCTTCACGTTAGATTAAAATCTCCGCTGCAATAATAAGAAAAAAGTAATATATTTGTGGAAATAAAAAAGATATAGACTGATATGGAAAATACTGTGTCTCAAAGACCCGCAAAAAAGACAGACAATAACGCAAACCGTACAGAATATTATGTACAGTTAACAGTTGCAATTGTCATTGGTTTGGTAGGTGTATTCATCCGGTTCGTGCCTGATGTTTTGCCTTCATTAGACCAGATGACTTTTGTATTTTCTCTGATAGCAAACATATTGATGATTGTGGCATCGATCATTGCATTTAAAGTGGTATTCGATATTTTGGGATTTGGAAAGAACAAAAACTAAGTTTCCTTTTTCAGTAATTAAAAACAAAAGCCCGGACACATAAATCCGGGCTTTTGTTTTAGGCGAAAAGTGACCATGTACTCCAAGGAATACGGGATAAAAATACGATTAAGCCAATAGTGTACATAATGAACACCGTCCTATTGGCGGCATAACCCTCGGTTGCTCTTTTTGCTTTTGAATAACCGATGGTAATCAGTACAATCCCAATAAGCATCATCAGCGGATGCTCTAAAAAATATAATCTGGATAAGCTGTTGCTCATGTTCGCTCCGGAGAAACTCTGTATCCCGAGAGGGGAAACGAAATAGATAACTAACCCGACAACAAGCTGAAGGTGCGCAGTGATGAGTCCAATCAATGCTATTTTGCGGTTGTAAGGATTTGCCTTGAAATAATTGACTGCTGTAATTACGATTGAAATAACTAAAGCCAATAATAAGATAACGGCTAAAGTGGAGTGTAAATGTTTCATTCCTGTTAACATGTTTGTTTGTATTTAATTGTTCTCTCTCTAATAAATCTATAATCCCAAACGTTTATCGCCCAGTTCCTTAAATTCGGACTTCGCTTTAAAATTAGGAAATGTACTTTCCATACTCATGGTATAGCCGATGTCGAAAAATAAACGTATATCTTCAATGATACCACCAAAATCCCAATTTTCATCCACTTCATCAGCTACCGTATGATATCTGCCTGCAAGTGCCTCTCTTCTCCGCTCGATATCAGCCGTATCGATAGACAGAAGTTCGCTTCCAGCCCCCATAAAAAGCCCAGGAACACCTGCTTTGACAAAGTTGAAGTGATCGGAACGATAAAAACCACCAGAAGTCGGATCACGTTCTCCTTTCATTATACGGCCAAATTTGGCTGCTGATTTTTCTACATAATCTTCAATTTCTGTTTGTCCGATGCCTACTACTGAAACGTCTTTGGTCGCTCCCAATGCACTGAAAGCGTCCATATTGAGGTTAGCGACGGTCTTATTTAAGGGATAAATAGGATGTTGTGCGTAATAAGCTGACCCCAATAGACCCTCCTCTTCCGCTGTTACAGCTAGAAAAATAATCGAACGCTCGGGTTTTACCTGCGCCGATTGGAAGGCCTTTGCTATTTCAAACAAGGCTGCTACACCGGCTGCGTTGTCAATTGCACCATTATAAATAGCGTCTCCATCAACAGGCTCGCCCACACCCAAATGATCCCAGTGTGCCGTATAAATGATGACCTCGTCCGGTCTCTTTGAACCTTCCAATTTCGCAATAACATTATTCGAAGTTGATTTTCTAAACGTATTATGAATACTTACAGACGTGGTTACATTTAACGGTACAGCCTTAAATCCCGGTTTCTTGGCATCTTCTATGATATTCGGCGATATTCCTGCCAGCTGGAAGAGTTTCTTTGATGTTTCATTGGAAATCCAGCCTTCGAACTCAGCGAATGAAGCGCCATCATCTTCTGACACCAATTCGAGCTGCGGTCCGGACCATCCTGATCGCACGACATTCCAACCATAACTTGCCGCCTCTGTTTCATGGATTAATAGAATACCGGTTGCACCCTGCCGGGCAGCTTCTTCATATTTATATTTCCAACGCCCATAGTAGGTCATCGTATCGGCTTTAAATAAGCTTTTATCATATCTGCCCGGGTCGCTCACCAAGGCTACCACTGTCTTACCCTTTACATCCAAGCCTTCATAATCGTTCCAATCGAATTCCGGAGCGACGATGCCAAATCCTACGAAAACCAATTCTGATTCGGATATATCGATATCGTTTTGTAGACGTCGGCTTCCAATAACATAATCGTCGAGATGGTTTGCTGAAACAGTGCCCGATTCGCCTTTGAACGTTAGCACTTTATTTTTGGGCTCCGAGGCAATCTCCACCAAAGGTACTTCTTGAAAAAAAGATTCACCATTGCCCGGTTGTAGTCCCAAATCTTTAAACTGCTGCTCGATATATTGTACGGTGAGTGTGTCTCCCCTCGTAAATGGCTTCCGTCCAAGAAACTCATTAGAAGAGAGTTTAACTACATGTGCTTTATAGGTGTCCTCTGTGATGGCAGACAAAGCGGTAGAATCAAGCCCATCGGTATTATGGCTGTCTTGTGTGCCCTCCTGACAAGAGAATAGTATACTCACAAGAGCAGGAATCAATAGTAAATTTGGTTTCATCATATATATTGAAAGATTATGCGTGTTTAAAAATACGAGATTATTTTTTAATACCGTCTGCTTCCTTGATTAAAATGACCTCTGCCATAGGGTGAATGAGGTAGGTGCGATCGGTATTAAGCTCTACACACTTATATCGCTTTCTAAGTTTTTCTCGTTTTTCAAAAACGCGTCCGTTCTCTAATGCAAATATACTATTTGGTGGAATAGATTCTATGGTACATTGTTCGTCGGCGTTTTCGTCGTATTTTCTTAATGCCCGATATAGATGTATATCTGTACAGCTTGAAGCCGCCGGATTTTCCATGTATTGAACAATAGCATGTCGAACGTCCGCTGGAAAAACGCCCAATTGGAGAAAAGGGACCATAAGTTGTTTGTAGTGACCTTTCCATTCGATACCATGTGGTTTCACCCGATGTTTGTACTGTTTCCACGTTTGTAAATGTGCAAATTCGTGTATAGTCGTAATGAGAAAAGCATAAGGATTGAGATCGTGATTGACAGATATCTTATGTGAAGCACCGCGGAAAGGTGCGGTATAATCGCCGAGTTTCGTTCTGCGACTGCGCGAAACTCTAAATTGGCAGCCCGTATCGTTAATCCATGCGGAGATAATCGGAGCAGCGGCCTCCGGCAGATATTGACTGAGTTGTTTAGAAAAATCTGGCATGTGTTGCAAACATATTGATTTTTTTCTACATGACTTCTAGAGATAAATCGTTTTTTGCAAGCCCGCTGAAATCGTTATCTTTGATAGCACGAATCAGAAGCCATGCTAAATAGACTTTTTATTAAGAATTACGCATTGATTGAAAACCTGGATATCCTATTTGATGCAGGGTTGAACATAATCACTGGCGAAACAGGAGCAGGTAAATCCATTATGATGGGAGCGTTGGGACTCATATTAGGTAACCGTGCGGAAGGTAAGCATTTCTTTCGGGAAGACCAGAAATGTGTAATAGAAGGTTTTTTTAAAATAGATGCTTATGGTTTGCAAGATTTTTTTCAAGAAAATGAATTGGATTACGACGATGAAACTATCATCCGTCGGGAGATAGCCGTTGACGGCAAGTCACGTGCCTTTGTAAACGATTCCCCTGTAACCTTAAATATCTTAAAATTATTAGGGGAGCAGTTGATCGATATCCATTCGCAGCACGCTACTTTGCAGTTGAATACCGAACGTTTTCAATTGATGATACTGGATAGCGTAGCAAAGAATCAAGCGATTTTACAAGATTATAAACAAAACTTATCGCAATACAAGCATCGGCAGGAATCCTTGAGCCTTCTGCGTGAAGATATTGCCAGTGCAAATGCTGCCTTGGACTTTAACCAGTTTCAGTTTGATGAATTGGATCAAGCTCATTTAGAAGATGGTGAACAGGAAAGGCTGGAAGCGGAGTTGAGCCAATTGGAAAATGCAGAGGAGATAAAAAGAGGACTGTTGGGGGCTAGTCATTTGTTGAGTGAAAGCGAACAATCTGCTACTTTTTCTTTAAAAGAGTCGTTGCAACAACTCCAATCCGTAGAGCGTTTTATGCCTTCAATGGAGGAATTAGTGAAACGTTTGCAAAGTGTATGGATTGAAGTGAAAGATATTGCGGACGAAGTCGGTGCCAAGGAGCAGGAGGTGTTTATGGATGAGGGGCGATTAGTAGAGGTTAATGAACGACTAAGCGTATTATATAGCTTGCAAAAAAAGCATAGGGTGGATACTGTTTCGGAACTCATTACATTGCGAGATGAATTGGAACAAAAGGTTTTGGTTGTGGCCAATCAAGGCGAACAGCTGGCGGCTTTAGAGCAGGACGTCGCCAAGTGTTTGGAGGCATTGGAAAAAACGGGGAAATATTTGCATGATGCCCGACAACAGGCGGTGACACATGTGGAAAAATATGTGCAAGAGGTTTTAGCAGAGATAGGAATGCCGAATGCCCAGCTAAAAATAGAACTTTCCTTGTTGGAAATTGATAAATATAAAGCGACAGGTGCGGATGATGTTCGGTTTCTGTTTTCTGCCAATAAGGGGCAGCCTTTGCAGCCTATACACCGTGTCGCATCGGGCGGAGAGTTGTCCCGTGTTATGCTTGCCGTTAAGTCACTCGTAGCACAAACGTCAGCGTTGCCAACGATTATATTTGATGAGATAGATACCGGTATTTCCGGTGAAGTTGCATTAAAAGTAGGAGAGATTATGGAACGCTTAGCCGGCGACATGCAAGTACTGGCCATCACCCATTTACCGCAAATAGCGTCAAAAGGCCAAGCCCATTTTAAGGTGTTTAAGGAAGACGAGGGAGAGAAAACCAAGACCGATATCACGCTGTTGGCTAGAGAAGACCGTATCTTGGAAGTTGCGCAAATGCTCAGCGGGGCCAATCCCGGAGCGTCGGCTTTGCAGCATGCGAAAGAGCTGATTGAAAGATAGATCTTCAAGCGTAATTATCCATGTGTTTCGAAGAGTCTCGTGTGTGCAGATTATATGTTTAAACAGAATAAAATATATATTTTTTTATCGTTAAACGAATAATTGATATATAAGTCTTATGGAATCAATATTAAGTTTGTGTTAAGTGATCAAAGTACTCATTTTATATGTATAACTTTGTCGTGTTAAATTTTGAAACAAACAACAAACTAAAAGTTGATTATGAAGAAATCTTTACTAATCTTCGCCCTAGCTTTATCTAGTTATGGGGTAATCCAAGCTCAAGTAACGACAAGTAGTATGCAAGGGGTAGTAACTCAATCTACAGGACATGCTACAGTCGGGGCTACGATCAAGGCAACCCACGTACCTTCCGGGACGATTTATTCTGGCTCGGCCAATGTGGCGGGCCGTTTTAATTTGGCAAACATGCGTGTAGGAGGCCCTTATCGTGTGGAAGTAACCTATGTCGGTCAAAATCCTGTGGTTTACGAAGGCATTTACCTGCAATTGGGACAGCCTTTTGTTTTAAATCCTACATTCGGTGAAAACGCGATGTCCTTGGAGGAAGTCACTGTTACAGGTCAAGTCGTGCGTAACCAAAAAACAGGTGCGTCGACAAGCGTTGGTCAAAAGCAATTGCAGGAGTTGCCACAGGTAAATCGGAGTATCACGGAGTTTATGCGATTGACACCACAAGCCAATGGAACCTCATTTGGGGGACGTGACGCGCGCTATAACAATCTGCAAATCGACGGTGCAAACTTTAATAATGGATTTGGATTGAATGATGATCCTCTTCCCGGAGGAAAATCTCAGCCTATTTCATTGGATGCGATTGAGGCTATTTCGGTAAATATAGCTCCTTTTGATGTTACTCAGTCGGGTTTTACAGGAGCAGGGATAAATGCGATTACCAAAAGTGGTACGAATACTGTAACAGGTACAGCCTATTATTTTCTTCAAAATCAGAATTTGCAAGGTCATAAAATCGGTGACGTAACATTAGAGAAAACTGATGCGGCAAAGAAAAATTTTGGTTTTAGTTTGGGTGGACCAATTGTGAAAGATAAGCTATTCCTTTTTGTAAATGCAGAGCGTGAAGAGGCGACGGGTGCGAATGCTTCTGGAGCAAACTTATGGCGTGCTTCTGAAAATGGTGTTGCAGACGCTGCTAACAATATTGCGAGAACATCTCGTTCTGACCTAGAAGCTGTTCGAAATCATTTGATTAACCAATGGGGGTACGATCCAGGAAGATATGAAGGTTATGCGAACGAAGCGGAACAAGTAAGTACGAAGTTCTTAGCAAGATTGGATTGGAATATCAATGACAAACATAAACTTGCCCTGCGTTATAATCAAGTAATTGGGGAATCTATGAATGTAGCGAATGGTAATTCGGGGCCTCGACCTAGGGCTGACTTTGAAGCTTACAGCCGGGTGGGCCAAAATTCAATTGCCTTTGAAAATGCTAATTATGGATCAAAAAATGTAGTACGTTCTATTACGGCGGAACTTAATAGTAATTTCAATTCAAGATGGAACAATCAATTTTTGGCAACCTATACACGTATCCAAGATACACGGACTACACCAAGCAATCATTTATTTCCGTTTGTAGATATAGGTGACGGTAGTCATCAGGAATTTCTGGATAACCGAACTCCAGAACAAATTGCGGCAAATGCTCAACCTGGTTTCCATAATAATTACATGAGTTTTGGTACAGAATTGTTTTCTTATAATAATGACGTAATCAACAATAATTATTCATTTATCAATAATCTTAGCCTACAGGCTGACAAACATAATTTTACTTTTGGTGCAGCATTCGAAATTCAAAATTTTGGAAATAGCTATATACGTATGGGGAGTTCCTATTATCGTTATAACTCGGTTGAGGACTTCTTAACAACGGGTACACCGAATGAGGTGGCTCCAATTATGTTTGGATTGACCTATCCGTATGAAGGACAGGATACGTATTCCAGAGTCAATTTTGGATTGGCGTCTTTGTATGCGCAAGACCGCTGGTCCGTAGCTGACAACTTAACGTTGACATATGGTATACGTGCGGAGTTACCAATTTATATGAATAAATTAACAGCGAATCCGTCCATAGATGAACTTACCTTTCTAGATGTCAGTGGTATGTCAAAAAATTACGATTCGGGACTTTGGCCTAAATCAAGACTGTTGGTTTCGCCTCGGTTAGGCATCAATTATGATGTATTTGGAGACCGTTCTTTGGTACTACGCGGAGGAACAGGCTTCTTCTCGGGTCGAGTACCCTTTGTATGGTTGACCAATATGCCGACAAATGCTGGTGTGTTACAAAACGTTGTTGAACCAGGATCTTATGGTGATGTGCAAGGATGGATAGGAAATGTACGTTTTAACCCCGATCAATATTATCACCTGAATAATGTTCCTCAGGGGGCGGAAGATGTATTTATTCGTACACCCAATGAGGGTGCGCCGAGCTCTTTTGCATTAGTGGACAGAGATTTTAAAATGCCGATGGTTTGGCGTACTAGTATTGGTGGAGATTACCAGATTCCGAATACGCCATTGGTATTAACAGGAGACTTTTTATATACTAGAGATATTAATGCCGTATTCCAATTTGGTGCAAATCGTGTAACATCGAATACTTTCTTAAATTACGGATCGTCCGACGAGGCAGGTGACTACGGTGACAACCGGTCTTTTTATCCTTCGGGAGCACAGCGCTATAATGATGCCATCGGAGCCAACAACGCCACCGTTTTGACGAATACTAACGTCAAAGGTCATGCTTTGAGCGCGACTTTGGGATTAAGTGTGCCAAATTATCAAGGGTTTAGTGGTAGTGTATTTTATACCTATTCAGATGCACGTGAAGTAACCGGTAACACGGGATCAAATGCAAGTTCCGCTTGGGGAGCTTCTGCTAATATTCATGGTCCGAACGATCAATTCTTATATAAATCCAATTTTGCTGTTCCCCATCGTGTAGTAGCGAATATAAGCTATCGCATCGAATATGCAAATACGTTAGCGACGACGGTTGGTGTATATTATAACGGTGCGCATCAAGGCCGGTTCTCGTACATCTACGGAACAGATATTAATAACGATGGGCAAAATGCAGATCTGATTTATTTACCTAAAAATTTGAATGACCTTCCCCTTGTGGATATCGTGAATGATGGAGATGTTGTAAAAACTGCTGCTGAGCAACGCGATGCTCTTGAATCATTTATAAATGAGAACGGGTTAAGTAAATATAAAGGAAAATACTTGCCAAGAAATGCATTTTTAATGCCATGGCTGAACCGCTTCGATGTACGTGTTTTACAAGATATCTTTACCAATATCGGTCCTCGTAGACATACCTTACAGTTGAGTTTAGATGTCATTAATTTTGGTAACCTTCTCAGCAAAAGTTCCGGTATCCGAAGTACGTTGACTCCCGCACAACAATTATTACGGACTACTGGAGCAGTTCCTGCTTCTGGAGTTCCGTCATTTAACATGACGATGGTTGATGGAGAACTTCCGAATACACCTTTCCGGGATTTTACTAGTGATTTATCTACTACATGGCAAATGCAGCTAGGTGTTAGGTATATTTTCTAGATAGTTTACACTATTATAAAGAGGCTGTCTCAAAAATATGCGAGACAGCCTTTATTTTGTATCCCTATACAATAGCTTATCTTTTAATCACAACGACTTAAACTCCTATCAAGATAGCTCTATTTGTAGTTGGAGAATAAGCTGCACTTTGTCGTGAAGCACGTTTGTATTTGCGGAATAAGATGGGTTTTGTGGTGAAAAAAGCCCTTTTTACGTAAAAAAGGGGGGGGGTAAAATGTCGCCAAAATTTTTTGTTTATATGTTCGCTATCGTTTTAGCACGAAATTATGGATTCGTCTATAGAACGGCAAGCTGTGAATGTGAAATGGGACGATCTAGCTTGTGATCAATAGGATAATGCTGTGCCATTATCTTTTTTTCGCCGGTAGCTTTATTGAAAACAACATCCAGACGTCCTAGGCGTATGCCTGCAAAACCGACCTGATTGACCCAAACCTCGTTGCCATCCAGATTGTGTATACGGGTAGGCTCGTTCAGAAAAGTGTGTGTATGGCCGCCTAGAATAATATCTAGATTTTGGCTAGCAGCTGCGAGTTTCAGATCATCAATCTTATCGTCGTTATATTTATATCCCAAATGGGAAAGGCAAATGACCAGATCACATTTTTTATTTTCCTTAAGCATTTTGGCGATACGGTTCACAACCGGAACGGGATCGAGGTAAGCCATGCCTTTGTGATTATTGGGGTCTACTAATCCTGTTATATCGATGCCTACACCAGTGAGGCCGATGCGAATACCTCCTTTTTTGATGATAACGTATTCTTTAGTACGACCAGCTAAAGGCGTTCCGGAAAAATCATAATTGGCGGTCAAAAAAGGAAAGTTGGCATTGTGGAGTTGTTCAGCGAGTCTTTCGATCCCATTGTCGAATTCATGATTGCCAAAGGTTCCTGCTTCATAACCCAATTTAGACATCAATTCCAACTCTAGCTTTCCATCAAACATGTTGAAGTAGGGCGTGCCTTGAAACATATCTCCGGAATCGACCAACAATACGTTTTTTTCCTCTCCACGAATCTTGTTTATAAGTGTGCTTCGTCTTGCCACACCGCCTAAACCTTGATTCCTCGAACCATCCATAGGAAAAGGATCGATTCTGCTATGCACGTCGTTGGTATGCAAGATAGTCAAACGCTTGGTTTTAGGGGCGGTGGCTGCTTGCGCTGGAAAAGGCCCCAATGTTGCAATTGCTCCTAACATGAGCGATTGCTTGATAAAGCCTCTTCTATTTAATGATTTGAACTCTTCCATCTAATTGACTCTTAACGTGCTTTCCTTGTTTTTTTAAATCCAAAACATATTCCATCAACGTTTCGCGAAGAAGTTGCGTATAATCTTCGCGTGCGATAGGACTGTCGAAAAATTTTATATAATCTCCACCATTTGCTAGATAGTCATAAGTAACTAGTTTATAATGTGCGTTTGGGTCAATCGGTTTCCCCTGCACCAAAAACTCCTTGATCTTTCCATTTTCGATGATGAGTTTGATACCACTAACCGGTTGTCCTCCTGTTTTTACCATATAGTCTGCCAAACGCAACATATCCACGCCACGTAACGTTAAAATAGAGACGACATTTTCAAAAGGCATAATCTCAAAAATATTGCCCACTGTTATGTCTCCAGCGTTAATGTCTGCCCGGATGCCGTCTTTGGTGGCAAAACTTGCCTGTACCTCCGGGTCCAGTAGCCTTCCTTTCCACAATAATCCGTCTGCAAAGAAATTACCCATCAGGCTCTCTGGTGCATTACGGTTACGTGTGACATGATCGTTGGCATAACCCACCACCCGGTTCATTTCGGCTTCCAATTTTGCTTTGTAAGGTGCGTAATAGTTAATAATACTGCTGTCAGCGATGATCGAGGCGTCAACCTCATAATATTGCCCCTTATTTATGTGGTGATGAAGTTGTGTTCTACAGGAAAATAACCATAACGTAACAGAAAACAATGAGCACCATAATACGGCACGTTTCATACACTTGAAATTTTTAGTAAAGCTAAAGATTAAAAATAAAAAGGAGAACATTTAATGTTCTCCTTTTGTTGTATTTTAGTTAAAAAATAATTACTACAAATGGCGTTAAACATGTTGTCCATCATGTTCTCCTTCCGCGTATTCTTCTACAATTTTTCTGTTAAAAGCAGGAAGATCATCCGGTGTGCGGCTAGTCACCAGTCCTTGATCAGTCACTACCTGGGTATCTTCCCAACGTGCTTTTGCATTGATCAGATCCTTTTTAATTGCCGCGACTGAAGTAAGTTTGCGACCTTCTACCACTTCGGCATCGATCAACACCTGAGGTCCATGACATATAGCTGCAACAGGTTTACCGGCCGCAAAGAAATCACGCACGAAAGATAGTGCTCTTTCATTGGTACGCAATTTATCCGGATTAATTACACCTCCTGGAATCAGTAATCCATCATAGTCATCGACTCTTGCCTGACTTAGTGGCATGTCAACCGGATATTCATCGTCCCAATCATCACCTTTTTTCGAGCGTACAACCTTTTCTCGTGGAGAAACGATATCTACCTGGGCACCCTCGTTTTTTAATGCTTCTTTCGGACTTGTTAACTCAATTTGTTCAAAACCATCTTCTGTCAATATGGCAATTCTTTTTCCATTTAATTTTCCCATAACAATTATCTTTTTTAAATTTTTCACTTGAACATTCTTAATCAGAGAACAACCGACGAATTATCTAGTTCTGATAAATTCAAAATATTGACACTGTTATTATTTACGGCCTTAATTAAGCGTATCAAACATTCCGCCTAAACTATGGAGCATCGTCTTTAATTTTATAAAAACGAAAAATACGTAGACCGAGGTAATACTACCTGTTTTGGAGTCCGTAGGAAACAACGAAGCTCCTTTGTGCATTCTATTAATGGAGATAGACAATAAAAATAAATAAATAGAATTATATGCAAAGAGACGGAACAAACAAGAGCATTTGGCAGGAGGTTGATGCACCAGAACTATCCGTGCCTTACGATCAGGAGCATGTTGAGATAATTGTTGTTGGTGCGGGTATCACCGGACTTACAGCAGCATTAATGCTCAAAGAAGCTGGCAAAAGTTGTATCGTTATGGAAGCCAATACAATAGGATTTGGTACCACGGGGGGGACTTCTGCTCATATAAATACAGTACTCGACACACCATATACTGAAATAATTGAGCAACATGGTTTAGAAGCGGCTCGCACGGTGTTGGCATCTACACGAAAAGCGATATCAATAATCAAGGAAAATATAGATCGTTATAAAATTAACTGTGACTTTACACCCTGTTCGGGTTTTATGTATGCTGAAAATGATGAAGAAAAGAAAGAGCTCATAGAAATAAAAGATGCGTTAGAACAAGTAGGAATACCCTGTTCTGAAGTAGACGAAATTCCTGTTCCAGCTCCGTTTATTTATGCAATCGAATTTGATGAACAGGCCCGGTTCCACCCGACAAAATACCTTGTCGGGTTAGTGAACGCTTACAGTAGTTTAGGAGGGCAGATCAGAGAAGGAACGATTGTGCAACACGTGAAGGAGGAAAACAATGTGCTGTTGGTCAAAACTGCTGAAGGTATGGTTTTTTCTTCCGATTTCGTTCTATATGCTACGCACACCCCGCCGGGTATACAATTAATGAACTTTCGTTTAGCACCCTATAGAAGCTATATACAGGTATGGGAATTAGTACGCCCGATAAATTTTCCAGAAGCGCTGGTCTACGATATGCAGGAGCCTTTCCATTATTTTCGAACCGTAGAACACGACGGTAAATCTTATCTTTTAGTAGGTGGGCAGGATCATAAGACAGCTCATCATGATAATGAAAAGCAGAATTTCCGAGAACTGGAAGCACATATTAGAAGTCTTTATACGGTAGACAAAAAGATATATGAATGGTCGTCTCAATATTATGAAAGTCAAGATAGTTTGCCTTTTATTGGCTATTATCCAGGTAAGAAACATCATCGAGAGTTACTGTCTACGGGGTATGGTGGAAACGGGATGATTTTCGGGTCACTCGGTGGCACGATGATGGCAGATTTAGTACTACATGGGAAAACAGATTTTCAAGACATCTATTCGCCTAGTCGTGTAGGACCGATTTCGGCAATCCGTGATCTGCTTGTAGAAAATTATGATGTAGCAAAACATTTCGTAAAAGACCGTTTTTTTCTAGAAGAGATAGAAGAACTCGCGGAATTGAGCCGTGGCGAAGGAAAGATATTGAATTATGAGGGAAAAAGGATAGGTTTGTTTAAGGATGAGAAAGGTGAGCTATTTGCCATTGACCCCGTGTGTCGCCACGCTGCATGTATTGTAAAATGGAATAATACGGAGCGGAGCTGGGATTGCCCGTGCCATGGAGCGCGATACGCGCCTGATGGAAGTTTGTTGAATGGTCCTTCTATCGCACCCCTGAAAGTATGGCAATTGGAAGAGTAAAATTACTTTTTACGCTTCCAAAAAGTCCGTTTATTTTTTTTATCGCTGCCTATCAAGTAACCGTAAGGTTGCAATCGGGGGATACGGTCACATATAATCTTGATCATGCCGGTAACTGGAATAGCGAGTACCATGCCTGGGATACCCCACACCGCTTCAGCAGCCACCAAGCTGAATATGGTAAACAACGGATTGATGTTAACCTCATTCCCGACGATTAGAGGTTCCAGCAGATAGGTTTGAATAAATTGAACAAACCCGTATATCAATATAACACCTAAAATTATGTCGGTCTCACCACCTTGAGCCGTCACTCCTAATATTGTTATTGCGGTGCCTGTTAGATTTCCTATGAAAGGAACAAGCTCTAATAACCCGCATATTACGGCAAAAAATAATGCATTTTCTACTCCAATCGCTGTAAACCCTAATCCATAGAGAATCCACAAAACTACGATCATTTTCGCAAGACCCGTCATATAATTCGCTGCCACCTGGCTTGCCGATTCAGCGATCTCCATGGTTTTTTCTTGGTCTCCGGATGGTGTTATTTTAAGCAAAAATTTCTTCAACCGAGAGCGGTAAAAGAGCAAAAGGTAAGTATAAACCATCACTAAGATGAAATCCACAAGCAGGCCAAAAAAGACAGATGCAATTTGAGTGACTGTGGAACCTTCTTTAGACTGGCCTTTCATTTGCTCTTCTGCTATGGCTTGTTGTTTAGCTTGATCGATGTCCAAACGGTTCTGTATCCAAAGTTGTAAATTGGAAAGCATCTGCGATAGGTTTTGTTTCAAAGAGCTGATCTGTTCGGCAAAGTTTTGTAACTGCCAGCTCAAAAGGAAACCGATTCCTACCAGACATATTCCTAGAATACCGACCGCGATCAGCGCACTTGCCCACCGAGGTAAGCCCTTTTTTTCCATCCAAGTGGAAGGTGCGACAAACAACATCGATAAAATGCAGGCAATGGCCAACGGAGCCAGTATGCTCTTTCCATAATACAAGATAACTACAATTAAAACGATGGTGAAGGTTATTTGCAATACGCTAGAAATTGATTTGCTCATATTTTCGCTGTGAAAAATCTTTTATTTTTTACAATACAACAATTGAGATAGTAAATAGTTGTTGAAATTATAAATGATATTCACCGCGTACATTGACACATGTATTATTAGCTATCAACATCACCGAGCCCTTCAACTAGCGCCTTCCACTGTGGAAATGACGCACCCATTTTTGCTCCCAAACCTACCATAAAATTGCGCAAATTGTCTAACATCGACTCATTATCCGTGTTGATGATTTCATTACGTCCGGCGTAGTGCAAGGAAATATGTTTGCCTTTTTGTTCCACCAGGAAAGACGAAGTTGCTAGTCGTTTGAAGAAATGTGCTGTATCCGTACCCTCTTGTGTTGGATCGGGGCAAGGCCTTAATGTCAAAAGAATGCTAGCGTCTTCGGTATTGGCCGTCTCTGTTATGTCTTCTACTTGTACCCAGTCATATCCTTTAGCAGAGGGAAGTCCAGGTCCGGGAATATCGATTTGGATATAGTCACCTTGTTGAACCGTGCGTTCCATCGTACGACCGGAAGCATCCTTGATGGTAAATGTGGCAGAAGGTGCTTTTGTGATTTCGTTCCAATGGTTGACATCGAATAATTTGCTTCTTATACGTTCAAAAAATGTCGTGGCCTCCTCATGGGATGGCAAATTTACAGACTTAAAACAATCCAGAGATTTACCCTCCACTTGTTCTGGAATTTTCTTTTTCATAATACTTTTCTTATCGCATCTTAAAACAGTTATCGCCCATTTGTGATATCCTCATTATCTTCTAGATTGCTGATATCCAGATTTTCCTCTTCTGAATCAGTTGGCATATCAGACTCTTCTCTTTTTTCTTGATTTCTCTCGATTTGTTTATCTTCATCTTTTAGATGTTTGATATCCTCTTGGAGAGGTTCTGCGTCTACTATGTCAGAATCCCGCAGATCGTCCGTGGGGTTCTCGCGATATACATCATCTGCACCTCCTATAATAGGATCTTTATTAATTTCCTGACCTTCAGCGTCTCCGAATTCCTCATCTGTGCGACCCGGACTATCGGTAATCATCGTTATTACAACCCAAGCTGATTTTTCCAAGTTTATTTCGTAATTTGCTTTCATCTGTTTATTTTTTTCTCTAAGTCACTGCTCATCTTATTATTGAACAGTCGATTTACCTTTATGTTTAAGAGGATTAACACGTGATTTTTTATTTATATACGTGTATCTTATAATATAGTTTTAAGCAATAAAAGTTTATTTGGGATCTACTGCTCCCTAAATAAAAAATAGCAGACTAATAAGGTTGCATTGACGAGCACAGAAAATAAGTTCGAAAGGATAATAGGCCATTCATGTAACATAAAACCGTAAACGACCCACAACGATACACCTGTTAATAGGATAGCAATCATATAGGGAGAGAGGTTCTCCACATCTTTTTCCTTTAAAACCTTTAGTAATTGTGGCACCATGGAAATAGACGTAAATATGCCAGCTGTAATCCCTATGATTGTTTCCATATTTTTTTATTAGAGTACGCAAAATCAATCGAAATTGTTTTGTAAAAAGCTGATTCATAAAAAATCCTGAGGCGGGGAACCTCAGGATTTTAACTAACTAACCAATTATAAACCTAAATTATGAAGTACTATTATAGTATCAATTTCTATGCCTTTTGGTATATACAACGTGTAGTTTTAACACCTCTTTAACATATTGGCGCGATAGTCTTTTATACAGTTGACAGATCTTTGGCATATTTAGTTTTTTTGTCATTTCCGACCTGCCAACATTGCGTATACTATGACAAGAAATATAGACGACTCATACTTTTTGTCAGTATAGCTTGTTATAACTACGCGTTTTGACAAGACGAACAACTATTTGCCGTGCACTTTGTCCATTATAAAGAACACACCAAAAAATAAGAAGGTATGAGAAAATTGATTCCAACCCACTGGCATGCATTTATGGATTATATATTGAGCATTGTACTCTTGAGTGGTCCATGGCTTTCCACGTTTCATCAAGTGGAGGCGGCGAAGATTACGAGTTTATGTAGCGGCGGTCTTATCGCGCTACTTTCCATTCTCACGGCGAATGAGGGCGGAATAGTTCGCCTAGTACCCATGAGAATTCATTTGATTATGGATTTTTTATTAGGCATTTTTCTTATTTTATCGCCATTTCTGTTCGGATTTAGTAACGACACTTATCTGTTTCATATATTTATAGGATTTGTTGTTTTAGGTTCTGCACTCTTTACGAAAGTAGAGCCTAAGAAATATAACCCACCAAGACCTGTAACTGGACCGGAGGAGGGGGGACAATAACTCCTGTTCCTGTCGTAAAAGACTATCGCTTTATCGGAACATACAGCCTTGGTCTACATAATGAGATCAAGTATATGTTCACGCACTTGTATATTAAGAGAACCATTGGGTATGGATAGGTATTTGTCGTCGATATGGATATTTTTATTAGTTGATTGTATCTCGAATTTTTTTGCCCGAAGCGTCTGAAAATCAAAAGATGTTTCTTCTTGATTGATAATTTTTTTAACATGCAATGCGAATGCATTCCGCTCCTGTTCCGCGATCATCACTAAATCAAGATAGCCGTCGTCTATCTGAGCAGCGGGGGCTAACACAAGGTTGGGGCCGATGGACGGAATATTCATAGCTTCCAATAACAGATATCTACCTTCATACGTTTTTTCATCCACATGGATTATGTAATGATATGCTTCTTCGGTTAATATAATTTGATACAGTTTCTCCAGCGCAAATTGCAATTGCTCTTCTGTCGTTTCTAAATGACTGACCTCTATCTTAGCCATTGTTTGGATGAGTGTTGGAAATAGACCATACCCGACCCCTTCTAGAAAAAAATCAAAACTACCATCGTACGCGAGGCTACCGATATCAAATCGCCGGCGTTTGCCATATTTCCAGGTACCTATGTGATCTTCAAAACTTGCTTCTTTGTCCAGGAATAATGTCTTGGACAAATTGTTCGCCGTGCCCATAGGTAGAAGTGCCATTGTTATTCTTTTGTCGCCAGTGCGTCTTTGGACAAGTGCTTTAACAACTTTTCGCACAGTACCATCGCCGCCAGCTACGACAGCAAAATCTGCTTCGTCGAGCTGATTCTTCCACCTGTCATCTTCTTTAATCGAAAAGTAAGTACATCGATATCCTTCTTTCTCGATAGCTTCGATGAGATCCGCCTTAAAATGGTCGGCGTCGCCTGCATTGGGATTGTGTAATAGGATTATCTGCTTCATATATCATGTTTAATAGGAGAACATTTTGGTAGGCTTAATTGTTGTTAGATTAAGAAAAAAATATAGAAAGTGTTATGAGAATTTTAGTGACGAATGATGACGGTATATACAGCCCAGGTATTGCAGCCCTGGCGAAAGTAGCAAAGAATTTTGGAGAAGTGAGGGTAGTCGCGCCAGATGTGGAACAATCTTCTATGGGGCATGCGGTAACACATTCAAGGCCATTAGGTTATAAAAAATCGCCTATTGAATTCCCTGATATAGAAGCTCACCGCGTAAATGGAACACCTGCTGATTGCGTAGCGATGGGAATGCACTTATGGAAGAATGTGGATGTGGTTTTATCGGGGATTAATATGGGGCCTAATCTAGGGAATTCCATGTGGCATTCAGGGACTTTAGCGGCGGCTAAACAGGCAGTGCTATTCGGTGTGAAAGGAATAGCCTTGAGTACACCCGTTGGAAAGGACGAGCCTGATTTTGAACATTTAGAGACGTATGTATCGAAGACGTTAGAACTCTTGCTGAAAAATAATGAACTCGCATTATATAATGTCAATTTTCCACCTGATCCTACTGATATTGCATGGACGAGACAGTCCGTGCGACTATATGATGGTACTATCGTTCCTGGAACGGATCCGCTGGGTAGAAAGCACTATTGGTTTACGGTGACGCCCTTGGATCCGGCAGAAGAAGGAACCGACCGCTGGGCGATAGAAAATAATATGGTTTCGATTACACCTTTACGTTTGGATTTAACAGATGAAAAAATATTGAACGAGAAATCTCATTTTTAACCATTGGAATGAATTGGTTTTAGCATAATTATACATATTATTGCATCTATTCATTCGGTCAAGAAAAGGATATAAATGCGAAACAACAATAAACATCTGAATTTAAGTCATCAATTACCTCCCATAGTATTCGGAACAAGTGGACTGGGAAATCTATATGTAGATTTACCCTTCGAAGAAAAATTGGCGATTGTGAAGGAATGTATAAAATACGCTCCAGGAAAAGCAGTGTTTGACACTGCTGGAAAGTATGGTGCTGGTCTCTCTCTGGAATCGATAGGAAAGAGCTTAAGCCAATTGGGCGTTGAGCCTTCAGAGGTGCTGATTAGTAATAAACTCGGCTGGTATCAAGTGCCGTTGATAGCAGAAGAACCGACATTCGAGCCGGGTGTATGGAAAGGGTTGAAAAATGATGCGGTGCAGAAAATAAGCTATGACGGTATCTTATCATGTTTCCACCAAGGCAATGCATTATTGGGTGGTTACACGGCACAGTTAGTTTCAGTTCATGATCCAGATGAATATTTAGCCAATGCAAGAAATCTGGAAGAAGAGGAAGAATTTTATCGAGACATTCTAGATGCTTATCGTGCGCTTGCAGTATTGAAGGCTGAAGGAAAAGTTTTGGGTATAGGTGTGGGGGCAAAAAATTGGAAAGTTGTTCAACGTGTAGCAAATGATGTTGCACTAGACTGGGTGATGATAGCAAACAGCCTAACAATATACAATCATCCCAAAGAGCTTGTTGATTTTATAGGAGATTTGGGAAGAAGAGGTGTTGCTGTCATTAACTCCGCCGTATTCAATGGAGGGTTTTTAGTGGGAAGCGATTATTATAATTATCAACTTATTGATAGGGAAACTGAAGAGGGAAAAGCGCTATATGCTTGGCGAGATAAATTCTGGGAACTTTGTGCTAAGTTTGACATATTGCCCGCTGAAGCTTGTTTTAATTTTGGATTTAATATCTCCGGTGTCTGTAGTGTAGCGTTGAATACTACAAAATCTGAAAAAGTTCGTAATAACGCAGCAATGGCTACAAAAGATATTCCTGCTGTTTTTTGGAACGCCATGCGAGAAGAAGGACTTATATTATTATAGGTAGGAAAATAAAAAAGGAGAACCTTATTACTGCGTTCTCCCTGTACTTTATGATCGTTAAAACGATTATTATTTTGCTTCTGCAGCTAATTTATCCAAAATCTCGTTGTTCTTTGTGATTTGGCTGTTTTTAGGCATTCTGCTTCTTGAGCCTAACTCAACATTGCGACCTAACTTCAAAAACTGTACTTCCATACGTGAAGTAGTTTTATTTCTTCTATCTTTTCTTTTTAAACGTGTAACTCCCATGGTTCAATTTTTTTTATCTTTAAAGCGAGGTCGGAAGCGGATTCGAACCGCTGTAGGAGGTTTTGCAGACCTCAGCCTAGCCACTCGGCCATCCGACCCTTTCCCGTTGAGGGAACGCAAAAATAAAACTTACTTTTGATATATCCAACTAATTGAAAAGTAAAAGTGATAAAAATCTTCGTGGCTATGGTACGTGTGTTTTTTTTGAGAGTGGCAGCGAGATGCTGAACACCGACCCCATATTTGGTTGGCTTCGCACACTACAATCCCCGTCATTTTGCTGTAGTAATTCTCGGCTTAGAAATAATCCAAAACCACTGCCTCGTTCCCCTTGGGTTCCATGTGCGGGAACCTGTATGTAATTAAATAGGCTGCTTAATTGATCTTGGGGGATACCTATTCCTGTATCCCTGATCTCAATAAACACTTTTCCATGGTTACGCATGGCCGAAAAATGTATGGTGCCTCCAAAATGACTATACTTGATGGCGTTGCTAAGTATATTTCGGAATACAATAAGTATTTGATCCCGATCGATGTAGGCTATTAGGTTCTTTTCGATATTTTCTTCCCATATGATCGCTTTTCGTTTTGCTTGTGGCATAAGGAATTGGTAGACTTCTTCGTATAATGCATCTATACATACATCTGTCCGCTGGATTGTTGTACCTTGCATATTACGCCCACCCCAGCGGAGGAGATTGTCCAATGCGTCATTTAATAGGGTTATTCGCAGCTTTATAAGAGAAGCATTTTCGTGAGCAGTTTGTGAGGTAATGATATTTTTTTCGAATAGCGATAATATGTCGTAAACCGAAGTTAGCGGTTCTCTTATATCGTGTGCTATGATGGAGAAAATATTTTCCATCGTGCCGTTTATCTGTTTCAGTTGCGCATGCTGTTCTGCAATCTTTTTTTGATAGGTGTATTGTATATCTTTAAAAACAGCAATAATAATTAAGAGAAAAGAAATAGCACTTACGAAATTGAACATTACCCGTTGCACAGGAACATAATTATCCGAAAAAAAATCACTTGGGTAAAATATCACCAATATAATAGCTAGTATAGTAGCGCAACTGGCCAAAATTTGTATATAAATATTATCATAAACTAGTAAGGTCACGATTAACACACATAGAAGCAAGTACTCAGCACCATTGTGAAAATAATATCCCCCCATAGTAAAGAAGATTAGGTTAAAGATGATAAGGGTGGATCTAGCCGCTTTATAATAGCGGTAATGGTGAAGTATGAGAGTGGAGAGCGAGGATATAAAACTACAGGCATTAATGAAGGCTAGAAAGGGTCTATCACCGATTAAATTAGTGCAAGTGAAAAAGAAGGTTAATGGAATACAGAATAAAACAATCAAATTGAGCATTTGGATTTTTTTCCCTTCCAAATACGGCAAATCGGGGTATATACCTATAGATTGTAGTGCCTTAAGACATTTCCATATTCTTCTCATTTTGATTTATTCAATTTTACGGCAGTGGCTATATAGGTAAATCCCACACAAAACTACAAATAAAACAGTAGAGTAGGGGACAGCTGATAGTTTTGGTCTGAATATTGTATACCCTACATTGTTAAAACAAATTTTAAAGAGTATGAAGAAGATTTTACTTTCATTAGGAGCAGCTGTTTTATTGGCTGCAGGAGCACAAGCCCAAACATCTTGGGGTTTGAAAGCAGGTGTTAACTTGGGTAAATACAGCGGCATTGAAGGCGGACTACAGGATTATGCAAAGATGAATCCATCGTTTTACGTAACCGGATTTGCTGATTTACCCGTAGCGGCTAATTTTTCTATTCAGCCGGGAGTGTCGCTTCAAGGAAAAGGTGCGAAATATAAAGCCTCAGGAGACCTTGGTGAAGGTACCTTTACACAAAATGTTATGTCCATAGAAGTACCGGTAAATGCCGTGTATTATATCCCCGCAGGATATTCAGGCTCCGTGTTTCTAGGTGCAGGGCCGTACATAGGGTTTAATGTAAGCGGCAAACAGAAAGTATCTGGAGACTTCGAAGGATGGGAAGGAAGCAACACTAGGGATTTGAGTTTCTCTGGCGATGACAAGGATATGAACGTAATTGATGCTGGTGCTAATTTTATGGCAGGTTATAAATTCAATAATGGGTTATTAATTAACGCCGGATATAACTTGGGATTAACGCAATTAGTCCCTGATGCATCTAAAACGGTATCTAATCGGGTGTTATCTTTTGGGGTTGGATTTCAGTTCTAGAAGATTTCAGAAACAAAAAAATAGGCTGTCCGTTTGGACAGCCTATTTTTTTGTTTCTGAAATCTATCACACTTTGATTTCCACTTCAACACCTGAAGGTAATTCAAGCTTCATCAACGCGTCAACAGTTTTAGAGTTGGATGAGTAGATGTCCAATAGTCTTTTATAAGCACATAATTGGAATTGCTCACGTGCTTTCTTGTTAACGTGCGGTGAACGCAAAACCGTATAGATTTTTTTCTCTGTAGGCAATGGAATAGGACCACTCACTACTGCACCTGTAGGTTTTACCGTTTTTACGATTTTCTCAGCAGATTTGTCTACCAAGTTGTAATCGTAAGATTTCAATTTAATTCTGATTCTTTGGCTCATTTTTATTTGTTTAAATATGACTGCTGATTAGAGCTATTCACAACCAGCAGCCGGTAAATTATTATTAATCTTCGATCGCTTTGACCTTACCTTTAGATTTTGCGATTACGTCTTCTTGAACGTTACGAGGTGCTTCTGCATAGTGATCAAACTCCATTGTAGAAGTTGCACGGCCCGAAGTAATTGTACGTAACTGTGTTACATAACCGAACATCTCAGAAAGAGGCACGTGTGCTTTGATAACCTGTGCACCACCACGTGTATCCAAACCTTGCATTTGACCACGACGACGGTTCAAGTCACCCATGACATCACCCATGTTTTCTTCCGGAGTTAATACTTCTACCTTCATGATAGGCTCCATCAATACAGGAGAACATTTCGGTAATGCATTACGGTATGCCATTTTAGCTGCCAATTCGAATGATAAAGAGTCCGAGTCGACTGCGTGGAATGAACCATCGATCAAACGAACTTTCATGCCCGAAAGAGGATAACCTGCCAATACACCATTGCTCATAGATACTTCAAATCCTTTCTGTACCGAAGGAATGTATTCTTTTGGAATAGCACCACCCACGATTTCGTTTACGAATTGAAGAGGAGATTTTGATAGATCGTAGTCCTCATCTGCAGGAGAAACAACCACTTTGATGTCGGCAAATTTACCACGACCACCGGATTGTTTTTTGTATACTTCGCGGTGTTCAGTAGTTCCATTGATAGACTCTTTGTAAGCTACCTGTGGAGCACCTTGGTTAACTTCAACTTTAAACTCACGTTTTAAACGGTCGATCAGGATATCCAAGTGAAGTTCACCCATACCAGAAATAACCGTTTGACCAGTCTCTTCATCCGATTTTACAACGAACGTAGGGTCTTCTTCAGCTAGTTTACCTAAAGCAATACCCAATTTATCTACGTCAGCTTGTGTTTTAGGCTCGATCGCTAAACCAATAACTGGCTCAGGGAATACCATAGATTCTAGAACGATAGGGTTCTTTTCATCACAAAGAGTATCACCTGTTTTGATATCTTTAAAACCAACTACTGCACCAATATCACCCGCACCGATGCGTTCAATTGGATTTTGTTTGTTGGCGTGCATTTGGAAGATACGTGAAATACGTTCTCTGTTGCCCGAACGCGTATTTAAAACATAAGAACCGGCCTCCAATACGCCCGAATATGCTCGAATAAAGCAAAGACGACCAACAAAGGGGTCAGTAGCAATCTTAAATCCTAAAGCCGCGAAAGGCTCTGCTTCGGATGGTTTACGCTCGATTTCGTTTTCGTTGCGAGGATCTGTACCTTTAACGGCTTCAATATCCAATGGAGAAGGCAATAATTCCATTACCAAATCAAGCATGGTTTGTACACCTTTGTTTTTGAAAGATGATCCACACACCATAGGAACGATAGCGTTATCCAATACCGCTTTACGCAAAGCGTCAAGGATTTCACGCTCCGTTAATGAATTAGGGTCATCGAAGAATTTCTCCATCAATGATTCGTCGTAAGAAGCTACAGCTTCCAATAATTTCTCACGGTATTCAGCAACTTCGTCAGCCATATCGTCTGGGATAGGTACTTCTGTAAAGGTCATACCTTTATCTTCCTTATTCCATACCATACCACGGTTATTGATCAAGTCAACTACCCCTTCGAAATCATCTTCTGCGCCGATAGGCAATTGTAATGCAACGGCCTCAGAGCCCAACATTTCTTTTACTTGTTTTACAACTTTCAAGAAATCAGCACCTGAACGGTCCATTTTGTTAACAAAACCTATACGGGGTACTTTATATCCGTCAGCCAAACGCCAGTTCGTTTCTGATTGAGGCTCAACACCATCAACTGCCGAGAATAAGAAAACCAATCCGTCCAATACACGCAAAGAACGGTTTACCTCTACGGTAAAATCCACGTGTCCGGGGGTATCGATAACGTTTACTTGATATTTCTTGTTGCGGTAATTCCAGAACACGGTAACAGCAGCAGAAGTAATCGTGATTCCACGCTCTTGCTCTTGTGCCATCCAGTCTGTTGTAGCAGAACCTTCGTGGGTTTCCCCCAATTTGTGGTTAACACCAGAGTAGAATAGAATACGCTCTGTTGTTGTTGTTTTACCGGCATCAATGTGAGCGGCGATACCGATGTTTCTTACTAAACTTAAATCTTTTGCCATTTTGTTTTTAAATGAAAATTACACAAATCGAAAAAGGATTACACAGATTTCAATTATATCCATCTGTGTAATCCCTTATATCTGTGTAATCAATTTCATGATATTAGAATCTGAAGTGTGAGAACGCTTTGTTTGCTTCCGCCATTTTGTGCGTATCTTCTTTCTTCTTCACAGCAGCACCTTCGCCTTTAGAAGCGGAGATGATTTCCCCTGCTAATTTTTCACGCATGGTTTTTTCACCGCGCTTACGAGAGTAGGAGATTAACCACTTCATACCCAAAGCGATTTTACGTTCCGGGCGTACTTCCATAGGAACCTGGAAGTTGGCACCACCCACACGGCGAGATTTAACCTCTACAGAAGGCATTACGTTGTTCAAGGCTTTCTTCCAAGCCTCTAAACCGTTCTCTTGTGTTTTTTGCTCAACTATTTCTACAGCATCGTAAAAGATGGAATATGCGATAGATTTTTTACCGTCTACCATCATGTTGTTTACGAAACGTGTTACCTGAACATCATTAAACTTTGGGTCAGGTAAAATGATTCTTTTTTTTGGTTTTGATTTTCTCATTTTCTTTTCCTCCGTTTAATTATTTTTTACCTTTTGCTGGAGCTGCAGCTTGTCCTGGTTTAGGACGCTTAGTTCCATATTTAGAACGACGTTGGTTACGACCATTAACACCAGAAGTATCCAATGCACCACGAATGATGTGGTAACGAACACCTGGTAAGTCTTTAACACGACCGCCACGGATTAACACGATAGAGTGCTCTTGTAAGTTGTGTCCTTCACCAGGGATGTAGGCATTCACCTCTTTACCATTGGTAAGACGTACACGAGCGACTTTACGCATTGCTGAGTTTGGTTTTTTAGGGGTAGTAGTGTATACACGAGTACACACACCTCTTCGCTGTGGACATGAGTCCAACGCCGGAGACTTACTCTTGTCTTCCAGAGCTACTCTACCTTTTCTAACTAATTGCTGAATAGTAGGCATTTACCTGTTTTTGTTTTTAATTTGTTTAAAATTAATTTTTAAGTCTGCAAAGATAGTGATTCTGTTTTGAATAATAAATAGTTGATATATAAAATTTTAATGTGCAGGTTTTAGCCACGACCAATAGAAGTCAATAAAATGGTTAAACTTTTTTTAATTTGATACTGAAGAAAATCCACTATTTGATCCCCTCTAGTACTTCTTCCAATACAACAGCTTGATTTATCTGTTCGTTTTTTGCAGCATAGAGTAAGGTCAGGTTTTGTTTTTTAGCAATGGCTTTTATTCGTTTCAATTCTTCAGTTTTGTTACGCAGTTCTACTTTATAGCGCTTGGAGAATTCTTCAAAAAATTCCGGTTTGTGTCCAAACCATTTTCTTAGTTCGGTGGATGGTGCTATATCTTTGTTCCATTCATCCAAATTAGCCTCCCCTTTAGATACACCACGGGGCCAAATCCTATCTATCAGCATACGGTAGCCATCTTCGGGTTCCGGTGCTTCGTATATGCGTTTAATCTTCATGGCAGCTTTTTATGCTAAGTTCTATAAATTTTTTGGTTGATTCATCATACAAAAGATTTATATAGATCAGGTTTCCAATACATAATCAAGTAAAACAGCGCAAAAGCCACGAAAGCAATAAGAAGTGCCCAAACCCAGGCAGGGATAGCTTTGGGTGTTTCTGAGCCCGTAACGACAAAAATATCTTTACGTTCGCTACCATAGGCATTGATGGTAATGGATATTTGCTCATTGACGGTTTCATTTTCCTTTAATCCTACGACCGCTATGGCAGGCCCGTTCCGTACTTCAAACGGAATGGTTCGGATGCCCTCTACATTATCGGTAGATTTCGCGACGATTTTAAGTTGATGTTTTCCATCTGGAATTTTGGTGGTATCAAATACAAATTTTATTGGAGGGGAGAACTCTGCAAAAGGTATAGGATCATCGTCTAAAAATATTTTTATGATTCTGTTGTCTTCCATCATCGTATTATTAATGAATAGTTACGTTCTTTATATGATCTGGGGCAGATTCTTTGGGTCTGACGAGGTATTTGATGCTCAGAAGCAACGTTATGGCTACAATGATAACAGCCCCCCAGATAATAATATAATCTATGTCTCCATTTGGTCCTGTTCCGTGAGTGATACCTCGGAGTGCCTTGGGCTGTTTTTGTTGACATAATTCGCAAGCTAATAACTCAAACGGCATGAGAAATAGTAAGATGGCTATGTATGTGTTGGTCCTTTTCATTTAATTATTCTTTTAGGTTTTGAATCAATTTCCTAATCTCTTTTACTTTCTGCGGACTTACGGCGGGGGCGTTGTTACCCCAATTGCCACGTTCATGCGTAGCGATAGCTGCTATTTCTTCATCCGAAAGCATATTAGCAAAAGGAGCCATTACACCGTATTCCGGTCGGGTATCATAGCCTTCTAAGATGATCCGGATAAGGGTTTCAGGATTTTCATCATTGACGATTGCGCTGCCGGCCAATGGAGGAAATGCTCCCGGAAGTCCTTCCCCATCAGCCTGATGGCAGGCAGCACAAGTACTCGCGTAGAGAGCAGTCCCATCAGGCAAATTACCTGTCTCTTCGCTTTCACTGACAGTAGCCTTTTTCTTTTTAATGGAAGCGATAAATTCTGCTGTGCCATCGCCTTGAAGAGCGGGCTGCTCCAACGATTGGAGGTAGGCTACCAAATCAAGTGCTTGTTGCGTTGCCACAATCTTCTTAGATGGATGACGTAAGAAAGAAGCTGGCACGGGGATAACCCGATCATCAGGTGCTATATCTTGTTCATTTTTTTCTTCAAATAACCAAGGATATCCGGGCATAATGGATTCTTTTACAACGGTACGGGGGTTGTACAAATGCAGTAGATGCCATTCCTCTCCCGATTGCCGCTTGCCCACATTGGTAAGATCCGGTCCGGTGCGTTCACTGCCTAAAATGGAAGGAGACTGCCGCCACACATCCATGCGCTTCTTACTGAAATAATAATCGGACGGGATAGATGGCCGTTCGCCCCATGCATTATCCATTTCTATATTACGAACTTGTTGCGTATGACAAGACACACAATTCTCCGCTATATAGATATTGAACCCACGATGTTGCTGTTCTGTCAACGGTTCCATAGATGGTAAAGGCTTCGTCTCCTGCATTTGAAAAGCGGGGACTACAGCAATGAAAATGCTTAACCCTACAAAAACAAAGAGGGCTGTATTGGCTAAACTTTTATGATCTTTATGAAAATTGAACATCACTTTTTTGTTTTATATATTGACGGATTTTAATGCAGCTGTTTCAGCTTGTGTGCCCGTATCTTTTTTCTTCACCATGACATAGAAATTGTAGGCAAAAACCAAATGTGATAAGAACATCAAGCTTCCGCCTATCGCACGCCATACCCAGTAAGGCTGCATCAGTATAACCGAATCGATAAAGGGTTTACCATCAATCCAGCTTAATCCTTTTAGCGTACCACCTATCATTAATGAAATCATATAAGCAAATAGTCCGATGAATGCCATCCAAAAATGTGCACCTACAAAAATTTGCTTGGGCTCACTACCAGTAAGCTGTGGAAGAATGGCATAGACACAAGCCCAAAGTAGAAAACTGATGATACCGTACATGGTCATGTGTGAGTGAGCGACATTGAAGTCGGTGAAGTGCCATACATAATTGGTAAAGCGAAAAGCTTGAAAACTTCCTTGGGTAGAACCCACGAAATAGAAGATGACACCGACTAAGAAAAACGGTAAAACATAGCTTTTTGATATCTCGCTCCAACTTCCGCGCATGGTCATCAAGAAATTGGTCGTTCCTGCGACAACAGGGATAAACATACCTGCACTGAACACGATGGCAACTGTCTGTAGCCACCAGGGTAAAGGGCTAAATATAAAATGGTGGGTGCCAATAAGGGTGTAAAATAGCATTTGTGTCCAGAAAGCCAATACGCCGAGCGAATATGAGTAAATCGGTTTATTTAACGAAGATGGCAAATAGTAATAAACCAACCCTAGCGTAAAAGTCATAAACCACATCCCCACACCTTGATGCATATAGTAACCCTGGATCACTGTTTCACCTAACCCGTCTTGGTAGTTTGGTAAATATCCGATGATGGCTAAGGTAATTGTCCAGAGCAAACCACCAAACAGATACCAGTTAGAAACATAAATATCGGAAATCCGGCGATTCGCTACTGTTTTATAAAAATTTCTGAAAGTATAGATCAGACCTACCATGAACAATACAGCCACCGACCAAATGTATTCCCGGTATTCACCACCTCCGTTGTTGATGCCCGCCAGTAGAAAGATATTGCCAATTAACACGGAGAGATTGATGAGATACCAGCTCCGCCATGCCCACTTATATTTATAGATAACAGTGTTTGATGTTCGGGCGATTACAAAATACCCTAATCCGATCATAGCCATGGAAGCCCACCCCCAAAAAACAGTATTGGTATGCACAGGCCGTAATCTGCCAAATGAAAGCCAAGGAACGGTATCCATTTCTGGCCATATAAATTTCATCCCAACATATTGACCTATCAATGTGCCGAATACCAGCCAGAAAATGGAGGCGCCTAAATACCAAATAACAATTTTCTTCAATGGAACGGGTGTCTCCATATTTAGACGTGTCTTCTTTTTTTCGTCAAATAGTGGGTTTTCCGGTTCATGTGTAACTTTGGAAACGATACCTTTCGTATCATTTGCCGTTTCTTGGCTACCCAGTTCCCTCCCTGTTAGCCGGTATTTCAGCGCAGCTTTTCGTTTTTCTAAGATATCGTCAATTTCGGCTTCATCCATATCTATAAGCTCTTCCGAAAAAGTAAGTTTCTTTTTCGCCTTTGCCTTGTGGTTCATCATATCCAGATAGGTCGATAATCGGATATATACGATGACAACCACCACTGCCAATACAATAAAAATCAGGACAATCGTTCCGATGATGCCGGGACTTAGAAACCAATTGGAGGTATCTGGGTTTGGAGTGGGCTGCGCAAGAGCAGCATGACTGGACAATAAGAGCAGTGCCAATATACAAATTCTATTTGCGATAAATTTGTCGTAAATATGTTTAAATTTTTTTTTCATCTAATTTAAATTATTTATGAATGTTAAATCATTAATGAATCAGTAAGCTAATTGCAAGCGGTTTGTTTTTTTAGTTTAGTAATTATTCCCTCAAATGGTTTATCGTATAAGGATCGATATCCCCGATTTTAGCTTCGTAGCTAAATCGTATATTGTTGTCGTCTGGAGCATCGTTTTAAGCCGGCCTCTCACTTTGACAAAATTCTCGTGCATAGGGCAAGGTTCCATTGGATTACATTCACTTAGTCCCAAAGCGCAGCCATTATAAATCGAATCACCATCTATAGCAAAAACAATATCACTGACATTTAACTGTTTCATTCTATTTACATCGATCTCAAAACCGCCGTATGGTCCTTTTACAGATCGTACGATATCGTATTTATTTAACGTGCCGAGTATCTTCGCCGTAAATGCTTCTGGTGTACCTGTATTTTCCGATACATCGCCTATTTTCACCCGATTTCCTTCCAAAGACTGGGTTGCAATGTAAATAACGGCCTTAATGCCATGTTGGCACGCTTTTGAAAACATAGATTATTAGTTTCTTCATCAAAGTTAGTAGATATTTTTATTTCGGACAAATTTATCTTAAAATGTTTTTGCAAAAAAATATTGATAATAATTTCATTACTTTGTGGTTATCTTAACATCCAAAGAGCCGATAGAGCAATTGATTGTATTTGAAGTATAAGGAATATAGCGCGGCGATATTGTTAACGTAATCTAATAATGATAAAAGGATTTTTGTGCTTTTTGTTTTTGGTTCTATGTCACATGTCTATTGTAGGCATGACTGATGCGACAGATTCGCTGTTGAAAAAACTCGATAGAGCAATTACACAGAAGGAAGAGTTTGCTGTCCGTCGGATAGCTAGAATGGATTCCATCAGAAAGGAAGCTATGTTGGCGCCTGATAAAGCCAAAAGGTTTGAGGAGTTGCAAAAGTTATTCCGACGCTATCGTTCCTATCAGTTGGATTCTGCATTTACTATTGCACAACAATGTATACAATTGGCTGAAACGATCGACGATGAAAAAGTTGCTGAAGCTGAGATGAATATGTCGGAAGTTTTGGGGGTTATGGGAATCTATAAGGAATCGATGGATATCCTACATGCTATACCGAAAGATCGTCTAGATACTTCTTTATTGGCGCACTATTATCATTTACACCATGCCACTTATTCCTTATTGGCAGAAAACGCATTAACGAACATAGAAAAAGACAAGTATAATAAGTTAATACAGTTATACAGAGACTCGTTGCTTCGTGTGAATGATCCCGCTACATTAGGCTATAATATGTTAAAAAGTAAGCAGTTATTAGATTCCGGACAATATGAGGAAGCGCTGTCTTTAATGCAGGATTGCTACGACCGATATCATACGGATGAAAGTCTACTAGCTTCGGTGTCTTATGAATTATCCTTGGTTTATGAAAAGCTTCAAGATACAGAGCAAGAGAAAAAATACCTGACCATTTCGGCGTTGGCCGATATTAGACGAGCTGTAAAGAGTTATATCGCTCTTCGTAAGCTGGCTGTGATGTTGTATCAGGAGGGGGATTTGGATCGTGCATATTCCTATATAAAATGCGCGATGGAAGATGCTACTTTTTGCAAAGCAAGGTTCCGTACCATGGAAATTTCCGAAACGCTGCCCATTATTATAGCAGCATACGATAAAAAAATGCAGCAGGAAAAAGAAAATCTGTTTAAATACCTGATATTGATTTCTGTCCTTTCCCTAGTATTGGCAGCCAGCATATATTACGTATATAGACAGTTACGAAAACTCTCTGCAGCAGAAAAAGCCATGAAGAAGCTAAACGACGAGTTATCAGATATGAATGTTGGCCTGCAAGAGTTGAACAAAAGTTTGTCCGAATCCAATTTGGTAAAGGAAGAATATATAGGCTCTGTCTTTAATCTATGCTCATCTTATATCGATAAACTGGATAGTTATAGAGTTAGTATAAATCGAAAACTACGCGTACAAAAGATCGAAGATGTGATTCGGCTTACGGATTCTAAAAACTTTGTATCGGAAGAATTGAAAGAATTTTTCCAAAACTTTGATGCAATTTTCTTAAACATCTATCCAAACTTCATAGATGAATTTAATGCGTTGCTGAAAGAAGGCGAACAGATTCATCCTAAGAATGAAGAGCTTTTATCTGCCGAACTGCGAATTTATGCACTGATCAAATTGGGAATAACCGATAGCAGTAAGATTGCTACCTTTTTGCATTATTCTCCACAAACGGTATACAATTACAAACTTAAAGTGCGTAATAAATCGCGTATACCGAAGGATGAATTTATGGATGCTTTACAAAAAATTGGCCGATAGACATCTTTTTATCTACCCAAAAAGCTTCCAAAGTCTACTTATTCGTGTTATTTAATCCGTACACAAATTACTGTATTTTAGTGTTTTATGTTTTTTATTGAAGAATAAAAATCTACTTCCTTACCTTACTTTGCTGGCTTTACGTTTTGATTTGCTATAGATTTGCTTCATACGCTTTTGGGGTTAATACCTCACCAAATAAATCTATAAAAACGAAAACTTATGAAGTTAAAACTTTATGTATTCCGTAAGTCTTATTTAAGTCTAGTAACCCTTGTGGTAGGACTGTTGTTTTTTGACTATGCAACAGCTCAGGTAGACCAGCAGGTTTCTATCACGGGAAGGGTAATTGATGCCTTGTCTAACCAACCGCTGGAAGGTGCAACGATAAAACGGAAAGGTGCATCAGAAGCGACTTCTTCTGATGGGACGGGAAATTTTAAATTAATGGTTTCGGCAGGGTCGATTATCACGGTTTCTTATACAGGATATGTGCAAGAAGAAATAACCGTAGATTATCCTGCGGAAAACCTTATTGTCGCAATGACCTCGGAATCAGAGCAGTTGGACGATGTGGTGGTAATCGGGTATGGAACGGTAAGGAAAGGGGATGTAACGGGTTCCTTGACAACCATAAAGCCTGATGAAAAAAACAGGGGGATACAGCTTAAAGCTGAAGATGCGCTTGTCGGAAAGGTAGCGGGTGTTAATATTGTGCCGGCAAGTGGCGCACCGGGAAGCAGTAGTACCATCCGCATCCGTATGGGAGCTTCGCTATCCGCTACTAATGATCCGTTGATCGTCATTGATGGTGTGCCAGTGAGCAATGTCGCATTAGATGCGATCAATCCCAACGATATTGAGACATTTACTGTCCTTAAAGATGCCTCGGCAACCGCTATTTATGGTTCCAGAGCCTCCAACGGTGTGATCATTGTTACAACAAAGAAAGGTAGTCTCGGTGCTACAAAACCTTCATTTTCCTATAATTCAAACTTTAGCTTGAGTAAGCCCGGCGGATATTTTGATGTGTTGGATGCCGATGCCTACCGCACCGCATTCCAACAACACGCCAATGCACCCGATGGTTTTGAATTGGGGAATGCAGCTACAGACTGGCAACGCGAGATCTTCCGCAATGCAGGTGGTATGGACCACAATTTTTCTGTAACGGGTGCGACAGCAACCATGCCGTATCGTTTATCGGTAGGGCATCTGGATCAAAATGGCACGTTGATAGCGAACAATTTTAAGCGTACAAATGCCGCTATTGGTCTTGCACCGAAATTTTTTGACAATCACCTTTCAGTTGATGTAAACCTAAAAGGTAGTATCCAGCGCAATAGATCTGTTTCGGAAGGAAGTATCGGTAGTGCGATTGGTTTTGATCCGACAAGACCGGTATATGAAAGCTATGCATCCGAGATGGGTTTAGGATATTATATGTGGATGGACAGCGGTGTACCTATTGTGCTTGCACCAAGCAATCCGCTATCGGATCTGGAACTTCCTGACCGTCTTGAAAAAACAAGACAATCTACCGGAAATATCGCGTTGGATTATAAAATACATGGATTTGAAGATCTCCGTATAAATGTCAATACCGGCTATGATATACGGGAAAATAAATATGATGAAATGATTCCGCAGTATGCTCCTTCGATGTATACGGGTAATTTAAACGACGGTACCGGACGCATAAGCCATCGTAATGGTCTTCAGCGGAATTATCTATTCAATACTTACCTTAACTATAACAAAGATTTCGGAGGTAACCACCATATCGATGCCATGGGCGGATACGAATGGCAACGATTCTGGTACAACGAACGTACACCTGTTGCAACAGATTTAGATCATAATCCTATTTCCAGCGACGTAGAGCGATACGATGAACAGGAACTTTATCTTCTTTCGTTCTTTGGACGGCTAAACTATTCATTTGCCCAAAAGTTCATGTTGACGGCAACCTTGCGTGCAGATGCCTCTTCGAGATTCGCCAAAGATAACCGATGGGGTTATTTCCCATCCGTTGCCGCTGCCTACCGCCTTTCGGACGAGCCCTTTTTACAAGACAACACCTGGTTGTCTGATCTTAAAGTTCGGTTGAGCTATGGTGAAACCGGTCAGCAGGATATCGGTAATTATTATGTCCATCTGGCGGATTATTCGGCATCTTATAACAACGCACAATATCTGTTTGGAAATCGGTGGATCACCATGTACAGGCCTAATGGCTCTGACCCCAATATTCGCTGGGAAACTACCGGCACCTGGAATGCCGGGTTAGATTATGGATTCCTAAATAACCGTATACAAGGTACGGTAGATGTATATAAACGTTATACACGTGATTTGTTGAATACGATTTTCGTACCGGCGGGAAGTAATTTTACCAGTGTGCTCAGTACGAATATCGGTGATATGGAAAGCCAGGGATTCGAACTGGGTATCAATACGGTACCTGTTCGTAATAGTGACTGGGAGTGGACATTGTCCGGTAATTTCTCTTATGGAACGGCTAAAATTACGAAACTGAATACCATCGATACCGAAGATAATTATGTCATGACGGGAAATGCAGGAGGAACGGGACGGTACTTGCAAGTACATATGGTCAACGAAACGCCAAACACCTTCTTTTTATTGCAGCAAGCTTATGACGATCAGGGAAACCCATTGGACGGACAGTATGTGGCGAAAGATGGCTCATTGACCTCCAGCGAAGCGGATGCAAATAAATATGTGACAGATAAAAGTTCGCGCGTTCCATATTTCTACGGTCTTTCAACACGGGTCAATTACAAAGATTGGGATTTTGGTTTGAACGGACACGGTAGCTTTGGAAACTATGTATATAATTACCAGCAAGCATCGATCTCCATGGATGATCTTTTTACAGCGAACAGGGTGTCGAGCAACATCACACCGCAGACGTTAGCGAATCAATTTACCCAACAGCGGATCTACTCCGATCACTTTTTGGAAAAAGGAGGGTTTTTCCGAATCGATAATATTACCGTTGGTCGCGTATTCCAGAACCTATGGAACAATAACAGCTCCCTTCGTATAGCATTAAGTGCGCAGAATGTAGCCACCTTTACCGGGTATTCCGGGCTTGATCCCGAAATTTTTGACGGTATTGACAGAAATACCTACGTGCGCCCAAGAATTTATACCATGTCATTAAACCTGAATTTTTAAATAAAGATTGTTATGAAGATGAAACCTATATATAAAATAGCAGCTGCGGCGTTGATGTTCTCTTTTACATCTTGTCTAAAAGACTTGGACACCTTGCCCTTGGACCACAATCGTTTGGTGGCAGAAGATGTATATGCGACGCCTGAAGGTTACGAAGGGATCTTGGCTAAATGTTATGGTTCGCTTATCATGACTGGTCAAACCGGCCCGGATGGTAATCGTGACGTACCAAATATCGATGAAGGATATAGCGGATTTACGAGGGCTCTGTTTTATCTGCAAGTAGGAGGTACGGATGAAATTGCTGTACACGCTGGCGGTAGCCACGGTACCCGGGATATTCTCTTTATGAATTGGGATGCGTCTACGAAGGTGGTAAGTTATCCGTACTATCGGCTTTATATGACCATCAATTACTGTAACGAGTTGCTGCGTGAAACAACAGAAGAGAAATTGCGGGATAGAGGAGTGTATGAAGCGCTAGCGAATGAATATGAATATTACCGTGCAGAAGCACGTTTCATCCGGGCGTATTGCTATACGGTTATTTGTGACCTCTATGGTTCAGGTCCTTTTGTGGACGAAAATAGTGTAGTAGGAGAAAATCCGAATCAGCGGACGAGGAGGGAGATTTATGATTATGCCGTTGCAGAAGCCGAGGCTGCGGCAGATTTACTTAAAGCCCCGAAATCCAATGTATATGGACGTGTAGACAAAGTTGCTGCCTGGTTTTTATTGTCGCGGATTTATCTGAACGCGGAAGCTTGGGTAGGTGAAAATGAATATGAGAAAGCCTATCAGAATGCGAAAAAAGTGATCGATGATGGTTCCTATCCGTTGGATAAGGACTACCGGCATATTTTTCTGGCAGATAACCATACTGCCAGTGAAATTATTTGGCCGTTGGTACAGGATGAAGACCATTCTCCCGGACATGCCGGAACAAATTTTATGGTCAAAGCCCTCGTGAACGGCGTCATGAATAACTATTATCCTACTGGTGTTGGTGCACGCGGATGGGGAAATGCGCGGGTGAAAACACAATTGGTGAATCTTTTCGACGTGCAAGACCAGACATTTGACGCAAATGATATCTGGGGGAATAATAAAAAAGATAAACGGGCGCAGTTTTTCACCATTGGACATACGAAAGAAACGTGGCGATCCGGTCAAGCTTTTCAAAACGATTTTAATACAGGATATGCCAGTATCAAATGGCGTAATGTGTTGAAAGACGGAACAGACCTCGATGCCACTTATACAACGATTGACTTTCCGATGTTCCGTACGGCGGATGCCTATTTGATGGCCGCAGAAACTATTTTAAGAGGAGCTAGCGGTTCTCGTGCAGAAGCGCTGGAGTATGTCAACGAAATTCGTGATCGTGCTTACCTGTCGGGTAGTTATGGTACCTCAGCATCTGGACAGATTACAGATAGCCAGCTTACATTGGATTTTATATTAGACGAACGGGCGAGAGAGTTGCATACAGAACTTGTAAGAAGAACAGACCTTATCCGATTCAATAAATATACGAGTGGATACAACTGGGACTGGAAGGGAAGTGATGGCAATGCTGGAAACCATGTTGGTAAAGATGTTTCTGCCAAATATAAGTTATATCCAATTCCACAAGATGAGTTTACGGTGAATCCAAATCTGGCGCAGAATCCAGATTACAATTAATGCTGATTTCACATTTAGTTTTAGAAAGATACATAAGAAAATGAGGTTAAAATATTTGTTTGCATGTTTATCATGGTTTAGTATATTGTTCAGTTGGGCGCAGACATCTCCCAAAGAAGTATTTGATAAAGTTGAGCGGAGTGGAGGTGTCTATTATGCTTACCCCTATCAGGAGATAGGGGTGCATAGCGCTCCCCCTAAAGGATACAAACCGTTTTACATTAGTCATTTAGGTAGACATGGTTCCCGTTATCTTATTGATGATGCGGACTATAAAAATACGTTGGATTTATTGGCATCCGCCGAATCGCAAAGTGCGCTCACCCCTTTGGGAAAGGATGTCTATCATCGCTTGTTGAAAGTATGGGATGAGGTGGAGTGGAGAGGTGGAGATTTATCACCACTAGGTGTACGGGAGCAGCGGGGGATAGCAGAAAGAATGTTCGAAAGGTATCCAGAGGTATTTCGTGACGAAGCAAATATCACGGCATACTCCACGACGATTGTCCGTTGTGTATTAAGTATGGATGCTTTTAGCGAAAGACTAAAAGAATCTAACCCGAAGCTACACATATATCGGGATGCCAGTGTGTTCCATCAACGATATTTAAATCACCACACAGAAGAAGCTATCGCTTTTCGTTCAGCTAAAGATACTTGGCGGGAAGAGTATCGTAAATTTGAAGATCAGCATATACAACCCGATGCATTGATGACAAGATTGTTTTCTGATAGCAACTTTGTACGGAAGAAAGTTAATCCAAAAGAGGTGATGATAGCACTTTTTGAGATTGCCAATAATATGCAAAATATAGAAACGGATGTCTCTTTCTACGATATTTTTGAAAAACAGGAATTATTCGATCTTTGGCAGTGTAAAAATTACAAACTGTATGTGAATGATGCGAATGCTGCGCTTAACGGAGGGCTAATGTTTGAAAACTGTAAACCTTTGCTGAAACAAATGATAGCAGATGCCGAAAATATGATAGATAATGGAGGCTATGGTGCTAATTTTCGCTTTGCACATGATGGTAATATTATTCCGCTGGTCATGCTGTTGCATCTGAAAGATACCTATAACAGCGTTGATAATCCGGCAGATTTCTATAAAGCGTGGAGTGATTTTAAGATAGCACCTATGGCTGGAAATGTACAACTCGTATTCTATAAACACGAGAAAACAAAGGATATATTGGTTAAGTTTCTTTTACATGAGAACGAAATCACCGTTCCACCGATAGCCGGACAAAACTTGCCTTATTATTATCGCTGGGAAGATGTGAAAGCTTTCTATCTTTCTCTTATTAATGAGGGGCAGCCGAAAAGCAAATAGTAGAAGAGATATCACATAAATTTAATATCATGGGTCCATAAAACCCATGGCCGTCTAAATGAAGTGCCGCTGTATAACAACGGTACTTTTTTTGTGAAAGCGTCCTATAAAGTGTAGTAGGATTTTTATGTTATACTCGGTGACTGTAATTCAGAGAGGTTTTGTATTTTTAATCATAAATCCAAAACAGGATATTAAATGGCAGAGCTAAATACCAAACAATACGATTCGGATGTCGTTGGATTTAGCCAATATCATTATAAGTCCGATAAAAGTAAACAAGAAGGAGATTGGCCATTGGTCGGTTTTTCGCCAAGAAAAGCCGCAATTTCGCTATACGTTTATAGCGGTTGCAGCGTACAAGATGAGCAGTTCTACGATTGAGTTTCTTCAATCTAAATATGAGCACCTTCCTATGTCTCCACGGCATAGTGATTAGATTCCTATATAAAAGTTGTGTATCTTAGGCGAAAAAGGGCATCATGTTTAGGCATCGGGATAGAGGGCGTACATATTACCATAACGTACGTTTGGCGGCACTATTGTCAACAGTGGCGGGTACAGTAAATATAGTCGGCTTACTGTCACTTAAAACATTGACAACAAATGTAACAGGACATTTTGCTTATTTTTCAGAAGGATTGTTTTTGAAAAACTATACGTTAGCTTTTACGAGTGTATTATATGTGCTGTTTTTTTTTGTCGGGGCGTTTGTGGCCAATTCAACGATGGAACTAACATCCAAAAATAAATCACATTTCTCCTATATGTTGCCCATTTCGTTAGAAATTATATGCCTTGCTGTTGTCGCTTTTTCCGATCTGCTACTATCGAATATTTTATTACCCTTAGGCTGTATATTGTTGTTTACTATGGGAATGCAGAATGCATTGGTTACCAAAATATCGGGATCTGTTGTTCGCACTACCCATTTGACGGGTTTATTCACCGATATGGGGATTGAACTTTCCCAAATGCTATTCTATAAGAAGGATAGTGAGCGTTCTCGGTTAAAAAAAAATGTATTCCTGCGGGTAATCATTATAAGTGGATTTTTCATTGGCGGCGTTATTGGCGCATTGCTCCATAAAGAGTATCATCTGCGAACCCTGTTGATTCCTGTTGGAATGCTTATACTAGCAATCTATTACGATAGAATGCTTCTCAACTATTACCATTGGAGAAAAAAAATAAAGCTGGTTTCTCGAAAAAAACGAATGAAGCAATAGTTGCCACAATTAACCTATTTATTACGTAAAATTTATATTAAAGGAAGAGAAGTATGACCTTAATATTAAATTAACAATTTGTTAATATGTGTTTTTCATCTTTGTAAAGATGAAACAGAGGCTATTAAAATTGTTTCCATACATAGGACTGGTTGTAACATTGCTATCTATTTCTTGCAGCAATAGCAACAACTCAATAAAAATGAAGGGCTCGGATACAGAGGTTAATCTTGCTGTTAATCTTGCGGAGAAATTTACGGAGCAAGATCCGACTTTTAGCATTGCCATTTCGGGTGGTGGATCTGGATTGGGTATAACCTCACTTTTAAATGGACAGGCAGATATCGCGAACTCATCTAGACCCCTTTCCGAAGAAGAAGAACAACAGTTTAAAGAAAAAAAAATTGCATTGAAAACGGTCGTCTTTGCGGAAGATGCCACAGCTTTCGTTGTTCATAAAGATCTGCCGATAGATGAAATTGACGTCGAAACGTTGGCGAAAATTTTAAGTGGTGAAATTCGAAATTGGTCGGAATTGGCCAACGTATACTACCCTATTAATATTTATGGTCGCCAAAGTAGTTCAGGTACACATTCTTTTATTAAGAAAAAGCTAACGATCGAATTTTCTAATGCAGCTAAAGAAATGACGGGAAATGCCCAAATTATTGAAGGAGTAAAAGCAGATAAAACGGGAATAGGGTATGTAGGAGCAGGCTATGTGGCTCATGACCCTTTAGCAACTCAAGGAATAAAAGTGTTGGAGATTATGGAAAAGAAAGGAGAGAAAGCAGTTTCTCCCTTGGACGAGGAAGCAATTAATAAAGGTGCCTATTTTTTTCAACGACCCTTGTACCAGTTTGTCTTAGCTGAATCCTGGGAGAAAGTTCGTCCTTTTATTGCTTTTGAAAGAAGTACCATAGGTAGAAAGCTCATCGAAGATCATGGATATTATATATTAGACAGTCAAGAAGATGAAATATAAGACCCGTTTATCCTTAGATATTCTTTTTAAAATTGTATTTAAAGGGACAGGACTGTTGGTTTTAATATTATTAGGAGGTATCCTAGCTATGTTGGTATATAACTCGTTTTCATTTTTTATAGACGTAAAACCATTAGACTTTATCACTGGCATGGAATGGAGTCCAACAGCCAAGGTTCCAAAATATGGCATGTTGCCTCTAGTGCTCAGTACGACGATAGTTACTTTTGGTGCAATGCTTATTGCTATTCCACTGGGGATAGGTACGGCAGCTTATATTGCCGAATATGCCACTCCGCGTGTGAAAAATTTATTGAAACCTGCTATTGAAATGTTGGCAGCAGTTCCTTCTGTTGTGATAGGTTTTCTAGGGATCGTAGTTGTAAGCCCAGGTATAGCAAACCTAGCAGATCTCTCCAATGGATTGAATGCCTTGAATGGAGCCATTTTACTAGCGGTAATGGCACTGCCGACTATTATTACCATAGCGGAAGATGCTATACACGCTGTACCCCAAACATATAAAGAAGCCAGTTACGCGGTAGGAGCAACGAAATGGCAAACGCTTCGCAAGGTAATTATTCCGGCGGCTGCTCCTGGCATTATCGCTGCAGTCATGTTAGGGGTCGGTCGGGCTATTGGCGAGACAATGACTGTTTTGATGGCAACAGGGAATGCCGCTATTTTGCCGACAGGTATGTTTGACTCTGTCAAAACAATGACAGCCACCATCGCCATAGAGATGGGAGAGGTTCCTTATCAAACTACACATTATTTTGCACTTTACGCCATTGCCACGGTATTGTTCTTAATGACATTGGCCGCAAATATGTTGGGTGAATATTTTATTAACCGTTTTAGAAAATATCATGCTGTTTAAACCATCGAAACTATCTACTTTTATAGAATGGGGAACGTTGTTGATAAGTACTATTTTGGTTTGCTTTTTTCTGGTTGTTGTCATTTGGGAGATTGTTTCTAAAGGAGCGGGTCAATTATCATGGGATTTCATCAGTAGGGTTCCTAGCGATGGGATGACCAAGGGCGGAATTTTAACGCCTATTATCGGTACGGTGATGTTAACGATACTCACTGCCCTATTTGCGATTCCGTTTGGTGTGTGTTGTGCTATCTATCTAAACGAATATGCGGAGAACAATTGGTTGACACGTACCATCAGAGCTTCCATCCGTAATCTTTCAGGTGTTCCCTCTATCATTTATGGATTATTTGGATTAGCCTTGTTTGTTCAAGCACTTCAATTCGGGACGTCTTTGCTAGCCGCAGGACTTACACTGGGCCTATTGTCTTTACCTTATATTATTACAACTACAGAAGAAGCGCTGTTGCGAATTCCTAATAGTACTAGAGAAGCAGCATTGGCCGTGGGCGCAACCAAATTTGAGACAATTAAAGATGTGGTATTGCCTTCTGCTATGCCGGGTATACTAACAGGCGTCGTGCTTACGCTGTCACGTGCTGCGGGGGAAACAGCTCCAATATTGTTCACCGGAGCAGCGTTCTATATCAATAACTCCAGTGGTTATCTGAATCAAGAGTTTATGGCTTTACCTTACCATCTCTATATGCTTTCTACGCAACATCAATCCATTGATGAAGTACGGCCTATCGCCTATGGAACTGCGTTGGTATTGATTATTGTTGTATTTCTTATGAATTTGACCGCCTTCTATATTCGATTTAAATACAGGAAAAATGAAAGTTAAGTTGTCTGCTGAAAAGCTCAATATAAGTTTTGGAACCAAACAAGTACTGAAAAATATCGATATACAATTTGTCGAAAATGAAATAACCGCTTTAATAGGTCCATCTGGTTGTGGAAAGAGTACGTTATTGCGTTCCTTTAACAGGATGCACGATCTCTCCGCTGATGCCAAGATTACGGGCACACTAAAGTTGGAGGATTTAGACTTATACTCCAGATCAGTTCCTGTTACAGAGATACGGAAGAGAATAGGTATGGTCTTTCAAAAAGCGAATCCTTTTCCTAAGAGTATTTATGAGAATATAGCTTATGGCTTGCGTATCAATAATCTGCCGTGTGATAGATCAATCGTGGAGAAAGCCTTGCGGGAGGCTTTTCTTTGGGAGGAAGTTAAAAACGATTTGAAGATGCCTGCAACGCGTCTTTCGGGCGGTCAGCAACAACGTTTATGTATAGCTAGAGCCGTGGCTTTACGGCCAGAAGTGATTCTAATGGACGAGCCGTGTTCGGCACTTGATCCTGTTAGTACACTGAAAATTGAAGAATTGATTGTGTACCTAAAAAAGAAGTATACCATTATTATCGTGACGCACAATATGCAGCAGGCCCAACGTATTGCAGACAAAACGGTATTCTTATATCTGGGAGAAATCAAAGAAGAGGGGTCTACCCGTAAGATTTTTGACTTTCCGGAAAATGAAATGACTGCCAATTATATTCATGGCCAGTTTGGATAGGAAGGACTAGTTTTAAAATTGTATGGGAGAAGTCATTAAAACTATTGATTTATAATTTTGTTATAGGATATAAATCGATATTTATGGACTTAAAATCTAACGAACCATTTTGGTTAGTTAAAAATGGTGTGATAAACAGCTTTCCATCATTAAGGGAAAATGCCGTATGTGATGTCTTGGTCGTGGGCGGTGGTATTACAGGAAGCTTAATTGCACATCAATGTGTACAGGATGGTTTTAAAACGGTGCTGATTGATAAACGGGAAGTAGCCAATGGTAGTTCGTCGGCAACGACTTCGATGCTCCAATATGAAATTGACACACCATTGTATAAGCTGATCGAAATGATCGGAGAAAAAGGTGCTGTAGCGAGTTACAAAGCCTGCTCACAAGCGATAGATCAATTAGGTGAAATTGCCCATAAATTAAAATCTAAGGCTGGTTTTATCAAAAAAGATTCTCTTTATTTTGCTGCTTTGAAAAAGGATGTCGCATGGCTAACGCGGGAATTTGAAGCAAGAAAGAAAGTAGGGTTTGACGTGAAATGGATGGAGGCTGATGATGTCCTCAAGAAATACAACTTGCAAAAGGCATATGGCGGTATATTGTCCAAACAAGGCGCGAGCATAGATGCCTTTCTATTTGTTCACGAAATGCTGGCGTACAATGTTAAAAAAGGTTTGGAGGTATACGATAAAACCGAACTTGCCAACGTCACATACAAGGTGCGTCAGAACGAAGTGACACTAAACACCGGAGCTAAAATTAAATGTAAGAAAATTGTGTACTGCGTAGGGTATGAAAGCGCGACCATGATAAAAGAAAAATTTGTTGATCTCGTCAGTACGTATGCAATTGTTTCGGAAATGATACCCGAGGAAAGTAGAAAATATAAGGATATACTGCTCTGGAATACGGCGGACCCTTATCATTATATGCGAACAACGGACGACGGTCGAATGCTTATCGGTGGAGAAGATGAAGAGTTTAGAAACCCGCAGCAACGTGATTCCTTAATTGGGAATAAAGAACAGAAATTGCTTAAATCAGTTGAAAAATATCTCCCTAACCTTCCGTTCTATCCGGATTTTGCATGGGCAGGTACTTTCGGTACAACCAAGGACAGTTTACCGTATATCGGCGAACATAAGGATTTTAAAAATTCCTATTTCGTTTTAGGGTTTGGCGGCAACGGCATTACTTTTTCTGTTACGGGAATGGAAATGGTTTCCAACTGGTTGAAAGGAAAGAAACACCTATTGACGCCTTACTTCGCGTTCGGACGGTAGTTATATACTCTCCACTACCTCCTCTAGCGGTCGCCGGAATTTTGGTTTGAACGTAGGTTGATTAAAATCCGCCACATCCCTACGGCCTATCACAGCTGCAAACAGTGCTGTATATCCATCATATTTCAATATTTTGTTATACTCATCTGGTTGAATACCCTCCATAGGAGTCGAATCAATACCCATGCTTGCGCAGGCGGCTAGAAAAAAGCCCAACGAAAGGTAAACTTGATGCTGCATCCAATTTTTGATGCCGGCTTCACCTAATGATTTTACACGTTGATTGTAGAAGTTTGTAGCGGTTTCGGGTAATTGCGAGAGGTTCTCGTTCTCAAATTTTTCTACGTTATCAATTACACTGAATACAACTAAATGGCTTGCTTGCTCGATTTTTTCCAGATTGTGGTATGATACTGTCGCCAAGGCACTTTTGATTTTTGTATCGGAGATAAACGTAAACTTCCACGGTTGGCTATTGATAGAGGAGGGGCTTAACCGTAAGATTTGCGTCAATTGTTGAACGATATCTTCTGATAGTTTTTCGTTTGGATTATATTGTTTTGTGCTATATCTGTTTTTGGCAATGTCTAAAAAATGCATACGTTGAAATGTTATTAATTGTTTATGTTTGGCAAAGCTAATTATTTCGTCTTTTGGATATAGATACCAAATGTTTAAATAATGTAATTTCAATATATATATAACTTTTCTTATGCTTCAACTTCTAAAATATAAATGGGAAGATTTACATGATTACCGTTCGTTAGTTGCGGACGATCATGTCATGAAATACATTACAGGAAAGGGGATGTCGGAAGAACAAGCCAGAGAAAAATTTATGTCAATTATGCAGATTAATGAAGAAGATGATTTGCTGGGCTATTTTAAAGTTATAGATTACCATGCTGGATTGATTGGAGATTGTAAGCTCGTAAGATATAAATATGACCGTTCTATATTGGAAATGGGATATCTCTTAAAACACGCTTTTTGGAGAAAGGGCTTCGGAACAAAAATATGCGAAAAACTTTTGGAACGAGCTACGGAGATAGCACCTAATGACAATATCATCGGGGTTATAGATCCCGATAATATTGCATCACGCCGATTGTTAGAAAAATTTGGATTTAAAAGCTATTTTGTAGGAGAGGAAGACGGCATTCCTACAGAAAAACTTGTTCTTTGCAAATAATCGGTAGAAAATATCTTTTTTTGCTACGTCAAGGTCGTGCGATTAAATGACGGTTCACCTTCTGATTGTAGATATAGGAGACTGCAAGTATAGCCCCGATGATAATCGGCAATAAAATAAACCCAATATTGCCATCGACTACTATATGGCTTAGGGCAGCAAAAATTAAATTAAAGGTCAAGCCGGCATATGCCCATTCCCTTATTTTTGGGTGTAGACTAGGGATGATTAAGGCTGTTGCCCCTAACACTTTGCAGACCATAAGCGAATATGCAAAATAATCAGGATATCCCAAAGGTTTTGTGCCGACATTGAATTGTTCGGGAGCAAAAATTAGCGAACTCAGTGGCATCACGGCTTCAAACAGGAATATGAAAATTGTTGAAGCCCAAAAAATAATTTTATCTCTTTTCATGTTATTTATTTTTGGTCATCTAAGCTACGGGCATTTTTAGATGATAAACTTTACATAGGGCAAGAAATTTGTATATTTAAACAGAACAACACTTTGAAGTTATTATCGACCTCTATGTTTACAATTGATAAGCAGACTCTTTCTGATTTAAATGCGGTGAGTTGGAACGCTTCCAGCCTGTTGGATTTTTTTGATAATACCATTACTGTTGGAGGAAGAGACGTCCTGTATGATTATTTTCTCCATCCGCTGAATGATCAAGAACAAATTCAGCATAGACAAGAAGCGATAGCTTATCTTGCTAAGATAAATATAGACAAGCTCCTCGATAAATATATGATGGATGATCTGGAGCGATACCTCAATCTACCCCAAGAACTACATTCCCAAAGTCAATTTTTTCATTATCTGGATAAGCTATCCACCAACTTGGTCTCTCAATTACGAAAAAGAACAGCTGTTGATTAAGCAGTCTATTGGTGAAATAGCACAAATTTTAGTAAATATTTTCACACTTTTTGAGGATGCTCGATGTTCAGGGAAACCCATAGGGCTCCTGAAAGCGTTATCCGATTCGTTCCGTGAGTTATCGAAAGATTTTGATGTAGAGGAGTTAAAAGAAGTTTCTCTAGGTAAAAATAGACTTCATACTGTCATAAAATATGATTACATTTTTAGGAACATAAAAAAAAGCAACATAAGAGAGTGCTTTGTGATTTGGTATACGGTGGATGCTTTACGGAGTGTATCAAAATCATTTAGTAAAAATACTAGTTTTTCCAAAGTTTGTAACAAAAGGAGAAGGTTTAAGCAAGTTAAGTCGGGTAAGTAACTTTTCCAAAGTTCGAAACTTTGGAAAAGTCATGAAGTTATTTCCTATGATACCAATGTAAAATCAATCTGTCTTTTTTCTAGATCGACCTTTTTTACCTTAATCTGTACTTCATCTCCAAGCTGATATTTCTTTTTCTTCCGTTGGCCGATGATGGCATAGTTTTTTTCGTCAAGCGTGTAGAAATCGTCCGTGATATCGCGTAGACGTACCATGCCCTCACATTTATTTTCCTGAATTTCCACATACATACCCCACTCGGTGACACCCGATACGATCCCTGTGTATTCTACGCCGATCTGGTCTTCCAGAAATTCTGCCTGTTTATATTTAATAGAAGCACGTTCCGCTTCGGCAGCCCTTTTCTCCATTTGGGAGGAGTGCTCTGCTAGTTTTTCGTAATGCTCTGCATTGATTTTCTTGCCACCTTCTAGATAAAATTGCAATAGGCGGTGTACCATGACGTCCGGATAACGACGGATAGGGGAGGTGAAATGTGTATAATAATCGAAAGCAAGCCCATAGTGGCTGCTGCTTTTAGTCGTATAAATAGCTTTTGCCATGGAGCGGATAGCGAGTGTCGTTAAGAGGTTCTGTTCTTTCGTTCCCTCGATTTTTGTCATAAGCGCATTCAGTGACTTGGCGGCTTCTTTGTCTGTTCTGATGGTCAGTTTATGTCCAAATCGTGAAGCGAATTGCGAGAAGGTGGTCAATGTTTCAAGATTGGGGTTGTCGTGAAACCGATAAACAAATGTCAGTTTATTTTTACCTTTTCCTTGTTTTCCGATATACTCCGCAACTTTCCGGTTGGCAAGAAGCATGAAATCTTCTATAAGCTTATGCGCATCTTTTCGCTCTTTGGTATAAACGCCTAAAGGTTTTCCTTTTTCGTCTAGATGGAATTTAACCTCTTCACTTTCGAAGCTGATAGCACCGTTCTTAAACTTGCGCTCCCGTAAAATATAGGCAAGTTCATTTAGTTTAAGGATTTCGGGTGTATGATCTCCTTGTTTAGTTTCAATAACCTCTTGCGCTTCTTCGTAGCTAAAACGACGATTGGAGTTGATAACCGTGCGCCCAAACCATTGGTTTAAAACGTTCGCTTTATCGTCCATTTCAAACACAGCGGAAAAACAGAGCTTGTCTTCATGTGGACGTAAGGAACACACACCATTTGACAAACGCTCGGGAAGCATAGGGATAACACGATCTACAAGATATACAGATGTGCCCCGTTCAAAAGCTTCCTTGTCTAACAGGGAATCCGGCTGCACATAATGGGAAACGTCGGCAATATGGACACCTATCTCATAATTTCCATTGTCCAGTATTTGGAAAGAAATAGCATCGTCAAAGTCCTTTGCATCAAAAGGGTCTATGGTGAATGTAAGGATATCACGGAAATCACGCCTTTTCTTTATTTCGTCAGAGGGTATTTGTTCAGGGATAGCGTTGGCCTCTGCTTCTACCTGAGCGGGGAATGATAGGGGGAAGCCAAAGTCTGCAAGAATAGCATTCATTTCGGTGTCGTTTTCCCCTTTTTTACCGAGAATAGTTTTAACCTTTCCGATCGGATTTTTGGCATTCGTTGGCCACTCGACAATCGAAACAACAACTTTTTCTCCATGTTGGGCACCGTTTAGATTGTCTAGCGGAACGAATATATCGTGAATCATCTTTCTATCGTCGGGTAGAAAAAATGCATACGATTTGGAAATGTCTATCGTTCCGGTGAAATCTGTTTTTGCCCGCTGGATAATTTCGACTACTTCTCCTTCTCGCTTCCGACCCTTTCGCCGTTCGTATACGTGCACTTTTACGATGTCGTTGTGAAGAGCTTGTCGCAGTTTTCGTGGAGCGATATGGATGTCATTTTCAAGTTCATCATCTGGGATGACATACGCCGAACCATCGGCGGTCATATCGACCTTGCCCTGGATGTAAACACTCAATTGACGCAACTTAAATTTGCCACGTTCTACTTGCAGGAATTTGCCGGATTTGGATTCGTCAGAAAGAATCTCTGCAATCGCACTTTTTGAGTCCATGTCACTAAGGTTGAGTTTTGCAGCAACCTGTTTATAGTTAAGGGACGTGTTGTTTGATTTTTCAAATATGTCGACAATAAGATGTGTCAATACTTCTTTGTAAGCGTTCTCTTTTTTTTGTTTCATGTGTCTAAAATTATTACTCGATTCCAACTCTCCTATTGTCGGATCCGATAGGAGGGAAGGATGTATGTAAGCTCCAAATGGAATGGTATCGTTGTCTCATTTATATAAACTAAGATACATAAAAATTGTTCTCTTTCTTTGCTCAAAAAATAACCTATTTCCAGTTTAATTGTCTGTGTTTTATTTTCATTCACTTTACCTGTTATAATTATTTGATAATGTGTATTATAATTTATTTTTTGCTAAAAACATTTTTATTTAGGAATTGTTTTTTGAGAAGTGAAGCTGGTTTTACGTTCAAACATTGGTTTTCTTACAAAAATGGTAATAGTATTTTTGTATATTATAACATTCGTTTACCTATATTAAATTCTTTATAATAAATGTATTATATTATTTTTGATAAAATATAATTATCGATTTATTATTGTATTTTACTCCGTTTTTTTGTTAAAAAAAATGCTTTCCGGTTTGGGAAAGCATTTCATTAAATAATATGTTTTAGAAAGGATATTTAGCTTTCTTTTTGGCAATTTGCACATAATCCAACAGCGTTTATCGCGAGGGAATGAAGTGCGAAATGGCTAGGCAAAGTGATCTTTGGAAGGGATACTTCATCAAGGCAATATACGCTATTGCATACCGAACAAATGAAATGAACATGTTGGTCATGATGATGATTTTCGGTACAGTCCGAAGTGCACATGGCATAGGTAGCTGTACCATTCAGATCGAATATTTTATGTACAATTCCTTTCTCTTCGAAGCTCGATAAGATGCGATATAGTGTGACCCTGTCAATGTCTTTCCCTACAATTTTTTCTAAATCAGGTTGAGATATCGCTGCTTCTTTTTGCGTTATCTCATTAAGAACACGCAATCTTGGGGAGGTTACTTTTAACCCATTTTCCCGAAGAAGTTCGGTGAAATCCTTGTTTTTTTCTGTCTTTTCATTCGTCATGATAGGGGTAAATTTACGGATTTTTTTTTACACCTATCACTTTGTCAATTAGACAGCGTGGCATACATTTTCATACTTATGTCGCGCGGATCTCAACCTGGATTTTTGCTGTAGATAATTGAATCGGATCGAGGCTATGGTTGTTATATGGAAGAGGAGATAATGTTTGAACGCCATTCCTGAAATATTGAATGAAGTATTTTCCCTCGTAGCCTTGTTGCTCCAGATACGTAACCATTGTTTCGATATCTTCAATCGAAAGCAGGTTTGCATGCCAAGTGGTTCGTATTTCGAAAGGGATGGAGGCGGTATTCAAAAACATTAAGCTGTCTGTAAAAGTCGTAAATGTATCTGTTAAGGTGATATCGTGGTACTTTTTACCAATTCCCTTGAAGTCTAACGCTACATAATCGAGCAGTCCTTCTGCCCATAGTTGTTTTAGCACACTGGATTTTGTGCCATTCGTATCGATTTTTACCCGATAGCCCATTTCCTTAGCTATTCTGGCAAGGCTAAATAATGTAGGGTGTAGCGTGCATTCTCCTCCGCTGAAAACAACACCCTGTAACAGCGATTTCCGGGAGTGCAAGAAATCTCGGGTATCTTCTACGGAGAGTTTTCCTTTTCCCAACACGATATCTGGGTTATAACAATATAGGCAACGCATATTGCAGCCTGCAAACCAAAGGATGCAGGCTGGGTAATGTGGATAATCCAGTAAAGTGAAAGGTGTAATACTGTAAATGGGTTTAGTCATGCTGCTCTTTGAAATGCGTGCGCTGACGATGTTCCCCTTTTTTTCCAATATTAAAGCTCTCAACAGGTCTGTGGTAGCCCATAACCCTTGTGTAGACCAAACATTTACTGCGTTTTTGTTGATTTTGCTGCAAGATCAACAACTGTTTTTCTGTATTACTTGTCATTCGATATATGTTTGTTGATGGTTTGAAATGATAATGTCATCGCATTGTGGGCAATATTCGTGTTCACCTGTTAGATAACCGTGTACCGGACAGATACTAAATACCGGCGTAACCGTTATATAGGGCAATTTGAAGTTCGAGATCACGGTACGTACAAACTCCCGACAAGCTTCCGGCGAACTAATACGCTCGTTCATATAGAGGTGGAGTACGGTGCCACCCGTGTACTTGCATTGGAGCTGATCCTGTAATAGGAGCGCTTCAAACGGGTCTTCTGTGTGATCAACAGGGATCTGGGAACTATTGGTATAGTAGATATGCTTTCCTTCCCCAGCTTGAATAATTGCTGGAAATCGCTTTTTATCTTCTTTTGCAAAGCGATAGGTTGTGCCTTCGGCGGGTGTTGCCTCTAAATTATATAGATTACCGGTTTCTTCTTGAAATAAGCGAAGACGGAGACGTATGTGTTCCAGTATATCGGAAGCGAATGTGATTCCCCAATCGCTCACAATGTTTTCTCTATCGCTACTAAAATTGCGAACCATTTCATTCATCCCATTGACGCCAATGGTCGAAAAATGATTTCGGAAGTGGGTTAAATACCGTTTGGTATAGGGAAATAAACCATTATCATATAGCTGCTGAATGAATTTTCGCTTCTTCTCTAAGGTGGATTTGGCCAATAATAGCAATTGGTCGAGGCGTTCATACAGCGCCTCCTTTTGATGCGGATAAAGATAGCCTAACCTAGCCATATTGATGGTAACCACGCCAATGCTTCCTGTCATCTCCGCACTTCCAAATAATCCGTTTCCACGTTTAAGTAACTCGCGTAGATCTAATTGTAAACGGCAACACATGCTACGTACCGCATTAGGTTTATAAGCTTCGGGATTTTCAACCTTTTGGCCATCGGTATCGATAATATATTGACTACCGATAAAATTCTGGAAGTAGGATGACCCGATTTTCGCTGTATTTTCAAATAATAAATAGGCGTTCTCACTATGCCAATCGAAATCTTCTGTGATATTAACTGTAGGAATAGGAAAAGTGAACGGTTGTCCATTGGCGTCTCCTTCGGTCATTACGGTATAATAAGCTTTATTGATCATATCCATCTCCGACTGAAAATGTCGGTAACAGAGGTCTTCCAGTTGTCCTACTCCACGTTCTCGAGCCAAATCTTTCAATTTTCGGTTTTGGATGCCAACAAATAGATGTCGTCCTCCTTTAGTAGGTATCTGCTCTCTTAGATCTTCAGGCACGTTCCAATCCAAGGTAATATTGGTGAACGGCGATTGACCCCATCGCGCAGGAACATTAAGATTATACACAAAGCTGCGTACCGCTTTCAGCACTTCATCATAATCTAACTGATCTTTAAAAACATAAGGAGCCAAATAGGTGTCAAAAGAGCTAAAGGCTTGTGCTCCCGCCCATTCACTTTGAAGGATGCCGAGGAAGTTTGCCATCTGACCCAACGCCTCCCGGAAATGAGAGGGAGGACGGCTCTCTACACGTCCTCGCACACCGTTAAAACCTTCATCAAGTAATACCCGTAGGCTCCAACCAGCACAATAGCCCGTCAAGCAGTCTAAATCATGGATGTGGACGTCACCGTTGCGATGGGCATAGCCTTCTTCTTTATTGTAAACTTTATCCAGCCAATAATTAGCAATGATCTTTCCGGCAGTATTGTTAATTAGACCTGCATTGGAATAAGAAGTGTTAGCATTTGCGTTAATGCGCCAATCCTGTTGACGGATATATTCTTCTACAGTTTGACTACTGTTAACATAGGTTGTATCATCATTAAATTGATCGATATGTTCTCGTTGCAACTTCCGTGTATGTCTATACAACATAAAAGATTTCATGACATCGAAATAGCCTAACTCATAAAATTGTCTTTCAATGATATTTTGTATATCTTCCACTGCCCAGATGTCCTTATCTGCCAAATCTTCCAGTAGACGTTCGAATACCCGATCGTCAACCGGATAAGATACGCTTTGAAAGCCTTTTTGGATAGCATCTTGTATTTTGTAGGTTTCGAGGGGTGCATAAGCACCGTTGCGCTTGATCACATATTTTTCCATAGCTGTTTTTGTGCAAAGATGTTCGTGTCCTCCATTCACTAGAGTAGAGGCTTCTTAACAAATTTAGGAGGGAAACAGCTGTTTTTTTATGACCAAAAACATAAAACACGAAATGGGTAAAAAAAGGATGAAAATAAAAAAGCCTCTCCAAACAGTCTTTGAAGAGGCTTTAACCCATAAGGAAAATATCTTTATTTTCCTGCTGCTTTCGCATGGTCGGCTAAAAATTGCGCCAATCCACTGTCTGTTAATGGATGTTTTAATAAAGATACGATAGCGGATAACGGTCCTGTCATCACATCTGCTCCAATCTTTGCACATCCTAATATATGCGCACTATGGCGTACAGATGCGGCTAAGATTTGTGTTGTAAAACCGTAATTATCGTAAATTAAACGGATTTCTTCAATTAATGCTAGACCATCTACTGATATATCGTCCAGCCGGCCGATAAATGGTGAAACATACGTAGCTCCTGCTTTGGCAGCCAATAAAGCTTGACCAGCAGAAAATACAAGTGTACAATTCGTTTTGATACCTTTTTGGCTGAAATATTTGATAGCTTTAACGCCATCTTTGATCATTGGAACTTTCACTACAATTTTTGGGTTCAAGGCAGCCAATGCTTCACCTTCTTTGACCATATTGTCAAAATCCGTGGAGATAACTTCCGCACTGACATCACCATCAACAATATCGCAGATGGCTTTATAGTGATTAATTACATTCTCTTCTCCACTGATACCCTCTTTTGCCATCAGGCTGGGATTCGTGGTTACGCCGTCCAACACGCCTAGATCTTGGGCTTCTTTGATCTGAGCAAGGTTTGCGGTATCGATAAAAAACTTCATGTTTAATAGATTGTTTTATAGTGATTTAAAATATTTAAAACATAATATACGTATGTATGTTACAAAAGTAACTATATTATCTCAATCTGATTGAGTTTAATCAAAACATTTTTTGCCGTTCATGGATATATTTAGATCGCTTTCTTATCCTAATTTTCGATTACATGTCATTGGCCAAGCCATATCACTTTTAGGTACTTGGATGCAGCGAATCGCTATCAGTTGGATGGTCTACGAAATGACAAACTCTGTTTTTTGGTTGGGTTTTGTACAATTTATCGCCCTGCTTCCTTCACTGATTCTTTCTCCGTTTGTCGGTTCATTTGTTGATAAGCATAGGAAATACAAATTGGTATTTCTTACCCAAATAGGATTAATGATACAAGCAGGTGTATTGACTTTGGTCGTGGGATTGCAGCTGCAAACTGTTTTTATCTTGTCTATGTTAGGTTTTTTACAAGGCGTCATCAGCGCTTTTGATGTGCTTGGTCGCCAATCATTGATGATATCGCTCGTAGATAATAAAAGGGATTTGCCCAATGCCATCGCCTTAAACTCTTCCATCTTTAATGCGGCGAGGATGGTAGGGCCTGCCATTGGCGGTATTCTGTTGACCAAGTATGGGGAATTTGTTTGCTTCGGCATCAACTTTATTAGTTTTGTCCCCGTTATTATATGTCTGCTACTGATGCGTGTGACAGAAGATCCATCGAAACTGATAAAGGAAAGCAACTGGCGGGCACTTATAGAAGGGTTTAGCTATTTACGGCGTTCCCCACATATTGCTTCGTTGATTGTCGTATTGGTCTTTTCGAGTTTATTCGTTATTCCCTATACGTCTTTATTGCCGGCAGTGGCAAAAGATCTTTTTTTGGGAGACGAATCAACATTCTCTTGGTTTGAAAGCGCAGCAGGTTTTGGTGCAATGATCGGTGCCATCAATATGGCAAGGTTAAAGACGGGTGAAAATCTCCGGTATCGTGTTTTATTTTCTGCTTTTTTAATGGGGACAGCACTTTGTTTATTAGCATTTGCGCGTTTTCTGCCATTAGCTTTGGCATTCACTATGATGGTGGCGTTTGCCATGATGATGCAAAATTCTTCCATTAACACGTATATCCAGACTCATGCTGTTCCAAGCTATCGTGCTAGGGTAATAGGTTATTATGTAATGGCTTTTCAAGGTGTTGCCCCGATTGGAACACTGTTGGTAGGAGCAATGGCTGAATATATTGGAATTAAAAGTACACTCTATGTAATGGGCGCAGCAGGTATCGTCATTGCATTAAGCTTTTATACCTATTTACGGCTACATATTCATCGGAGATTGTTTAAAAAAATATAACATATTTATCAATATAACAGCGACGGTGCTTTATTTTTAAATCGGTAACCTAGACCTAACATTAGATAATTTGGCTCGTGGAAATCTTTCAAATTATAGCCAATATGCAAAAATGAATTTTTGGTAGTTGCTATTTTAAGAGCAAATGTCTGATAAGTACCCCGGAGGTCTCCTCCTTTATGAAGTACATTACCACCCAGGCCGATACCAATAGTAAAAATCGGCATGATATATTCGGCTCTTGCCGATAAGCCTAATGCCAGCTGTTTATCTATAGATGGTTTAAAAAACTTTTCTTCTGCGGAGGCCGAAAAATAATTTTTAGTATAAACATTTGCGCTGCCGTCATATACAGCGTCAATAGAAACGCCTCCCCGAAACCTATAGCTAAAATTGTACATCGGACCAAAATACATTCCCAAAACCGGATATTGATGTGGCGAAGGGACAGGTTGTCCCATAACTTCGACTCCTTTTCGTCGCCATGATCCGAAAAAAACTAAATCATAGTTGATATGTTTAGGATATTGTGTGAGCAAAGAATCGGGAATTCTAGCGGGCTTTCCGATGGGGTCTTTTTTTCGGAAATCATATAAAACACCAATTTTTAGTCCTAGCATGTTGAGTCCCGCATTGGGAAAGTTGGTGTTACCGTTTGAAAAATGAGTGAAATCTATACCGGTTGTCAAACCCATACGTTGCGCTAATGTCCATCTTAAATAAAGTCCGGCATTTAGATAGGCGTTGGTCTTCGAGCCGATTGCAACATTATAAGGATTGTGCTCAAAATTGTGTGGTTTCCAGCCGGTCGATAAGCCAAAATTCCATTCATAATCTAAAGCTAGGCTTGTGTTGAATTGTGTGATATTGGAACGCTGAAAGAAATACATCGTTTTAGGAGAACCCAATTCTCGCTGGTTACCGAAACTATAGAAAGACACGCCTATTCCTTGATAGGTATGGGCATAAATTTGGTCGCCCAATGATCCATTTGGGAATCGAAAGGCATATTTGATGTGCCCCGATAATGCGCTTTGGATAGGTTTTCGTTGTTGATTAACTCCCGCGTAAAATGGTACATTAGGTAATACATAACCCGGACGAAGTTCTACTCCCAAGTGATGTACAAATCGACCCGCGCCATTTAGTTTATGTGCGGTATCAACTGAAAGTGAGTCCCGCGATAATGCATCAAATGGGAAAGCGATGAGGGGGCCGCAGAAGAATAATAAATGGAAAAATATTGATTTTAAACTCAAAAACATATCCCATCTCAACTTACTTTACGGTCCCGTAAGGTCAAAAGTTGTTTTCTATAATCAATCCGAGCAGCATACGATACCAGAATGTCTCCGCCCAATACACCGATGACAGGAGGTAAGTTCATCTGCTGGTATGCATAATTTACGGCACTCAAGTCGAGTACCGCCGTTATAAACTTCTTTATTTTCCAGTTGCCTATCTCGAAAGTTGGTAGCTCCAATATAAAACTTTCCATAGAATTTGTACCTAATCCCGTCGAGATGATATTGGTGTTTTCGATTTTTTCTTCCGGGATACCCGATTGTAGGAGAGTGGTTTTATCGAGTACGGTTTTTGATGCTCCGGTATCCAGCACCATTTTAAAAGGTTGGTCAAATAAACAAACATCAATCAATATATGGTAACCATCGCCTTGTAGTTCCAATATTTCTAACGGAATTTTTTGCATGGGTGTAAATATATAAAAATAAAACCCATGCAAAAAAGTGTGTTATATGATATTACTATCTTTCAACACTTGGTTCATATTTCTTACGGCATTTGCACTATTTCTAAACAATGTTTTCTCCTCTTCCGATAGTTCCAATGGGACAATGCGATCCCAACCTTTTTTGTTTATAATGACAGGTACGCCTATATTGATGTCTTCTTCGCCGTACTCCCCCTCTAGGAATACAGATGCTGTAAATAGCCTATTTTGGTCACGTACAATACTTTCCACCATAGCCGCTGCTGCTGCTCCTGGCGCATACCAAGCGGAAGTACCAATCAATGCTGTCAATGTAGCCCCCCCTACCATTGTTTTTTTGACAATATCGTCTTGTTCTTCCTGCGTTAAGAAACTGCTTACGGGAATGCTGTTCCACGTAGCGTGCTGTATCAATGGAATCATCGTAGTATCACCATGTCCACCTATTACGATAGCATTTAAATCATTTGCAGACGCCTGTAGCTTTTGGGAAATTTGGTATTTGAAACGTGCTGAATCCAATGCGCCGCCCATGCCTATAATTCTATTTTTAGGGAGACCGCTCGATTTTAATGAAAGATAGGTCATGGTATCCATCGGGTTGGACACGATAAGGATGATAATGTCCGGGGAATGTTTCACTAAATTCTCCACGACCGATTTGACAATACCGGCATTGGTGCCGATCAGTTCCTCGCGCGTCATTCCTGGTTTTCTCGGCATACCGGAAGTAATGACAGCCACTGTCGAACCCGCTGTTTGTGTGTAATCGTTGGTGACCCCTTTGATGGTAGAATCAAATCCCAAGAGGGCTGCTGTTTGCATCATATCCTGAGCCTTACCTTCGGCAACACCTTCCTTAATATCCAACAATACAATTTCTTCTGCGATGTTTCGTCGTACAAGATTGTCTGCTGTAGTTGAACCTACAGCCCCTGCTCCAATAACCGTTATTTTCCTTTGCATATTTTTATCTCCTTTGTTGTTGGTGTAGAATTGATGTGTAGATAAATGTACGGAAAAGAGAGCAAAGATAAAAGAAATTAGAACGGATAACCGATAGCTAAATTAAATACAAAGTTTTCGCGTCTCCATTGCCTGTCTCGAAAGTCAATGTATTTGAATACCCAACGATCTCCAGGATCCCGATACGGTACACGTACGGGGATTGCGAAATCGGTACGAATAATCAAGAAATCCAAATCAAGACGTAATCCCAAACCTGTACCTACCGCCAATTCTTTATAAAAATCCTTAGACAATTTCCCACCAGGTTTGTTTTCATCCTCTCGCTGCAGCCATATATTTCCCGCATCTATAAAAGCGGCCCAGTGTAACATACCGGCTATCTGTGCCCGGTATTCTGTATTAAGTTCCAGTTTGAAATCACCTGTTTGATCGGCAAAGAAATTGTTTTCACCCAAATTTTCGGGGTAAGCAGATCCGGGACCGACTGCTCTGGCGCGATAAGCGCGCAATCCGTTAGGACCGCCAGTGAAAAATTGCTTTAAATAGGGGAGAGAACGGGAATTCCCATACGAATGACTCATACCTACCATAATTCTGGAAGCGAGTTGCGAGTTAGGCGTCAATTTCATATAATGGCGAAAATCAGCTTCCGCTTTGACAAATTGTGCGTAGGGTGTTCCGAAAATCTCTTTCGGACCTTCGTCATAGTTTGCTCCTTGAATCAATCCCAATACATTGCCTGAAGTATTTAAACCCGCTTTGGCATAAAAGGTATGCTTACGGTCTGATTCCATTGAATTGGTAAATGTATAATTATAGTTGGGGCCAAAAGAAAATTGTGGGTCGACGATGTGACGTAAAGTCGGAACAGTATCCATTTGTGCCCTATATTCGTCTGAAATATTACGAGGCTGTACGTAGATAATTTCGGCAACAGCTAAATCGTGCTGTTTTTGTTCATTTTCTTTCCAGTTATAACCATAATTGATAGACAACGAATTGAGCGTGTAGGCGTTTCTTCTATTTAAAAACTCATAACCCACCTTTGCATAGGTTTTTGGTATATACCGTTGTGCAGGTGCCCATTTATAGGGGGATAATAAACGTGGCCATACCACACCTACTTCCGCACCATAACGTATATAACTGGAGTTCAAGTTGACGCTTCCGCCAGTTTGGGTTTCATACCCACCAAATACGGTCAAGCTTAGCGTTTCAAAGCCTTTAAATGCATTACGCAATGTCCAGTTAACATTTGCTTCTGTACCATTATATACGGCTGCTGTTTTTCCCAATACCTCGAAACGAATCGATTTGCGTTCCATAGGGGTGAGGTGATAATACACATCTAAGGTATTCGCAGAGTCTGGACTATCGACAAATGTATTTTTTACAAACTTAAATGCGTTTAGATTTACGAGATGACTGATCGTCAAGTTGTGGTCCCACCGATTGTAGGTCTGACCCGTATTGAAAAAAATATGGTTCGCCAATACCTTTTTTCGATATGTATTCTCCGGATCGATAATATAGTATCTGTTATCAAATAGCTCGGCACGTCGTGGGCGTGCCAATTGGAGACCCGCAGACGTCTGCTCATAGTTAGGATAAATATAAACATTTCCTATTTTTTGTGGCTGTCGGGCTTTCTCGGGAGTTTCCGGTTTAACAGTGACATACATGTCTACTTCGTTACTTCCTTTGCTACTATCTACTTCTAGCAAGATATTGTCAGGAGAGAAGTAATAATATCCTTTATTTTTCAAGTCATTATCGATACGATCGCGTTCATTTAGAATAACATCAAGGTTATATGGGCTTTTCGGCTTTAATAGGGTATGCTCTTTGGTACTTAAAATATCTCTACCAAGCTGTTTAGCCGAATCCACTTCAAAATTGATCTTAGCGATGCGGTAGATACTCCCCGGAAATGCATCGTAGGTTACCTCTGCAAACTTACCATCTATTGTCGTATCAGAAGTAACGTAAGCGTTGAAAAAACCAAGATTTTCCATCCGGCTGCGCAGAAGCGTTTCGTTATACTCACGGTTTACATCGCTAAGCAGAACAGGTTCTTCGCCCTGCTTTTTTAGCCACCTTTTGATAAAACTATTGGTCGAATCTGGCCCGCCACCCATATTATAGAGCCCGAGCTTGTACCGGATACCCAAAATCTTTTTATTTGGCTTCGGGCGTAGCATATCTTCGAGATGAGCTTCAAATGCCTCTTTCCTGTCTTCTGGGATACTATCTTGATGAATCACTACATGGCCTTTATTATAGAGCTTTTCGTCTTCCGCAAGATATTTCGTAGGATTACAGCTTGCTGCGAAAATTAGTGAAACCATACCTGCCACAATAGTGTGTTGATTAATTTTCATGTGGCCCCCTTTCTTCTTCATCGTCTCTGACGGCATTTGGTGTCGCATCTATTTTTGTGTTCGTTGAATCTTTTTGTTCACGTTCTGTTTCCTGTTCTTCTTGTTCCTCTACTTCTTCTTTGCGAATAGCGCGTTGTGTAGAATCTGTCCGTGTATCGGTTGTTGAACTGTCCGTGTGGTTTTCTTGACGTTTTAATTCTTCGTTTTTCTGACGTTCTTCAAAACGTTTACGGAACTCCGGACTGTTTTTCATTAAGCTATCCCGAATGACTATGCGGACACTATCCCGGTACGCCGAGTCGGATTCCATGCGCTCCACATCGAAACGGCGACGGAAGCCTTTGCTATCCGTATTATAATATTGCTCCAATGCCCGAGAACTCATAAACAACTCCTTGAATTTATCATAACTCATCGTAATGATAAAACCGATACCTGTTTCGACAAATTGTCCTTGCAAGGTCGCTTGGTATTGATTTTTCCGATATACACGTGCAAAGTAGCGACCGTCTTTAGAAAGTTGATAGTCTAACGAAACATCTCCCGCAATATTAGATGCTTTTTCGCCTGGACGTGTATTTCCTTCCACTTCAAAATTAGAGCCAATAGTAATTTTTAAGCGATCATCGAATAGCATTTTTGATATGCCTACGTTTAAGTCTGTTCGGGTTTCTGCGCTTCCAGACAGGTAATCTTCTTCCGACTGTAAGTTGAAGTCAAGTTCCACACCTTTGATTAAGTCAGAAGCCATATTATTCAACTGACTTGTTAAGAATGAACTCACTGTGCTCCGTGCCATACCTTCCGCTCCGCCGCCACCCGAAAGACTTTCGAACGGGTTAGCCGACATAAAGCGACCAAGTGCAATCAATGAAAATACTTGTTTGTTCAGTTCGGCCGGATCTTCGCGTATGCTCGCCAATGCAATATTAACTTTGCTTACAACATCCTGCGACACAATGGCGTTGTTTTCGTCCAGATCAATGTCAAAATTAATTTCTGGTTTGAAAAGCTCGCCCGTTAGAATAAGTTTTACGTCAAAAGGAATACGTTGTTTATAGAGATTTTGACTTTCTGCTCCAATCTGGGATTGCACCAGCTCCAGCGTAGCAAAACGATTCCTGTAAATAGCTGTAATATCCAAACGAGCGTCCAGTGGATCGCCGTTCCACGTGATCGTACTTCCTTTTTGGAAAGTGAATGGTTTTGAAATAGGGCCTAGAGAAAAGGTATAATCTCCTTTTTCTACAGTGTATGTCCCAGACATCGTGATTTTATCGCTGGCATCGATAGTAGCATTTAGCTCCGCTACACCTTGGATGTTAAGTGCGTCTTGTGTACCCTCATCTAATATCACTTTAAATTTAGCTTCACGGTCAGTGGATAGATTGAGTGCTATATCCATTCCCGAGAGCTGACTTGCTGTGGTCAGCGAATCCAAGCGTGCGAAGACATTGGCAGCGGCAGTATCGCTTCGGTTTACGAATTTGACAACACCATCCCGTTGTGCAACTCCCGGATCGTCATTCGGAACCACGAATACAAAATCTGTCTTATCGTTTACCGTAATGTCACCATCCACACGTGGTTGATCTAAGTTTCCACGGATACGGAGATTTGACGTTAAATACAACTGCCCGAAGAATAAATCATTGTCTTCCCTTGTCGAATTGACTGCAGCAAAGTCATTCATCGTCAGATTCAGATTAAAATCGAAATCGGTATAAGTTGCTGTACGAATAGAGCCGTTTAGGAGGGTCGTGTTTCCACGCAGATCCTTAATCTCAAACTTCTTAAACTGTATGCCTTGATTGTTGAAATAGATGGTTTGATTGTCCATAAGGAAATCAGCATTCAACATGGCGACATTCAGTTTGCTATTTTGGAACGTGAGTCCACCATTGATTTTCGGCGCATCTACCGTACCGGATATTTTCAGATCACCAGTCAAATCACCTGCACAATCCTCCAGATAACCTAAGCTAAATGCCTGGATAGTCGTCATCTTCATAGGTTTCAAAGAGAGGGTGGCATTCAACGTAGCAGGGCCATCCGGCGGGCTGATGAAATCACCTAGTAACTGTACATCATTGCCGTTGCCTTCAATTTTAACATCGGCAGAGAACGTGTTCTCCTTTATATTATCGACTTTGACCAAAATATTTCCTACCGTATCTTTTCCGAAATAAAATCTATCGATCGTTAAATCAGAAACGAATACCGGGCTGCTTTCTAAACGGGACACCGTTGCCGTACCATTAATACCACCACCCAAGTTTAGTGTTTCAGATTCTAACATCTGCGTAAAAGTCTCTATTCTAAAGTTGTTAAACGATACGTCGATAGGCGCGTTTAATGTAGAATCTTGTGATTGAACCAACAACTCCTGTCCGTCATTCGCCAACCGGAAATTAGAAGCATGGATTCCATTTTGACCGAAACTGATGCGGTTGCTCGGATCGATATTCCACGTGTCGTAGTTTAATTTTAAACCATCCTCATTTAGTGTAAAAATAAAATTATTGTCGGCTACCTGCATCTTCGCTCCGAGATGATATTGCTCCTTGTCCTCCTTATCTTTTATCCATAAACCTAATGATACGTTATTATCCATCACATCACCACTTAGCACGGTGTTGTTAAGCTCGATATCGTTTACTTTAATCTTTTGGATGAGCGCGGAATAATATAAGGCACTGTCAGCGGTTGTAAGATCTACACCGATATCTTCGATGAGCATACCATCATACAGAATCTTGGGTGCTACCAGCTTTGCCATGAAGCTTTTTGATTCACTACTGAAGGCGCCGTCAAGTGTGATATCGCGCATTTCTTCCAACGTAGGCAGGAACTCACGGATAAGGCGGGAATGATTAAGTGTAGCACTGAATTCGAAGCTCTGTGGAGTATAGGATGTCGTGTCCTGTGGTGCACCACTGGGGTTGTAATATTGTTGTATCACATCCTGTATAGCTGGAGCCAACGCTGTCAGCTGGTATTTGCCAACCATATGGGCTTTGAGAAATTCAGATCGTAGCAATAGCATACTTCTACTGGTATCTGCGGACGCCACTAACGAGATGCTATCTAATGTGTAGCGTTCGTCATTATAAGCAATAGCTGAGTTAGAGACGATGATAGAGCCATTTAGGAAATCTGGATCAGCCGTTTCCAGATCAGCAACAATCTTTCCGTGATAGCGGAACTCGTCTTCCATCAATTTTAGATTTTTCAAATTCACACTGTCGATCATCAGCGTCGCGTTTACCTTTGGATAGGTATTACGCATATCTGCAGCGAAATCTAAATTGAGTTTTAGGTTAGGGTCAGGGCTGTTTAGCGTACCATTAATATCGCCACCCTTTGCATCTGCATCTAATTGTATATCATGATATCTATACCCCATCGCATCGAGGTGATTCAAACGTGCTTGTACGGAGGCGACCATGTTTTGTGGGTTTAGTCCCTGTCCGTTAACATTTGCCTCTGCGGATATAATTCCCAAAACAGAATCTTGATTCAAAATGTTCCCGATATCCAAGTCATCGATGGATACATAAGCGTTGTAAGTGGTATCTGCCCCCATTTGCATGTTACCATTAACGGTTGCATTTCCTTTTTCTGTTACCAGACTCATGTTGGCATCGAAACCCGACATTCCTCCTTTGAATGTGCCTGACAGACTTATAGCATTGGGAAGTTGCAAACTATCGGGCATCATGGATTTAGCAACCAAGCGCTCTATATCCGCTCTGCCGGTTGTAAACTTTTTCAAATTCAAATCGATGTAGAGCTTGTCTGTATCAGGAAGCCCCTTAATAACAGCACTTGCTATCAAGTGTGTGCGATCGAGCGTCTTGAACTCAATGTTTGGAATAGTGAGGTCATTCATCCTGCCTTTTACACTTCCATTGATATAAAAGGAGCGTGCCAGGAGTGGTTTCATAACTTCCATCGTATCCAGATCCGGCACGAAATAGCGAATATCGCTCATATCAAGTGTGGATTGTTTGATGTTAGCTTCTACGAGAACTTGGCTAGGATCTTCTGTTAAGGCATCTAGTGACGGATATGACAGTTTGATATAATCCCGGATCGTCGTTTTTGGTGTTTGTGCAATAAAATTCCGAATTTCCACCCCCGTATTATGATAGACAAAATCTGCTTGTAGCTTTTTGATAGCAAATCCTGAATGGTCTGCCATCGAGAGATTTTTTAACGATCCGGAAATAGAGTCGGTAGAATAGTATAAGTCCTCTAATTCACCCAGAAAGTCACTGATTTTAATGTTCGAATAATCAAACCCTTTCATACGCGGTTGGTTATCGTCTTTAAACCAAACGTTTGTTTTGTTGATTGCTAATCGGTCGGCCGAAACAATCCAATTTACGGAACTGCTGTCGGCAGAAGCGGTAGTATCGGTGCTCACGGTAGTAGCAGATGCCGTTTTTCCCATGAAGACTTGGGCATCGGTTTCATCCAGCGTAACATCGCCTAAGCGTGCAATCTCTTTATTTAGGTCTAGTTCTTTGATGTCGGCCGCTAATTTCTTTATTTCAAAATGGGTATCCATGGCGGAAGAGGAATCCTGATAAGCTACAAAGATGTTGCTTAAGTCCAGTTTTTTTATCTCGAGGTCTGGGAGTAAGGAAGATTCCTCAACAGATGCATCTTTAATACCGAAATCTTCTGCCGACGGAGCTTCTGCTTCGGATGCCGGTGCCCACTGTTTAATCAGCGCGGTTAGTCCGTCTAATTTAATATCCGGCATCGAAAACGCCATATTATTGGATAGGTCAAATTTTTTGACTTTGGTGTCAAAGTGTTCCAGCCTAATATCGGCGCTCGTTCCGATAACATCATCGTTGTAAACAAAATGAATCCGTTCAAAAAGTACATCATTAATATCGAAAACAAGGGCTGAGGTAGTATCGGCATCTGTCGTGCTTTCCTCTTCAGAAGCAAAGGCTTCGACAATGTAGTCAAAGTTAAAACTACTATCAGGAAGCGTTCTGTTTATTTTGGCAGTAATACCCTTCAATTCCAACTGCTGTATCTCCACGGTATTTTTCAACAGTTTAAACATATTAATGTCTACCAATAATTTTTCTCCAGCAATCAATGTATCCTGGGATTGGTCTTCAAAATAGACATTTTCCAACACTAATTTTTTAGGAAAAGTGATATTGATATATCCGATATCGACCGGTGTCCCAATCTTGTTTTCCAGATAGTTCGTAACCTTGCCAACCACATAGTTTTGAACCGCTGGCATTCGTATAAGTAAAATAATCAATAGCAGAAGGGCAATAATACTGCCGATAATCCATAATATTGTTTTTAAAGCTATTCGTCCGAATCGATTCAAGGTGATTTTCTATTAAATTTTACGTGACTTTATTTTGCAATCCTCTTTTATCAACAAACGCAAAAAGAACAGAAATGTTCATTTCTAATTCTATTATTTGTCAATTTAAAGCGACAAACAAAGATAAGGTTTGCGAACTATTAGCAATAAAAGAGTTTAAAAAACGTCAAGTAATGAAATTAAAAAGCCTAATTTACAGGATATTATATTTGCTATTTCCAAAATCTTTCCTAATTATGTTGTTAATATTGTAGTTTAGTTTACTATGAAAGTATTGATTGTCGAAGATGAAGCTGACCTTTGCGATGTGATGAAATCATTTCTCGAGGGCGAAAAATACATTGTGGAGACCGCTAATGATTATGCTAGCGGATTGGCTAAATTGGCTAATTATGACTATGATTGTGTGCTGCTCGATATTATGCTGCCAGGTGGGACAGGTATGCAATTGTTGTCCGAGCTAAGGGCACTCGGAAAGGACGATTCGGTCATTATCGTTTCGGCTAAGGATTCTGTAGAGGATAAAGTGGAGGGATTGGAATTGGGAGCAGACGATTATTTGGCTAAGCCTTTTCATCTGGCTGAATTACTAGCTCGTATCAAGACGATTATCCGTCGGAAAAACCATCATGGTGAACAAGCTATTCAATTCAAAGACGTCAAGTTGTTTCCAGAAGACCGTAAAGTTCTTATCGGGACAGAAGAGGTACAATTAAACCGAAAGGAATATGACTTGTTATACTATTTTATGATACGACCTGAAAAACTGGTCACGAAGACATCACTTGCAGAAGCTGTCTGGGGCGATGACGCCGATCAATCAGATAACCTTGATTTTATCTATTCACAAATAAAAAATTTACGAAGAAAGCTTAAAAGCCATCAAGCAGAAGTAGATTTTCAAGCAGTCTATGGTGTAGGCTATAAATTGGTATAATACGATGCAGGTCTCTCTTAAGAATTATACGTTGCGTTATTTGAGCATCGCTTTCCTGATTATTATCACGATCTGGGCAGCTTTGTTCTACGCTTTCATTCTGGAAGAGGTATACGATAATGTGGACGACGGACTTAAAAACCAAAAGATATTGATTCTAAGAGAGGTTTATGAACATCCGAGACTTCTGGAAACAAATGAATACGGCATTAACCAATTTCGAATTACACCCGTTGATGATGAAGATGATTTTTCGGAGGAAAATTATCTAGACAATGAGTTTTTCTATATGCCTTATGATGATGAGATGGAACCCTATCGGGTGTTGCGAACAGGGTTTTACGCACCGGATCAAAAACCGTATCATTTGGAAATTCGTACATCCACGGTTGAAGAAGACGATTTAATCCTGAATCTAACCACGGCACTTGTTGTATTGTATTTAGTTCTGGTATTGGGGGTATATTTAATTAATGAATTGGTTCTTCGCCGAGCTTGGCGTCCGTTTCGAATTATTTTGGAGAATTTGAATCTCTATCGCTTTGGAAAAAAGGAGGATTTAAAGCCTGTATCCACGAATATTGTTGAATTTAATCAGCTAGATGAAGAGATACACCGGATGTGGAGACGAAACGAAGAGGTGTTTGATGATCAAAAACGTTTCATCGAGAATGCTGCGCATGAATTACAAACGCCTTTGGCCATTACGATCAATAAGTTGGAAATGCTAATGGAAGACGAGTCGCTCACCGAAACCCAATTGACGCAGTTGGCCGATTCGAAGTCATCGTTGCGACGGCTTGTAAACCTGAATAAAGCGTTGTTAATGTTGTCGAGAATTGAAAATAAACAATATAAGGATGTTAAACGGATTAGTCTAAATCAAATAGTAGGAGAGATTAGCGAAGACTTTCAAGATTTTTTGTCCTTTAAAGACATCACGCTGCAAGTGGAAGAATATGGAACTTTTGATGTATCGATGAATAAAGACTTGGCGCTTGTATTGATTTCTAACTTGTTCCGAAACGCTATACGGTACAATATTAAAGGTGGAAGAATCGCCATAAATATAGACCAAAATCACCTTGCAGTAGCGAATACCGGAAACCAAGTTAAACTAAATCAAGAAAAGATTTTTAACCGGTTTCATAAGGGTACGCAGGATAGTCAATCAAATGGCCTCGGGCTTGCCATCGTGAAATCTATTGTCGATACTTATCCTGAGCTATCTGTCGATTATCGATTCGCGAAAAATATGCATGTTTTTTCTTTGAAAAAAATAAGATAAAAATCCTTCCTTCGTTCCCAAATCTTTCCTAAATCAAATAGAATTTTTGTAATACTAAAAGAAGGTATTAAAAATGAAAACGCTACTAAAAATAACCGCAATAGCAATGTTGCTATTTGCTGTAACAAACGCTTCTGCACAAGATAAAGTTATATCATTTACGAAGCTACCGGCTAAAGCACAAACATTCGTGAAAAAGCATTTTTCAGAAAAAGATGTGGTTACCGTCAAAATGGATACAGAGTATCTTATAAAAAAAGAATACGAAGTGATATTAAAAAATGGCTCGAAAATTGAATTTGATAATGATGGAGAATGGGAAAAGGTAGAGATGAAGGAGACGGCTGTGCCGACTCAACTTGTACCAGCTACAATTTCTCAATACGTCCATAAAAGTTTTCCGAATACGTTTGTGAAAGAAGTGAAGAGGGGGAAAAACGGTTACGAGGTGGAGATTTCGAACGGACTTGATTTGGAGTTCTCAAAACAAGGCGAGTTTATAAGGATTGATGATTAAATAAATTATACAAATGAAAAAAACACTATTTGGATTGTCTTTATTGGCAATGGTATCGTTTACAATGGTTTCTTGTGATGACGATAAGGTAATTCCGGAAGGAGACTTACCTCAGAACTCGAAAAATTTTATTTCTGAGCATTTCTCAGGACAATCTTATTCGCGGATTGAAAAAGACGGAAGAAATTATTCCGTAAAGCTTGGCGAACGGGGTAGCGAAATTGAAGTTGATTTTGATGCTAATGGTAATTGGATAGAAGTGGACGCTGATGATCACATGCATCTTCCTACAGGATTTATTGACGCTAAAATCGTGAATTACGTGAAAACGACTTACCCTGTTCCCGCTCCTGATGAAGCGAAATCAAATATCAACAGTATTGAGAAAAAGGCATCTGGTTTTGATGTAGATTTGGTCGCACCAGATATAGATCTAATTTTCAATGCCAACGGTGATTTTGTAAGAGTAGATAATTAAGAGCGTTGCATCCGTCTCTCCAATTGGCGGATGCGGTTCTTGTTTTTCTCATCGATACGGGAGGCTACTGCCCATATCGCTGCCGGTAGCCAACCGATTAACGTAAACTGTAAAATAAGACAGATAAAACCAATTAATATCTTTCCTCTTAAAAAGAATGATAACCAAGGGAATAGAACTGCGATCAGTATCATTGTGTTATTGTTTTAATGTTTTGTAAATTTAGTTATTTTTAAGTACTACAAAGATAGACCGTTTACCAATACCGATCCAGATAGAATAGGTGTGCCAAAAGCATTTCTCGGTAAATACAGCGTAGCGCTCGGTAAAAAAGATGTGAACTAGATTTTTTTGATCTAAACGGTAACATTTCCGGTTACCGGATGATATATCTATGCAGTTAACAGATTTATTCAAAAAAAAATAGCACTATGGAAAAACCTTTGTCGAGAATGATTGTTCTAGAGAAGAACATGAATGTTACAATGAAAGAAAGAGGGGTAAAACATCAAATGATTTAAATTATGGAAAAGAATTTTGACGTGCCTCAGGGAAGCCATGAAAGTATACAACAGGGAATGATACCAAATGAATCATTTCTGATGTTTATGGTAGGTTTTATTTTGTTTGTTTTTAAACTTTGTAAACCTTAATATGCCATAGAGGCAACTAGCTAGCATAAGGAAAGAAATTGATATTTTCCATGCGGATTGGCGTAGACTTGCATGCTTTTGCAAGTCTATTTTTATATCCGTTCCGGTATAAGCAATATTAGACCAGTACCAAGGGTTTTTACCTGATGTTAATTGTTCTGAAAGATACGTACGTTTTGCTTCTGCTAGTGCACGGATAGGACTTTTACATGTAACCAACTCGTCATAGAATTTTGCAATAATATTCAACGTGGCGTCGTCACTGGCAAACCAATGTGTTGCCATAACACCTGGAATCCCTTTGCTTAAGAATGCTCTATTGATACTTTCTAGTCCCTCAGATGGAAGAAGGTTACCTGACGCCGTATTACAGGCAGAAAGAACAACTAGTGGTGATTTGATGTGATAATAACGGAGTTGATCGGCAGATATAGACTGATGAAGGAGCAATCGGGCCTCTTGCTGTGGCGTGACAACTGTATGAGCTGCAATATGTATGATAGACAGCTTTTTGAATGCATTTTCCAGCTTTTGTGCTGGCAAGTCCTGATAAGCAAAGGTTGTCGCGTTATAATGTGATTGGAGGTTTTCTACTTCTTTTTTTACAAAATAGAGATTAGCAAGCGGAGGACTATATTTATCTCGGTATAAGATATTGATTTGAGGATTCTGAAACGATATATGAGGATACAGATCTTTAATTAAAAGGGAATTAACATATTGGATGTCGAAGTCCTCAACTAAAAACCTATCAGATTCAGTTAGCGCATCAAAAGGAAGGATGTATAGTTCATCATGGAGCGAAATCCGGAGTGTTATAGATTGTGCCGGAAGGAACGGCAGTATCTGATCTTTCAAGTACTGCGCTCTTCTAAAATAATGTTTCGGATCGTTATTGAAGAGATGAGGGGATGTCGAAAAATAATCTTTTTTAAAATGAGCGATAGCGTTTAATAGACCTTTGGTTTTCTGATGTATATAGGATATTTTACCATCATCTACTTTGAATATGGATAAGCTGCTATCAGGGTGGACGAAATAAGAATAAGTTACTGATAGGCTATCGGTCAGTTGTTTTTGGAAATTATCGAAGCTTGGGAACGGTACTTTTCTCGTAAAATACTGTTCTTCTAATTGGAAATCCGTGAGCATGGTCTGGATAGACTCGTTGATTTCCGCAAGATCACTACTGTCTGTAAGGTTATCACGTATCATGTACAGTTGTTGAAGTTGTTTCATACCATCGTTTAATACGGTCGTATCATTATCCCAAAACGAAGTTCTATTGATGTCGTTCCATAGCATACGGCCTTTTGTTAATTCCGTCAACCATAATAGTTTGATCATCTTTTCTTGACTAAAATCTTCCGGATTTCCAACGTGGTTAAAAACCAAGCTCAAAAGTTGTTGCCCCCATTTATTCCCCGTAATATGGCTAGCTTTACTTGTAATGTTTTGTTGATATGAAAAATCGCTTTCAATAGCTAATCCAAAATAATGTAATGCAGAATCACTTTGTAGTTGAGCATGTACAATCCCTAGATTTTTTAAGGTGTGGATAAGAGTATAGCTAGATGTTTGCTGGCTAGCTTCTTGTGCCTGTTTTCTTAGTAGTGCATTAGATCTATCAAAATAATTTTTTGCAGATAAATATGATTTCTGAGATAGACAATTTTCACCTAAGAGATTATAGAGATTCGCTTTTTCTTTGAGACGAGTGTCCGGAAACCATCTGTTTTCCAATGATAAAGCTTCGATAAGAACTTGTCGTGCCTGTGTTAAACTTGACGATTTATCAAGCAATAGAAATTGTGATTTGCGTTCCAACGCTGCAATCTTCGCAGCTGCAATCGGCTTATTCAATATCTGTTTGGATGTTAGTGCTAACGCCAGTTTATTATGGATATTGGCAGAATCCAGTTGGTCGGTTAAAGCATAAGTAGAAGACAGACTATTGTGTAATAATGCACTTAGGTAATGGTCGTTTGGGCGAAGCTGCAAGCCCGCTAAACCTGCTTCTTTCGCGAGCGACACTTCTTCCTTATAAATATATAGGAGCGTAAGATTATTATAGAACGAAGCCTTTATATCTGCATCCGATGCTTCATTGATTGCCTTTAATTGCAATGATTCTGCTTTTTCATAGTCCGCAATAATAGTATAATTATTAGCGAGAGGCTTGTATAGAAAGATAAGTCGGTCTTCATTGGTAAGGATGCTATGTGCATAGTCATATAATAATGCTTTTTCATAGTATTTGATGGAAGCCAAAAATCGACTGTGTTCTTGAAAAGCATAACCCATGTTGATAAGAACCCATATAAAAGCTTCCTGCTGTTCCGGATTCAATCTAGCAGTTTCCAGTGGTCTGATAAATTCGTCGGGTTCTTTTTCAAAGGCAGCAAAATTTCCATGTACCAGCTCTCCGATCGAATCTACGAAACTATTGGTTAATGTATCTGGCTGAAGAGGTGGTACGGTCTCCGTACCACCTTGTTGACAGGATAGCAATAAGCAAATGAAGAAATATATTAATCCTCTTACAATCGCCACATCAAATAGAAATTAAGGTTACTCTTGTAGGTTTTGTCAAAATGGTAGCGGACACCGAATGCAGGGCCGAGATATACTCTCCCTATGTTGAGGTCTACTAGAGGCGAGAACAATAAAGGAGACATTTTCTCTTTCTCCGTTGGTATATCCACTGTATGTGCGCTTTGTACACCATTTGCATTTATCACATGATAAGTTACTTGTTGATCGTTTTGCAAATTGACGTTCGTCTTGACTAACGCACCTACACCCGTCGATATATAGCGGCTGATATTGTAGCGAATCTGTACCGGTACCTGCAGGCTGAGATATTTTTTTGTAGCGGCACTATCTATACTGTTGTATCCGTAGTAGGTTAAATCTCCTCTCTCGTTGGGTAACTGTATTTCCCCTTTTCTGTCAGAAAATGAAGCAGCGTAGTCGATGCCAAACGTGCTCGCAAATAATTCTACTTGCCAATAAGGTTTCTTGTAAGGAGCGATAGGTGCGAGCCCTACGCCGATGGTCAGCCCCCTTGTTAAGTTTCCGATTTCGTCATTGGGGTGTTTGGCGGGAGCATTTAGTCCTAATGTGACAATCGGGGATAATCCCGGTCGGAAACGGGCAGTTGATGTATTGGTGCGAATCGGATCGTTTTTGTCAAAGTAGATATTGGTGTAGCTAGGAAGCGATTTATTTTGTAATTTCTTGTACGATTTCAACGTAAAACGGATAAATCCCTTGGTACTATCCTGATCTGTAATCGTCGGGGAAGCTGTTCCGGGTAACGCAATCCCACGAAAATGGAAAATGATTTTATCGTCATCCTTAATCTGATACGTATAACATCCCAGTTCTTGATCGGTTAAACAGGTGTCGCATTTTGGATAGAGGTTGAGTAGCTTAAAAGTGTTTACATCCACTTGACTGGGAAAGAACATCTCCAAGCGGATATTCTTCGCATCGCCTTCGCCATCGTTCTGAAATTGTATTTTATAAGTCAATGTCTTCTTTTTAAACTGTAAACGATAATCCATTAGCGCAGGTCTTACTGACATTTTATTGGGGTCATGTGATTTGATGATCGGGACATCGAGTTTATGGATAACCGGATTCCCTCCCTCTGCAAGATATATTCCGGTAACCGTGATAATCGCATTCGTATCTGCGAGCATTTCCGGCGTAATATCCAGATTGATAAGAGAAAACTGTGTATCGCCCGCATTGCCCTCGATTTCATATTGCGTAACCGTGTTATATTCATCCAGCAGACTGTTAAAAAATCGTGAGGCTTCGTTACCTGAGAAGTTTAACTCCTCACGGATCCCATAATCGGGACTGCCGCTTTGTGTTATAGACGTATGTGTTACATTTGCCCAGAGCGATTCCAATTCCTTTTTGCGCTCGATAGGATGAATATTCTCGTTATGGTAGCGGCTTTGATTGGCGACGACAAAACCATTCGGATTGATAAGCTTTTCGTTGGTCAGTACCAGGATTTTTCCCCTAGGAGCACTTGGTTTTACACCGACGATCAACGACATATCTTCGCCTGGCACTGCGTTGGCATTTTTAAAAAGTTGAAAAACCTCGTTCGATTTGAAAAAATTCCGTTCGAATGTATTCGGAAGTTTATCTATACGTGCTAGCTTGGACTCTACCTTCACTTTTGTTTTAGGTTTTTTAGGGCGTGGGCCATTGTCGTAGTTGTTAACAATGTAAAGAGAAACATCATATTCCCCGGGTTCTTCATATTGATGTTCCGGTGACTCTTGCGTACTGAATTGCCCATCTCCAAAATCCCACAGATAAGTATAGTAAGCTTGCCGACCTCCCGGAATTGGAACCAACGGCCGTATAACGGGGGTAAACTTGATGCTATTGGAAAGATATTCTGTTTGGATGGATGATGGAAACGTATCTTGTCTAACCACCAAAGTATCCTGACCCAAAGCAATATGGCAATAAAAAGCCAAAAATAGGTAGTAGAGTTTTCTTTTCATAACTTACCAATTGGTAAAATTCTTTTGTATTATTTTCAAAAATAGCTTTATTTGTTATAAACTTAACAAAAACGAGATGTAAATTTTATTGATATAAAAGATGCAACTACTTACGTTACGTTTTTAATTGTCATTAAAAGCAATTTATTCTAATGTAAAAATACTGACCAGTTAATGCATAACGATCAAAAATATATTCAATTTCTGCTCCAAAATAATGGGGAAGGGATACAGCATATTTATCGAAAATTTGCCGATAAAGTAGTGATAATGATCCGTCGCAACAGTGGAAGTGATGACGATGGCTTTGATATATTACAGGAGTCATTAGTCGATATTTACCACATGGCGAAATATAAAGATTTTCAATTGACAACTACTTTTGAAGCGTTTCTACTCCTAGTCTGCAAAAGAAAATGGCTAAACGAATTGAAAAAAAGAAAAAATAAAGAGGTAACAAATACGGAGAGCTATGTATTTGATATTGAAGACGATTCACAAACGACTTATCTAGAACACATGGCATTGGTTGAAAAGGAAAATATATTGATGGAAGTATTAGATACATTGGGTGAAAGATGTCAGGAAATCATTAAACGTTGTATGGTATCTAAGAATCAAGAAAAGATTGCAGCGTCTCTCGGGCTGACGTATGCATATCTTCGGAAGAAGAAAAGTGAATGTATGGCAAAACTGGGTGAAAAAGTTAAAGCTCATCCTTTTTTTAAAGCTAATAATAGATGAAACCCAAAGACGAACTTATTCAGGATTATATTGACAAGGTCTTATCAGCTGAAGATAAGGAACTATTTGATACACTTTATGAAAGTGATAACGAATTTCGGAATGCGGTAAAGCGGCAGATAGAAATGACGGATCTCCTTACCCGTAGACTTTCATCTGAAGAGGAAGCTTTACGCGCAAATCTTACGGAAGCAGAAACAAAACACCGGACTGGAAAGGTTATATCATGGAAACAATGGCTTACACCGTTGATCGCTGCTGCTTGTATCCTTATCGTGGTGAAGTTTGTCTTTTTCCCGTCAGATACGGCATTATATGAGTTGCCGGAAATGCGTTCAGAAATTGTACGGGGAAGTCAAAATAACGAAGCAGATCAATACGAGGATGCGGTGAAGGCTTTTAATGACAAGAACTACCAAAAAAGTACACGGATTTTGATGCAGCTACATCGCGCGGATAATACAATTCTGCAATATCAATTTTATCTTGGACTTAGCTTGATAGGAGAAAAGAAATTTGATGACGCCCAGATGTCTTTGTTGCCAATCGCGGAAGGTGAATCCGTTTTCCAGCAAGAAGCTAATTACTATTTGGGAATTGCTTTGGTGGAGTTAGGACAAACGGAACAAGCAAAGGAAAGATTGTCTAACATTGATCCTTCGGCCAAAATTTACGAGAAAGCGAAAAAGTTATTGGATAGTATAAAATAAAACAGGGACCTTACGTCCCTGTTTTATGGTTTTCTCATGATCCAGCTTACGATTTTGGAAGCCTAGGATCATTTACAAAATACTGAAATACGTCTTTATTCTTTTCAACCAACCATTCATAGATTTTCGCTCCATGACTCAGCCGTCTTACTCCCCACTGATTTAATGTTGATAAATCAGGCAGATTATCAGTTAGGAAAATATTGAGTGGAAGTTGGGTAGACGAAACTATTTTTTGAATATCTTCTTTTGTTTCCACGAGTGGAATAAAGAGTCCGTCAGCACCGGCTTCTTCATACAAAGTCGCTCGCTTAATAGATTCTTCGAGGGCTTGGGGATGTTTTGTTGTGTATGTATCAGCGCGAGCATTGATAAACATTTCGGATGTTGTGGCTTTGATCGCTTTGATTTTATTCGCCAATAATAAGGCATCCTGCAGCTTTCGTTCGCCGTTAATGACTTCACCATCTTCCAGATTAATTCCTATGACACCTAGATCAGCCAGCTGCTGAACATGCTTAGCAACAGTATCCGGATCATCGGAGTAGCCCGCTTCAAAGTCCACCGATACCGGAATATCAACCGCTTTCACAATTCGTTCTACCATAAAAAGCAATTCATCTACCGATATCTGTTCGCCGTCTTCGTAGCCCAAAAGATTTGCAATAGCATGGCTGGAACTTCCTAGTGCTTTAAAGCCTGCATCTTGTGCTATTTTTGCGCTTTGTGCATCCCACACATTTCCTAGTACCAATAGCTGATTTTCCTGATGAAGCTGTTTAAATATAGTATACGACATAATAACGTGTTTTACTAAAATAACAGCAGGGACGGGATTTGGTTTTCTATTTGCTTGATTTCATGGCTTTGACATGCTTTAAATGCTTGTCGGCAAACAACTTTTGGTATTCGGGTGTTTCCATACCATAAATAGCCATTTTACCTTGGTCATCACAATGTATACCAAAACCATATGTCTTGGTTAGGGGAGAGGCGCGGAAGCAAGGCTGCCCTTTCGAAAAAAATTGTTCACGCGCCTGTTCATATTCTGTTTCGGTTAAATCGTTTCTATCTGCAAATACTTGGAACAAAACGTCGTCGGAAGTAAATTTATAAGGGTTTTTTGCTAATAGTTCATACTGAATTTCCGCAACTGTCTTTTTATCGCCTCTTGAAGGCGGTATCGTTCCACAAGCTACTTTCGTATCTTCCGCTACGGCGATGAAAGTATTAACGTAGTTTGTTGTATGTGTTTTCATCCCAAACTAACTAAACTTTCTTCCAAAATCTTAATCTTTGCTTCGGCGTCCACTTTTTTGTTCCGTTCGTTTTCCACAATTTCCGGTTTAGCATTTTGTACAAAACGCTCGTTGGATAACTTTTTGTCTACGGAAACTAAGAACCCTTGCAGATAGGCTATTTCTTTTGTGATGCGTTCACGTTCCGCTTCTATATCTATATTTTCCGTATCTAGTTTGACATAACACTCATTCTTTCCGGCGAGAAAACTCAATGCACCTGTTACTTTCTCCTGCATGAAGGTCAGTTCCGAGATATTGGCTAATTTGATGATGCTATCCTGATATGTTGTGAAATCTATGTCTGTCGCATTAATAGCGAGCGGGAGGGACGTTTTAGGTGACATACCCTTGGAATTTCGCACATTGCGTACCTCCGAAATAATTTGCTGTACGATGGTAAACTCTTTGATGATCTGCTCATCGTAAGCTTGTACGGTAGGATATTGGGCCACGATTACGCAATCTTTGGCGTCGCGTGTTCCGAACAGTTCGTCATGCCATAATTCCTCTGTTAGGAATGGCATAAATGGATGTGCCAATGTTAAAACTTTTTGGAAAAAAACTTTAACAGTTTCCAATGTTTCCTTTTCAATAGGAGCTTGATAGGCTGGTTTGACCAATTCCAGGTACCACGCGCAGAAATCATCCCAAATCAATTTATAAGTTGCCATTAAGGCATCGGAAAGACGATAATTCGCGAAATGTTCATCAATTTCTGCCACCGCTTGGTTGAAACGGTTTTCGAACCATTGTGCTGCCGTTTTTTGTGCGGCGGTAGCCGGTGCATCTATACTTTCCCAACCTTTTACCAAACGGAAAGCGTTCCAGATTTTATTGGCAAAGTTCCGTCCCTGTTCGCAGTAAGCTACATCAAACATGAGGTCATTACCTGCAGGAGAAGAGAGTAGCATACCTACACGTACCCCATCAGTGCCATATTGCTCCATCAATTCGATTGGATCGGGCGAATTACCCAGCGATTTGGACATTTTACGTCCTAATTTATCACGGACTATTCCTGTAAGATATACATGACGGAATGGAGGCTTTTGGGTATAGTCATGTCCCATAATGATCATACGTGCCACCCAGAAAAATAGAATCTCCGGTGCGGTTACCAAATCATTGGTCGGGTAATAATACTTGAAATCTTCGTTTTCCGGATGACGTACCCCATCAAATACAGACATCGGCCATAAACCCGATGAAAACCAGGTGTCCAAAACATCATCTTCTTGACGAATGCCGTTTACAGATTTTCCTTGCGCCTCGAACTCCTGTAGAGCTTCTGCTTCTGTTTTGGCGACTACCCACTCATTGTTTTCATTATACCAAGCGGGGATCCGCTGCCCCCACCATAATTGACGGGAGATACACCAGTCTTTTACATTTTCCATCCAGTGCTTGTAAGAAGCAAAGAATTTTTCGGGAATCAGTTTTATCGTACCATTTTCTACATACTCCAAAGCAGGTTTAGCCAACTCGTCCATTTTGCAAAACCATTGCATCGAAAGTTTAGGCTCTATTGTCGCGTCCGTGCGCTCAGAAAAACCTACCTGCGATTTGTAGTCTTCTGTTTTTTCTATCTGACCGGCTTCTTCCAACATTTTAACCACTTTCTTACGTGCGATAAAGCGGTCTTCGCCAACGAGTATTTGCGCCTTTTCATTCAGCGTTCCATCATCGTTCAAAATATCGATAACCGGAAGGTTATGTTTCTGTCCTAACTCATAGTCGTTCAAATCGTGTGCGGGAGTAACTTTTAGACAGCCCGTACCAAATTCCATTTCAACGTATTCGTCCTGGATAATGGGAATTTCGCGATTTACTAAAGGAACAAGGATTGTTCTCCCTTGGAGATGCTTATAGCGTTCATCATGGGGATTGATACAGATAGCCGTATCCGCCATGATTGTTTCGGGACGTGTAGTCGCGATAATAATGTATTCATCGCTATCTTTTATTTGGTAGCGAACATAATATAGTTTCTGATTGACCTCTTTACGAATAACCTCTTCATCCGAAAGCGCGGTTTTTCCCTGGGGATCCCAGTTCACCATACGCACGCCGCGGTAGATATAACCGTCTTTATAGAATTTAATGAAGGTATCGATAACGGCTTCCGATAAATCTGGATCCATCGTAAATTTCGTGCGTTCCCAATCGCAGGATGCACCCAGTTTCTCCAATTGCTTTAAGATGATGCCACCGTACTTTTCTTTCCATTCCCAAGCATGTTTAAGAAAGTCCTCGCGGCTCAACGATTTCTTATCGATGCCTTGTTCTTTAAGCATAGCGACAACCTTAGCTTCCGTAGCGATAGAAGCATGATCGGTTCCCGGTACCCAACAAGCGTTCTTTCCTTGCATACGCGCACGACGGATTAATACATCTTGGATAGTATTATTCAACATATGGCCCATATGCAAAACACCGGTGACATTCGGTGGCGGCATCACAATCGTGTACGGTTCACGTTCATCAGGTGTAGAACGGAAAAAGCCATTCTCCATCCAGTAGGAATACCACTTTTCTTCCGCTTCCTTTGGGTTATAAGTTTTTGCTATGCTCATTATTGTAAATCGTTCAAAAATCGAAACGCAAAAATACGGAATTAGCAGCAATTGTACGAATAACCTTTTAATGTATAATATTCTGTAAATTTGCGGTTAATTTCATGTTAACTTTCTCTTTTCGCTTTGTCTGATGAAACCTCCATGGTAACGTTTAATAAAAAAGCAATGAAAATTGAGTTCCCATGAGTCAGTTGAAGAACAAATTATTTACGAATGAAATATAGGTTATCTTATAACTTAGTCAATACCTTTTGGTTATTAGCTATTCAATTTTTTCTTTTACTATCTTTATATACGCTATTGCGTGTAGGATTTTATGCGTATAATATTGCACTCTTCCCGAATGTAGAAACAGGCGATTTTCTTCGTATGTTATGGGGGGGGATAAAATTTGACGTAGTCGCGTTGCTGTATCTGAATATCGTGTATATCTTGATGCAGGGGATGCCGTTACCATTTAAATATGGACGTTTTTATCAAAAAGTAGCCCAGTGGGTATTTATTATTACGAATAGCTTCGGTGTGGCGCTGAATCTGATTGATTATGCCTATTATCCATTTACCTTAAAAAGAACAACCGGCACGGTATTTAGCCAATTTGCCAACGAAGAGAATCTCGGAAAACTAGCTTTTGATTTCGTATGGGGATATTGGGGATTAGTCCTGTTATTTATTGCGCTGGTTTTTGTGGTACGGGCTATCGCCCGTATTGTTATCGTGTATCGCCCGAAGAAACTTTCTTTTGCTTTTTATACTGCGCAGGCTGTATTGTTTCTATTGGTCGCTTTCCTGTTTATAGGAGGAGTACGCGGTGGTTGGGCGCATAGCACGCGGCCAATCACATTGAGCAATGCAGGCGATTACGTACGTAATCCAGAGGAGATGAATATTGTCCTGAATACGCCTTTTAGTATTTTAAAAACGTTGAAAGCTGTTCAGTTGGAAGAGGTTCATTTTTATACGGAAGAAGAACTGCAGCAGGTTTATCCTGTTATTCATGAACCGAACGATACGTCTGACTTTAAGAAAATGAATGTCGTCATCCTGATTTTGGAGAGTTTTGCAAAAGAACATGTCGGTGCCCTAAATAAAGATATACAGCATGGGAATTATAAAGGATATACACCGTTCCTAGATTCGCTGATTGCAGAATCCTATACATTTTCCAGATCGTTTGCAAATGGACGAAAATCCATTGATGCGCTACCGTCCATTATTACTGGGATACCATCGATAGGCGAACCCTTTGTATTATCTATCTATTCTGGAAATAAAACGACGAGTATGGCGAAGTTATTGGGAGACGAGGGATATGAAACAGCATTCTTTCATGGAGCTCCCAATGGAAGTATGGGGTTTTCAGCATATATGCAACTGGCGGGAGTTCGACATTATTTTGGAAAGAATGAGTATAATAATGATAAAGATTTTGATGGCATGTGGGGAATTTGGGACGAGCCTTTTATGCAGTTTATGGCGAAGGAACTAGACAATCTCCGCCAACCGTTTTTTACCAGCTTCTTTTCTTTATCCTCTCATCATCCTTTTAAGGTGCCTGCTCAATACGAAGGTAAATTTCCCAAAGGGCCTCTTCCTGTACAAGAGCCTATCGGGTATACGGATTATGCATTGCGTCGATTTTTTGAAACCGCGTCTAAATCATCCTGGTTCAAAAATACCTTGTTTGTTATCTGTGCCGACCATGCAACGGTAAGTCATTTGCCGGAATATAAAACATCTGCAAATAGTGTGGCGATCCCAATTATCTTCTATCATCCAAATGATGAAAACTTGCGGGGGATTTCTGATAAATTGATACAGCAAATCGATATTATGCCTACCGTAATGAACTATCTTGGTTATGATAAGCCCTATTTTGCGTTTGGTTTTGATGCTTTTTCTGCAGATAGAAATAATTTTTCGCTTAACAATTTCGCCGGAACATTTAGTTTCTTTCAAGACGATTATTTTATGACACATAATGGGGAAAAGCCTCTTTCCTTGTTCAACTTGAAAGAAGATCGTTTGGAACAACACGATTTGTTAGAAACGAAACCCCAAATTGCAGATAGTCTTGGTCGTAGCTTGAAAGCCTTTATTCAACAATATAACAACCGTATGATCCATAATGATTTAGTTGCGCCCTAAAAGTATCACAACATGTTTTAGTGTAATAGCAATTACATTAAAACAACGCTTTTCCAAATCGATACCGTAAAGTAAATGCTTGTTGATTACTCACTTGATCGGGGGCAAAATGGAAGGAAGCTATAAATTTTCCTTCCAGGTTTCCTTTTTTGAAAGGCGTCCAGCCTAAATCAAGTCGGTTGTACGTATCCCGGTGATAGAACGAATCTCCGTTTGGAAGATTTTGGGCATCTCCCAAGTATAAGGTATTGCCTAGGAAAAACTGTTTATATCCAAGGTAAATATTGGAAATAAAACCTCTTGCTACACGTAGGTCGTACTCATTGCGCACCCGATCGAAGCCAATGGCCATACCGGCATCTATAGTCAGGGAGTCCAAGAATGTCTTGCGGCTCAAGTCAGCACCCACGCGCAAAAGCGCGATACCATTATCCTGTATATTATCATCAAGCTCCTCATTGCTCGTTTTTGCATTATGATAGAGGAGGGCATCATCCGCTATGTAAAAGTTTCCGAAAGTATATTTTCCAGAAAGACCGACCACAAAACGTTCTCGGTGTTGATCGCTTTGTTTGCTCAGCCAATCTATATAAATAGCTTGCTTGATGTATCGATTCTGGAATGCAAAATACATGCCTTCTATATTCGGACGATCATACATAAACGTATCGGCTAATACGATTCTGGGCACATCAGCCAATCGCTCATGGCGGGGCATAAGACCTAAAGCGAAATCAATATTTTTGTTTTTGTAATTATAATAAGCAATGGGGGAGATGTGTTCCTTGTTTTCGCTATGTATGCCAAAATCCTGATTGTAATGAAGTCCACCATAGACGCGGTGGTTACTGTCCAGCGCAAAATAAAGTTTAGGAGATAAAATGGCACCAAAGAAAGTTTTATCTTCTGTGTAGACCGATTTATATTCTCTATTATCAGCATATCCGAAGAAATCAACTTCCAAACCGATCTGTTGTGCGTTAGATACAGAACTGATACTGCAACATAGGAATAGAAGGATAGCTATAACGCGTGTAGATTGTTTCATGAGTGGACGGTTGACGAACGAAAACTTGTTTTCAGAAAAAAGGTCGTCCCTATTGAAGAAGACGACCTTTTAGAAAGTATCGGTTTATATTTACACCTCTAATAACAATCTAGCAGGGTCTTCCAGCAATTGCTTTACGCGAACGAGGAAGCTTACGGATTCGCGACCATCAATGGTACGGTGATCATAAGATAGTGCAATATACATCATCGGACGGATAACCACTTGTCCATTTTCCGCTACTGGGCGCTGCACGATGTTGTGCATACCTAAAATAGCCGATTGAGGAGCGTTGATAATCGGTGTAGACATCATAGAACCAAATACACCACCATTGGTGATCGTAAATGTTCCGCCAGTCATTTCCTCAATCGTCAACTTATTATCGCGTGCTTTTGTTGCGAGATTAATAACTTCTTTTTCAATCTGGTACAGGCTCATAGACTCCGCGTTCCGAATAACCGGAACTACTAATCCTTTAGGAGCAGATACTGCAATAGAAATATCAGCAAAGTCAGAGTATACAATTTCGTTCTCTTCGATACGTGCGTTAACCGCAGGCCATTCTTTTAATGCCATAGTCACGGCTTTCGTGAAGAATGACATAAAACCTAGTCCGACACCATGTTTTTCTTTAAAGGCATCTTTATATTTTGCACGAAGATCCATGATAGGCTGCATATTTACTTCGTTAAAAGTAGTTAACATAGCCGTTTCATTCTTCACGCTTACCAAACGTCTCGCAATTGTTTTACGTAACGAGGTCATCTTTTCCCGACGTTCGTTACGTGAGCCGGCAGCAGCGACAGGCGCAAATGAAGCTGGTTCAGCAGCAGGTTTGTTTTCTGTTTTAGGTGCAGCAGGTTTTGCTTGGGCTTTCTCTGCATCTTCTTTAGTGATACGTCCGTCTTTGCCTGTACCTTTTATTGTTGACGCGTCAATTCCTTTTTCTCTTAATATTTTTGCCGCAGCCGGCGATGCTGTTCCCGCAGCATAAGAATCCGGGCTTTCCGTTTCTTCCGCCGGAGCAGATTCCGTTGTTTCTGTCTTCGCAGCAGGAGCCTCTTCTTTTTTATCTGTACCCTTATCCGAATCTCCCGCTGGAGCATCCCCATCTTCGATAGAACATACGACCGCACCAATTTCTAACGTATCACCCTCTTGTGCAATAATTTTCAGTATGCCTGCTTTTTCCGCCGGTAATTCGAAAGTTGCTTTGTCGGATTCCAATTCAGCGATGTTTTCGTCCATTTCCACGTAATCGCCATCTTGCTTTAGCCATTGTGCCAAGGTCACCTCTGTGATCGATTCTCCTACGGCGGGTACTTTGATTTCTAAGCTCATATTTTTGTCTTCTATTATATCAACAACAAGAATACTTGTCGATATGTTTTATATTTCAAATGCTTTATTAATGATCTCCGTTTGTTGTGCCAAATGGCGCTTCATATATCCTGTAGCAGGTGATCCACTTTCTGGACGTGCTATGACGCGTAGGTTCAGCGATGAACCACTAAGTTTACGACAGTAGAAAGGCCATGCCCCCATGTTTTCATTCTCTTCCTGTACCCATACGAACTCTGCTTTCGCATATTTTTTACGAAGTGCTTCCAGTTGATCGTATGCAATAGGGAACAATTGCTCTACACGTACCAACGCAACATCTTTACGTTTATCAGCCTCCTGTTTTTCCAACAGGTCGTAATAAATCTTACCCGAGCATAGCACAACACGCTTAACAGATTTTGCTGTTACGTTTGCATCGTCCAATATCTCTTGGAACCCCTTTTGCGTAAAATCAGCAAGGGAAGAAACCGCTTTAGGATGACGTAAAAGACTTTTTGGCGTTGCTACGACCAATGGTTTACGGAAGTCGCGGTGAAGCTGACGGCGTAAAAGATGGAAATAGTTTGCCGGCGTGGTACAGTTCGCCACGATAATATTATCGTTTGCACTCAATTCCAAATAACGTTCTATACGGCATGAAGAGTGCTCCGGTCCTTGTCCTTCCATACCGTGGGGAAGAAGCATAACAAGCCCATTCGAGCGTTTCCATTTGGTCTCTCCCGAGGAGATGTATTGATCAAATACAATTTGTGCACCGTTGGCGAAGTCCCCAAATTGAGCTTCCCAGATTGTCAGTGAATTTGGGTTAACCGATGCATAACCATATTCAAAAGCGAGTACCGCATATTCGGAAAGAAGGGAGTTATAAATATTGAATTTATCACCTCCTTTGAGTTTACATAGCGGTGTGTATGTTTCGTCAGAATCTTCCAACGTTACGACAGCATGGCGATGCGAGAATGTACCACGTTGTACATCCTGTCCCGAAATGCGGACGCGATAATCTTCATTCAACAATGTAGCATAAGCCATCAGCTCACCCATAGCCCAGTCGTATTTGTCCGTTTCGATCATCTTTAACCGATCCTCATACACCTTGGTGATCTTCCGGAAGAATTTTTTATCTTTTGGCAAGGTGTTCATTTCCTTTGCCAATTCTAAAAACAACGTCTTTGTAACTTTCGTGATCACAGGTTTACCAATATCCGATTGTCTTGCAGGACGAAGACCTTTCCATGCCCCCGCAAACATCGGGCGTTCATCGCTAATTTCTTCTACCGTTTTTGCTGCATCCAGACGATCCTGTAAAATAGCACGGAAATCTTTTTCTAAAGTCTTAGCATATTTTGCATCGATAGAATCTTGTTTGATAAGTTTATCTACATAAATAGCCAACGTATTAGGGTGCTTTTCGATCAGTTTATACAACGATGGCTGCGTAAACTTCGGTTCATCCGCTTCGTTATGGCCGAAACGTCTATATCCCAAAAGATCGATAAATACATCTGTTTTGTATTTCTGACGATATTCTACCGCTAAATTGATAGCGTATACCAAAGCTTCTACATCGTCTCCATTGACGTGGAAAACGGGAGATAGGGTTACCTTCGCAATATCTGTACAATAGGTTGAAGACCGACCGTCTTTATAGTTTGTCGTGAAACCGACTTGATTATTGATGACAATATGTATAGTACCACCGGTTTTATAACCATCCAGTTTTGACATCTGTATGGTTTCATATACGATACCCTGTGCTGCTACAGCAGCGTCGCCATGAATAAGGATAGGTGCTATCTTCGAAGAATCACCTGCATATTTCATGTCGATTTTAGACCGCACCATACCTTCTGCAACACCATCCACTGTTTCTAGATGGGATGGATTTGGTGCAAGACTAAGATGAATATTCTTGCCTTCTTGACTGGTGATATCTGAAGAAAAACCTAAGTGGTATTTTACGTCTCCACCGAACTGAGTTTCGGGGTCGGCTTCATACATTTTTCCTTCAAATTCCGAGAATATGGTTTTGTAGGGCTTGCCCATGATATTGGAAAGCACATTCAAACGGCCGCGGTGAGCCATCCCGATAACAAATTCCTCGATACCAAGTGATGAGCCTTTCTGTATAACAGAATCTAATGCAGGTATTAAAGATTCGCCACCTTCTAACGAAAATCTCTTTTGTCCCAAAAACTTAGTGCCTAAAAAACTCTCGAAAATGACCGCTTCGTTTAATTTCTTTAAAATGCGTTTTTTGGTTTCTATCGGGAAGTTGGGCATATTTCTATCCGCTTCCATCCGATCTTGTAGAAACTTGATTTTTTCAGGATGGCGGATATAACGAAATTCTGCGCCGATAGAGCGACAGTAAGTTTCCTCAATAAATTGACGGATATCACGGAGCTTTGCAGGGCCGAGACCAATTTCCACGCCAGCATTGAAAACGGTATCCATATCCGCATCAGATAACCCAAACGTTTCCAGTTCCTTTCCAGGGAAATACTTGCGGCGCTCACGAACAGGATTGGTTTCGGTAAACAAGTGTCCACGGTCACGATAACCGTGAATCATGTTTAATACCTTGATTTCTTTAATCGTGTGTTCGGGAGTTTGTTCGGCTGTGGTTTCTCCTCCGTAGGTCTGTCCGAAATCGAATCCTTCAAAAAACTTTTGCCAGCTGGCGTCTATTGAATTTGGGTCTTCCTTGTATGCTTGATATAACGAGTCAATATATCCTGAATCCGCGTTACTCAAATATGTTAATTTATCCATGAGGAAATCTTACGTATAAAAATTTTGTCCAAAGTTAATAATTATTACATATTATGTCACGGATAAATGTAATAAAAAACAAGTTTAAACAGCAGGTATCCGCCAGTAATCGGGCAAGTTAGGGTTTCATTTTTTATTAAGGTAGTTTTTCTTCAATAACTCTTCCCAAGACATTTTTAAATTGTCTTTTGGACTAGTGCCTGAGCCGGCAAAGTGAAGCCAATAACCGTATGTCGTTGCAGGGGCATAGTCCAATAAATATTCTTCAAAAAAACTTGCTCCGGTCAAATGGTCGACATCCCACTCCTGTAGCATATAGGCAGCTAAGATTTCCCGATACTCATAAGGTAGGTTTCCTGTTGTCTGTAATTCTTCGATAAGTTCACCGATAGCAGGGGGATAGTTGCCATCCGCTATGAGTTCTTTTAAAACAATTCCGGAAGTCACTCGTGCACTTGTTTTCGAATCGCTTGGCTTAAAAAATATATTTGGATATTTTTTTAACATAAATCGAAAATAATCCCGCCATAAAAGGCGCATCAGTAACCGATCATATTTCTTCTTGTTTGCGGAATGGTAGTGCTCTTTGATTTTGTGATAGTAAAAAGCTGGTGAAATTGCACCGTTTGCGATATAAGGCGATATGAGGTTATAATCGTTTACATCATCGTAATCTGCGGCTAGTGTCATTTCAATCATTTCCAACGCCTTTTCCTCTCCTCCATATAAAGGAACTTCTACATCGTCCAACGATGCTATAACTTCTGGCGGAAAGCCTAACGCTTCCAATGTCGGGATATGCGTTGTTTCCAGATGTGGATGCGTCGTGATACGGGTGACAGCCGGTAGGACAGGTCGTACGAAACTCTCTTTTTCTACTTTTTTCTTGAACGAGTTAAAAGGGTCAGGGATGTCTCTAATAGGGATGGGCAAATCTTCCTTATGATATAACGTATGCCCTATAAAATGCTTTAAGTTAATTTTTTCTTTCCAAAGTGCCTCTTCCACACGTTCTGATATGCTTGTTTCTCGTTGGGCAACCTCCCGGTGATGATACACTTCGGTTACCTCGTATTTGGCGCAAAGCGTGCCCATGACGTCTTCAGGCTGTGCGTGAAAAACGAGCAAGTCGGCACCTATTTCTTGTAGTGTAGATTTAAAATGGGTAACGGAATCTAAAAGAAATTTAGCCCGGATAACACCTGTATTCTGAAAACTTGAATCGTTTGTTCTGAAATAGCGTGGATCAAAAAAATAAACGGGTATGACAATATCACCCTTTTGCACGGCTTCATGTAAAATTTCATTATCATGAACACGCAAATCATTCCTAAACCAAACTAAAATTACCTTTTTTGTCATACAAGAAAATGCAAAGCGGAAATGTTAACGATTGGCACAAATATAGGGTAAAATATGATGCTATTTAGGTGTGTGAGGTCTTTTTACAAAGGGGAGACAAATGACGCGGCAAAAAAGTAGAACTTGTTTTTTGTAACAAATGGAATTTGCTGCGAACATTCACCGTCCTATTGTGTTATGAAATCAGATAATTATATAACTGAATTTTTTTTATGGATATATTGATAAGCGGACTCAATAACTACGTAGGGAGGCGATGTACCAGCCTGATGGCCGATAAGGATTTTCGCTTGTTCGCTATCACGAGAAATAGAAAGTTGTTCGAAGAGCGTATGGCTGACCCGATACGTGCCCAAATATTCGAAGTAGATTTGTTGAAAGGTGATACCGACGATAATATTGGACTTCCGTATCTAGATGCATCTTTTTACTTTACTCAAGTTCCTGCATTGGATGACATGGTCAACGTAAGAGTGGAATTGTTGTGCTTGCGTAATTTTATACGCTTGATAAAACGCCTAAATTGTGATAGACTGGTTTATGTAGCGAGAATAATGGATAAGCGATGCTTACAGCCCATTTTAGACTTATTGGAAGAGTTTAAAATGGACTATACGGTGGTTTTGAAAAATATCGTCGTGGGTGAAGATTGCTTACTCTATGATATTTATGAGCAGGTGTCTGGTTATAAAATGGTATTTTATTCCAAACAACATGGTGGCGGGTTGTTTCAACCTATCGGGATACATGATTTTATACGGTGGTTAAAGGCGATTTTGCATGTTCCTGCCTTTCATCATAATGTGCTGGAAATAGGGGGGGGAGATATGATTTCTGCTGTTGATTTTTATCGTCTTTACCGAAAATTAAAGTTGAAACTGAAATCACAATGGATCATAACCTTGCCGAATTGGTTGTTTAGATTGATATATCGACGAAAGATTAACGACAATACAGAGACAGCAGAATTTTTACGGCTTATACAAGTTGATGGAATAGTTGATAACAGTTGGCGAGCCAATTTACCTTTTACATTTACATCATTGAAAGAAATTCTTTTGGCAAAGTAATATTCCTTAGCCATTGCCCGTTTTCGGGTTATTCTGTTATTTTTGTTGTTCACTATATTTAGCATGGCATGGGATACAATAGTTTAGCAGCATGTGTCGCTGATTTGGAGCAACACGGGCATTTGGTGCGCATCAAAGAAGAGGTCGATCCATATTTAGAAATGGCGGCTATCCACATGCGGGTATTTGATGCAGAAGGGCCGGCACTTTTTTTCGAAAATATCAAAGGTTCTGAGTTCCCTGCTGTTTCTAACCTCTTTGGGACTTTGAGTCGTTCTAAATTTATGTTTCGTGATACATTAGACCACGTGAAAAAATTAGTCGACGTGAAGATGAATCCCCTGTCCGTATTGAAAAATCCTTTTTCTTACGTCGGTTCATCTATGGTTGCACTTGGTGCGCTTCCATGGAAGAAGAAAAACGGAGCTCCTATTTTGTATGGGCAGACGCAAATTTCTGCTCTACCCCAAATCGTCAATTGGCCGATGGATGGCGGTGCATTTATCACGATGCCCCAAGTGTATACGGAAGATGTTTCCCGCCCAGGTATTATGCAAGCTAATCTAGGAATGTATCGTATACAATTATCGGGAAACGAATATATCCCAAATAAAGAAATTGGTCTGCACTATCAATTGCACCGCGGGATCGGCGTACATCAAACGAAGGCAAACCAGCTAGGTATGCCCTTAAAGGTTAGTGTTTTTGTTGGTGGACCGCCTTCGCATCCGCTCTCGGCAGTGATGCCATTGCCCGAAGGGCTTTCTGAGATGATTTTTGCCGGAGCATTGGGTAACCGGCGGTTTCGTTATTTTTATGACGATGAGGGATTTTGTATTTCGGCAGATGCAGATTTCGTTATCACCGGCACGGTATACCCCAATGAAAACAAGCCTGAGGGCCCATTCGGTGATCATATAGGCTATTACAGTTTGACACATCCATTCCCTTTAATGAAAGTGCATAAAGTTTATCACCGTCAAAATCCCATTTGGTCGTTTACTGTGGTCGGCAGGCCGCCACAGGAAGATACTAGTTTTGGTGCGCTGATTCATGAAATTACGGGCAATGCCATCCCTCAGCAGATAAACGGTTTGCATGCCGTCCATGCAGTTGATCCAGCAGGTGTACATCCATTGCTGTTCGCGATAGGGAGCGAACGGTATACACCTTATCAAACCGTGGATCGTCCCCAAGAGGTCCTAACGATTGCCAATCAGATATTGGGGACGAACCAGCTTAGTTTAGCGAAATATCTTTTCATTGGCGCTCATGAAGATAACCCGCAGTTGGATATTCATGATATCCCGGGGTTTTTAATGCATATTTTGGAGCGCATTGACTTAACCCGTGATTTGCACTTTCTAACGAATACGACCATTGATACGTTAGATTATTCCGGTGACGGCCTGAATGCTGGCTCAAAGGTTACATTTGCAGCTGTAGGAAAGAAAAAACGGGAGCTATGGAAAGAGATACCGTCATTCCTAGATCTCCCCAGACCATTTAACCAAGCTAAAATGCCGCTGCCGGGTGTTGTCGTGCTAGACGGAAGACCCTTTACTACTTATAAAGAAGAAGGTGAAGCTATTGATGCTTGGTGTAAAGAAGCGCAATCCCAAGATTGGAACGGTATTCAATTGATTGTATTGGCAGACGATGCAGCTTTTACGGCAGATACGATTAATAATTTTGTTTGGGTAACGTTTACCCGCAGTAATCCTGCTTATGATATCTATGGCATCGATAGTTTTACGTCCTTTAAACATTGGGGGTGCAACGGACCTGTTATTATCGATGCGCGTAGCAAACCCCATCATGCGCCAGATTTGATCAAAGACGAAGCCGTGGAACGGAAGGTCGATCGTTTAGGTGTAAAGGGTGGCTCTTTGCATGGGATTATCTGATATTCACAGGTTTTTCATCAAAACGAAAGATATGTAACCTTATCGGAAATGTAAAGATACTACTTTCTTGTAGGTGTAAATTTCTTTTAACATATATAAATACCTGCTTTAAAGAAACTAGTTTAACTTGGAAAAATTAAAAAGTACCGGTTTTGAAGGTGAAAGTTGGAGGTTTTAAAATGACCGCGGCTATTTTTTAAATGAAAGTTCGATTTTCTCAACTCAAAGTTTGTTTTGAACAAATGACCACGGTCATTTAATAAAAGCAAAGCTTGTTTTTGTCAAGTGACCACGGTCATTTTCGCCTTTTTTATCAAAAAAATAAGCCGGCATCCAAAAAGATGCCGGCCTAGTATATAGCGACCTACACGAGTGAAATCACTCGTTTTTCTTTAAAGTTAAATTTTCGATATGTGTTTTTTCCTTTTTCATGTGTCAAACAACACTGTTTTCGCTCTAAATCTTTTACTAATATAATTATTTTTTATAGCATGACAAAAAATAAAAGAGATAGGGGGATCGCTAGAAAATCATATTCATCATATAATCAAACAAATCATTACAGAAAGTTAAGTTGACGATTCTGCGCCGTATGATATGCTGAAAAGTGCTTGTTAATATCAAAAAGGCATTTTTTGTATTATTTTATCAAATAAATAAGTGTTTTGTTGTGTTATTTTCAATAAAAATTAAATAATATTATGAATTTAATTTTTAAATACGTTTCTTTGTATCATGATGCTAATGAAAGCTAGTAAACAGTATTAAAATTTAAATTTATGTGTGGAATTGTTGGTGCTTTTGAATTAAAGCCATTCTCCTCGGAGAAGTTGAGACCGCAGGTGTTGGAAATGTCGAAACGCATTCGTCATCGCGGGCCGGACTGGTCGGGTATCTTTACCAGTGAAAAAGCTATTTTGGCGCACGAGCGCCTGGCTATCGTGGATCCTATATCGGGAAGTCAACCGTTGTTCAGCCCGGATGGAAACGTTGTTCTTGCCGTGAATGGCGAAATCTATAATCATCAACAACTTCGAAATACACTACCTAATTACGAATTTACCACACAGTCGGATTCGGAAGTTATTTTGGCATTATATCTGGCGAAAGGTGCTTCGTTTATAGAAGACTTGAATGGTATATTTGGTTTTGCGTTATACGATGCGCGCGATAACTCTTTTTTGATTGCGCGTGATCATATGGGTATCATCCCCTTATATTATGGTAAAGACGAAAGTGGACAGCTTTTCGTTGCTTCGGAATTAAAATCGTTGGAAGGCTTCTGTGTAGAGATAGCACAATTTCCTCCGGGACATTACCTGTATAATAAGGAGGGAAGCGAACCCAAGAAGTGGTACGTGCGTGATTGGGAGTCTTACGATGCCGTGAAAGATAACGAAACTGATGTGGCAAAATTGCGTCAAGCACTAGAAGAAGCGGTACAACGCCAGTTAATGTCAGACGTTCCCTATGGCGTATTACTATCTGGCGGGCTGGATTCTTCTGTTATCGCTGCCATCACAAAGAAATTTGCTTCTACACGTATCGAAACCGGTGGGAAAGAAGCCGCTTGGTATCCGCAATTGCATTCTTTTGCAGTAGGATTAAAAGGTGCACCTGATTTGATTGCGGCAAAGAAGGCCGCTGACCATATCGGTACGATCCATCATGAAATAAATTTTACGATCCAAGAAGGTTTAGATGCTATCCGTGATGTCATTTACCATCTGGAAACCTATGATGTAACGACTGTTCGTGCCTCCACACCAATGTATCTCTTGTCGCGGGTAATTAAATCGATGGGGATAAAAATGGTGTTATCAGGTGAAGGCTCTGATGAACTATTTGGCGGATATCTCTATTTCCATAAAGCGCCTAACGCACAAGAATTTCATGAAGAGACTGTTCGGAAATTGAACAAACTATATTTGTATGATTGTCTTCGCGCCAACAAATCGCTGGCAGCGTGGGGGGTTGAAGGGCGTGTGCCTTTTTTAGACAAGGAATTTATGGATGTCGCTATGACGATCAATCCGGCCGATAAGATGATTAAAGACGGAAGGATGGAGAAGTGGGTTGTGCGCAAAGCATTTGAAGACTATCTACCAGAAAGCATAGCCTGGCGACAAAAGGAGCAGTTTTCTGACGGCGTAGGATACAGCTGGATAGATACACTAAAAGAATTGGCGGAAAGCAAGGTTTCGGATGTTGAATTTGAGACAGCGGCGTCTCGTTTTCCGATCAACACACCTAAGAATAAAGAAGAGTTTTTATATCGTTCCATTTTTGAATCCCATTTTCCTTCGGAAGCTGCAGCTAAAACGGTACCATCTGTAAAATCCGTTGCTTGTAGCACGCCGGAAGCACTGGCTTGGGATGCTTCTTTCCAGAATATGAACGATCCGTCGGGTAGAGCAGTAGCTCATGTACATAACGATAGTTATGAAAAAACGACTCAACCAGTCATTTAACATTATTTACGGATCTTTTATAAGTAAAGACGTTACATACAACGTCTTTACTTATAAGGGTCTAATCCAGATGTTACGGAAATTCACTAAGTCGCCGTGATCCTGCAATATAACAGGCCCCGCACCATGTGCTTGCATTTTTGGTAAACCTATATATTCTGTAGTACCTTCGATTTGCGTGTTATTCTGTATTAATATGCCGTTATGTAACACGGTAACGCTACCTTTACTGATCAGCATGCCATCTTTGTTAAAGCGTGGTGCTTTATAGACGATGTCGTAAAGATGCCATTTATCTTCTTTGGCTCTTACTTCCACCAATGGCGGTCGCTGTTTATAAAGACTTCCTGCTTGTCCGTTGACATAAGTTGGATTGTCATCATTATCCAATACTTGGATTTCATATAGCCCTTGTAAAAATATGCCGCTATTTCCACGTCCTTGACCTTGACCTTTTATCACTTCCGGGCTTTTCCACTCTACATGAAGTTGAAAATCCTCAAACACTTGTTTGGTCTGGATGTCACCTGTTTTCGGCTTTACGGTAAGTACCCCGCTCTCCACAGTCCAGTCGGCCGGTTGTTCTGGATTGTTGCGGCTTACCCATTGATCAAGGTTTGTTCCGTCGAAGAGAACAATCGCATCACTGGGCACTTGGTTTTTGAGCGTTACCACTGGAGGCTTAGGAGAATAAAATTCGGTGTCTTCCGGTTTGAATTTTGTCTGTGCCATACTGGTTATCGATAATGCCAAGAATAACAATGTACTCCCTAATTGAATCTTCATTTGACTAAATGTTTTTTTGGTGCTTTCTGTAAAGCAATAATATGTATTAATTTTTACATTTACATCTCGGTTTCATTTTTTATATGTTTGTATATGGGTTCTGTCATACAAGAAGTAGCATTACGTAATGTGCGTTTTTTTTCACCTATTGGTTATTATGAAGAAGAACGTATTCTCGGGAATGAATTTTTCGTGGACGTATCTGTTTATTTTCCTTTTCGTAATCCCGATGCAGAAGATTTAATGAATACCATTAATTACGAAGAACTTTACCAACTTACTTGTGCAGTTATGAAAAAAGAACGGAAACTGCTTGAATCTGCAGCGGAAGAGCTGCTTTCGGATGTACAGGCACGTTATGGTTTTCTTAATGAAGCGCGGGTTTCTATTCGTAAAATAACGCCGCCGTTTGGACACGATGAAGTACAGACAGTCGTTTCGTTACATTATAAAGCATAAAAACTTATTTTTAAAGACATTTTGTCTTGTGTTTTTAGAATTAACAGACATAATGTCTTGTTTGTTGTATTTTATCTCTTCGGTATAAACTTTGATTAATACCAAGCATAACAATTAAAGAAAAATTAAAAAATTAGGAGGATATAAAAATGGCATTAATCAAATTTCCGAACAGAACTGTTAATTCAGATGTAGTTAACCCTTATGTTAACAGCTTTTTTGATAATATTTTCAATGATTCCTTTATTTCGGATCGTTTAGTAACACGCGTACCCGCGGTAAATATCGCTGAAACCGATAAGTCTTTTAAAATTGAATTGGCTGCTCCGGGATTACAGAAATCAGATTTTAAAATCAATGTTGATAAAAATCTGATTACCATTTCTGCGGAGAAGAAAGAAGAAACGGAAGTAGAAGAAAAATTGTACAGTAAAAAAGAATTCAATTATACTTCTTTTACACGCTCTTTCTCCTTGCCAGAATCTGTAAACTATAATGACATCGAAGCAGAATATGTAGACGGTGTGTTGCAGGTAACAGTTGGTAAGAAAGAAGATGCTATTGTAGCAAAAAGACTTATCGAAGTAAAATAATTGTAAGTAGTGTGGTGTTGTTTTAAGGTGAGGAGAAAGCCCCTGCAGATTTTTGCAGGGGCTTTGTTTTTTATAGAAAGTAATTTAAAATTTGAAAAAGTTAACACTGTTCATTAATTTTGTTTCCGAATAAAATTTATATGGGTATACAAGAACGGAAAATCAGGCACAAAGAAGATTTACGTAAGCGTATTTTGGAAGCAGCTAAAAAATTGTTTCTCACAGCTGGATACGAAGCGACATCCATACGGAAAATAGCGAAGGAAATCGAATTTAGCCCGACGACGATATATTTGTATTATAAAGATAAAAGTGATATTATATACGCGCTACATCAGGAAGGTTTCCAGATGATGCGGCAGAGCTTTCAACCCTTGATGCAGGTAGAATCTCCTTTTGAACGGTTAAAAGCACTTGGAAAATGTTATATAAACTTCGCATTTACACATCCTGATTTCTATGAACTCATGTTTGTGATGAAAGACCCCATGGAGTATTTGGAAATCAGCTGTGTAGAAACGTCTTGGGAAGAAGGTGAACGCGTTTTCGATTTTCTTTTACAGACGGTCCGGGATTGTCAGGATAAAGGCTATTTCAATGGACTGGATACTAAACATGTAGCGATGGAGGCATGGGCCTCCGTGCATGGTATGTGTGCGTTGTATGTTTCAGGACATCTTAAAAGCATGATGAAGGTCGTTTTTGGAGACGAGAACCAGGAACGGATGATTGAAGATGCTTTTCGTGTCCTCGTACATTATTTGGAATCGACAAAATAAAAAATTTTAAACATAAACTTAACACTGTTAATAATGAGAACGGTATTCATAAGTTTGATTTTGATTTGTTTTTTAAATGGAAAAACCGTGGGTCAGGAGTCGCCTCTATCAAATTATATCGAAGAGGGGCTGGACAATAATTTGGTGCTTCAACAAAAAAACCTCTCCTTGCAGCGGGCGATGAATGCGTTACAGGTGGCAAAATCCATGTACCTACCTGCTATCGACTTAGATGTGGCATATACGCATGCAAAAGGTGGACGATCCATTAATTTACCTGTCGGAGATATGTTGAATCCGGTTTATAATACATTGAATGCACTCACGCAATCGCAAGCTTTTCCACAAATACAGAATGAAACCATCAATTTTCTACCTCAAAACTATTACGATGCGAAAGTTCGCACGATAGTCCCGCTTATCAACACCGATATTACACATAATAAGCAGATTAAAACGGATGCGGTTCGTCTACAGGAGTCAGAAGTGGGTATTTATAAACGAGAATTGATTAAGGAAATTAAGGAGGCGTATTATCAATACCTCAGTGCGCTACAGGTAGAGGGCATTTATGAATCTTCGTTGGATTTAGCCCATGAAGGACTTCGAGCTAACCAAAAGCTGTTGGATGCAGGTAAGGGATTGCCAGCCTATGTTGTCCGGGCAAAGGCCGAAATTGCACAGATTGAATCCCAACGGGCAGAAGCAGAAAAAAATATAAAAAACAGCGCCCTGTATTTTAATGCACTCTTGAATAGGGCTGCGGACGCATTTATCGAACGGGATAGTACACTTTTTCTAGAACAGAGTCAGAGCTTGCAGGACGGGGGTGAAATCGATGTTTCGCAACGTGAGGAACTGCTCGCCATACAAGCCGGTATTGCAATGCAAGAATCTATATTGCAAATGAACAAACAATATCTGGTGCCTAAAGTAAGCGGATTTCTTGATTTGGGATCGCAGGCGGAAGGCTTGAAATTTAACCAAGATTCGCGCTATTTTATGGTTGGTCTGACGTTATCCATGCCACTCTTTCAAGGCAACAGAAATCGCTTGAAGATGGAGGAGACAAAAATCGACCTTGCCGAATCATGGAATAGGAAAGCGCAAGCAGAGCAACAACTGAGATTGGCGGCGCAAGCTGCCCGGAATGATGTGCTGGCAGCGCTCAAAAACTATGAAAAATCGAAAGTACAGCTCGAAGCAGCGTCTACCTACCAGCGACTCATACAGCGAGGTTATAGAGAAGGCGTTAACAGCTATATAGAAACTATTGATGCACGCAATCAATATACTTCCGCCAAACTTTCTGTCAATCTCAGTCAGTTACAGGTGCTTGCGGCATTGGCTAAATTAGAACGTGAATCGGCAACCTTTCAAATTCCTTGATCATGAACAAATTCTTTAATCTTTCAGTATCTGTTATTTATTTAGCCGTGTTTTTATCTTCTTGTGGTCAAGCAGATCGCAAATCGGCTATTCCGGATACGGATACCATTCCTGTAACATTGATGCGCTTACATTCGGACGGGACCGGAGCCAGTTTTGAGGCAACCGGTACGTTCACCACAGATGATGAAACACTGCTGGGTTTTAAAAATGGAGGTGTTATCGAACGGATTTATGTTCGGGAGGGTGATCCTATTAAAGCAGGCCAGCTTCTGGCACGTGTGCACACCGATGAAATCGAGGCAAAGGCCTCACAGGCATCCTTAGCGTTGGAAAAAGCTAAACGGGATTATGAACGGGCTAGTAAACTGTATTACGATAGTGTTTCTACCTTGGAGCAGATGCAAAATGCGAAGACAGCGCTTGATCTGGCGCAACAAGATATCAGGAGCGTACGCTTCAATCAACAGTATACTGATATACGATCGACGAGCAATGGCTATGTGCTCGCCCGATTGGCACAGGAAGGGCAGGTGGTCGGCCCCGGTACGCCGGTTTTACAAGTAAACGGGGCAAACGATGGGAATTGGCAATTGAAGGTCGGTGTATCGGATAGACAATGGGCAGCAGTCGATGAAGGAGATACCGCACGCATCTCATCGGACGCGTTGGGTGAAAGGATGTACCCTGCAATTGTACGAAAAAAATCAAAAGGATTAGATCCTAAAACAGGTACTTTTAGCGTATACCTAACGCTTGTCGATAATCCTCCTGCAAAGATAGCTGCAGGTATGTTTGGTAAAGCATATATGCAACATCGCGCTGTAAAACAAGCTACATGGTCGATTCCGTATGAATCGCTCTTAGAAGGGGATGGAAAAGAAGGATATGTATTTATAACAGATGATAGAAAAACAGCTCGAAAAGTAAAAGTGCATATTGCATCCATTCAAGCAGATGAGGTGCTAATTTCTGCTGGACTGGAAGAAGCGACAGCATTAATTGTATCAGGTAGTCCGTATTTGGTTGACGGGGCACCTATAAAAGTGATCGAGCAATAAAAACTTTCTATATGAACCTCATCAAATATCCTATTAAGAATTACCAGTTTACACTCATTATGGTATTGATGGTCGTTGTCGTTGCCATCAGTACCATGTTGACGATGCCCCGGGCGGAAGATCCAGAAATGAAGCCGGTGAGTTTTCCTGTTATTGTGGTATATCCTGGAACAAGTCCCAAAGATATGGAGCAACTTGTCGTGAAACCGTTGGAAAGCCGCTTTTACGCTTTAGATGGGATAAAACGTGTCAAGACAACTATTACCAACGGAGTAGCTTTTATTTTTGTGGAGTACGTGTATGGCGAAGATTATGAGGGGAAATACCAAGAACTGATAAGGGAACTGAGTGCAGCGCAAGGGGAACTTCCAGAGAATATTTATAGTGCAGAGGTTAAGAAAGTTGATCCCACGACGGTCAGTGTAATCCAAACAGCGTTGATTTCTGAAAATGCATCGACCGCTACGATGAAACGTCTGGCAGATGACTTAAAATCTCGCTTGGAGAAAGTGAAAGCATTGAAAGATATAGAAATCAGTGGTTTGCCAGATCAGTTGATCCGTGTAGATTTAAACTTGTCACGGCTAGCTAATTTAAAGATACCGATGGATCAAGTCGTGCAGGCGATGCAAAGTGAGAACCAAAATATTCCCGGGGGTGCAGTCGTTGCCGGGGGCAAGTCTTTCAGTGTAACCACCAGTGGCGATTATAAAAGTATCGAACAAATCAAAAATACGGTCATTTCAAGTGCAGAAGGACGAAATATCGTTCTGAACGATGTAGCCGATGTGTATCCCACATTTGGACAACCTACACATATAACTAGATTGAATGGGTATCATGCCGTGTTAGTGAATGCGGCACAAAAAGGTGGAATGAATATCAGTGATACGCAGGCAGCGTATAGTCAAGTCTTTGAAGAGTTTCGACAAACGCTTCCTACCAATGTAGACTTTATCGTGAACTTCGACCAAGCGGATCAGGTAAATAGCAGGCTAAGCGGTCTTGCGATAGATTTCGTGATTGCCATTTCGTTGGTTTTGTTTACGCTATTGCCTTTAGGCTCCCGCGCATCGTTGGTCGTTATGATTGCGATACCACTTTCGCTGGGTTTAGGACTCATTACATTAAATATAATCGGTTATTCCTTAAATCAACTCAGTATAGTCGGTTTTGTGGTTGCTTTAGGATTAGTGGTGGACGACAGTATTGTGGTCGTCGAAAATATTGAGCGATGGATGCGGGATGGATATACGCGTTTGGAAGCTGCGATCAAAGGAACGCACCAGATTGCATTAGCTGTTGTCGGTTGTACTGTTACATTGGTGATCGCCTTTCTTCCCTTAATGTTTATGCCCGAGATGGCCGGCGATTTTATACGCAGTATGCCCACAGCTGTTATCGCATCTGTCGTTGGATCCATGTTTATCGCCTTGCTTGTGGTTCCTTTTCTATCGAGCAAATTGTTGAAACCTCATGCTTCCCAAGAGGGGAATGCTATTTTACGCGTGTTAAAGAAGATTATACACAGTACATACGCTGTCTGGCTAGACAAGGCGCTAAAACATCCTGCACGTACAGCCATTATCGCATTGGGTATATTCTTGGCTTCCTTGGCATTGATTCCCGTCGTTGGATTTTCACTTTTTCCAGCATCTGAAAAACCACAATTCATGATTCACGTTGCCGCACCATTACAAGGTAGTTTACAAACAACGGATAGTATAACCAGGAAAATAGAAGGGGAGCTCCATCAAATAGAGGATATTAAATTTTTTACGAGTAACGTCGGAAAAGGAAATCCAACAATTTATTACAACATGAGTCAGGCTAGCGAAAATGTAGGGTACGCTGATATTTTTGTTCAGTTGCATGACGATGTGAAAGCAAAGGAAAAGGAGTTGTTGATTGAGAATCTGCGACAGAAATGGACAAATTACTTGGGAGCCAAAATTGAGGTGAAGAATTTTGAACAAGGCGTGCCCGTTATATCTCCTGTAGAAGTGCGTTTGTTTGGAGATGATCTGGATACCTTACAACGTCTGGCAGCTGAAGTAGAAGCACTGTTGAAAAATATGCCGGGCAATGTGTATATAAATAACCCGTTAAAAAATAATAAAACGGACTTACGGGTTTTAGTTAATAGAGAGAAGGCATTGGCGTTGGGAGTCCCTACGGTACGGATTGATCAGTCGGTGCGGATAGCGTTGGCAGGGTACGAGGTTGGGATATATACCGATCCCAAGGTGGATAACAACGAATATAGCATTGTGGCCACCGTTCCACGGCCAAATATGCCTGATATAACCGTATTTGACGGTATCTTCGTTAACAATGTGGAAGGAACGGCCATACCTCTTGCACAGTTAGCAACGTTAGCGTTCGAATCTTCACCGCCTAATATTTATCGTCAAGACAAAAACAGAATGGTATCTGTAAATGCTTCTGTTGCTAAAGGATTTACCAATGATGCAGTGATTCAGGAAGTTATTAAGAAGATGGATACTTTTTCTTTTCCAACTGGTTATTCCTACGAAATGGGCGGGGAAGTAGAAAGTCGGGAGACCGCTTTTGGCGGCTTTGGTACCATTATTATGGTGACGGTATTTTTATTTATCGCTGTGCTGATTTTAGAGTTTAAGACATTTAAGAGTACGTTGATTGTATTGTCCGTAATTCCATTAGGTATTGTAGGTGCGGTGTTAGCACTCTTGGTTACAGGTAATACGTTGTCTTTTGTCGCAACAATTGGCTTGGTGGCACTGGCGGGTATTGAAGTGAAAAATACGATCCTGTTGGTGGATTTTACGAACCAGCTCAGACGGGAGGGTGTAGCGCTTAACGATGCGATTGAACAAGCAGGTGAAATCCGCTTTCTGCCCATTATCTTAACCTCGCTTACGGCTATCGGTGGTTTGTTACCCATCGCCTGGTCTAGTAATCCATTGATATCTCCCTTGGCTATCGTTATGATCGGTGGGTTGATCAGCTCAACGCTATTGTCACGGATTGTAACCCCCGTTATCTATAAACTTATTCCACCGATAATTGAAAAAGATTGATTTTTTTTCTACATTTGTCCTTATCATGAAACCTGCATGAGCTGCTACTTAGAAAAAGGCATCAATAAAATCAGTTCATGCAAGCTTCATTGCCTTATAAAAACAATATACTCCAATGAAAATTACTTCTCTATATAGGGTATTAACCGTACGCAATAGAATAGCGTAAGTGCTAGGCATCCTATTATGCCTAGATATCCGTTAAAATAAGCTGTTTCGCGCTTATTTTATTCATATATACATTTTATTTTTGATTACAAAACGTTCGAAAGACTACGTTTTATACATAAAAGTTTATGCAAGAGAAAGAAAACTGGAAAAGAAAATTCCTCATTATATGGATTGGGCAGTTTATATCATTGATTACGAGCTCAGCCGTCAATTTTGCTATTATTATATGGTTAAGTATCGAGCATGGATCTGCTGAGGTGCTTGCGTATGGTGCTATCGCAGGGATGTTGCCTGCTGCGGTTATCGGTCCGTTTGCTGGGATATATATTGACCGTTGGAACCGAAAGAAAACAATGATATTTGCCGATGGCTTCGTAGCGCTGTGCACATTGGTGATGTCGATTAGTTTTTATCTTGGATACGAAAGTCTTATTCTAATATATGCTATGCTCGCGCTGCGTTCGGTAGGGTCGGCCTTCCATATGCCCGCTATGCAAGCATCCATTCCGATGATTGCGCCAGAGAGCGAGTTGTTACGCATCGCTGGTATTAACCAGATGATACAGTCAATTTCTGCAATAGCAGGTCCTGCTTTGGGAGCACTGGCGATCACATTGTTGTCGATTGGTAATGTTTTGTTGCTGGATATTGTTGGTGCCGTGGTAGCTATCACCGCACTGCTATTTGTCTATATTCCCAACCCTGACATACCCGAAAAGGCAAAGGCCAGCTTCGCACAAGCTTGGAACGATCTAAAATTAGGCTTTAGGGCTATTTTAGATAACAAAGGATTAACATGGCTGTTTATTTATACTTCGGTTGGTACCTTTTGTATTATGCCTGTAGCTGTTTTGTTTCCATTGTTAACCTTGCAATACTTTGGTGGAGGCAAATGGGAAATGAGTATCGTAGAAATGGTGTGGGGAATTGGTATGCTGGTAGGAGGGGCTGTATTGGGAATTTTTAAACCCACCATACGAAAAGTAGTGATGATTAATATAATGAACATTGTACTTGGTCTAACGCTGTCTTTATCCGGTATTATCCCGCCCAACACCTTTTGGATTTTGGTCGGTTTGACGACTATTGGTGGCGTAGCAGCAACAATTTATAACGCAAGCTTCATGACGGTATTGCAAGAAGAGGTACGCCCTGAAGTGATGGGACGTGTTTTCTCTCTCTATTTCAGTATGGCTATTATTCCTACTGTCATTGGTTTACTTGGAACCGGATGGGCGGCAGATTTCTTCGGGGTAAATAATATCTTCATCGCGCTAGGCGGAATTATAGCTCTTATTGGTGTGTTATCATTTTTTAACCGCTTTATTATGGGATTGGGGGAGAAGACTTGAGCATGAGAGAAGAAGAAAATTTCTCCTTTACGATGTTGACGTAGGATCCGCTTTGAAATCTCCACCAAAAACTCTTACTTTTGAGAAATTTTACCAAAATGAAGTATCTATTTCTCCTTTTATTGAGTATGTATTTATTATCTAGCTGTGATAAACAAAATGAAAATATCCTGCCCGATAAAGATCCGACAGAAACTGGAGATGAAGAGGAGTACCCGCCTGTACCAGAAAAGCCTGTTTTTGAAGAACGGTCTATACGCGTGTCGGTAAGCGAAATATATATAGACGGAACTGTTGATCGGAATTTTTATCTCGGAACCGTATGGGGCTTGAAAGACACTGTTCCACAACTGGAGTTAACACCTTTGCATAACCACTTTACGCCATTTGATATAACGGCGACTTCGACAAGCCCGCTTGTCCGCAGTATTAGTTTTATGCCAAGCTTTGATGAGATTCGTTCGTATGCATTACAAAGTAAAGCTTCACAGAGTGTTATGGGTCAGTATTCCACCTATGATTTTTCTGATTATAGAACAATTAGCTACTTTATTTATAACAATGCAGATGTGGCTTGCGTATTAAAACTCGTCGAACATAATGATTCAACGACCATCAAAAGAGCGCATAGTAGCTTAATTTATGGTAAAAATATTCAATTTGAATTGATGACAGATTTTGGCGATTTTGCAAGAGGTTTTAGTGAACAAGATGTCGCTAAACTGAAACAAGCGGGTTTCAATCCTTATTATGTATCTATGGCCTCTTATGGTACACATTATATCTTAATGGCTGAAAGTGACTCTTCGCGAACCCAGTTCAATAGAGCTTTCGATAAATTACTTGATGATCAATCGCTCAGTGAAACAGATAAGGCTGTTCTGAGCAATTCAGATTTGCTTGTCTATTTGCGAGGAGGGGGAAAGGATAGTTTTATCAAACGTGAAAGTGGATTAATCGGGATAACAAGTTTAGTAACCGCATTTAAAGAAGAATTTGAGCAACAGCGTAACCTATTTGATTTCCCAATCAGCTATAGGCTTTGGAGTGTGGACGATTTTTCATCGCTAGGCTACCAATATTCATATGATATCCTTGCTCGAAAAGAAGAGGGGTAGCGAGGTTAGTTTCTGTTATATCTATAATTATAAAGACAATGAAAAGAATTTTTGTTTTATTTTTAAGCTTAAGTCTACTTACTTTTCTTGGGTGTGAAAAATCTGATGAATTTAGCCGTGAAGAAGATATGAATATTATTTTCTCGGACAATCAGCAAGCAATAAGAGGAAATATAAAATATCAATACGACGCTCGACAAATAGGAACATGATAACGTACAATACAGCAGCTTTGCTCTTCCCGGCTATCAGTTTAATTATGCTGGCTTACACCAATCGTTTTTTGGCGTTGGCGGCCTTAGTGCGGAGCTTGCATGCCAAATATCTTGAACATAATAAAAAAGGGGTATTGCAAGGCCAGATTGGAAATCTTCGTTACCGCCTTAAATTATTACGACATATGCAAGGCATGGGTGTATTGAGCTTTATAAGTTGCATCGTGTGTATGTATGGCATCTACTTAGACAACGTATTGGTAGCCGAGGTTGCTTTTGCAATGAGTCTTTTGTTTTTTACCATATCATTAGTTATTTCTTTTATAGAGATCCAGTTAAGCAACAAAGCCTTAGAACTTGAATTGAGTGACATGGAGGAACATACTGATCCTTCCTTAGTTAAATATTTAAAGAAAAAATTGGATACTCGGAAAAGGCCGGATGATAAATCGGAAGAATAAACAGATTCGTGTCTACTGACCATAACATCATATATCAGGATTTAAATCCTTTAATGACGTAGGCTCCTCACCGGAATCTTTTTTTATAACGCTAAATGTGCCGTTTATTTCCATGATCACTGCACGGACTTCGCTCAGTTGTTCTAAGCGATAGCTTCGGATCTCCGCGAGTACTTCTTCCTTAGTGATTCTTTCCTTTTCTAAGGCTTCTTTAATGAACTCTCCATTATAAAAAAGGATAGTAGGGGTAGAGTTGATCGTTTTTTCGATTGTTTGCGAGCGTTGTGCTAAATAGGCTATCAGATATTGTAAAGATACTATGATCAGTACAGCAACCGTACCATCTAGTACAGGAACTTTGTTGAGCAACATTGACGATAAAGTTGAACCGAGTGTTACGGTGACTACAAAATCAAATGCATTCATTTTAGCCAATGTTCTTTTCCCCATAATCCGGATAATGGCCAAAATTGCAAAATACGACACGACGGTTGCGATAATGATTTTTAATAGGTTTTTGCCGTCGCTAAAAAATATGTCTTCCATATCAATTTATTTTTAGTTAAGATGATTGCTTACTGTTTGCCTAAATCTGCACATTGTATTATAATACCTGTTTGAGCGGGAATATGCACGAAGTTGTCAGTCCATACAGTCGGGCAAACAGCGCCCCACCTGCTTTCGGCTGTATCCCACACTTTTTCCCACGCTTTATCCTTCTGAATAGCGAAGCGCTGTATCGACGATGAAAAATTGAGTATGCAAATAAGCGCTTCTTTCGCATGCTCGAAATGTAGGATCAGTGAGTCTTTCTCCGTATCGCTACTTACACGGAGATTTTCCCTTTTGCTATTTCGAAGTACGGTATTGGACTTTCTTAAGGCAATTAAGCTTTGATAGTAGTGAAACATGCGTTGGTGGTCCGCTATATCCTTTTCCGCCCAATCCAGTACACTGTTGTTGAAGGTTTTTACATCCTGTGGGTCGGATACCTCTCCATCGCCGTGAAAATCAGAAAATTCTTCGGTGCGCCCTTTACGAACAGCCGCGATCAAATCGGGATCACTATGACTTACAAAATAAAGGAAAGGCTTTTGTGAAGCCCATTCTTCCCCCATAAATAATAGAGGTATAAATGGAGATACCATTACAGCCATGGCCATCAAACGCTGTAAATCGGGCGTAAAAAGAACACTGCTACGTTCCCCAAGCATGCGGTTGCCGACTTGATCATGGTTCTGGGAAAAAACAATGAATTTTTCTCTAGGAATCCTCTCCGTGCTGCTGCCAAAAAACTTCTGGCGATGAATAGAATATTGACCTGTAAATACATAGGCCTGTTCATAAGCTTTTGCTAAATGTACTATGCCATTAAATTCTTCATAATACCCTTTTTTTTCTTCACCGGCAGCGACGCGCAGCGCATGGTGGAATTCGTCGAGCCACTGCGCGTCTACAGCAAAGCCGTTCTGCTCTAACGGTTCTAAGAAACGTCTATCATTCAGATCACATTCCGCTATCAGATAATGCGTCCGTCCGGTTTCACGTATTATAAGATCTGTTGTACGTCTTATATCCTGAAGTATATGAGAGGGACTGAAATCCTTGATGGCATGAACGGCATCAAGGCGAAGTGCATCGATATGAAAATCTTGGAACCACATCCGTACATTTTCACAGACGAAATCCCGTACTCCATGACTCCACGAATCATCATAATTGACAGCTTTTCCCCATGGTGTCTGATATTTATCCGTAAGATATGGGCCATATTTGTCAAGATAGTTTCCTTCCGGACCGAAATGATTATAGACAACATCCAGAATGACTGCTATACCTTCGCGGTGACAGGCGTCTACCAGCCGTTGCAGGCCTAGGGCGCCACCATAGGAGTGTTGTACAGCAAATAAAAAGGTTCCATCATACCCCCAATTTCTTTCACCAGGAAATTGGGCGACGGGCATAACCTCTATCGCTGTTATGCCAAGATTCTTGAGATAAGGCAAGCGCTCGATAATACCATTAAAATCGTGTGTCGGAGAAAACGTTCCCACATGAAGTTCGTAAATAATGAAATCACGTAAAAGCGGACAACGATAATCTTGATCGGTCCAATCAAACCTTAGATCAATAACGGCTGACGGCCCGTGTACCCCTTCCGGTTGGGAACGTGATACCGGATCTGGAAGTGCTTCACCATCAATAACAAATTGATAAAGTTGTCCAACGGTTATCTCCTTGCTTTCCGCATACCAGTATCCATATGCCTGCGCAACCAAAACAATATCTGCATTGGGTTGATAGGTGCGGCATATAACGCTTTTAGCTTTTGGTGCCCAAACCGTAATCTGTGCTTTATTATCTTTAAGAGTAACCCCTAACGGTATTATTCTCCCTGTATTCATGTGCAATCAGCGTTGTATCAATAGTAGATAAAATTAGTTCTTATACGGACATTAGGACAATAATGGAACGCCCCGGTACCTTGATGGAAGCATTGGAGGTGTATCTATCATGGGCACCTATAGTCTCCAGATTGGTGTCTATAACCAACGTCCACTCTTTACCGTATTTTGCTTCCGGTAGTTTATAGCTAATATCCTCCCAGTAGGCATTAAATAGGATGTAAAAACTGTTGTCTACGATTTTAGTGCCGTCATCGCTTAGTGTCCGAATACCTTTGCCATTTAGAAAAACAGCTAAGGATCGGGCGAAATCATTCTGCCAATGTTCTTCTTCCATTTCCTGTCCTTCAGGGTCAAACCAGGCTATATCTTCCAGGCCGATGCCTTTTACCGGAATCCCTTGAAACCATTTTCTTCTACAGAATGACGGATGTTCATTTCGGAAAGCAATCAATTGCCGGGTAAAATTCATAAGACTTTCATCCTTATTCTCCCAATCCAGCCACGATATTTCGTTGTCCTGACAATACGCATTGTTATTCCCCTGTTGGGTACGTCCGAACTCATCTCCGGCAACGAGCATCGGGACACCCTGCGAAAGGAACAGCGTGGTAAGGAGATTTCTTTTCTGTTTTGCGCGTAGCTTGTTAATTTCTTCATCTTCAGTGGGACCCTCTACACCACAATTCCAAGAACGGTTATGGCTGTCGCCATCATTGTTATCCTCGCCATTTGCTTCATTATGCTTCTCGTTATAGGAAACAAGGTCATGTAAGGTAAAGCCATCGTGGGCAGTAATGAAGTTGATGCTTGCGGTCGGCTTACGGTAATCTCCCTGGTAGAGATCCGATGATCCTGTCAGCCTATCAGCGAATTCACCAAGCATGCTATCAGCCCCAGTCCAGTAATCGCGTATACAATCACGGTACTTGCCGTTCCACTCCGCCCAGCCGGGAGGGAATTCCCCAACTTGGTAACCACCCTCTCCAATATCCCAAGGTTCCGCAATAAGCTTTACCTGCGAGATAACAGGATCTTGGTGGATGACATCAAAGAATGAACTTAGTTTGTTTACATCGTACAGTTCACGGGCGAGGGCAGAAGCAAGATCAAATCGAAATCCGTCGATATGCATCTCTTGGATCCAGTAGCGCAGGCTATCCATAATCAAACGAAGAACATTTGGCAGACGCGCGTTAAGCGTATTTCCCGTCCCCGTAAAGTCCATATAATAGCGCGGATCCTCAGTCAGACGATAATAAGAAGCATTGTCAATGCCGCGGAAAGAGAGAGTCGGACCCATCTCGTTGCCTTCCCCCGTATGGTTATACACCACATCCAATATGACTTCTATTCCGGCACGATGGAGCTCCTTTACCATATTTTTGAATTCTATCACCTGTTCTCCCTGACTGCCGATGGATCCGTAACGAATATCAGGAGCAAAAAAACCAATAGTATTATAACCCCAATAGTTTGTCAGATCTTTTTCTTTAAGATGTCTATCTGTGATGAAATGATGTATGGGTAAAAGTTCTATTGCTGTTATACCGAGCGACTGGAGATAAGAAATGGTTACAGGATGGGCCAATGCAGAATAAGTACCCCTTATCTCTTCTGGTATTTCAGGATGTTGCGCCGTAAACCCCTTAACATGTGCTTCATAGATAACACTACGGTGCATCGGGATTCGAAGAGGTTTATCTCCTTCCCAGTCAAATGAGCCGTCGATCACAACACTTTTGGGAATATAGGCTGCGCTATTTTTTTCGCTAAAACTTAAGTCGGCGTCTGGGTGACCTACTTCATAACCAAATAGGGCATCGTCCCAACGTAATGTACCTGCTATGGCTTTGGCATACGGATCGATAAGAAGTTTGTTCGGGTTAAAGCGATGTCCTTGTTTAGGCTCGTAGGGACCGTGTACCCTGTAACCATATAGCTGCCCCGGACCAATGTCGGGGATATAAACGTGCCATACTTGATGTGTTCGTTCGTTGATCTTAATTTTTAAAGATTCCTCCTCATCTGTTTCGTTTTCGAAAAGGCAGAGTTCGACGGTTCCTGCATTTTCAGCATAAATAGCAAAGTTTACGCCTTTGCCGTCATAAGTAGCTCCTAGAGGGTAAGGAGATCCTACAAGTATTTTTGTATTCATTTTTTTTTATTAAAATGGTGTAGTTAATATAATATATATATTCGATCGTATAATTCCATATACAGTCGCATTTTTGTTCTGATAGTTTCACCGAAAGCGTCGTGTGGCGCTATCCAGTTCCAATTGCCTATTGCACCAGCTGGATTGTTCATGCGGTGCGTTCCCGGAAGAGATAAGAGATCCTGCAGCGGCACAATTACGGTATCCGCTACCGATGCATATGCCATCTTTAGTATTGTATCGGCGATGTTCGTTTGATCGACTGCAATAGATGTATATTGTGATAGGCGCTCTTTAGCTGCGTTATCTAGTTCGTCATTAAACCAACCCACGACAGTATTGTTATCATGTGTACCGGTATATGCAATGAAATTTCGGTCATAATGATGCGGGATATGGGGTGACGACGCCATATTATCGCCAAAGGCAAACTGAAGAACTTTAGTTCCGGGTAATTGAAAGGTATCCCGCAACTCGTAGACTGCGTCGTCAATGTCACCGAGATCTTCTGCAACAAAAGGTAATTTACCCAATTCAGCCTGTACCTTAGTGAAAAAATCTTTTCCCGGGCCGGGCTTCCATTGACCGCTTTGTGCCGTCTTGTCCTGGGAGGAGACCTCCCAATACGCTGCGAACGCTCTAAAATGGTCAAGTCGGACCTTATCAAAAAGCTTGCAGTTATGTGCTAATCTTAGTATCCACCATTCATAGTTATCCTGCTTGAGTGCTTGCCAATCGTATACAGGCATTCCCCAGAGCTGGCCTTCCGCATTGAAATAATCCGGTGGTACGCCGGCCACGGAGTGGAGACTTCCGTCCGTTTCCAACGAAAATAAATGTGAGTTTGCCCATACATCCGCTGAGTCGTGTCCCACATACATGGGAACGTCTCCTAAGATACGCACGCCACGTTCCCGGCAATACATTTTCAAATTTTTCCATTGCCTAAAGAAAATATATTGCGTCCATTTTTCTTCGAGAAGTTGAGAATGATGTTCGGTTTCAAATTTGGCAAGCGCCTGTGGATTACGTGATTTCAACGGGTCCGGCCACGTAAACCAAGGAGCATCTGAATAAGCGTTCTGTAAAGCGACAAATAATGCGTAGTCATCCAGCCAATACGCTTCTTCCGCACAAAAAGATTTAAAATCATGGTTATTGGCAAGATCCGCCCGTTCAAATGCTAGGTGTAGCCATTCTCTTTTTACGGATTCGACCCTCGCGAAATCAACTTGTGCACGTTTACCAATAGTCGCCTTTTCTAGTTCTTTTTGCGTCAGCAGACCGTCGTCTGCTAGTGCCTCTAAGCTTATTAATAAAGGGTTGCCCGCCATTGCGCTCCGGGTACTGTAGGGAGAATAGCATTGGGATTGGGAAGTAGGCCCTAAAGGTAATATCTGCCACCAGCGCTGCCCGCTGGACTGGAGGAATTGAACAAAATCATATGCTCCCCGCCCGAGATCGCCAATGCCAAAGCGAGAAGGCAGCGAGGTGATATGTAACAATACGCCCGCGTTTCTAGGATTCGGTGGTTCGCTGTAACGAACGACGGCTATGGGCAAATCCTTAAAAACAGACGAGAGCTTTAAAGCTGTACCCTCTCCTTTGACGGGGCGTAGTAGATGCTGCCAGCGTACCGATAATCTGTTTGGCAAAACAACGGCGGTATCTTCCCAATCGAATTCGTGAGCTGCAGAGGTTCGCATTTCCTCGATAGCGGCCAGATGGAGAGGTATGATAACCACCAGCCAATCTTGTTGATATTTACGGGCGTAAGCCAATATATGCTCGCTATATTTTCCTTTCACCTCTAAAGGGATATATTCTCCTTCTGTAAATATCGTGTGATATTTCTTACGAAGAGTGAGCAAAGTGTTCAGTAACCAAAGTTTGATCTTACCGTTATACCGCTCTTTCCAAAGTATGGGAAGGACATTGTCGTTATCTAACTCGTCGATTTCCTGTAGATATCGTTGCCGGATAGCATAATCAACTTGGCGTCTGTTATCGGGATCAACAAAGCTCAGATCCCAGAGTTCTGTACCTTGATAAGTATCCGGTACGCCCGGGCAGGTGAGTTTTAATAACAACTGCGCTAGCGAATTCATGATGCCAAAGTCTATCATGCGTTTTAAATAAGCATGAAAAAGGGGCAAGAAGGGACGCTCTTTATCTAATAGAAACTGGGCAAAATGCTGAACACGCTGTTCGTAGGTTTCGTCTGGTGTCGCCCAATCAGAATGTTCTTTCCCTTCCCTTAAGTACTTTGTAAGGTAATTTAAAAACCGTTCCTCAAAGTCATCCTCCGGACAGCCAGGCATCGGATAGGAACCAAACATCGCTTGATAGATAGCATAAATGTCATTAGCATGTGGTAAATCGCCCTCATAATGTTCTTCTACAACTTTTTGCCAGGTATCAACCTGTTCAACCCAGGCTTCGGGCCAAGCCGTCAGCGCTTGAAGGCGGGCTCTCGCATCTTCACCTCGCTTGGTGTCGTGTGTGGCCGTAGTGTTGAGCGTAGAAGGCCATAGTGCTTGCCGTTTATGCATCGCGTCGTGGAAGGCGGCAATGCTGATACCAAAATTTGCCGGATGATCACCGACTTCGTTATGGCCAATGAATCGATTATATGTGTACATGAGCGTATCTTCGACGCCCTTTGCCATTACAGGTCCGGTGAATTGCATGCAACGCTGGAAGAAAATCATCGCGTTATTGCGATAAACGAGATCCGGCTCGTGTTGTGCCCGCGTGATAACGTCCCGTAATCTTTCTGTTCCTTGAATATTATTCACCTCTTTCTGCAATATCAAATCAAAAATAGCCATGGTTGCACGATACGCCTCTGTACCGAATGGGAAGTTTTCCTCGTAAAGGCGGTATACCGGAAAATATACCAAGAATGCCTGTATAGCCGGTCGAAGCTCCTCCGCAGCAATAGGAGGGTTACCAAGATCAAGCTCTAGATCTAAAAATAATTGGCATAGGTTGTCAACTTCCCCCTGCATATGCTGGGATAAAATCGCCTTTTTTTTCTCTATTTGTTGGTCGGCTAAGGAGACGCGCTTCCCCACCAGTTCGTCGTAAAATTGAGTAAGAAGTTTCTCACTACTGCTGTCTGTACAGACGTTATTACACATTGCTAGAAAATCATAACCGGTCGTGCCTTGAATGGGCCAATTAAGGGGAAGATTTTCCCCATGTTCTAAAATCTTTTCCGCGACGATATAAGTATCCGATCCACAGATTTTCCGCAGATCTCTTAAATATTTAGTAGGGTTATGAAGACCATCTATATGATCGATCCGGAAGCCGTCCACAATTTGTTCCTCGAGCAGTTCTCTCACAAAGCGATGCACGTTTTTAAATACATCATCATCCTGTACATTCAAACAGATCAATCCGTTGATGGTAAAGAAACGACGGTAATTTATGCGCTGATCTGTTTCTGTCCAATGGCAGAGTTGATAATGCTGCTTGAATAATATATCCAGTAATTTTTCTTTATTGTCATTGATGTCATCCAAACATTGGTTTATTTCATCATAAGAGGCTGGGTTAATCGGCAGCCTATAATCAAAATAAGTAAAGTGCAACTGCTGATTGTCAATTGCAATGGTAATTTCACCGGATTCGACGGTTTCCATGAGATCCTTTCCAAGGATAGGGATCATCAGTTTCCCTTTTTTAAATAATATACTGTGGTGGACCGTATCGAAATAAGTGCTGTATGGGGATAGATCCCCATATTCCAGAACATCCATAAGCCAACGATTTTCATGGTGAAAGGCCATGTGGTTTGGAACGATGTCTTGCAACCACTTTATATTGAGGGCGGTGAGTCGCGCTTTCAGTTTTATCAGTTGCTCCAGTGTTCCGAGTTCCGGGTTGATCTTGTTAAGATCCGTTCCATCATAGCCGTGCACACTACCTGGGCTTGCTTGGAGGATAGGGGAAGCATAAATGGTATCAATACCCAGCTTATGCAGGTAGTCCACTATCTGTTCGAGATGTTGAAAAGTGAAATTTTGATTAAACTGGATACGGTACGTGCCGCTCGGTATGTCCATTATAGTTTCGCTAAAATAAAGTTATCCTGAAATGGAGGAGATATTGTGATTTACTCCCACGTATATTGAACGTTGAATAGATGGTTTAGTTTGGAGAAAAGTAAGCATTTAGTCATAAAATAATAAAAAGAAAAATTTTCAAAACGAGATTAACGTAAAGGTGTTCTCTATATACCTATGTGAAACCGAAGTGTGAGTAATACCTACGCAATATTATTTACGTCGAGTTCCCATCAGCTATTTGAAAGAAACTGAATAGATGCATTTGAAACTAAAATAATTTACCATGATGAAAATAGGAATAACTTTTTCTGCTTTTGACTTGTTGCATGCAGGACACATAAAAATGCTTGAAGACGGCAAAGAACAGTGTGACTTCCTTATCTGCTGTTTGCAGACCGACCCTACGTTAGACCGTCCGGAAAAAAATAAACCCACGCAGACGGTTTTTGAACGTTACATGCAATTGCGGGGGTGCAAACATGTAGACAAGATTATTCCGTATGCTACGGAACAGGATCTGGAAGATATACTGCGTTCTTACAAAATCCACGTACGCATTTTAGGGGATGAGTATAAGGACAAGAATTTTACGGGAAGGAAGTACTGCGAAGAAAAAGGCATTGAGCTTTATTTTAATCGCAGGGAAAATCGGTTCTCCAGTTCGTCATTACGTAAAATCATTGCGAAGAAACAACACGAAGAACCGGCTTCCATCGTTCATCTAAAAGAAAATATAGAGTTGCCATTACAGCGACTAAATGCATAAAACACCTGGAGTAGAGGAGTAATAGTACTTTAACAGTGAAAAAATGAAAATAGGAATTATTTTTGGTGAATTCGACCTTTTACATCTAGGTCATCTCGTCATGTTGGAAGAGGCTAAACGGTATTGTGACCATCTAATCGTCGGATTAAAAACAGATACCAAGGAACGGGATCAAAGTAGTTCGCATCCGGCGCAAACTGTTGTCGAGCGGTTCATTAAACTAGAAGGTTGCAGGTACGTAGATGAAATTATCCCTTACGGTTCAGACGAAGAATTAATGGATATGTTGCAGTCCTTGCCTGTCGATATACGATTTGTGGAAGGTATGGTATCCCATTTTCCTGGAAAAGACTATTGTGTAAAAGAGGGGATCGAAATTCATTATACAAAGCGTAAACATCGCTTTACAAGCGATAGGCTACGAAAGGTCGTGACGGAGAAAGAACTTACAAAAGAACAGCTGGTTAAAACAATTAATTAGTTGTTCCGTAAATAAGAATAACCAACATTTTTAGATACTAGATATGAACAGAATAACAGTAGGCATTGTAAGCAATAATAGGCGGTTGCGGGTAGCATATAGATTATTGTTGGAGCAGGAGGCTAATTCCAACGTAGAGATTTTGTGGGATACACTATTGGGCGAGGATGTAAAGGCGCGCCAAATGCAATACGGGCAGCCGGACATTCTCTTGGTTGATTATGAAGGAGCTTGCAACCAAACTTTCGGTTTAGAGGATCTGAAACTTATTTTCCCCGAAAGCAGTTTCTTGCTTATCTGTGACGATTGTGAACAAAGTCGAAACTGCGAGCGAGCTGTAAAATTACGACAATTCCTGATTTCTAAATATTGTTCCGTACAAACATTATTATCGGTCATTTCAAAGGCGGTCTTGTCGGTCATGTTATCTAAAAGACAAGTAAGAACAGGGATTGTTTAATGTACCTGTTACATTTCAATCTATTTTCAGATTATGCATTACCATGGGCAGGGCTACCTTAAACCAATACGTGTAATTTTCTGGATTTTGGCTAATATCGGCTAAGATATCGTTCAAGTCCATCCATTTATAATCTTGAACTTCGTCTTTGTTTATTTTCGGTTCCTCATCGGAGTAACCGATACAAACGTAGTCGTATTCATTCTCTATCAAATTGTTTTCGACTTCGATTTTATAAATAAACGAATGGGAAAACTCCAAATCACATTTCAATCCCATTTCATACGTTAAGCGCTCTGCAGCACTCAACAATACATCTTCATCCCATTGAGGATGAGAACAACAAGTATTTGTCCAAAGCCCAGCGCCGTGGTATTTATGATTTGCTCTCTGCTGTAAAAGGAGTTTGCCTTTATCGTTAAATATAAATACCGAAAATGCCCTATGAAGGTGACCTTGTTTGTGGGCTTCCAATTTTTCCATTTCACCAAGTGCGACGTCGTTATCGTCTACTAATATGACTTTATTTCTTTCCATTATTGCAGTTTAACATGGTTCTGGATAGTTCAGTTTAACGCTTCTCCATATACGCGCAGCGCTCTGTCTCTTGCAAAGCTGTGTTCAACTATTGGTGGAGGATAAGCATCGGTTCCGAACTCCGGCAACCATTTTTTTATATATTCTAAATTTTTATCGAATTTTTCTATCTGGGTAGTAGGATTAAAGACCCGAAAATAAGGCGTGGCATCGCAACCTGATCCCGCTGCCCATTGCCAATTGCCGTTGTTAGCTGACAAGTCGTAATCGTTAAGCTTGCCAGCAAAGTAGGTTTCACCCCAACGCCAATCTATAAGCAGATGTTTACATAAAAAACTGGCAGCAACCATCCTTGCACGATTATGCATATACCCCGTTTCGTTGAGTTGTCGCATACCTGCATCCACCATTGGAAAGCCCGTTTTACCAGCACACCATTTTTCAAATTCCGTTTCGTCATTCTGCCATTTAATATGATCATATTGCTTTTTGAACGACTCCTGTTCAACGGCTGGGAAATGATAAAGGATTTGCATAAAAAACTCTCTCCAGATAAGTTCGGACAGCCAGATTTGATTGTGCTTGATAGCAAAAGCTACACACTTTCGAATGCTTATTGTGCCAAATCGTAAAGCAATGCCTAATTGCGTTGTTTTTTGCAGAGCAGGATAATCCCGAAATTTGTCGTATTGATCAATGATACCCACTTTTAACGTAGGATTCTCAAAAACCATATCTGTCTTCCCAAACCCAATATCATCTAAAGAAATAATTTCCGAAAAAGATTGAGGATAAAGATTTTCTAATTTTATGTTATACGACTTATAGTGTTCAACCTTTAATTTTTCCCTCCACTTTTTGGCATAAGGCGTGTATATTGTATAAGGCGAGCTATCGTTTTTTACGATATCGTTTTTGTCAAAAATCGCCTGATCTTTGCATGCTTGAAAACGAATGTCACGTTCATTTAAAAAATTATATATTTCTGTATCGCGCCGGATAGCACTAGGTTCATAATCCCTATTGCAAAAAACGGTTTGGATCGCAAATTCATCGACCAGCATTTTAAAGATATCAAGTGGGGATCCGTAAAAGGTTTTGAGAGCAGAACCCCGTGATTTTAAAAGCACATTGATCTGTGTAAGTACCTGATGGATATAATCTACCCGCCTATCATTTTTATTGGTCAATCTATCCAATATATTTTGATCGAAAATAAAAATAGGCAAAACAGGAAATTCTGAAGAAAGAGCCTGATATAAGCCTACGTTATCCGTTAAGCGTAAATCTCTACGAAACCAAAAAAGAGAAATTTTATTTTTTGCCACCATATTGTTTACGTTGAAATAGTTTGAAAAAATAGAGAACCAACAAAAACTGTGTGTAACCATAAACAGCGTCTTCAATGGGAATCGTCAGGATTCTTATTCC